>Ga0209607_1003524_pt1 | contig 12006 bp, 24 predicted proteins | sample AD_UKC117_MetaG_FD_184413 | JGI IMG/M metagenome (GOLD analysis project Ga0209607, IMG submission 184413) | Active sludge microbial communities of municipal wastewater-treating anaerobic digesters from Hong Kong - AD_UKC117_MetaG (SPAdes)... | ecosystem: Engineered > Bioreactor > Anaerobic >... | reverse complement strand
GGTCCGCCGCGCATCCCCCAACTCTAACCCCTCAAACTCCTGTGCTGCCCAACTCATGTCCCACTCCCACTCCCTCACAAAAATTTATGTCTTATACAATGAGTTGGAAGTTATGGGTAATCGGGTGGGACATAGGCCAGCAGAAGTCAAAGAATGTTGTCCCATCCAAGTTCAAGATAACCGGTGTGAGTTACCCCAAGAAGCGAAGCGAGGACAACTATTTCCGGGACGACGCACCACCTGAGATAAAGGCTCTTGCGAAGAATCTTAACGACCGGACAAATCCACTGTGGGACAGGGCGATGAAATACGTCGACGAACAGGATTTTGTTTATGAGATCAAACAGGTGTCCATCGTCTAGCATGGCGCCCAACCCTGCAGTCAAGCCGACCGGCAAAAGCTGCGCTTCTGCCGTCGGCTTACTTACACGTTCGTCGGCGCTTCGCGCCGACGAACGGGGCGCGAGTTGTCGAACTTCGGGTTCTCGGCGCGAGCGCCGTCGAACCCTCATTGGAGCGTCACCCCTTCGGGGCGACTTCGTCGTCCCGTACTCGTGTCCCCGCCGCCCACCACGACTCGCGGAACTTGACAGTTCCTCGGTCGGGCGGCGGCTCCGCTCCGTGCGGGATGACGCTCAACTCGCGCCCCGTTAGGCCCCACACAACTGCCCTCGAAATGCACCTCCATCGCTCGAACTCCTCCACCCTCGTGTTTGCCGCCCTTCTTGCCGCGGCGGCATGCAGCGCTGCCGCAGACGCTCGTCACTTGGTCGAGATGCCAGCTCCTATGGTTCAGCACATGCTTGGAAACATGCGGGACCACCTACTTGCGCTGACCGAGATTCAAGAAGCTCTGGGGTCTGGAAACTATGGACGCGCGGCCGACGTCGCCGAGAAGCGAATTGGTATGTCGTCTCTTGAGACCCACGGCGCGTCTCACATGGCCGAATTCATGCCAGAGCCAATGCAAGACATCGGCACGCAAATGCATCGCGCTGCCAGTAGGTTCGCTCTCGTTGCTCAAGACTCAGGCGCCAGTGGCAACGCACAGAAGCCAATGGCAGCGCTTGCCGAAGTCACCCGTCAATGCGTAAGTTGTCATTCCGCATACCGAGCGCATTGACGTGTGGCCTAACAGGTCGTTCAACCGGAGCGCCAACGGCCGGCCACCTTGCCCGCGCGGCGCCCGTTGTCTATGCTGCGCCGCGCGGGCAAGGCGTCCAGCCGTCGTCGCCCGGTTAACTCTGCGTTAGCCACCCAGAGAAACGATATGCTTGAAGAAACAGACAAACGACTATTTTCATATTTCTTACAGTTGCCAGAAAAAGAGGCAACAGCAAAACAAGTTGCTGCCGCTTTAAAATATCATTCTGTTGGAGCAGTGAATTTACATGTTGTCCGAATTGCAAAATTAATTGCGAAGATATTTTCATATGAACCACGTATTAAAAGTAACGGTCAGAAAGAATGGTGGCCTTGTTTATTTTACGGAAGAAACGAATCGAGTGGATTTGTATGGACTTTGAAACCAGAGATTTGTGTTTGGTATGAAAATCTATTTGAACAGGATTACTTTTTTGAAAGAGTTCATGGATCGATTATCGATTCTGAAGCGAGAAGAAAGAGACTATCTGTCGCACAAACTAAACCGAAAATTAACATAGTACAAATAACGTCATTCGAAAGAAATCCCGATGTTGTTGCAGAGGTATTAGAAAGAGCAAGCGGCATTTGCGAATGTTGTAAAAAGAATGCCCCATTTTTTAAAAAATCAGATGGCACGCCTTATCTTGAGGTTCATCACAAAATACCGCTGGCATTAGGCGGTGAAGATTCTGTTGAAAATGCTGAGGCTTTGTGCCCAAACTGTCATAGGAAAACACATTATGGCTGAGTCGGCTAACAACTGCTTCCAGGGGACACCATAACCGCGCTAACGCGCGGTCACGGCGCCCCTGAAGCAGAGCGTTGGGGCTACCCACTACTCACCGGCATTGAGACATGAAGACGTATCAGGGAGGCTGCCACTGCGGCAGCGTGCGGTTTGAGATCGAGACTGACTTAACCAAAGCCACCGAATGCAACTGTTCAATCTGCACACGGAAGGGCGCGTTACACCATCGAGTCTCGCCAGATCGGTTCAAGTTGCTTTCTGGGCAAGCATCCCTTTCTCTGTATCAGTCCGGGAACAAAATTGCCAAGCACTGGTTCTGCAAGGTCTGCGGCATTCACCCATTCAGCAACCCGCGTGCCGATCCAGAAATGTATAGCGTCAACATCCGGTGCCTAGACGACTATTGGAATGAAATACCCAATGTTGAGGTAAGACTGTTCGATGGAATGAATTGGGAAGATGCCATCAAGACATTCAAGTTTTAGCCCCAACCCGGCAGTCGAGCGGACCTGCGCGACAAGCCGCGCAGGCCGCTCACTTCTACGTTCGTCGGCGCTTCGCGCCGACGAACGGGGCGCGAGTTGTCGAACTTCGGGTTCTCGGCGCTACGCGCCGTCGAACCCTCGTTCGAGCGACACGGCTTCGCCGCTACGCCCGCTTAGGGTATCGCGCACTGCATGTGCTCCACCCACGCGCGGGTGTCGCTCAACTCGCGCCCCGTTAGGGCCTTCACATGGTCTCCACTACGTTCAATGACCAACCTGAATCGATCGCGTCTATCGAGGAGTTCGGCATTGCGCTTAACCGTTTCGATCGCTCACCGAAATTCGAGATTTGGTTGTCAGTCGAAGGCGGTCCATCAATCTGTATGCTCCGTAACGGCAAACATGCTTGGCTCATGTATCTCCGCTTCGAAGGCGATAGTGGTTTCGTCTCACAGGGAGAGCTCAGCACACAGGGTGCCGAATCGTATGAACTCGCCAACGGGCAAGTTGATGAATATCCACTCGCATGGTGCATCGACGTCGAGCAATGCTACAAAGCCTTGGCGTACTTTTTTGTCAACGATGGTGCTCAGCCAGGTTGGGTTTCTTGGTATGCTACTTAGCTTTTTGCTCGACAGCCGGGGCCCTAACCCGGCGCTCAACCCCGCTCCTTTCAGTCGCTGGACGCTGCGCGATAAAGCCGCGCAGCGCCGGTTAGCTCTACGTTCGTCGGCGCTTCGCGCCGACGAACGGGGCGCGAGTTGTCGAACTTCGGGTTCTCGGCGCGAGCGCCGTCGAACCCTCGTTCGAGCGACACGGCTTCGCCGCTACGCCCGCTTGGGGTATCGCGCACTGCGTGCGCTCCACCCACGCGCGGGTGTCGCTCAACTCGCGCCCCGTTAGGAGTCAATTATGGAAGCGTTCTTGGGTTTAGTGATATTAATTTTGATGGGATGGGGAGCAATTAAGTTATTGATGATAATAGGCCCCAAAATATGGTTTATGATTGTATTTCTTGTTGCTGCTGTTGCTTTGGTTAGTTGGGTGGGTTTTCTTGAGGCAAGCGGATTGAGTATTATTATTGGTATTTTTGGTACAATTGCTGCTGCTTGGGCTTTTGCAAAGGCAAAAACTTGAACTAAGGAGTCTAAAATGGCTAAAGCAACTTCATTTAGTGAATTATTGGATGCAGTCGATCATCTATCTCTTGATGAGCAAGAGTCTTTAATTGATGTTGTTCGTCATCGAATAGCAGAATATCGTCGTCAAGAAATCTCTTCACTTATATCGTCTGCCCGTAAAGAATATCAGCAAGGTAAATTATCTCCTGAAACACCGCAGGATATAATGAACTCAATCTTGTCATGAATAGGCTTTTGATAAAATCCAGTGCGTTTGTACGAACTGCAAAGCGCGTATTAAAGAAGAATCCAAATTTAGCAGTGGATATTCAAGCAACACTGGAATTGCTTGCAGAAGATGCTTTTCATCCATCATTGAGAACACATAAACTGAAAGGAAATCTTGACGGTTCATGGGCTTGTAGTGTTGCTTATGATTTGAGAATCATTTTTGATTCAGCATGATGAAATTGAAGCAATCTTATTGGAAGCAATAGGCTCACATGATGAAGTCTATTAACAAATTCATCCTAACTTAGCCATCAAATGTCGCTCACTCTCGAACACGCTTTAGAAATTGCCACTCAGCAGCTTTCAGCAATGAGTGCGCAAGGCGTTGCGTTGAGTTTGCTCTCCGGTGCAACGAAGGAGTTTGAAGAAGGCTGGGTCTTCTACTATCAGTCGGCTCGCTATCTTGAATCAGGTGATCCAGGAGAGGCACTCGCAGGTAACGCGCCGCTTTTCGTTGCGCGGACTGATGGCAAGTCATTTCTTGTTAACTACCATCGTCCGCTTTCCGAATCCCTTGCCGCATACCGTGCTTGCGGGAATCCAAACGCAAAACAACTTCCCGAAGTCCGCCTCAAGGGTTGGATAAAAGGAGCTATTGCTGTGTCGGCAATTCAGGCTGTGCGCCAGCATTCATCTGCAGATCTAGCTCAGGCAAAACTGATAGTCGAATCGTGTCTTGCCAATCAGTCTCCCGTCGTCGAAGTCTCTTCCGTTCAAAAAGCACAAGCGTTAGTTTGTGCCTTGGAATCTACCGGATTCAAAGCAGAGGTAGGCTATGACGGCTAACCCTACAGTCAAGCGGACCGCCTGCAAGCTGTGCTTGCAGGCGGTCCGCTTACTTCCACGTTATGCAAAGTGCAGATCTAAGTGCTCGATTAGAACTATAATTATGATGTTAATTTTCAACTAGGCAATATATGGGCGTTGAGTATTTTCTAGTAAATCAGACGAAGAAGGAATGTATCGGCTTTCAGCATATGGATGGGTCTAAGGCACGAGAAATTGCGGGTAATCCTGCCCAAGCTGCATTAGTCAGTTGGTATATGCTCAAGAATCAAGGTGATTCCATTCAATTTGTTTCAGATACAAATGATGATTGGCCTTTTTCTAAAGGGTCCAAAAAAGACTTGGATGACTATAAAGATGTTACATCAAAATATATAGCACTTTTGATTGAGCAGGGAATATTGGAAAACTCAGGTATGCTTTACGTGGATGAAGACGACCCAAATAATGTTTATGTATTAAACCTGAAAAATGTGTGGCAAAACAATGCATAACAAAGCGCTGCAAGGGAAAAACTACGCTCCACTAATTTGTGGCTCGCTGCGCTCACTTTACCACAAATTAGCTCCGCTCCGTTTTTCCCCTGAGCGCGGCGTTCGTCGGCGCTTCGCGTATGGGCTTTTCAATGTCATGGGCAGCGGTGAGAGGCGACGCACCACAAGTAGTGCATGACGCACTGGCGTTGCACGGCACTGGCACACGCGAGGAGATTCCAGAGTCGAATATCACTGGCGCGGAGTTGCCAGATGGCTGGTATATGGTCGTCTCCAATCGCGACGGCCTTCGACTCACGGAGGATGCGGCGTTGGAACGCCTGTCACGCGTTGGCGAGGTCGTCATGTGCTTCGTCGAAGAGCATGTCATGTGCAGTTTTGCAGCCTGTTGGCGTGACGGGCAGCGCGTCTGGTCGGTCTATCACGACTCTGGAGGCCGAAAGGGAATAGAGCATTTGGAGGTCAAGGGACAGCCACCGGCTTCATTTGCGTCTATTCGTGATAGATTGTTTGCGGAGCAGTCCACAGCCGGCGGCAAGAAGGCGGGCGTTGACTACATCTTCGACATTCCTGTTGAGTTGGCGCACTCACTCACTGGATACCGTCACGATCAGGATATTCCACTGATGCCGAAGGATGCGTTCGAGGTTCTTGTCAGCACCAGCACCACATCAGAGCGGCGTTCTTGGTGGAGGAGGTTGGTTGGAGTATGACCGTGCCGCCTAACCATGCGCTGCAGCGAACCCGGCCTGAGCGTCGCGGTTGCAATCGTAGCGTCCCGCAGGCCGGGTCGCTGAGCTTGGGTCGTTAGATGCCAAGGAGAGTTCTGTGAGGTCATTTAGAGAAGTGTTTCTTGCTGTGTCATTCGTACTGGTCACTGCCCCAGTCTTGGCGGCTGATCCGAATGCGTTCAACAACCCGACTGCGGGCCTTCAGTTAACGAAGCCGGCAGAATGGAGCTACGTCACGGCCGCGCAGAACATGGACAACATAAAAGCCATGAAACTCAGTGACGAAGAGTTTCATGCGGCCATGCAGAAGTACGCCACGGCACCTCTCGTTGCCATGATGAAGTTTCCAGAACCGTTTGAGGATGTAAATCCGAGTTTCAAGGTGAATCTCAAACCGTATGGTGGGCTCAAGGGGAAGCCGCCTCAGGAGATCATCAACCTGGTGGTTCCGCAGTTCCAGAAAACATTCAAGGATTTCGTGCTCGTTCAGCCACCCACAGAGGTTGTGGTGTCGGGCATCAAGTCAGCCTACGCCCGAATGAACTACACCATGGAAATTCCAGATGGAAGAACTTTTCCGACTACATCGGAGTTGTGGATCGTCCCTCGCGGCGACTACTTTTTCATGATCGGCGCAGGCACTCGGCAAGATGGGAAAACCGGGAGTCGCGAGGAGATTCAAAGCATTCTAAAAACGGTGCAGATTGAGCAATAGGCATCTAACAACAGGTTCCAGCCGACGTGCCCGCCTCCGGCGGTCACGCGGCTGAACCTGAGCGTTGGGCCTCATCAGGAGAATCTGAGGATGTCTGATCCATCTCTGGAGAAAGCAGTTGCAGAGTTCGTTGGAGCATTTGAGGTTGTCTTTCGGTACGACTGGGAATACACCAGTACCGTCATGGACAGCATGGTCCAAGACGACGCAACCTTTATAGAACCGGGCTTTGCCGATGAATCAGAAGATTGGGGCGCTCGCGGAGCACTACTGGAAAAATACAGAGCTCTTGTGACGGTAATGAAAAGCCAAGGCATGGAACCATCATTTCCCTTTCCCTTGGAGCACTTGCCGGACTTCAAGGGGCGCGTGTGGTGAGCCGGAGGCCCAACCCGGCAGTCGAGCGGACCTGCGCAAAAAGCCGCGCAGTCCGCTCACTTCTACGTTCGTCGGCGCTTCGCGCCGACGAACGGGGCGCGAGTTGTCGAACTTCGGGTTCTCGGCGCGAGCGCCGTCGAACCCTTGTTCGAGCGACACGGCTTCGCCGCTACGCCCGCTTGGGGTATCGCGCACTGCGTGTGCTCCACCCACGCGCGGGTGTCGCTCAACTCGCGCCCCGTTGGGCCTCTTGAGCTGGACTCACCAATGAACATGAAACGCTTCGTACTTTCTGCCTCGGTGATTTTCATGTTTGCACTGATCTGGAATGTCATTGTTCACATAGTCATCTTGCGAGAGGCTAACGAGGCACTTAGTGCACTCGCAAGACCGGGGCCTGACAGGAGCATTGTATTGTCACTCCTGCAAACCGCCGGGCTTTCCGCAATATTCGTTCTCAGCTATGTCTGGTCTCGTCGCGCTGGAACATTGAAAGGAGGTTTGGCTCATGGGGCGTTGTTCGGTGTCTTGGCCGGCCTTCTCGTCGATCTCAATCAGTACATCCTTTATCCAATTCCTGCCAGCCTAGCGGCTGCATGGTTTGCCTTTGGCTTTGCCGAGTTCTGCATCTACGGCATGATTGCCGCACTGGTTTATCGCCAAAATGCCCAACCCTGCAATCCACCGGACCTTGCGCAAAAAGCCGCGCAAGGCCGGTGATTTTGAACGTTATGCATCATGAGCCCAAGTAAGCCATCCTGGTTATTCCTCCAAGGCGCTTCCGAAGAAGTGCTCAAGGAATTGCAGTCCACAGTTGTGGGGTTACCAGCTTCATACCTTGATCTCCTTCGCTTCGGAAACGGTGGAGAAGTCGGGCTATCTGTAAATCCCTATACCCTCTGCTTAGATCCGGCGGAAGACGCTCTTGCCTACTGGAAAGGCGGCGCGTACACGACCCAAGAAGTTTTTGTCTTCGGTGGCAATGGTGGCGGAGAGCTATTGGCCTTTGATATGCGGCGGTCTGGCAATTGGCCGGTGGTCTGCTTCGATCCAATCGACCCTGAAGGCAGCATTGAGCAAATCGCACCAAGCTTTGAACAATTCATTGCACTGGTCGACAGCGAAAATGCATAACATGGCGCTCGACCTCGCTCCTTTCGGTCGCTGGACGCTGCGCAATGAAGCCGCGCAGCGCCGGTCAGCTCTACGTTCGTCGGCGCTACGCGCCGATGAACGGGCGCGTACATCCAAGACTTGACGTCTATGCGCCTTGGGCGTATAGTCTGTCCATGTTGACAGTCGTCGAAACGCTTCTCTTCCAGAAACAATGGCCGTTATATTGGACGGAAGAGGAAAGAGGCGCCTTCGCCGCCTACATCGCAGAGAACCCAACTGCCGGAGATGTTGTGCCCGAATCCGGTGGCATCCGCAAGGTACGTTGGTCTCGCGTTGGATCGGGTAAATCTGGAGGCGTGCGCGTGATCTATTTCACACGCACCTCTGAAGGTGAAGTTGTTTTACTAACGCTGTACGCGAAAGCTAAAACCGACAATATCACAGGCGCCAAGTTGAAGGAGATTCGCCGTGCCCTCGAAGACTAAACCCCTCACCGACAAAGAGCTTTCTGCGTACGAAGCCGAGCGAGACTTGGCGGCTGAAATTCTTCAAGCCGTGCAAGAAATGAAAGCGGGCCAACTGCATGTGGTTTCCTCCCCAGTCATTGAGGCGAGGAAGAAAACGGGCTTGTCTCAGTCTCAATTTGCTGCGCTTATGGGCGTCTCCGTGCGCACACTTCAAGGCTGGGAACAAGGGCGCAAACAGCCTAGCGGGGCAGCTCGAACACTGTTGGCAATTGCAAGTACCAACCCCAAAGCTGTGCTGGCCGTAGCTGGCAAATAGCCTCTACGAGCAGATGCCCAACTGGTCGTTGCACGCGGACGCCAACATGGGGCATGGCTTCGCCATTTTATTGCCCCATGTTGGTACCCTCCGCCCTTCGGGCTCCGGCGCCGGTGAACTTTGGCGTTAGACCGCTCCTTCAGAGGTCCAGTGCACACTCGGACGCACGCGCAGATCGCATCTGATCTGAAGAACTTCCTCGCTGACAGCTACCCGAACATCGCCGTCCGGGTGGAGACGTTTGGCCCTGATCCCACGCGTACGGCCATCTACTTCACGGAGGAGAAGTTCTCCCTCATCTACCCAACACAACGCTTCCACTACCTTAGTCACCTCATCCCCGCCGAGTATCAAGACCTGCACCTCAAGGACACATTCTGGTTCGAACTCGCGCCGGGCGAAGACCCGGACGCGCTCGTCTACCCTGACGACGACCTTGTTCGCGACATCACCCCGGACGTGATGAAGTGCCTGCACGGGAGCCGCTTCTTCCACGCGCTCGACGACCGCATGTGCCCCGTCGATCCTTCCGTTCCGCGAGCGTCTTGCTGGGGCGACTATCGCGTGTCCAAGTCCATTCTGCCCGGGCTCGGGTTTCCGGAAGCTAAGCACTTCGACGTCTTCCACGTCCTCATGGCACAAGGCGGCTTCTGCGATTGCGAGATCCTGCTCAATGTCGTCTCTGAGAGTCGACTGAAGACCGAGTACTGGAAGGCACGCGAAGCCGGTCGTTCATGCACCTCGCCATCGCACACCCCCGCAGTCTAACCCGGCGTGCAGCGGACTTCGCTTCGCTGCGCTCGCTCGCCGCTGACGCCCACGGTTCGCTGCCAAGATATGCCAACCCACTTCATAAAACTTAATCATGGATGGAATGCTGAGCCAAACGCCCCGCATCCGTCGGTCGCTTTGGATAACGGATCGGTGAAACTCACATTTTACGTAAATGCATTTCAATTCGAATCATTCGATGAAGATGAAGTAGCGACACTAACTTTTAGCAATGTCCATAAATATAGGATGGGACCCACAAATGATGAAGGATGGTATCGCGGTCAGTGTCGTTTTAGCAAAATAGCTCCGCAATGGGGCGAGTTCTATGAAATCATAGGCGACACCATGATGAACAAATCCCCAAATGACTGGATTGAAGTGTCAGGCACAACTAAGGATGACCAGAAGCACTATCTTTTTTATCTCAAGGATGAAACATTTGAATGTATCGCTGATTCATGGTGCTTAAACAAAGAGGCAGCGAACAAGGCGCTTGTTGGGACACCGCTTCGCGGTGCCCCACAGCTTTGACGTTAGAGGGGCAATGGAAGCACTGTCGGCCTGCGTAGTCATAGCGAAGCGCGTCGCGGAGGCAACAGTTGTCGGACCGGCTGCGCTCGAACTTCAAAGGCTGTCGGTAGCAGTTGAGGTAACCTATTGCGATCCGACCTCAAACAGCGCTTTGTGCCTTGATCTTGATGGCCACGTTGCCATGGGTCGCCTTACCTGGTGGGCTGATGGCAGCATTGCCTTGGAGGCACTCCGCATTTCCGACGGAGCAACACTCATGAGTCAGCACGCCAATGCTGCTACAGCGGCAGATGCGGCTATAGCGCTTCGAGAACTGGCCCGAGTCATGGTTGGGTTGCCCTCTAACAATTCATTCAAGCCGAACCCGCTTAGCGGGTCGGCTTAATTCAAGCGTTCGTCGGCGCTTCGCGCCGACGAACGGGGCGCGAGTTGTCGAACTTCGGGTTCTCGGCGCGAGCGCCGTCGAACCCTCGTTCGAGCGACACGGCTTCGCCGCTACGCCCGCTTGGGGTATCGCGCACTGCGTGCGCTCCACCCACGCGCGGGTGTCGCTCAACTCGCGCCCCGTTGGGCAAACAGGAGGAAGAAGGTGCCGTCCGAGGCAGAGCCCTCCCGGCGGGTCGTCGAGCAGCGCATTCGCAATCGCATCATCGAGTACTTGGAGCTCGCGAGCTCCTACGAGATGCAGCGCGACTATCAAGCCCGCGCGCCAGTCTCAGTTCCGAGCGAGGTCATCAACCAGTGGGAAGACTGGGTCCACCGGCCCGACTTCCCGCCGATCACGTCGCCGGTGTTCTCGCGCGAGGAACGCGAAGCCATCGCAGCCTTCCACCAGACGTGGAACGCAGTGGCGGACTCCACTCCCAACCTATTGCCGTCGATCGAGGAGACGCTCGCGCTTCCGCAGTGGCGCGAACTCGCCACCGCAGCCGCGCGGGCCCTTCAGGCATTCGGCGTGCGCGGGCGACTCCCCGAGGACCGCGAGGTTTAGCTACGTCGGGCGCGCTGCCCAACCCGCCGCTGCATCCGACGAGCGGCGTTCCCCCGTCCGCCGAGAGCGGTACACTCCTGGCGCCGCTCTCGGCTGAGCGGCAACGTTCGTCGGCGCTTCGCGCCGACGAACGGGGCGCGAGTTGTCGAACTTCGGGTTCTCGGCGCTACGCGCCGTCGAACCCTCGTTCGAGCGACACGGCTTCGCCGCTACGCTCGCTTGGGGTATCGCGCACTGCGTGCGCTCCACCCACGTGCGGGTGTCGCTCAACTCGCGCCCCGTTAGATGCTTCGATGTACTCACAATTTTTTGCTCGCAACAAGACTGTTAATTTTTCGGCATAGAAACTAGACTTTCTTCATTATTTTTGGAGATAAATCGTGAAGAATTGGCTGTTTTTAACTATTGCAATTTCTTCGGAAGTCATTGCAACGTCTGCACTCAAGTCTAGTGAAGGCTTCACTAGATTGGCTCCGTCCTTTATCGTCGTTGCAGGATATGGTGCTGCTTTTTATTTTTTATCTCTCACACTCAAGTCTATCCCTGTAGGAATCGCATATGCCGTTTGGTCCGGTCTCGGAATAGTACTGGTCACTGCGATTGCATGGATTTTGCATGGTCAAAAGCTGGATTTTTGGGGGTTTGTTGGCATAGGCCTCATTGTCAGTGGCGTCGCGGTGCTCAACTTGCTATCTAAGGCAAGTGCCCACTGAAAGTGGCCATATCTAACATGGCGGTCAACCTCGCTCCCTCCGGTCGCTGGACTCGCTTACGCTGCGCTCGTGAACCTGATCCTGCCCCCCTTACGTGGACACCTCACTTATGATGGAAGCCAACGAGGTGTTCAATGAGCACGAGCGAAAAAAAGAAAACGAGGCGGAAGTTCACGCCAGAATTCAAGTGGCAGGCCGTGAAG
>Ga0209607_1003522_pt1 | contig 12008 bp, 12 predicted proteins | sample AD_UKC117_MetaG_FD_184413 | JGI IMG/M metagenome (GOLD analysis project Ga0209607, IMG submission 184413) | Active sludge microbial communities of municipal wastewater-treating anaerobic digesters from Hong Kong - AD_UKC117_MetaG (SPAdes)... | ecosystem: Engineered > Bioreactor > Anaerobic >... | reverse complement strand
CCAGGAGGGCACTGGCAGCGAGCACGCTGGCGATACTGGCAACCACGATGCCGGCGGCCGGCGCCGATCCGACGCCGCCGACGCCGGATCCGGGCTATGACAACGTCACCTACCTCATCGGCAAATGCTGGGACCCCAGCATGGCGGTTGAGCAGGAGCCGACCAGGCTGGAGTACAACTGCGACGGCACCGCGGCGATGGAGAACATGAACTGGACGTCATGGGGCGCCGAAGGTGCCAACGGCACCGGTACCGACAATGCGGTTGAGTGCCAACCGAATTGCGCGCAGGGACAGCGGCTGGTCAATCCCATCGTCGTGCACGCCTGGAATCCGCGCCCGGCGCAGGGCTGCGCGCCGTATCTGCAGTTCTACAGCGATATCACCATCGCCTACCCGCAGGGTGTGCCGCCGTGGATCAAGCCCGGGACGCAGTGGTCACCGGATACCGCCTTTACCACCGTCGACGGCATGCCGGCCGTGCACTACTCGGATCAGGGTCCGCAGAGCTGCACGCCGGTGGCGCGCTAAACGGGATCGGCCACAAGCAGACAGCGGCACGCCACCAAGGCGAGGTCCGCCGCCGCGGCTTCGGGCGTCTTCGTCGGCGTCAGGATGTGGCTCAGGCACAGGCGCACAACACTTTCCACCATCACACGTCTGTCCTCGGGGTTCACCGAGGGCCATTGATCGTCCACCCAGCCGCCGAAGACCTCGATTGCCGTGCCGATCAACGGCTCACCGCGGACGGTGAGAAGAGACAATAGCGACACGTCGCCGCCGTGGGCCGGCGTGCGGGTCAGAATGGCCTCCAGCAGTGGGTTGTCGCGCGCCACCGACACCATGTACCGCACGGCCGATGCCACTCCCCCGGCGAGGTCGCCGGGATGCTCGGCCAACCGAACGGCGACACCGTCGAAGAACTCCGCCGTCTCCCGCATGACGAGGGCATTGCCCAGATCGTCCTTGGTGCCGAACTCGGCATGCAGGCTCTGTCGGCTGATGCCGATGGTCGTCGCGATCGCGCCCATGCGAACCGCCGACCAGCCCCGCTCCAAAACGACCTCGCGGGCCGCGTCGAGGGCCACATCGCGCAACCGGGCGCGCCCGAAGGCCCGGGTTTCTGCGCGGAGGTCGACGACAGACATGCCATGCAGTCTAACCGAGGCGACACCAAAGAAGTGACTGTCGCACTCACTTGACAGTTTTAGATTTCTGTCGGATGCTCGTAGAAAGACCGCTCCGAGGAGAGACCGATGACGACAGCAGCCCTCACCCGCGCCGAACGCCCCTACGACCCCGCCGACCTGTCATCGGTGGAGTTCTGGTCGGGGACCGCCCAGGACCGGGAGAAGGTATTCGCCGAGTTGCGGGCGCACCGGCCCATCTCCTGGCATGAGCCGGTGAAGAACGGCATGTTCGAAGATCCCAACGACCAGGGCTTCTGGGCCGTGGTCCGGCACGCCGACCTGGTGGAGGTCACCCGTCGCCCCGGCGATTTCCTGTCCGGAGAAGGCATCGCGTTCGAATCGATCCCCAGGGAACTCCTCGACGCCGCCCAGGGCTTCATCGCGATGGATCCCCCGCGGCACACCAAGATCCGCCGGCTGATGGCGGCGGCCTTCACTCCCAAGCAACTCGCGCGCATCGACGATCACATCGTCGCGAACTCGCGCCGCATCGTCGACGACATCGCCGGCAAGGGCCGGATCGACTTCGTCACGGAGGTGGCCTCGCTTGTACCGATGAACAACATCTGCGACATGATCGGGATCCCGGAACAGCACCGGCGCACCGTCGCCTACGAATCCCAGTTCGCCGACGGCTGGCGGGACCCCCGCCTGCTCCAAGGCGCCGATCCGCTGGCTCGGCTGACCCAGACCATCGTGACCGTGCATGGAATCGCCCATGAACTCATCGCCGCTCGCCGCAGCCGTCCGGAAAACGACCTGATGACGGCCCTGGTTCAAGCCGAGGTCGACGGCGAACGTCTGACCGACGACGAGATCTCGTCGATTTTCGTGCTGCTGATCATCGCCGGCAACGACACCACCCGGCAGTCCATCAGCCACGGCATGAAGGCGCTGACCGATTTCCCCGAGCAACGGGCCTGGCTGATGGAGGACCTCGACGGCCGCCTCCCGATGGCGGTCGAGGAGATCATTCGCTGGGCCACCCCGATCATGACATTCCGCCGCACCGCGGCTCACGACACCGAACTGGGCGGCCAGCACATCACCCAGGGCGACAAGGTCATCATGTTTTACTCCTCGGCCAATATGGACACCGAGGTGTTCGATCACCCCGAGCAACTCAACCTTTCCCGCTCCCCCAATAAGCACGTCGCGTTCGGCGGCGGCGGCATCCACCACTGCCTGGGCGCCCAACTCGCCCGTCGCCAGATCACCGCGACGTTCCGCGAGCTGTTGACCCGGCTGCCCGACATCCACACCGTCGGCGAGCCGGAGTTGGGCAACGGCAACTTCTTCCATACCGTGATGTCCATGCAGGCCGAATTCACCCCCGAAGGGAAGCGATGAAGATCGTCGTCGACCGGACCAAATGCTCCTCGATCGGTCTGTGCGAGGCGACCGCACCGGACATCTTCGAGATCGGCGCCGACGGCGCGCTGACCATCCTGATGGACGAGGTCCCCGCGGATCGCCGCGCCGACCTCGAATCAGCCTGCGAAAACTGCCCGACCCAAGCGCTGAGCATCGAGGAATAACCCACTGTACGTTCAGTCCCCATGGACACCAGCGCCGCCCGCGAAGTAGTCCTTCAGCACATCGCTGAGCGTCGCCAGAGACTGATCGAATCCCGCGCGCTGGGCCCGGTCGCCGCGGTAGCGCGACGCTTCAAGGAGATCGACGGCGCCACCCAGGGCGTGCTGATCTCGGTCCAGATCTTCACCGTCGTCATCCCACTGATGGTCCTCGGCTTCAGCTACTTCACCGGCTTCGCCGAGCACGTCAGCCCGGGCACCGTGTGGATACGGGAACTCGACCTCGACGGGGCCACCAGCGAGACAGTGCGCGGCGCGTTCGGCGACAGCGCGGGGCTGCGGTCGACGTGGACCGTCGTCGGTCTGACCGTTTTCCTGGCGTGGGGCATCCCGATGTCGATCACCGTGGCCGGCATGTTCGCCAAGGCCTGGCAGCGCGAGCAGTTCAGCGCCGGCCAGCGCCTGCTGCGCGGTGCCGTGTGGTTCGTGCTGTACCTGCTGATGCTGGTGCTGCGGGAGCGGCTCGCCTTCGGCCCGGAGTACGGCGGCGGAACTCAGTGGGTGATGATCGTCGTCTCCCTGATCCCGGTGTGGGTGTTCTGGTCGCTGACGCCGGTGATTCTGGTGCGCGACGGCGGCTACGGCCTCAGATACCTGGCGCTGGCCGGGCTCGCCGGAGTGGTGATCGACGGCGTCATCGTCCCGATCATCGGCCGGCTCATCTTCCCGAAGGTGATCGACGCCTGGACTGAGTTCGGCCCCATCGGCGTCGCGATGGCGCTGATCACCTGGTGCGGGGTCCTCGGCACGGCGTGGGTCGTCACCGCCTGCGTCGGGGCGGTGATGTGGGAACGCACCGCCCCGACCGACACGGTCATCGAGGCGCAGACCGCGGGAGAATAGAGGGCACTACGCCATCACCCGATCGCTGGGTTTCGAGAAGTTGAACAGCGGGTGTCACAGGTGAACCTTCGGCAAGGTTTCGCCCCGAGAGAGGCTCCGGCGCATTGCCGCAGCCCTAATCTGCCAGCCATGCCATCCCGCGCCCTGTGCGCCGCCGCAGCGGTGCCGACGCTCTTCGCCTGCTCATCCCCGGCGCCGGCCCGTGGGTCAATCACGCCCGACGCCTCCTCCCTCGCCTGCTGAGCAAACCGGGAAAGGACATGACGATCATGGCCTTCAGAGCACGGCACGCCGCGTGCGCCCTCAGCGTCGCGATGGTGACGCTGACCGGGTGCTCGACTACCACCCGAACCGAAGAACGCCCCGCAGCGACACCCTGCTCGGGTCCCAACGAACGGTACTGCTCCGCCGCATCCGGCACCGACCTCAACGAACTGACCCCTTATCTAGGCCTGGTGCAGAGGATCGGCGAGGCGCTCGTCGCCCTGCCCCCCGACTCCGCGATCGACGCGGGCCGCACCGCCGAGCAACTCGGCAGGATGGAGCAGTTCGGAAAGAAAGCGTTCGACGCCCTGCCCCGGCCGATCGACTCACCGAAGCCGGGAAAACTGGCGTACGCCATCGCCTACAAGGACGGCCTCTGAGGCTCGGTCCCGATCAGCGCTAGGCTCGAAGCTGGGTCGACCGCAGCTGGCTGGGAGGTGCCCCCGTGGATCGCTCAGACATGACGGCAACGCCGCCGGGACCCCACCTGCCGAAACCGGTCCAAACCGTGCTCATGCTCTGGTCCTGGCCGCGGTTCGTCTCCTGGGCACACCGGCGCTACGGTGACGTCTTCGCGGTGCGGGTGGCCTCCGTGGGGACGATTGTCTACCTGGCCGACCCGGCCGACATCAAGACGGTGTTCGCCGGCGACCCGGCGGTCTTCCACGCCGGGGAGGCCAATTCGGTGCTGGGCGGCCTGATCGGGGACAGTTCGGTTCTGCTGCTCGACGACGACCTGCACCGCGACCGGCGCCGGCTCATGATGGCCCCCTTCCACCGCGACGCCGTCGCCCGTCAGGGCGCGACCATGACCGAGGTGGCCGCCGACAACATCGCCGGCTGGCCGGTCGGCGTCGAGTTCCCGGTGGCCCCGAAGATGGCCGAACTCACCCTCGAGGTCATCCTGCGCACGGTCGTCGGCGCTACCGACCCCGTCCGGCTGGCCGAGTTGCGCAGGGTCATGCCGAGAATCCTGAGTATGGGGCCGTGGGCCACCCTGGCGATCGCCAATCCGCGGCTGCAGCGACGGCTGCCGTGGCGTTACGTGCGCCGACGCATCGAGGACGCCGACCGTCTGCTCTACGCCGAGATCGCCGACCGCCGCGCGGACCCGGATCTGGCCCGGCGCACCGACGTGCTGGCGATGCTGGTGCGCGCCGCCGACGAGGACGGCCGGCACATGACCGACCAAGAACTACGCGATCAGCTGATGACGCTGCTGGCCGCCGGCCACGACACCACCGCCACCGCGCTGTCCTGGGCGCTGGAGCGACTGACCCGCCACCCCGACGTCCTGGCCAAGGCGGTTGCGGCCGCCGAAGCCTCCGCGGCCGGTGATCCGACCGGTGACGAGTACCTCGACGCGGTTGCCAAGGAGACGCTGCGCATCCGGCCGGTGGTGTTCGACGTCGGCCGAGTGCTCAAGGAGCCCGTCGAGATCGGCGGCTACCGGCTGCCCGCCGGCGTGATGATTGCACCCGGTATCGGACTGGTCCACGCGAGTCCGGCGCTCTACCCGGAGCCCGACCGTTTCGACCCCGACCGGATGCTGGGCGCCAAGCTGGGCCCCACCACCTGGCTGCCGTTCGGCGGCGGCAACCGTCGCTGCCTGGGCGCAACGTTCGCGATGGCCGAGATGCGGATTGTGCTGCTCGAGGTGTTGCGACGGGTGGAGTTGGAGGCCACCGCCGCCGACGACGAGCGGCAGCGCGTCCGCCACGTCATCCTGGAGCCGAACCGCGGTGCGATGATCCGCGTGCGTTCGCGGCGCCCGATCGGCGCGGCAACTGCGGAGCCGCCCTCGCTTTCGTGCCCGGTCAACCAATGACGTCCGATAGTTCAGTTAGCGAGGATTCAGCATGGCCGAGACGATACAGACCACAACTCGGGTGCTGGCCCGGGTGCTGGGCCCGTTCCTGGTTCTCGTTCCCGTGACGGCGGCCGCCCGCGCACCACAGATGCAGACGATGCTCACCGACTTCGAAAACAACCCGCTGTGGCCATGGATCGTCGGAGCGTTCATCCTGCTGCTCGGCCTGATCGTCGTTGCCCTACATCAGGTTTGGACGAATCCGGTCGCGATCATCGTCTCGGCGCTGGGGTGGCTGCTGGTGGTCCGGGGCGTGCTGCTGCTGGTTTTTCCGGCCGCTTTCATCTCTGCGGCCAACGCCGTCATCGGCACCGGCGTGGTGTGGCGCATCGGCTACGTCGGGGTGGCCTGCCTCGGCCTCTACCTGACCTGGTCGGGTTGGCGGCCAAACCGGGCGAACGACTGAAACCGCCGCGTGGGCCGCACCCGCTACGGGCTGGACGAGATCGTGCTTTCCGGCTGCTCGAATTGCGGCGTGTCCTCCGACAGACCGATGCACAACCCGGTGTTCGAACCGTCGCACGGGATTCCGTCGACCTCGGGCAGCTGCCCGACCCGGCCGGGATCGGAGGAGGTGATCGCACCGGGTTGCAGTTGCGCCCCCTCGGGGTTGATCGGATTGAAGGTGGGCGCGACGACATCGGTGACCGGCTGGCAGACCCCGCTGGAATCGAGGATCTGATCGTCGGGGCAGGAGGCCACGGCGGGCAGTGCCGGTCCGGTCCCGTGCGCGGCCGCAACCCCCGCGATGGGGGCGGCGGCGACCAGGGCCAGCCCGCCCCCGATGAGCAGGCGCTGCAGGGGGCTCATGGATCGGCCCACAGGCGTCGTCGGGTTCATCGGGTTCGTCATCAGTGTGCTCTCCATCGACTATCGGCATACCCGCAATAAGCGGCGTCAACCGTTTCATCGCCGATGTCGACGGCGGCGTTACATCCGCCTGCTTGTGGGCGGCCCGCTTTAAGGAATCCCTCAGGCCCGGTCGAGTTCCTCGGCAAGCTCGCGTTGCGCGGCGGTCCGGTGCACATCGTGGACGGGTTTCTGCAGCTGTTTCTCGACGGCCTCCAGCGCGAGACGCGCGTAGACCCACTGGCTGGTGGTGGCCAGCTGACCCCGGCTGTTCGAGGTGAAGGTGATGATCCAGCTGAACAGCGTGCTGATCCGGTTCTTGAACCCGACCAGGTACAGAAGGTGGAGGAACAGCCAGGCCAGCCAGGCGATGTAGCCGCCGAATTCGAGCTTTCCGATCTTCGCCACCGCATGGTGCCGGGAGATCGTGGCCATGCTGCCCTTGTCGAAGTACTTGAACGGCACCCGATTCGCCGGGTCGTCGGTGCCTTTGACCGTGTGCTTGATGGTCTTGGCCGCGTACTTCGCTCCCTGGATGGCACCCTGGGCGACGCCCGGAACCCCGGGCACCGCGGCCATATCGCCGACGACGAAGACGTTCGGGTGCCCTTTGACGGTGAGGTCCGGTTCGACGACGACACGCCCGGACCGGTCGATCTCGGTGCCGTCGCACTGGGCGGCGATCACCTCGCCCAGTGGGCTGGCCTGCACCCCGGCGGCCCACACCTTGCAGGCACAATCGACTCGCCGCTGTTCGCCGGATTCCTTGTCCTTGACCGTGATTCCCATGTAGTCGACGTCGGTGACCACGGAGTTGCCACACACCTCGACGCCCATCTTCTCCAGCCGGCGCTGGGCCTTGCGGCCGAGGTTCTCCCCCATCGGAGACAGCACGAATGGTGAGCCGTCGAACAACATCACCCTGCAATCGGTGGGGTCGATGGTCCGGAATGCCCCGGGCAGGGTGCGCCTGGCCAATTCGGCGATCTGGCCGGCCAGTTCGACCCCGGTCGGCCCGCCACCGACGACCACGAACGTGAGACGACGGGTCCGTTCGGCCGGATCGGTGGTGACCTCTGCCGCCTCGAACGCACCCATGATGCGACCACGCAATTCGAGGGCGTCGTCGATGGTCTTCATCCCGGGCGCGAAGGTGGCGAAGTGGTTGTTGCCGAAGTAGTTCTGCTGGGCCCCGGCGGCGACGATCAGGCTGTCGAAGGGCACCACCGTCTCCATCGACATCAGCTTGGAGGTGACGGTCTTGGCGTTCAGGTCGATGTTCTCGACGTCGCCGAGCAACACGTGGCAGTTCCGGTTCTTCTTGAGGATCAGCCGGGTGGTGGGCGCGATATCACCGGCGGACAGGATTCCGGTGGCCAACTGGTAGAGCAAGGGCTGGAAAAGGTGGCTGGTGGTCTTGGCGATCAGGGTGACATCGACGTCGGCCCTTTTCAGGACCTTCGCGGCGGTCAGACCGCCGAATCCGGAGCCGATGATGACAACGCGGTGACGACGGGCGGCGGGACTGGCCATTGGGGTTCCTTAGGCGCTCGCGTATTGCTGGCTGCGCTTTGCAGGCTACCGCCCGGTCGGTAGCGCCGCCTCCCGGTTCGGCAGAGTCGCGCGTATAGATGGGCGGCCGGCGAACTCCGATCGCTACCGGTCCGCTCGGCCGACATCGTCTCAGCTCTGAACGGCCGGGCGGGGTGCCCGGACCACACGCAGTCGTCAGGAGGCCAATAGCGCAAGCACCAGAACGTAGGAACCCAGCAGGGGCACGCTGCGCCAGCGCTCCAACCGGCCCCTGACCGGTATGAGCAGCAACACCAGCACCGCACTGGCCACCACGCCGACGTCGGTCTCGAATCCCTCCACCGCGATCGGGTGGATGACGGCGGCGATTCCCAGAATCATCAGGGTGTTGAAGATGTTGCTGCCCAGGATGGTACCGACCGCCACGTCGTCGTGGCCCCGTAGCCGGGCGATGATCACGGTGACCAGTTCGGGCGCAGACGTGCCCAGGGCGACCAGCACGGCGCCGACGACGAACCCGTCCCACCCCAAGGCGGCGCTGATGCCCACCGCTCCGGCGACGATCGCCCGCCCGGCGAGGATGAGCATGACCAGTCCGAGGCCGAGGCTGATCACCACCGAGGTGCGGGTGCGCTCCAATACCGCGCCCGGGGCCGACGCCCGGAACCGCCGGCCGGCGGCCACGCCTCTGCTCAGCCAGGCCGCGAACACGGCCAGCAGGATCAGCCCGTCGAGCCTGCCCAGCCTCCCGTCGACGGCCAGCAGACCGACGAGCGCCGGCGCCGCCGCCGCCGCCGGATACTCGCGCGCCACGGCACCCCTGTCGACCAGGATCGGGGCGAACGCCACGGCAATGCCCAGAACCAGCGCGATGTTGACGACGTTGCTGCCCAGAACCTCGCCAAGGGCGATCTCGGGTTGACCCGCGATCGCGGAGTTGATCGCCACCGACAGCTCCGGAGCCGAGGTCGCGAAAGCCGCCAGGGTCGCCGCGACCACACTCGTGGGCAGCCGCCACCAGGCCGAAAAACCGATCAGGCCGCGGATGAACAACTGCCCGCCCAGAGCGGCCAGCGCACTGCCCGCCAGCAGCACGAGCAGAGTTGCGGTCACGGTGCCATCAGTGTGTCAGCGCCATCAGTGTGTCAGCCGGGTTCGCAGGGCCCGGGTGATGAGCAGTCCGTAGGGGATCGCATTGATCAGCGCGAGAACCCCGGCAGCGACGAGCTGGGCCCCGTGGGTCAGACCGGCCGGATAGATCAGCCCGCCCAGGTAGTGATCGATGAACCCGCCGGTGTATCCCTGACCGCCGGCCGCGCGGCGCAGCGAGACCTCCAGTGGCGTCAGCGGGCACACCCCGCCAGAGATCTCGATCCACAGTCCCCACGCCAGCGCGGGCAGATGCAGCCAGGCCAGCCGGGGCCGTCGCCACACGGCGAAACCGCCGAACACCGCCCACACGATGAACAGCGCGTGCAGCACCAGCACCGCGTCGGCGAGAACCTCGGCGATCATCAGCTCAGGCCGAGTACACCTCGTCGCCGTCCAGATACGTTGCCAGGACGGGGATGTCGCGCACGGCGTCGGGATCGTCCTGATGAGCCAGCGGATCTCCGCCGAGCAGGACGAAGTCCGCGGCCTTACCCGCGGCCAGCGAACCGACGAGCCCGTCGGCGTGGCACATCCACGCCGCGTCAATGGTGCTGCCTCGCAATGCCTGGGCAACGGACACCCGCTCGCCAGGATTGAGCACCTCGCCGCCGTCGGCCATCGTGCGGGCGGCCGCGGTCGCGACGTAATTGAGCGGCGCTATCGGCGAGACCGAGAAGTCGCAGTGGAAGCTGGCCCGCAGTCCAGCGGCGGCCACCGAGGCGCACCGGTCGAGAAGTTGGGCCCGATCGGCGCCGAGAATCTCATCACGCATGACCCTGCCCCACAGTCGCACGTGGTTCATCAGGAAACTCGGGGTCACCCCCAGGGCGGCCATCGCGGCGATGTGCTCGTCGTGCAACAACGAGCAGTGCTCGATGCGGTGCCGCTTCGCCGGATCCCAGGACGGCAGCTTCGCGGTGGCCGCGAAGGCGTCCATCACCATGTCCAGGGCGGCGTCGCCGTTGGCATGGCACATGATGGGCCATTGCGCCGCAACGGTTTTGGCGAAGTTATCCGCCAGTTGCTCGGGGGTGAAATTGGCCACGCCCCGGGAATCCCGGCCCAGGTAGTTCTCCCGCATGTAACCGGTGTAACCCTGGTTGGATCCGTCGGAGACCCACTTGACGGTCTGGGAACGCAGCCGGTCGTCGCCGGAGCCGGGCACGATTCCCGCGGCGGTGAAGTCCTGCAAGTTCTCCCCCCACAGCGACATCGAGCCGCGCACCGCGAAGCCCTGCTGGGCGAACGCGTGGTGCAGGAGATCGACCTCTTTGACACCCGCCACCGCCCCGGTGGCCGCCTCGTGGACGTAGGTCACCCCGGCCTTGGCGGCCATTGCGGCGATACCGGTGACGGCCTTGGTGATCACCTCGGGTGTCAGGGCCGGCAGCACCTTCATGAACGGGATCATCGCCCCGGCCTCGGAGATGACGCCGGTGAGTTTGCCGTCGCGGATGCCGTAGTCGCCTCCCGGCGGATTGGGTGTCGTCGTGGTGACCCCGGCCGCCGCATAGGCCGCGGAGTTGACGTAGAAGAAGTGCTGGGAGGCATTCATCACCACGACCGGCACCTCGGTGGAGACCCCGTCGAGCAGGTCGGCGGTCAGGTCGGGCTGGCCGGGCAACAGGCTGGGATCGAAGAGCTGTCCGACAATCGCCTGCCCGCGAGGGGCCTTGGCCGCAGCCGCCTTCAGCACGGCCAGCACCTCATCCAGGCTCTTGTTGGCATACGGCGAGCAATCCACACCGTCGAAGACCAGGGCCGAGGTCATCAGGTGCAGATGCGGCTCGACGAAGCCCGGCAGGATCGTCCCGGAGCCGTGGTCAAGCATCTTCGTGCCGGGGCCGATGAAGCTCTCCAGCTCCGCACGCGAGCCGACGGCCAGGATGCGCCCGCCGGCGATCGCCATCGCCTCGGGCCGGACCGACGCGCCGGGTTCCATGGTGATCAACGACCCGGTCACCAGAAGTTCTGCGGTGGAGCCTTCGGCGGTCCGGTGCGGGTGGGCCGTACGTTCCGCGGCGGCCAGTCCGGCCAACGACATCCGTGCAGCGTTGGCCGGATGCGGCGCGCAACACCCCGCGCTGAACTGGTGGTGGTCAGTCATCGTTGCCTTTCATCAGAATTCCGTGCCGCCGTGCGGCCCGGAGCCCGGCCGGCAGTCGGGAAGGTCCGCGTGCGGAGTATCGAGGACAGGTCCGCCGCACCGGCTTAACATTGCCCCATCACCATAATCCCGCCCCAGAAACAGATGACCGGAATGCTGGGCCACCCGGTGGCCGAGAACCCGATTGACCGAATGTTCGACGCGGTCTACGCGCACTACGGTCTGCCGTGGCAGTTCTGGAAGTCCGACGTCGCCGACGAGCGAGATCTGGCTCTGGCGGTAGCAGCGCTTGCCCCGCTGGGCTATCGCGGAGTGGGGATCACCGTCCCCTACAAGGTCGCGGTGATCCCGATGCTCGACGAGATCGACGACGACGTGCGGGCCATCGGTGCCGCCAACTATCTGACCATCGAGCAGGGCCGCCTCATCGGACACAACAACGACGGCAAGGGCGTGGTCGCAGCCATCGAGAAGGTGGCTCCCCTGCGTGGACAGCGGGTGGTGATGCTCGGCGCCGGCGGGGCCGGACGCGCCATGGCGATGGAGATCGCCTGGGCCGGTGCCGAACATCTGACACTGGTGACGCGCCGCGAGTCGCAGGGAACC
>Ga0209607_1003516_pt1 | contig 12015 bp, 8 predicted proteins | sample AD_UKC117_MetaG_FD_184413 | JGI IMG/M metagenome (GOLD analysis project Ga0209607, IMG submission 184413) | Active sludge microbial communities of municipal wastewater-treating anaerobic digesters from Hong Kong - AD_UKC117_MetaG (SPAdes)... | ecosystem: Engineered > Bioreactor > Anaerobic >... | reverse complement strand
CGGCTTCGTCAGCCGGTCGAATCGCTGTTCAACTGGATTCAGGAGAAGACCGGTATCGAGTGCGCCAGCAAGGTCCGCTCCTTTCGGGGTCTCCTGGTCCACATCTTCGCCCGACTCGCCGCCGCCACGTTCCTGTTGAACGCCCCGCCGCAAAGCGCGTAATTCGCATTTAAGGTTCCTGGCTACCACACCGACTACACCGAGGGTCATCCCGATGAGTTTAGAAGACTTATTCTGTGACGTTGATGAGTTCTGCCAAGTCTTCCTGCCCGCCTGGCATCGTCAACTCCTGATGGAGGGTACCCGCCAACGACGGCGGGCCAGTTATTTGACCCTCAGTGAAATCATGACGATCTTGCTTTATTTCCATCAGACGCGGTACCGCAACTTCAAGGCCTTTCATCTGTTGCCAGTGTGCCCACATTGCCGGGGTGAGTTTCCCAACCTGTTGAGTGACAATCGGTTTGTGGCCCTGATTTCCACCGCCCTGATGCCGCTGGCGCGGCCAGGACACCGGGATTGCCTTCGTCGATGCCACCTCGCTGGTGGTTTGCCACAACCGCCGGATTCACAGCCACCAGGTGTTCAAGCCGGTGGCCCGCCGCGGCAAAACCTCCATGGGCTGGTTTTACGGCTTCAAGCTCCATCTCGTCGTCAATGACCGGGGCGAGCTGCTGGCCTTCCGTATTACCCCTGGCAACGTCGATGATCGAGAACCGGTACCCGAATTGACAGCGGGGTTGACCGGCAAATTGATCGGTGATCGCGGTTACATTTCCCAACCATTGTTCGACGAACTCTGGGAACGGGGTTACAGTTGATCACCAAAGTTCGCCGGAACATGCGCAACAAATTGATGCCCATGGTCAATAAGCTATTGTTGCGTAAGCGTGTCATCATCGAATCCATCAACGACCCACTCAAGAACATTCAGCAGATTGAGCACACCCCGCATCGCAGCGTGGTCAATGCCATGGTCAATGTCCTGGCCGCTTTGGTGGCTTACACCCATCAACCTCGCAAACCCTCGCTGAATTTGTCTCAACATGATCTTAAGCTATTGACTTGCGCTGAATAATAAACGGAACTCACGTTAACTTGTTTGCCGGGAAAAAATCGTAGTCGCCGAACCCGACCCAGAACGACGGGTCGCCTGTCTGGCGGAGCTGGAAGCCGCTTTGGCGAATGACACCTATCTCTGGAACCCTGGCTGGGATGATGCTGGTCTCGGCTAACCCTCGGAGGGCAATTGCAGCGCTTCCGACAAGGTGTCGAGCGCTTGCATGCTGGCTTGTACCTGCGCCAGTGCCGCCATGGCTTGGTCGTGACCGATGCCGAGTGTAAACATGGCTAGGGCCGGCAAGCGGTTGTTTTCCTCATCCCCCACCCCGACGTAATGCAGCAGGCGGTTGGCGATCAGTACTAGGTTGGAGTATTCCGCATACGGTTGGGTACAGTCCTCGTGGTGATGCCAGCGCACGGCGGCGATCACTTCCTCAGGCATAGACCACGATTGCATCAGCCAGGCACCGATATGCCAGTGCTCGGTGCCCAGGACATAACGCTCGATCGCGCTGACCGACACATGCCGGTTGACCGCGAGAAACCGGTTGAACAGAAAAAAGCGGGCGGGAAATACGTGGCCCAGCACTAGGTAGCCGAAATTGTGCAGCAGCCCGCACAGATAGGCGAGCTCCGGCTTGACATCCACCGACTCGGGCAACAGCTTGGCTAGCTCGCTGACCAGGGACGCGCAATAGGTACTGTGCCGCCAGAAGGCTTTCAAGCCGACCGGGCCGTCGGCCGGGATACGAAAGGTCTGACTCATGCTAGAGCCGAGCAACAGGTTGAGCGTGTTATTGACGCCCAGCACCTGTTCGATCGCGGTTTGCAACGAATCCACGACGACCGGATGGCCGTGCAACGGCGAGCGTGCCCAATACACGACCTGAGCGGCCAGGCTGGGGTCCCGCTCGACGATGCGAAGGATATCCCGTGCGCTGGTGGTGGGGTGGGCGCGCAGGATCAGGATCTGCTGCACGGTTTGCGGCATGACCGGCAGTTCGGTGATGGCCTCGATCCCTTCCCGTAATCCCGCCGGCGTATAACGATTGGTGAGGTTGGTCAGGTTTTGCGGCGTGATGGCCTGCTGGCTTAGCAGGGAGTCGAGGTCGTCGACGGGAACCGCGAAGTGTTCCCAGCGCACTTGGCCGAGCAAACTCCGAAAGTCGATGTTTCGCATGCCGATCAGGGTGTCGCCGCTGCCGCTGTCAAAGTAGATTTCAGCTTCGTCCGTCAGGATCAAACTATCGTCGGCCAGCGCGGGGATACCGAAAGCCTCATGCAGGGGTGGGTAGGAGCCTGCCTTGCAACCTCGGTTTTGGAAAAAACGGATGGTTTCGGCGCCGTATAGAGGTACCAGATCGCGCTGCAGCGTCTTGCACAGCACGGAAAAATCCAGGATGTGGCTACCTGGCAGGATAGCCATGACCAAGCCGGAGCTGTCTTTCAACAGGACGATCCGCACCATTTGGTGAAGAGGGAGATCAAGCTGTATTGCGACCTGACCGAGTGTTTCACCGGCTGGGCAAGCTATCGTCCGATAGGGCAGCTGCCGCTGCTCCAGGTAGCTCCGAACAGTATCGGGCAGGTTCATAATGGTGGCTCTGGGAGGGGGATGGCGATGGTCGTTGCGCCGGTCGGAGAGATGGCTCGAATGTAGAGAATGGTCACTTCGGTCTGAAACGCGGGACAATGGTTATGAGCGATCGGCCATGACTTGGCCGGTGGCGGCCCGGATCATGGTCGGTGCCATCCGGTTTGCCTCCGGTGGCGCTGGTTTGTGCAACGGCGTGGTCGCCGACCGCGGGCGGGTGGACGGTGGGTGCGAGACACCACGCGGACCGGGAGGGTCCTGTTGAAAGTTGATCTGCCGCTTGGGCAGTTCGGTGTAAAAATCGTATTTAGGCTTGAGCGGCGCGGGTACGATTTCGGGGGCGGCGGGCGGTGGTTGGGGCGCGGCGGGGCTGCTGGCCGATGGCGCGGGTTGGCTGGGTGCAACGGTCGAAACCGCTGGATGTGGGGTCCGGTCGCCCTTGATGTAGGCCAGCAAGCCACCGAACAGGCCCACCAGCACCAGCGTCACCACCAACAGACCATGACGGCGCGCCGACTGCCGGCGGCGCTGCCAGGTCGAGGCGGGTTTGTAGTCGCGTCGGATGCTCACATGACCTCCGGAGCCGACACGCCCAGCAGGGCGAGGCCGTTTTTGATCACCTGTCGGGTGGCCATGCTCAGATTGAGCCGAGCATCGCGCAGCGCGTCGTCGCTCACCAGAACCCGATGTTCGTTGTAGTACGTGTGGAAGGCGTTGGCCAAATCCCGCAAATAATGCGCCAATTGGTGCGGTTCGTGGTTGAGAGCGGCCGTTTCCACCACTTCGGGGTAGCGCGACAGTGCTACTAGCAAGACTTCCTCGTGCGGTTCGACCAGCAGCGCCATCTGGGTCTGGTCACGCGCCGGGTCGTGGGAGAGACCCTTTTCATGTAGTTGTCTCAGAACACTACAAATTCTGGCATGGGCATACTGGATATAGTATACGGGATTATCCTTGGATTGCGACTTGGCCAAGTCGAGATCGAAATCCAGATGCTGCTCGCTCTTGCGCATGACGTAGAAGAAACGAGCGGCGTCGTTGCCGACTTCCTGGCGCAACGCGCGCAAGGTGACGAACTCGCCGGAGCGGGTGGACATCTGCGCCCGTTCGCCGTTGCGGTAGAGGATGGCGAACTGCACCAGCAGCACGTCCAGGCGGTCGGGATTCGCGCCCAGCGCTTGTAGCGCGGCCTTGACTCGCGGGATGTAGCCGTGATGGTCGGCGCCCCAGACGTCGATGACCCGGTCGAAGCCGCGCTCGAACTTTTCCAGGTGGTAGGCGATATCCGAAGCGAAGTAGGTGATCTGGCCGTTTTCCCGCTGTACCACCCGGTCCTTCTCGTCGCCGAAGGCGCTGGAGCGAAACCAGAGCGCCCCATCCTGCTCGTAGATGTAATCCGTATCGCGCAGCCGGTTGATGGTCTTGTTGACCGCGCCGCGTTCCGTCAGGGTGAGTTCGGAATACCACTCATCGTAGACTACGCCGAACTCCCGCAGGTCGTCGCGGATGTCGTCCAAGATGGTGTTCAGACCCAGTTCGAAAATATAACGGTAGTGGTGGGCGCCCAGCAGGGCGCGGGCACGTTCGACCAGGGTGTCGATGTGGGCTTCCTTGTCGCCAGGCGCGACCACCTCGCCCGCTTCGTTGCGGATCTCGTCCGGCGGCGTGTCCTGGAACACCCGCGCCGCCGAAGCCACATAGGCGCCGCCGTGTTCGGCGTGGAGGCGGGCGGCGATGTCGCGCACGTAATCACCCCGGTAGCCGTTGCTGGGAAAACGAAACTGTTCGCCGCAGTGCTCCAGATAGCGCAGCCAGATGCTGGCGGCCAGGATATTCATCTGCCGGCCGGCGTCGTTGACGTAGTATTCGCGGTGGACCCGGAAGCCGATCGCTTCCAGCAAGTTGGCGACGGTGGCGCCGAACGCTGCGCCGCGGCCGTGGCCGACATGCAGCGGACCGGTGGGGTTGGCGGAGACGAATTCCACCTGTACCCGCTGGCCACCGCCGAGCGCGCTCCGGCCGAAACCATCCCGCTGCTTGAGGACCTCACCGACCGTCGCTTGATAGGCGGCGGGTGCCAGGAAGAAATTGATGAAACCAGGCCCGGCGATATCCACCTTGGCGACATGGGCGGAGGCGGGCAGGGTCGCCATGATGCGTTCAGCCAGTTCGCGGGGTTTGCGGCGGGCGGTTTTGGCCAAGGCCAGCGCGATGGTGCTGGCGAAATCGCCGTGCGTGCGGTCGCGAGTGCGTTCCAGCGGAATCGAGGATGGATCGACATCGACCAGCACCCCCTCCCGTTGGAGTTGTTGGAGCGCTTGGGCGATGAGGTGGTGCAGGTGCGTTTTCAAGGGGAAAGTCTCATGGGGGTTTTCCGGTTAACTGATCATCCCCAGTTTGAAGTGATAGGTGATGAATTTTTTGAATTCGTTGACGATCTTGAACGAATCGCGCAGCACTTCCCGTTGCAGTTTGTTGAGATCCTTGGGGTTCAGGTAATTGTCTTGCGGTATTCCCTGTTTGATTTTGCGCAGACCGGCCTCGGCGCGCAAGGTGGACAGATAGGTGAAGACTTCGATCAGTTCAATGCCGAAGGAGGGCTTGAACAGGTTGCGCTGGCTTAAGGCCATGATGCGGTCCACGGTATGGGTCTGCGGCAACCGGTATTCCAAGGCCAAACTGCGGGCACCGTGAACGATAGGGAAAATGCCGCCTTTCTTGATGTCCAGCTCGTCGCGGTCCTTTTCGACCACGAAATTAGTGAAGAACCCCAGCGGCGTTTCAAACGCGACGGTGGATTTGGCGAACTGGCTGTAAAAGGAGCGATGATCGCCGAGCAGACGATACATGTGGTCCTTGACATGGCGTAGCAGATTTTCGTCGCCGGCCACCGCCGTGGCATCGAAGAAGATGGCGAATTGCAGAAAGGCGTCGTGAGTCGGATGGACGATCCATTGGAACAGTTCGTCCTTGAAGGCGGCGACTGATTTGCTCCAGTACGGGTTCGACACCATGATGTTACCGGGACAGCGAGGATAGCCGAAATCGATCAGGCTTTCGGTGAATTCGCGGGTGATTCGCTCCAGATCGGGGTAACTGAAGCCGTCGCGCAGGATCAGGGCATTATCCTGATCGGTCTTCAGCACCTGCTCCTCGCGGCCTTCGCTGCCCAGCACCAGCAGGCAGGCGTTTTCCAGCAGTTCCGGTGGCGCGATCAGGGCAAACAGCTTACGCAACAGTTTCTTGTTGAGTTCCGACACCAGTTGCATGATGTAGCGGATTTTGATGCCCTTGTCGTGCAGGTCGCGGATCACGTTGACCAGATCGTGGCTGGCCCACTTCAGATCTTCCCGGGAGTGCGCCCGGTCGATTTGCAGGGCGATCAGATGCGAATGGTTGGAAAGATAACTGAGCAGATCGATCTGTTCGAGAATGCCATGAATGATTTTGTCGTCGCGGATCACCAGCCGGTTGACGTTGTGGTGGGTCATGCGCAGCAGGGCATTGAACAGAAAATCGCCCGGCTCCATGCCGATCAGGTCGTAGGTGGCGAGCGGTCCGATGGCTTCATCCACGGACCGCCGCTGGATGATGGCCGCTTCCCGCAGGTCGGTGGCGGTGACGATGCCGATTTCATCGCCATATCGGACCAGCACCGAGTTGGTTTTATGGGCTTTCATTGCCAGCGCGGCTTCGTGGATGGACGCTTCGGCGGTCACGAAGACCGGCGGATGGATATAGACGTCCTGAATCCTGGCGATGGTGAATGCCGCCAATTCCTGGCGATCATTGGTTTCGCGCAGGATGGCGAGTCGTTGGGAGATTTTCTGATTGTAGAAAGCCGCCAGCGATGGATGATTTTGAACAGCTTGCAGGAAGATCGGTCGCGGCATCTGCAGGCAGCGGGTTGGCTTGCCGACCACAAAACTGTGGGTACCCGTGCCTTCCAGCAAGGCGCCAGCGTCAAAGATATCCTCGGCGCCATACAGGGCGATCACGCACCACATGGGTGGCCCATCGTTGGCGACCGCAGCGGTTTCCGCGCTCGCGCGACCCGGGAGCGTGGGGTCGCCGTCCACCTCGTAAACCAAGCCGTCGACGATGAGGTAGAGACAGGCGGGGACTTCACCCGCCTTTTGTAAGATTTCGCCCGGTTGAAAGTGGCCGATCTTCAGTTCGTCGGCAAGGCACGCCAGTTCCGATTCGGAAAGCTGGTTGAAGGGAGCAAGGCGCGCGAGGAACGTTTGATGATCCGGGATAGTCACGGCGGCGATTCGATTCCGATTGGCCAAACAAGAACCCCTTCGCGGCGCGAGCCGGAAGGGGCTTAATCTTAGCAGGATTCGACCGAGGTCGGATGATCGCACTCGCGCGGCGACCTCCAGACCGGGTGGACCACTGCCTAGTGGCTGGCCGCTCCTTCGGCACCGATGCCGGTTTGGCAACGCACATCCTGTGCGATGAAGGCTTCGTGTTCCTTCTTGGCGCGCTCGCTACCGTCTAGCATGGAACCGATCCAGATGCCCAGGAAGGCGATGCTCATCGAGAACAGCGCCGGATACTTGAGCGGGAAGATCGGATCGCCCATCTTCAGTATCTCGGTCCACACTGTCGGGCCGATGATCACCAGCACGGTGGCGCTGATCAGGCCCAGCCAGCCACCGATCAACGCGCCGCGGGTGGTCATCTTGCCGTAGTAGATCGACATCAGCAGGATCGGGAAATTGGCGCTGGCCGCCACTGAGAATGTTAGCGCCACCAGATAAGCGATGTTCTGCTTTTCGAAGGCAATGCCCAGGAAGATGGCGATGATACCCAACACCACGGTGGCGATTTTGGAAACGCGCACTTCATGCTGTTCGTCCACATTGCCGTGCGCCCAGACGTTGGCGTACAGATCATGCGAGATGGCCGAAGCGCCGGCCAGAGTCAGGCCGGAGACCACGGCCAGGATGGTGGCAAAAGCGACAGCGGAAATGAAGCCGAGCAGGGCGTTGCCGCCGACCGCTGCGGCTAAGTTGACCGCCGCCATGTTCTGGCCGCCCTTGATACCGCCAACTGCGGAAGGATCGGCAAACTCGGGATGGCCGGTCAGCAGCACAATAGCGCCGAAGCCCATCAGGAAGGTCAGGATGTAGAAGTAGCCGATCCAGCCGGTGGCATAGAACACCGACTTGCGGGCTTCGATGGCGTTGCCCACCGTGAAGAAGCGCATCAGGATATGCGGTAGGCCAGCCGTGCCGAACATCAGCGCCAAGCCGAGTGAAATCGACTCAATCGGACTGCTCACTAGAGCACCTGGTCCCATGATGGCCCCATGCTTAGGATGAACTTCGACCGCCTTCTGGAACATCCGTTCGGGACTCATGCTGCCGTCCGAGGCGAGATACAACGCGCCGAAAGCGATGATGGTGGCGCCAAACAGCAGCAGACCGGCTTTGATGATCTGCACCCAGGTGGTGGCCAGCATGCCGCCAAAGGTGACGTACATGATGATCAATACGCCAACGATGATCACCGCATAGACGTAATCCAGACCGAACAGCACCTGAATCAGCTTACCGGCGCCGACCATCTGGCCGATCAAGTACAGAATCACCACGATCAGCGCGGCGGTGGCCGCCAAGGTGCGCATCGGCACCCGCTCGAAGCGGTAAGAGACCACGTCGGCGTAGGTGTATTTGCCCAAGTTGCGAAGTTGCTCGGCGATCAGGAACATGATGATCGGCCAGCCGACCAGCCAGCCCACCGAGAAGATCAGCCCGTCATAGCCATTCAGGAACACCAGGCCGGAAATACCCAGGAAGGAGGCGGCGGACATGTAGTCGCCCGCGATGGCCAAACCGTTCTGGAAACCGGTGATGCCGCCGCCGGCGGCGTAAAAGTCCTTGGCGGTCTTGGTGCGTTGCGCCGCCCAGTAGGTGATACCCAGGGTGGCGGCGACAAACACCACGAACATGATGATGGCAGGAATATTGACCGCCGACTTTTTGACTGCTCCCAGATCACCGCCGGCGGCGAAGGCGCTGCCAGCGATGAGCATCAGGAGGATCGTCGGAAACGCTCGTTTCCAGAAACTCATAACACTTCCTCCTTGATTTCGCGGGTGAGCTTGTCGAAAACGGCATTGGCTCGTTGGATGTAGATGCCGGTCAGGGCAAAGGCGAACACAATTACCGCCACGCCGACCGGAATGCCGATGGTCATGGTGGCGCCTTCCCACAAGGGGGTGGCCAAAAGCGGTTTGTCGTAGGCAATCGTCAGGATGAAGGCGTAATAGACCACCAGCATCAGGATCGCCATGATCCAAGCGAACTTGGATCGTTTGGAGACCAGTTCGTGGTACTTCGGATTACTTTTTATCTTGTGAATCATGTCTTCTTGCATCGTTATTTCCCATCGGTGGTAGGTGTAATGACGGGGATGTCATGATGAGCGGGACTTGCGGTTTGAACGCGGCCGCGGGTGGGGTGGACCCACCTGATTCAGATGCCTCCCAGGAATCAATCCCGCCTCACGTCCTTTAGTGGTTGCTCTTGGCTGCGGAGAAACCCCGCAAGCCTAAAAAAGTCTAGTCGTATCCCACGTCAAGTAAAGGGTCAATGATGAAGTTATTTTTTCAATGCTTTGAAATTGTTGAAAATCGGTTACGAGAAATAATCGCGTATTTTCTGTGTTTAAAATTTATAACATAATGATTTACATCATATTTTTGTGATTCATCATTTTTGTGCGTGACTTGGTCCGAAGGATAGGACGGGTGGGTGGGCGATGCGATTGCAACATGGCGTTTAGAAGAGCTCCGCCGGATCGATATCCAAGGACCAACGTACCCGGCGATCCGCGTGCTCTGCCCGCAACCGCGTGATCCAGGAGTCCAGGAAACGATGCAGATCCTGACGTCGTGCCGCTTGCAGCAGCAGATGCGCGTGGTAGCGACCGGCTCGGCGCTCCATCGGCGCGGGCGCCGGACCCAGCAGTTCGACCTCGTCGGCATAGGGATCGGCCAGCGTCCGCGCGGCTCGTAGAAACGTGATGGCTCGTTCCGGTTCAGCCGCTTCCGCCCGCAATAGCGCCTGATGGGCGAACGGTGGTAGCCATGCCGCTTGCCGCTCCGCCAGTGCCGCCGTCGCGAACGCCGGATAACCCTGGGATACCAGTACATGCAGCAGCGGATGGTCGGGGTGGTGGGTCTGAATGATGACCGCGCCCGGCTTCTCGGCGCGGCCGGCGCGGCCGGCGACCTGGAGGACCAGTTGCGCCATGCGCTCGCCGGCCCGAAAGTCGATGCCGTACAAGCCTTGGTCGGCATCGACGATCCCCACCAAGGTTACCTCGGGGAAGTGGTGGCCCTTGGCCAGCATCTGAGTACCGATCAGGATGCGGCGTCCCCCGTTGTGAATGTCGGCCAACAGAGCTTCCAGACTGCCGCGACGGCGGGTGCTGTCGCGATCCATGCGGGTGAGGTCGGTATCTGGAAATTCCCGCCGCAGCGCTGCCTCCAGGCGTTCGGTGCCGTGGCCGAGCGCCCGCAGGTCCACGCTACCGCAGAGCGGGCAGGCGGCATCCACCGGCTGACTATCACCGCAGTGGTGGCAGATCAGTCGGCGCTGGCGCAGATGCAAGGTCATGCGGGCATCGCAATGGCGGCACTGACTCAGCCAGCCGCATTCGTGGCAGAGCAGAATCGGGGCGAATCCGCGCCGGTTGAGAAATAACAACACCTGCTCGTTGCGGGCCAGATGTATTCGCATTCGCTCCAGTAGCGGCCGTGACAGTCCCTCGGCCATCGGCTGGCGACGCACGTCCAGAATCTCGATGGGTGCTTCTGCGCCGCCGCCGACCCGTTCCGGCAATTGCAGCAAGCAGTAGCGGTCGCGCTCGGCGTTGTGGCGACTTTCCAAAGCTGGAGTGGCCGAACCTAGTACCACCGGAATCCCGAGTTGCCGGCCACGAATGACCGCCAGATCGCGGGCGTGATAGCGGAAGCCATCCTGTTGTTTGAAGGACGGATCGTGCTCTTCGTCGACAATCAGGATACCCGGCGCGCGGAGTGGCGCGAACACCGCCGAGCGGGTGCCGACCACCACCCGGGCGATGCCGGCGCGAGCCAGCAGCCAGGCATTCAATCGTTCCCGATCGCTTAGGCCGGAGTGCAGCACGGCCAGTGGTCCCGGCAGCCGCTCCCGAAAGCGAGCCAGCAACTGCGGGGTCAGGCCGATTTCCGGTGTCAGTACCAGCGCTTGCCGGTCGCGTGCCAGCACGGCTTCGATCAGGCGCAGGTAGACTTCGGTTTTGCCACTGCCGGTGACGCCTTCCAGCAGAAAGACCTGGAAGCGGTCCAGTTCAGTCGTGACGCTGGCCACCGCCGCCGCCTGCGCCGCGTTGAGCGCGGGCGGCGGGCGCGGCGCGAACGTGGTTTCCGCCAGGGCCGAGGCCGGGTGGGCGAGCGGTTCCGCCCAGTTCTTGGCGCGCAGCGCGCGCAAGGTGGCGGTGCTGTCGCGCACCACCGCGCGCAAGGTGTCGGCATCGGCGCCGTCGGGACAACGTGCCAGATAATCGAGCAGCAGCTTCTGGGCAGGTGCGCGGCTTGGGCCGGTGGCGAGCGCGGCACGCCCGGCGGCGGTGATTTGCCAGAGTGGCGCCGGCGCTGGCAACTCGGTCGATTCGCCTTGGCGCAAGAGGGTCGGCAAGGCGGTGGCGAAGACCTCGCCAGGGGGATGATGGTAGTAACGCTGTGCCCATCGCAACAGCGCCAGCACGTCGGCGGGCAGCACCGCTTCGGTATCGAGCACCGCTTGCGCCGGCCGCAGCGCGGTGGGGTTCAGGGTGGTGTCGGTGCCAAGTTCGAGCAAAAAACCGACGACGTGACGCCGGCCGAACGGAACCCGCACCCGCAGGCCGGGTTGCAGGGTGGCCAGGTCGCAGCCCGGCGGCGGCAGGTAATCGAAGGTCCGATCCAGAGGCGAAGGGACGGCGATCCGCAAGATCAGGTCGGACACGGCGCGGATCGTCAGGTGCCGAACAGACCGGCGCGCAGTCCCTCGAACATGAACTGAACGGCCAGCGCCGCCAGGATCACGCCCAATAGGCGGTCGATCACGTTGGCGCCGGTTTCGCCCAGCAGTTTCATCAGCGGTGGGGCCAGCAACAGGGTCAGCAGGGTCAGCAGCAACACCGCCAGCAGCACGCCCAGCACGGCGAGAAACAGCAGAGGGTGTTTCGCCGAGGATATGCTACTGGTGGTGAGCAGAATGGTGGTCAGCGTGCCGGGACCGGCCAGCAAGGGAAACGCCAGCGGAAACACCGAAATATCGTCCTTGTACTGCGCTTCTTCCTGTTCCCGTACCGTCGCCGAC
>Ga0209607_1003513_pt1 | contig 12022 bp, 7 predicted proteins | sample AD_UKC117_MetaG_FD_184413 | JGI IMG/M metagenome (GOLD analysis project Ga0209607, IMG submission 184413) | Active sludge microbial communities of municipal wastewater-treating anaerobic digesters from Hong Kong - AD_UKC117_MetaG (SPAdes)... | ecosystem: Engineered > Bioreactor > Anaerobic >... | reverse complement strand
CTCACAATCAATATTTCCCTTCGCTTGAATGCCTTGTAAAAAGTGTCAAAGAACAATTAAATTTATGGGGGAAACCCAATGTAATATTGCACAAACTGTGCTGTATTATTTAAGTCGCCATGTATAATAATACCAGTGGGAATAGCATCATCTCCTTTTACATTAAAATAAAAATGATTCAGGCTTACAAGCCAGAATGTACTTTCATTGATAGGAACTGGAACAGTCAGTCCCACCATTGAGCCTGTTTCTGTTGCTTTTCCGGTGTAGGTATCCTCATAAGTGGCCGGAAAACCATAACGGCCTGAGAGGGTCAGGATATCCAGCGTTTTCTGGCTGCTGGCTCCAATAAAAAACTGGAGAAACACAAGTATAAATGCGATTTTTTTCATCTTTTAAGTAATTGATCCCTATTAACAAATATATGGAATATGTTAAGATGACAAGTATAAACGAAATAATTGATGTGCGGTAATATTAAGTTTTACCCTTCCCGATCTTCAGGCTTCCCGTAAAATCGATCAATCTTCTCAGCAGGTTATAATACAGTGCAATATAAAGGAGAATGGAAACGATCCATACGAAAGCCATATTAAACATATATGTACTGATCTCCTTATCGCCCAGTCTCTTTACAGGAGCATAAAAATGAGCTCTTCCGTATCGTGAGGTAGCCTTCATATAACCCGGATCATACCTTTGTATTATCTTATCTATTGTTTCGTGTGTCTTTTGAAGATTCATCTGATCGAGAACCAGTTCCCTTAGTCCCCTGTTCTCATAATCTGTCCTCCGCTTTATCAGCCCTTCAATTCCTATGTCATTTATCATGTCCATTGTTAAGGCATCTGATCGGGCAATAGCACTGTTTCTGGCCTTCTTAAAAGGCCGTTTCAGATTTTCAAGCCAGGCAGAAGCTTCAGCAGCTGTTTCTTCATCGAATTTTCCGGGATTAAGGCTGGACCCCCAGCCGGATGGAACTATAACTCCTGCTAAATCGGAAAGCATGCCGATGTTGTAATTAAGCTTCGTGAAATATCCATTCAGGGAGTCTTTTTTTTCAGGATCTCCGATGATCTTCGTACATTTCCAAAGGTCTTTTACCAGTGCATCGATGAGATAGGAAGCGTAATAATCATTCTGACTCTCATCCATCCTCAACTTAAAATAGGGCTTCTCAAACTTATTGTTGCTGAACTGTTCAACAGCCAAAGCTTCGAAAGACCACCTGGCGGTCATAAGGTCACCAATCACCGGGACATATTCCTGTGCAGAATCTGAAATATGAAGTCTGTCGAATTTAACCAGAACACCGCTGAAAAGCAGCTGCGGTATAATAATGAAGGGGATAAGAATATATATCGTCACAACCGAGTTGAATGCGGAAGAAATATTTAAACCCAGGAGGTTTGCGAAGCATGATGTCGTAAACAGAACCAGCCAGTAGCTTAATAGCATACCCTTTATTCCCAGCACTGAATTGCCGGTAAGGACGAAAAGAAAAGTCTGGATTGCTGACAGCATGAACATCATCAGCACCTTTGAGTTTATATAGCTGAACCAGCTCAGCTGCAGAAAGGACTCCCTCTTGAGTATCTTCCTGTCCCTGACAATCTCCTCTGAACTCGACATCAGCCCGAAGAACATCGAGGTTATCACGCACATGAACATATATGCCGTGATATTCTGGTTATCACTGAACTTATATTCCTGTCCGCCCGAAAAACGGGTGAAATAAGCCAGCAGGAAAGCCAGTACCGGGGCTCCCAGAAGGCTGATCAGCATATATTGCTTATCTGAGATCTTTGAGAGGAGGTCGCGTTTAAGGAAGAGCAGAGATTGTTCAATTAAACCGGGGATACTGTAACTGTTGGGTGGCAGATCCTGTTTCAGGGGCTCATCGACAGGCATCCTGCCGGCATATTCTTTTCTGAATATTTCTGCCCACTCCGAAGGTGAAACTTTTCTTATCTGCGTGGACTTTCCCCGCTCATTAACGACTTTTGCCTCTATTATACGGAGTACCTGGTCAGTGTTAATATTACCGCATTTAACACATTGATCCTCATCCGGATTTGCATGATTGCTGACCTTCCTGAAATAAACCACGGCTTCTGAAGGATCGCCGTAAAAAACCTGGTAACCTCCCCTGTCGATAAACATGACCCTGTCGAACATTTTGTAAATATCAGATCCGGGTTGATGTATATTTACAATTACCAGTTTGCCTTTATAGGTCTGTTCCTTGAGCAGGTTCATCACCGCCTCGGAATCGACCGATGAGAGTCCTGATGTAGGTTCATCAACGAAAAGAATGGTTGGCTCACGGAGCAGTTCAAGGGCGATATTGATCCTTTTCCTCTGTCCACCACTGATAACTTTATTGAGAGGACTGCCGACAATGAGATCTTTTATCTCTTCAAGATTAAAATCTGACATAGTCCTGTTCACAGCCTCGATAATTCTTTCTTCGGATAAATTACTGAGGCACATCCGGGCACCGAAATAAATATTCTGGAAGACAGTAAGCTCATTAATCAGCAGGTCATCCTGGGGAACAAATCCGATAACTCCCCGAAGGGCTTCATTCTCAGAGTCATTATAAAGATCATAACCGTTTATTAGAACCTTCCCGCTGCCGGGTCTGAGAGTTCCGTTAAGGATGCTCAGCGTAGTTGATTTCCCCACCCCGCTTCCTCCAAGTATCCCGATCAGTTTACCTGACTCTTCATAGAGGTTCAGATTATGGATCCCGTTTTCGCTGTTATGAAATTTCAGGTTAACATCCCTGGCTGAAAGAGTAATCTTATAACCGAAAGTCGTCTCTGAAAAAAGGGTGATAATTTCTGAATAATAAACAACATTTATCCCGTATCCCCTGAGCACAGAACCTCTGTCAAAAATGTAAGTCTGTCCAGAGGAGATATTCTGACCGTTAAGGTAAAGATCTTCTTCTCCCTCATACCTTAAAATACAGGTTTCCGTGCTCGAAATCTGCAGAAAAAGGATACGTCCCCTGAATTTTTCATAAAGTCTGTACAGGACCCCCTCCACATCTGGTCTCTGACTGCTCAGAATCAGTATTTTTTTCTTCTCCTGCACCTCACTGACATCCTTCATAATGAAGTTCATTATTCCGTCGTACTCTCTTTCAGAAATATAGAAGGCATTTGCCACGGTCCTAAGAAAATCTGATTCATTTTCGGTTATCTCCACCCGGTGTGATATATAAACAGTCAGCTGAACAAGAACATACATTTTCTGTTTCTGTTCCAGCTCCTCATTTATCTTTTCACATATTGAAAGGATCCTCATGGCATTGAGTGAGGTACGTTTTCTGTCTCTGACAGATCCCTTTTCAATTTTACCTGAGGAGTAAAGCTTCAGGTTATCCTCATATTTTTGCATGTATTTATCTACAAGCTCATGATTTAAGTGGCGTGAGAGAAAGGTCCTGACTATCTCCTTTTCTCGCCCTGACACAATTGTTTCGTCATGTATGTCAGCAATAAGTGCAAAAAGTTGAACCAGCGCATTTAAGATGTTTTCACTCATTGGGATGTCATTGATAATTTTCTGATTAGTAAAATATAATGCTGAAATCTGGAAACCTGGTCTTAATAAAGTTTATCTTTGTTTAACACAAGTTAAGATTTAATTGGAATCCGGAAAATTTTTTTTTACTTACAAAGGTCCGGTCACATATGAAAAGATTGACCGACTCCTCGGAGAAATAAAAAAGTCGCCTGAGTTCAGGGATCTCGATAAAACGACTGGCAAAAGAGTTTACGCAATTCTTGTGGAGATACTCGAAAATATTGCGAAACATTCAGCCGGCGAAATAACAGGAACTGTATCTGTAAAGCCTTATGTCTATGCTGAAGCAGGAAGTGATAAAATCTTTATTTCATCAGGGAATATGGTGTCCGGGGAGCAGAAGAGTATACTCCAGGGGCAGCTCGACCTTATCAATCATCTTGATACACCGGAATTAAAGTTGTTCTATGAGGACAAGATCAACCGAAAAGTCAAAAAACAGGAGCAGGGAGCCGGACTTGGATTTATTCTTATCAGACTTAAGTCGGGCAACAGGATTTCCTTCAGCTTTACTGAATACCCCGGAAATCAATTTTCCTTTAATATGGAAATTGCAGTAAACAAATACTTTATGAGAAAGTTAGCAATTGAACGTACCTCTAGTTCCCCCGGAGTTTTGCTTGATCCTGAAAACAATGTTTTCGAGATCGAGGGAGAATCAAGACCTGCTGATGTGTCTGGTTTTTACAACGAGATATTAAAGTGGTTTGATGATTTCTCACTATACCTGACACAAGAAGGGAAGGAGGCTAAGCAGAAAGTTTTCAACTTTCATTTTGTGTATTTCAACTCCTCGTCGGCAAAGTATATTCTCGACCTTTGTAAACTGATAGCGGCATCACGCGTAAAGGGATTTGATATTATTGTAAAGTGGTATTATGAATCCGACGATATCGACATGCTTGAAGCAGGGAGGGAAATGTCAAAAATAGCGAAGCTGCCATTTGAATTTGTCAGGGAAGAGAGCTGAAATGGAAGACGGGCTGACCAGGAATAAGCCGGATGAACATGGAAGAAAAAAAAACAGCCGTAAACTGGTCCCGGGTATTGCTCAGCGCCGGTGACATGGAAGCCGGTGAGTCAATAGTTCGTGACCAGAGAAAAAATCTTGCAGTAAGTTTTTACAGGGATATTCAACGAACGCGGAATCTTTTTTCGGCACCATTCCCCTTTAATGAAGAGTTCGATAGCCTTGACGGAACAGCGAGTTATTTCTGGTACTGGCTTGTGGATGAGATCCCCGGCAGGTTAATCTCGGAAAATCTCCGCATACGACTCTACTCTGATTTCTGCCGTACATGCCTTATCCCGTATAAAGTACTTGAAAGTATAGCAGGCAATATTTATGAAGGTTTTTTTAATAAGCCAGGGGCACCTGATAAAAAATCATTCGCCGGTCTTCCGGAAAAGAGCAGGCGTTTTTACATAGAATTATGCCACCTGATACCTGTAGAACTCAGGAATATCGGTTATGAGATTGTACATCCGGAAGAGATTTCCGAAATCAGTGAAACCATGGCTGAAGGACTGGCAAGAGCTATTCATTCCAGATATTTATACCTGACAAGGAAGCAGGTTTCACAAAATGAACCTGAAAATTACCTCTCCTGGATACACAGACAGACGGAACCGGGAAAAACAAATAGTGTAAATTTTGATGATCTCCCTGAGGAGATTAAAAGGTCAAATCTGGATAATGCCTTTCATATACCTACAAAGTTATTATCAATAGGTTTCAGGATCAGGCCTGTAAGGAAAGGCTACCAGGCTGCCGTACTTCACCTGAACGACCATGAGATTGAAAATATGGCCCGGGTCGAACATATTCGATGGTGCTGGGATAAAATTCTTAACGGCTGGTTCTTTGGAAAGATCCGTGACGACAGGAAAAAACTGCACCCCAGTATTATTCCTTACGATGAACTTCCGGAACCGGAGAAAGATAAAGACCGTGAGCTTGTCAGGCTTATTCCTGCCCTGCTCCATGATATTGATTATGAGGCCTTCCCTGTAAATCCTGAAAAAATCAGCAGGCTGCCCTACGCAATTAAACCTCTGAGCAGCATTCACAGGATTCTCGGCGAGACAAAAGAGCTTGATGAAGTGATGAAGAATAGTGCCAGGCTTCCCCCGGGAGTTGAAAAAATAGTGGAAAAAAGGAACAAAAAAATCGGTGAGGCGATAAATGAAATAGAAGGCAGTTATAATTATGCCAGGCATATCCAGAATGCCTTCCTTCCCGACAGCCTGTTTATCAGGGAATGTTTTTCAGACAGTTTTGTTCTGTTTAAACCAAAAGACATTGTAAGCGGCGATTTCTATTTTTTCAGCAGGACAGATCATAAAATTGTATTTGCGGCAGCAGACTGTACCGGACACGGGATACCGGGTGCAATGCTTAGCACTATAGGTTATGGCATTCTTGACCAGGCTGTTAATGAGCTGAAAATCACGGAACCGGGCGAAATACTCCGGCATTTGTATTCGAGAATTCACAGGTTCCTGAGAAAGGGAACTTACCTGTCGGGAGTAGATGATGATATGGATATTGCATTATGCTCGCTTGACCTGCATAAGAACCGGCTGGTCTGGTCAGGCGTCGGCAATCCTCTCTATCATATCACGGGAAGTGATTTTATAGAATTTAAACCTGGAAATATTGTTGACCATTCGGGCAGGGGTGATTATGAATTCACTTCAGAAAATCTGAAGCTTCGTCATGGCGATGTTATTTACCTGTATACCGATGGTTATGCCGATCAGTTTGGCGGAAGCAACCACAGGAGATACCAGAGCGGAAGGCTGAAGGAAACACTGATGAGGATCAGTGATTATCCCATGCATGAGCAGGGTGATATCCTCTATGAAGAGATTGAAAGATGGCGCGGGGAGAAGGATGAGGAACAGACAGATGATATTCTGGTGATCGGGATCAGGGTTTAGACCTGAAAATCGCCGTATTAAAAGCCGGCTTTTAATACGGCGATTGTAATAAAGAAGAAAAAAGGGTGTTCTCAAAGAACACCCTTTTCTGGCACATGCCAGTTAAAGATCATTTCTTGTCATAGACCATTGTGGTCTTTACATCACCACTCTGGCCCTGGCGAGTCGTCTCTATTGCAAGAGTGTTTGCATCTTTAAGGCTCCATACAGCCGTGGTGGTTCTTTCATTACCGTTAAAAGACATTTTGGTGACTATCTTCAGGCTTTTGCCGTCAGCTGCCCATGTTGCTGTATATTTCGTTTCACCACGGGCTGTCGTACTTACATTTTCTTTGCCGTCGAGAACATATTTTGTCTCTCTTGCGGTACCATCCTGACCTGCTCTAGACTGTGTCAGGGTTGTGGCATCCTGGGTGATGGTAAATTCTCCTCCACCCATCCTTGCTCCGCCGGCTCTCTGGCCCTGACCAGCCTGCTGGCCTCCACCGCCCTGCGGGAGAGTGCTTTTCTCTGCATTAAAAGCCCATTTACCGGAAAAATTAGCTTTGCCGGCCTGGGCACTGGTGGTTAGCGGTGCCATCAATAAGATCGCGACTGCCAGTGAAACCACCTGGATTAAACTGGATACATTTCTTTTCATCTTCTGTTGCTTTATTTGATTTATTGGGGTTGGCTCTCTTAATCAGACCAAAATTAAGTATTAGCTTAAGATTAAAAAGTTAAAATTCTATAATTATCATGTTAGCGGTTCAGAAGACTCTTCATTTCCCTTTCAGACTCCGATAATGAAATGAATTAATTGCCTGATACAGGGGAGATGGAAATGAACAAAGGGCGAAGGTTTAATATTTAAGGTCAGCTGCGAAAATAGTCCGGTATGGCTTTAAAATGCAATTCCCAGGTTCAGGCTCAGTGAACTTGAATTTCTCCTGAAATGGCTATGGTCTGAAACAAGCATATACTCCAGGTTTTGCATTTCAAAAGCAGCTCCCGCAAAAACTGCAAACCTATCTGAAATGTTGAACCATGCACCGCCTGAACCGCTTAGGAACAATCCTTCACTGGTGGTTTTCGTGGAGTCACTTCCGTCAGAAATGTAGCCGGCTGAACTGCCAATATCAAATGCAAGATAAGGAGTGATTTTTTTCCTTGTGAAACATGTTCTCAAATCCAGAAATACAGGTATCTGTGATTCGGGGGAAATAAGATACCTCCCGGCATTTTCCTTTTCAAAATACCTGCGATAACCGATCCCAAGTCCTATTGATGATACCTTCCCTACTATCAGCCCGTTTATGAAATTAAACCTGAAATTGTTTATTCCATATTCTCCAATACCCCAGCCATAACCTGCTTCAATGATACCCCGGTACCATTTCCTGTGAGCCCTGCCGGTACCAGTTGCCATATTCGCGTATGGATTAGGGATATCTACAGGTCTTTTTACCTGGCTTACCTGATTATAAGGAGCAGCCTGGTAATCCTGATTATAAAAAGCTTGTGCTGTTATCTGTGCTTTTTGTTCCGGTACTGCCTGCTGAACAGGTTCAACCTGCGGCGCAGCGACCGTGGTTTGTGTTGCCGGCCTCATTTGTGAAGGCTGGGTCTGTTGTACCTGCTGTGCGGTCTTTGTCTCCGGCTCAGCTTTGGCGGGTTGTGCAGTGGTTGCCGGTAGCGGAACTTTCTGCGTTGTTCTTCTGTCTTCAGCACTTCGTGTAGTATGGATGGTTTGTGCTGTCTGTGCTGCCCGGGCAGGTTGTTTTTTGCTGACAGGTGGTACAGCCGGTTCCGCCTGTTCCTGTACAACCGGCTTTGATTCCTGAACAGGAACAGGGTTTTCAGCTACCTGAGGATTCTGTTCCGGCTGCGTTATCTGAACGGGAATTTTCTGCTGTTCAGGTGCCGGGGCTTCATTAACGTCAGATGCCGGATCGGGAACAGGCAGTGGAGCTGGCTGCTGAGAAGGAGCTTGTTGTTGCCCCTGTACAGGTTCAGGCTTCCTGTGGGCGATCCTGTTAAAAACATAGTAGTATGTTGCTCCATTAACGGGAAGAGTTCCGGAAAAATATTCTACGGGGATCTTCCAGTATCCTTCTTCCTTTACAAACACTCCTGTTATATTGAACATGCAAACCAGTTTACCTCCGGGTTCAGCAATGTCAATCGAACCTCTTCCGGTAGCTCCTGTTGATTTATCCCAGGTAGAGTACCAGTTAGTCTGGTCTTCACCTGAAATGTCGATATTATCAACAACGATCCATCTGACTTTGGAAATGCTGCTGTTATTGTACCTGAAAATCCCGCTTCCGGGATCGGCTACTGTCACAGCGGAGCTGAATTTATAACCTATGCTCCTTCTCACCCCGGATGCTCCCTGGGTTATCTTAACTTCCTCTGTCTTTTTAGTTATTGTATCCGAAGATACCTTCCTCTGAGAGTAAAGGGCAGAAGAGGAACAAATAATCAATACAATAATAAATGATACTTTTTTCATATGGACTGGTTTGGCAATTCGGTATCAAAGCTATGACGTATGGTAAGATAATTGTTATGAATGCAAAATCCGGTAACTATCCCTTATTTCAGGTTTTCCTCAAAAAGTCTGAATATCCTCTTATATTCATCGGTCCAGCTTGAAGGCTCTGTGAAGCTATGTCTTTCAACAGGATATACCGCCAGCTCCCAGTTGTCCCTGCCAAGTTCAATAAGTTTCTGAGCCAGCCTGACAACATCCTGGAAATGAACGTTATCATCGATCATTCCATGGCAGATCAGAAGATGTCCCTGAAGGCCTCCGGCAAAATAGATTGGTGAACTTTTCACATAGGCCAGGGAATCGGCAACAGGTATATTCAGTATATCAGAAGTATAGCCATGATTGTAATGCGCCCAGTCGGTAACAGGTCTCAGCGCAGCTCCGGCCCGGAAGACACCTGGTTTTGTGAACATACCCATCAGGGTAATGAAGCCCCCGTAAGATCCTCCGTAGATTCCGATCCTCTGAGGATCGATTTTAAACTGGTCGACAAGGAATTTAGCTCCGTCCACATGATCTTCGAGATCGCGGCCACCCATATGTCTGTAGATTGCGGTGCGCCAGTCGCGGCCATATCCTGCACTTCCCCTGTAATCGATATCAAGGACGGTATAACCATTGTCAACCAGCATATTATGAAACATATATTCACGGAAATAGCTGCTCCACCACCTGTGTGCATTTTGCAGGTATCCCGCTCCATGTACAAAAATGACAGCCGGACCGTCAGACACAGGTTCTGACGGTCGGTAGAGACGTGCCGGGACCATTACGCCGTCAGATGCCCTGAAACTTATGAATTCCGGTGTACGCCATTTGTAAGAATCAAAATCAGGGGTTGTTGATGAGGTTATCTTTACCGGTACAGCTTTTTTTCTGTTTTCGAGAAGGTATAACTCCCATGGTTCGGTGGCATGCGATACTCTCAGTGCAAAATATTTTTCGTCGGGTGAGATTTCATATTCCACTCCTCCCACGAAAGATGTAAGCTGATTCCTGATCCCTCCTTCCAGTGGCATGCTGTACAGTTCCCTGACACCCGGGTCTGTCTCATTGGAAATGAAATACCACGTCCTTTTGTCGTTCGACAATCTCAGATTATATACCTCGAATTTACCTGAGGTGAGCGCCTTTTTTTGTCCTGTGATGACATCGAGGGTGTAAAGGTGTGAATACCCTGTTTCTTCCGACTGGAACCAGATGGTCTTATTGTCAGGCAGCCATCCCAGAGATCCGTATCCGATACCCGGTCCTCCTGTCCATGCTTCGTCATGCTGACGGTCGAGAAGCTTAAGTCCTCCGGTTTTAATGTCGAGTAACATTATCCATCTGTCCTTGTTGTCGGCGGAAAAAATTTCAACAATACCAAAATTACCGTCTTCCGACCACAGAGGGTTCCGGAACGACACTCCCCTCTCTGCTGGTTTTTCAGGTTTATCCCCGGGATAATCCGAAACATAATCAGGTAATTCGGTAATGCCTGGAATATTTTCTTTCCTGACCCTGTAAAGAGTATCGAGTTCAAGGTCATAGATGACCAGGTCGCCTGATGCTTCAGATCCCATTCCCACTTTTGAACGGGCATTTGTGGTCTCGGTATAACCCGACTCAGTCACATAAGAAGGTATGATTGTCCTTTTCTCATCAACCTGGGCTGCCGTAAGCCAGGTCAGGAATTTACCGTCAGGACTGACACTTAATGAGCGGGGCACTCCGGATCCTGTATAAATCACTTCAGGTCCTTCAGGCTCACCCAGCTGAGATTCTCTCCTGTTTTTCTCTCTTTCCTCTTTTCTTTCTGCAAGCACATTGAACAGCTTAAGCTGGTCTTCGTACAGGAATCGGTCATGTTTGTTCATTCCGGGAGCTTCATCCCTTCTTTCCCTTCCCTGCCTCAGGTCGGTTATCTGCACTAATGATCCATCGTCGATGTTCCAGGAAAAAAGGTTATTTCCGGAACTGAAAATTATTTTTGTCTCATCCAGACTGAAATAAGGATTACTTTCTCCTGCCGCTGTGGAGGTTATCTGTCTTACATCTTTTTTCTTCAGGTCCATAAGGAATATATCTCCGTTCCGGGTATAAAGCATTTTTTTCCGGTCGCGGTTATAGGTGCCGCTGAACGGGGGCATATCTTTTCTTTCTTCCGGACTTATCTTTTGTGGTACAGGGTCATCGGGGGTGAGGGTGTAGGTCGACACTGCTGAGTCTGCATTTTCAGTCCAGTTGAAATAAAGAGTATTATCAACAGCCGACCAACGGATCCCCGATGGAGAAATACCAGTGAATTTGTCGCCCTGCATAATTTTTTCGATGGTCAGAGCGCTCTGCGAGATAAGTGAAGAGGGCAGAAGGAAAATAACCGTAAGCAGGATTATTGAAAGGAATTGTTTTTTCATTTCCGGGATTTTAAAATGATTTACCGGTAAAAATATAAAAATATAGAATGAGAACCATCTGCCGGAGTCAGGAGGATTCAATGCATGGGATGAACCTCAGAATACTCTAACCCAGGTTCTCGAATTCGATCCCGATCTTCTTCAGGGCATATTCGGCTTCCTTCAGATAATCCCCGTAAACTGTGATCCAGTGAAAGCCCGGCATTTTCTCTGCCATTTCCCTGCTATTGCAATGATATGCAATGTCGATCTGTGAACGACAGATGGCCATCATCGGATTGTCGATAATCTTACCTTTTAGTCCCACATTCCGTTCAAAGGCGAAATCAGGCATTATGCTGGTGACCTCCTGGCCTATCTTCATTTCGACTTTAGGGGCTGCACCATAATCTGACTCAAAATGTGTCATTATCCTCGCAGGCTCTGCTTCGACACCATTCATCTTTCTTGGGGCAGTGCAGTGAGCAAGTGTTATGATACCGTCGTGAGGATATGTCGGATCGTTGAGGAAGGAAGGCTTCCCCGAGATGTTTGCCATAAGCAGACC
>Ga0209607_1003512_pt1 | contig 12023 bp, 15 predicted proteins | sample AD_UKC117_MetaG_FD_184413 | JGI IMG/M metagenome (GOLD analysis project Ga0209607, IMG submission 184413) | Active sludge microbial communities of municipal wastewater-treating anaerobic digesters from Hong Kong - AD_UKC117_MetaG (SPAdes)... | ecosystem: Engineered > Bioreactor > Anaerobic >... | reverse complement strand
CGAGGGCATGCTGAAGGAACTCGGCGTCGCTTTCGACAATCGCGGCAACGTGCTCGCCGACACCTTGGGCTATGCCTCGTCGCTCGACAAGGTCTTCGCCTGCGGCGACATGCGTCGCGGTCAGTCGCTCGTCGTCTGGGCGATCCGCGAGGGACGCCAGGCCGCGCATTCCATCGACAAGACGCTGATGGGGCGCACCGACCTGCCGCGCTGAGGCGCGCAACGGAATCGCGCTTGGCGAAAAAAAGAACAGCGAACGGACCGTCGTCCATTCGCTGTTTTTTTGATCAATCAGTTACAGCGGCTCACCGCAGGACAACGACCTTCGTTCCGATCCGGACGCGGTTGTAGAGGTCCTCGACATCCGCGTTGAGCATGCGGATGCAGCCGGACGACACCGCCTGGCCGATCGTGTCGGGCTCGTTCGAGCCGTGGATGCGGTAGCCGACATCGCGCTTGCCGGAATAGAGATACATGGCGCGGGCGCCGAGCGGATTGTCGATGCCGCCGGCCATGTGGCGCGGCAGATCGGGACGGCGCTTGAGCATGGCGGCCGGCGGCGTCCAACCGGGCCATTCCGCCTTGCGGCCGACATGGGTCACGCCGCTCCATTCGAAGCCCTTGCGCCCGACGCCGACGTCGTAGCGCACGGCGCGGCCACCGGCTATCGAGAGGTAGAGATAGCGGTTCTCGGTATCGACGGTGATCGTTCCCGGCGCCTCGCCGGTCGGATCGGCGACAATGACGCGGGTGGTCGTCGGCGTTTCGCGGCCGAGCGTCAGACCATCGTCCTGCGTCACGGAAGCGTTGTAGGTCGCGGCATAGGCGCGATCGGCCTGGCGCGCGGAATTCCAGCCGAAGGCCGACGCCGACCCTGCGGACAGAAGGGCGATCCCGGCGGTCGCGGCGAAAGCTGCAATCTTGGACTTCATGGCGCACCCTCCCTGCTGCTCGATGTCCGAACGCTAGGGGCGCCGCTTCGGTTCCGCTGTGAGGAAAAGCACGTGACGAAAATGTGGCGCTCTGATCAGCGACGCGGCCAGCTGAAATCGTCGGCGCGGCCCGATGGCGCGGCGAGGGCGCGGCCGGTTGCGAGCTCCGGCGCGATCGCCGCGCGCGCCTCGGCGCGGGCCTTCGGTCCGGATGGGCCGAGCAATTCGCCGTTCGCCGCCAAGGGGGGCGCGGTCAACGGCTGAACTGGCCCGAATTCGGGTTTGTGCGGCGGCGCCGGCGCCGCCGCCGGCAGGGCGGCCTCGGGGCCGGGCGTCTGAGGTTGCGCGCCCGGCGTAGGCGCGGCCGGGCCCTGGGTCGCGGGCTGCGGCGGCGGCAGGGCGGCGATGGCCGCGTCCGGCGCGGGCCTGGCCTTGTCGATCAGTCCACGCATCGCCTGTTCCACGAAATAGGCGAGCTTGCGCTGGCCGGATTTTGTGAAGTGGACGCCGTCGCTGGTGCGGATCTTCACGATCTGGCCGCTGACGTCGGGGCCGAAGACATTGTACTGGCCCTTCTCGTCGGCGAAGGCGTCCCAGATGTCGACATATTTCCCGCCTGCCGCCTCGACGCTGGCGCGATAGATTTCGTTGAGCTGCTGGAGGTCGCCGGAATAGCGCTCGGAGCGCATGATCGGCAGGCCGATCCAGTAGAATGGTTCGCCTTTGGCCTTGATCTGCGCGACAATCGCATCGACGCGCGCCTTGTAGAGCTCCTTCCAGCGCGGCGACAGGGGCTCGTGCCGGCCGGTCGCGTCGCGCAATTCCTGGCGGTCGTTGGTGCCGATCATGACGACGATCGCGCCGTAATGTTCTGGCCCGGCGAGGAATTCGCGCAGGTTTTTCGGCCAGTCGTAGAAGTCGTCGCGCACGAGACCCGAACTGTCCTTGGTCTTGCGAACGATCTGCAGGCCGAGACCGCCGTCGGTCTCGGTCTCGATCAGGCCCTGGGCGAGATGGTAGCCGATATTGTCGCCAACGACGGCGACCGGAATTTTGGCCGGCGCAGCCGCGGCTGGAGACGCTGCGGCGGGCGGCTGCGACGCGGCGGTCGGCGCACCTGCGCTCGCGGGCGCGCCCTCAGTCGCGGCGTCGGCCGTCGCGGGCTGCTGCGGAACAGGCGCGGGCGCGGCAGGCGCGGATGGGGCAGGCGCGGGCGCCGCGACGGCGGGATCGATCGCAGGCGCGGTCGTCGGCGTCGTCGTCGGCTCGGGCGCGACGGCGGCGGGAGTCGTGTGGCGCTCCTCGGCGGGGCGGGACTGGGGCCTGCGCCAGATCGTGGGACGCGCGAGTTGCCGGTTCGGCACGAGACGGCGAATGCGCGGCGCCTGCCGCGACGCCGGCCGTACATGTTCCGTGCGCGCCCGCTCCTGCAGCCAGAACGAAGCGTTGGATTGCGCGGAATCCTGCGCGCGCGCCGCGCCCGGGAAAGCGCAGGCGAACAATGCCGCGGGTAGCGCGAGGCGCAGCAAGACGGAGAGGCGCAAACGGGCCATGAACCAATTATACAGCGAATCTCGTCGCGACGAAGGCGGCGCGGCAGGCTTGACGCTTCGGCGGCGCGGACGCATCGTCCGGCCACGATTTCTGCGCCAGGGGATGACGCGGCCATGACATCACACAAGCTCATCGCGGGTCTGGCCGCGAGCCTCGCGCTCAGCGCGAGTCTGCTGGCCGTCGCGCCCGGCGCCGCCGCGCGGCCGATGACGCCGGCCGAACAGCGCCACATGTCGCTCTCGCCGGATATGCCCGGCTGCGCCGATCCGGGCATTCTCGCGAAGATTTCCGGTCGCTTTGCATCGCGCGAATGGAATTACTGGGATTCCGGCCTGTCGATCGCGGGCTTCGACCGCATCGCGGAGATCGGCTATCGCTCGAATGGCCTCGATTATGTGCCGCGCCGCTATTGCACGGCGCGCGCGGTCATGTCGAACGGCTCGATGCACAAGGTGACCTACGCCATCGCGAGCGACCTCGGCTGGCTCGGCGTGATCGGCTATGGCGTCGAATGGTGCGTCGACGGCCTTGACCGCAATCACGCCTATGGCGGTCATTGTCGCGCCGCGCGCCCGTGAACGATTTTTCGCGCAGCACAGAGATTTTCCGATGAGCGTATGTTCTGGCCCGGCATCCGTCCTGCGCGGCGCGTTTTTCGCGCTCGCCGGACTGTTTCTTCTGACGCCGCCCGCGCCCGCGCTCGCGCAGCGCTCCGATTGCATTCTCGACAATTGCGCGGACCGGCGACCGCCGCGCGGCTACGAGCGCGGCGGTCGACGTGACGACGGCTATGACCGCTACCGTGATCGCAGCGCGCCGGGGCCGCGCGGGGCGAGTCGTGGCGGCGATTTCGATTTCTACGTGCTGGCGCTGTCGTGGTCGTCCGGCTTCTGTGCGACTGGCGGCGCCGACAAGGGCAAGGCGCAGTGCAACCGCGGCGCGGGCCTGGGCTTCGTCGTGCACGGGCTGTGGCCGCAATACGAGCGCGGCTTTCCTTCCGATTGCGGCGGCGGGCCGGTCTCCTCTATCGCGCTCGAACAGGCGCGCGGGCTTTTCCCGGATATGGGTCTTGCGCGTTACGAATGGCGCAAGCACGGAACGTGTTCCGGCAAGAGCCCGGCCGACTATTTCGGCGACGTGCGGCGTGCGCGAAACATGATCGTCATTCCACCGCAGTTCGAGCACGCGCGCGGCGATCAATCGATGAGTCCGCAAGAAATCTTGCGCGCCTTCGGCGATTCAAATCCGCGACTGCGGCCAGGCATGGCGGCTGTCGGTTGTCGCGCCGGCGTGCTGCAGGAAGTACGCATCTGCCTGTCGAAGGATTTGCGCGACTTCCGGCCCTGCCCCGAAGTCGCACGCGCAAGCTGCCGCACGCGCGAACTCGACGTGCCGGGACCGCTTTAGGCGACGCGTCTTGAATTACGCCCACGTCTTCCATGCCGGCAATTTCGCCGACGTGTTCAAACATGCGCTGCTCGCGCGCATGCTCATCTATCTCAATCGCAAGGACGCGCCCTATCGCGTGATCGACACGCATGCCGGCGAAGGCGCCTACGATCTTTCGCGCGAAGAAGTCGATCGCACGGGGGAATGGCGGGATGGGATCGGCAAGTTGTGCAGTATTCCGAACCAAGCGTACGGCAAGGGTCTAGACCCCTCCCCCCTGTGGGGAGGGGTAGGGGAGGGGGTCGCGCAATCTGGCGAGATCGCGCGACCCCCCACCCCCGCCCTCCCCCACAGGGGGGGAGGGAGCCTCACCGTCGTCGCGGCGAAGTCACTTGATAGTGCCGCAGGCGCGCTCCTCGCTCCCTACCTCGATCTCGTCGGTGTTTGCGATGCCGGGGGACGGCCGAAGATTTATCCCGGCTCGCCCGTCATCGCGCAAAAGTTCGCGAGAAAAGCCGACAGGCTTGTCTTCTGCGAAAAGCACCCCGCCGCCTTCGCTGCGCTCAAAACGCGGTTCGCGCGCGATCGGCGCGTCAAGACGCTCGACCTCGACGGGTGGACTGCGCTCGGCGCCTTCGTCCCGCCGCCCGAGCGGCGCGGGCTCGCGCTGGTCGATCCGCCCTACGAGGCGCGCGACGAATTTGTGCGTCTCGCGAAGAGTTTCGCGGGCGCCTTCGCCAAATGGAGCACGGGCGTCTATGCGCTCTGGTATCCGGTGAAGGATGCGCGCGACGCTGAGGGTCTCTGGAAAGCCGTGCGTGCGAGCGGGGCGAAGAGCGCGCTCAGGCTCGAACTGGCGATCGCGCCGATGGGCGATGGGCTCGCGCGCACAGGCCTCGTCGTCGTCAATCCGCCCTTCGTGCTGCAAGACGAGGCGCGCATCCTACTGCCGGCGCTCGTGCGCCTGCTCGAACGGGCGCCGGGAGCGGGCGCGCATCTGATCGAATCGTTCGGCGGCTGACGCAAAAAGGCCCGGCGTTTCCGCCGGGCCAGTCGCTGGAGAGTAGCTGCTTCTGGAGGCGTTTTTTCTAGAAGTGGTAGTTCACGCCCGCGCGGATCTGCGAGACGTTGAGGCCGGCGTTGACCCAGTCCGGCGTGAAGGCGAAGAGCTCCTTCGAGCCGAGCGAGGTGAACATGTATTCGGCCTTGCCGGAAATGCGGTCGGTGAAGGCGTATTCGAGGCCGGCGCCGAGCGCCCAGCCCGCCTGGAAGCTGGAGCTCGAGCCGAAGAACGGCACGGCCCGCCAGTCGTTGACGTTGACGCTGACCGAGCCCAGGGCAAGACCGCCCGTGGCGTAGATGAGCGCGCGGTCGGCCGCGAAACCGAGACGGCCGCGGATGGTGGCGAGGCTCGTCAGCTTGCCGCCGCCGTTGAAGCCGAAGAAGGGCAGCTGAGTGTGATTGTTGATGCCGGTCAGGTCCCAGTCGCCTTCGAGGCCGAGTACGAAATTCTGCGCGGCCTGCCAGTTGAAGCCGCCGGTGACGCCGCCCGAAAAGCCCGAGGGCTTGCCGAAGAGCTGATCCGAGCCGTTAGTGAACGAGCCCCACCCATAGCCGGCGTTGAGGCCGAGATAGAAGCCCGTCCAGGTGAAGACCGGGGCGGGCGCCGCATAGTCGTAGGAACTCGGCGCGCGGTGGCTCGGAAGGTCGGCCGCCGAAGCCGCGCCGGCGGCGACAACGCTCGCCAGGGCCACGCTCGCCAGAAGAAGCTTTTTCATCGTCATACTCCGCAACGCAACAAGAACATCGTTTTCTTCGTGACTCGTTATTGAAACGTTCAGGTAAACGAACGCTTACCATCGCGGCGTTCAGTAATATGGCGACCTTGCGGCGAATGTATTAGCGTGATAATTGAACGTATAACATCATAAATATTTTATTATTGCGCTCTTAATACATTAATTTGTGGCGATTGAAAAATGTAGAAGCCATGTCGAGGGTCTAACAGGGTTAATCTGACGTTAAAATATGTGGTTCGACGCCTGCGGCGGCCTCGTTTATAGGCAGGCGGCTCGGACCGGTTAAGATGGAGGGCGGGGAGAGACGATGGGGCAGGGCGGAGCGGTTCTGGTGACGGGCGCGGCGCGGCGGATCGGCCGCGCGATCGTCGAGCGTCTGGCGCGCGACGGTCGGGCGGTTGCGATCCATGCGAGCGCGCGGTCGCTGCCCGAGGCGGAGCGGCTTGCCGCGGAGATCGCGGCGCGCGGTGGGCGGGCCGTGGCGCTCGCCGCCGATCTCGCCGATCCCGCGCAGGCAATTGCGCTAATCTCGCGCGCGGCGGCTGCGCTCGCGCCGCTGACGCATCTCGTCAATAACGCCTCGATTTTCGAGCTCGACACGGCGGCCGATTTCCGCGCGGAGGAGTTCGACCGCAACATGGCGATCAATCTGCGAGCGCCTCTGCTGCTGGCGCAGGCCTTCGCAGCCGCCCTGCCGGCGGACGCAACCGGGTCGATCGTCAATCTGATCGATCAGCGCGTGCTGCGGCCTGACCCGCATTATTTCAGCTATTCGATCTCGAAAGCGGCGCTGTGGGCGGCGACGCGCACGATGGCGCAGGCCTATGCGCCGCGCGTGCGGGTCAATGCGGTGGGGCCGGGCCCGGTCCTGCCCAACGCCAACGAGGGGCAGGCGGCCTTCGATGCGGAGGTTGCGGTCGCGCCGCTGCGTCGGGCGATCGATCTCAGCGAAATCGCGGATGCGGTCGCCTGGCTGATGGCGGCGCCAGGGGTCACTGGTCAGATCATCGCGGTCGATGCGGGCCAGCATCTGGCGTGGGCGGGCGCTTGAAGCTGCGCCTCAGTCGGCGCTCGGCAGCCGCCTAATCGTGAATTCGATCTCGCCGTTCTCGCAGACCCGCCAGAACTCGATCTCGGTCATATAGGCGGCCTTGGGATAGAGATCGAACCATTCGCGCGCCTTGGCGCGGGCCTCGAGACGCGGCAGGCGAAAGGTCTCGCGCCGCCAGGCGCTGCCTTGTTCGCGCGGGCGGCTGCGGCTGCGGGCGCCGAGCCGGCGCGCGAGATCTCCGGGACCCGCGCGCCGCCGAACCACGGAATCGTCATTCATAGCCATGCTCCCGGGGGCTGGCGCCAAGGATAGCCTGTGGGCAGGACGGCCGCGAGTCGATTCGCCGCACGGGGGGCCGACTGGCGCGATGTCTTGAAAAGCCCTAAGAAGCTGCCGCGATTTGATCGAAATGCTGCCGGAAGATGTGGCGGCATGCCATAATGGCTTTTCGATTGGCTGGACGACGTTTCCGATGAAACAACGCCGCGCCGTGATTCTGGTTGCTGGTCTGGTCGCGATTCCTGTCGCGGCCGGCGTAGCCTTGGCGCGCCTAGCGCCGTGGGAGACGGCGAGCGCGGCCGCGACTGTCGAGCCGCAAATCGCAGCCCCGGCGCTTCGTCAAGCGGCGCGGGAGCGAGAGCCGAACTCCATTCAGCTCGCCAGTCTCGGCCCCCAGTCGGTTTTCGCGCCGGCGCTGCGGCTGCGCAGCTATCTGCCCGCGCGCGAGCCCTCCGCGAACGCAGTCGCGCCGGCGGCGCCGCAGCCGGTCGAACAGCAGCCAGCCGAGGCGCCGGCTGTCGTCGCGGCAATTCCCGCGGACGAAGGCGCGCCCCTTGCCGCCATTCCCGCCGCGCCTTTGCCGCCGACCCGCCCGCGCGACCTCCTCACGCTGATCGACCCGCCGCTGCCGCCGCTGCGGCCGGACGATCTCGGCGCACCCGCAGGCGAGCGCGTCGTGGTGGCTTCGCTCGCGCCCGCCGCGGTCGCGCCTTCGCCCGAGACGAAGCCGCCGCTGGTCGAGCCGACGCCGACGCCCGGACCTGCGCCAACCATCGTCGACAAGCCCCCTGTCGCCGACGTTCCCTTCGCCAAGGGGCAGCAGGCCTATGTGCGAATCTTCAAGAAAGAGGGCGAGCTCGAACTCTGGCTGCGCAAGGGCGAGCGGCTCGCGCTCTACAAGACCTACCCGATCTGTAAATGGTCGGGCCATCTCGGGCCGAAAAAGCGCGAGGGCGACTATCAGTCGCCGGAGGGGTTCTATTCGGTTTCGGCGAAGCAGCTGCATCCCAAGTCGAAATATTATCGCGCCTTCAATGTCGGCTTCCCCAATGCGCTGGACAAGCAGCTCGGCTACACCGGCGCGGCCTTGATGGTGCACGGCGATTGCCAGTCGGTGGGCTGCTACGCCATGACCGATCGGGGCATCGAGGAAATCTACAATTACGTCGCCGCCGCAATCGCCAACGGGCAGAAGGAAGTGCCGGTGCACATCTTTCCGTTCCGCATGACGGCGTCGAAGCTCGCCAGCGAAACGGGCGCCGGCCTGCTCGCCTTCGCGTCGAGCGGGCAGGAGCAATATGCGCCCTTCTGGCGCAATCTGAAGCAAGGCTACGATCTGTTCGAGAAAACGGGCGAGCCGCCGACGGCCTATGCCTGCAATGGGAAATACGCGTTCAACGCCAGCTCCGCCTGCAAGCGCATCGCCGGCTGGTGATTGTCACGCGGCTTGGGCATGATCGCCGGACTTCGCCGCGATCGACTTCTCACAGGCGAATTCCAGTTCGTCGATGCGCGCCATCAGTTCGACCGCCACCGGCGTGAAATTCGGGCGCAAGGCGTTGGCGAAATGTTCGGCCGCGCGAATGACCGCGCGGGCGCGCTGGTCGAGCTCCTCGTTGCGCGGAATGTTGGCGAGCGTTTCGCGCACGGTGGCGCGCAGGCGATAGCAGAAGGTCGGGCGCGAATCCCAGTCGGTCTGCGACACGATGCGCCTGAGATGCGCGAGCGCGGAATGAACGGGCGAGGGGGAACGCGGGACGCTGACCATGGCGCTGGTATCGCGCGGTCAAGCCTAAGATTGCGTTAGCGTCTCGCGAAAACCTTGCTCAATTTTCGCGCGCGGCGATGGCCTCGTCGATGAGGCGCGCGATGATCGCGGGATCGCGCGGAAAGCCGGCCCGGATCCATTTTGCCTGAAGCGTCTTGAGCGTCGCGCCAATGGCGCGGCCTTCCGTCACGCCGCGCTGTTTCAGATCGTCGCCGCTGACGGGCAGTTTCAGCTCGCGCAGGGATTGCGCGGCTTCACGCGCCGTGCGCCAAGCGGCGTCGACCGGCGACGCGGCGGATTCCGCGTGCGCCAGGACGAGCGCGTCCACAACGGCGTCGGCGCCGCGCGCAAAGACAAGCTCCGCGAGCTCGGTTCCTTGCGGCGGGGTCGCGCGGCCGTGCAGACGTTCCAGCGCGCCCGCCGCCGCATGCAGGCGGCGGTGCTCGGCGTTGGACAGGCGCAGCCGGTCGCGCAGGCGGTCGGCGTCCTCGGTCGTGAGAACCGCGAAGGCGGCGAGGCGCAGGACGGGATCGGGGCCGAGTCGCTGCGCCTGTTCGATCGCCGCCAGACGATCGAGGCGAACGGGCCCGGCGACGCCCGCGAGAAAGAAATCGAGAAGGCCAGCCTCGGCCGCTTCGCGGGCGATTTCAGGTCCTCGTCGCGCCGCGAGCAGTTTTACTATTTCCGCATGCACGCGCTCGGCCGAGAGGCGCTCCAGCCCCGCGCGGCCGCGAATGGCGGCCAGCAGCCCCTCGCGGTCGAGCGGGCCTTCGCCATAGGCGGCGGAAAATCTGAAGAAGCGCAGCACGCGCAGATAGTCTTCCGCGATCCTCTGGTCGGCGTCGCCGATGAAGCGCACGCGCCGCGCCGCAAGATCGGCCTCGCCGCCGAGCGGATCGTGAAGGACGCCGTCGCGCGTGAGCGACATGGAATTGATGGTGAAATCGCGCCGGCGCGCATCGGCGTCGAAATCGCGGCCGAAGCGCACTTTCGCGCGCCGTCCGTCGGTCTCGATATCTTCGCGCAAGCTCGTGACCTCGAAGGGGCGGCCGGCGACGACGACCGTCACCGTGCCATGCTCGAAGCCGGTCGGCACGCAGCGCAAGCCCGCATCCTGTGCGCGCCGCATGACGATGTCGGGCGTCGCCGTGGTCGCCATGTCGACGTCATTCGTCGCCTTGCCGATCAACGCATTGCGCACGGCGCCGCCGACGATGCGCGTCTCCTCGCCGTCGCCATCGAGCGCGGCGAAGGCGCGCGTGATCGCGGGGTCGGCGAGGAGGCCGGCGAGCGCGATCCGGCTCGTCATTCGAAATCCCTCATTCGAAATGGCCGGGTACGACCCTGCCGTTCTCGACATGCGCAGGCACATAGGCGCCGGTCGACCGCTTGGCGCCGAAGCCGAAATACAGCATGCCGGCGATGGCGACGACGAGGCCGGCGATCGTCAGGCTGACGACGGCGGCGCCCGGCCAGTGCGCGGGCTTGAGCGGATGACGGCCGCGCGCCAGAAGATAGATTACGTAGATCGCGAAGGGCGCGACGAAGAAGGCCAGGGGCTCGAGCAACGCGCGCCACATCAGGTGTAAAGCCTCTCGTACATGTTGCGCAGGATGCCTGCCGTCACGCCCCATATATAATGGCTCTCCCACGGCATGGCATAGAAATGGCGGATCGCGCCCTTCCATTCGCGCGACTGGCGCTGGTGGTTCGCGGGGTCCATGACGAAGGCGAAGGGCGCTTCGAAGGTTTCCGCGACTTCCTCGTGGTTGATCTCGAGATCGAAGGGCGGATGGATCTGCGCGACGATGGGCGAGATGCGATAGCCCGACCCCGAGAGATAGGGATCGAGCGCGGCGAAGGGCTCGATGTGCCGGCTGTGGAGGCCGATCTCCTCCTCGGCCTCGCGCAGGGCGGCGGCGAGCGCATCCTCGCCCGGATCGATCTTGCCGCCGGGAAAGGCGACCTGGCCGGAATGGCTGCGCAAGTGCGTGGCGCGCTCGGTGAGCAAGACCGTGACGCCCTGCGGGCGCTCGATCAGGCCGATGAGTACGGCCGCGGGCTTCGCAGCTTCGAGCGCGGCGGCGATCTCCTCGTCGCGCTGGTCGGCGATCGCGTAATCGTCGCCGGTTTGCCGCGCAGGCTTGCCGGCGGGCGTCGCGAGTTTCTGGCGAACGAAGACGAGAGGCGAGGGCGAAGCGACAGCGTCTGAAGGCATGGCGGCTGCTCTTGGCGGTCTTTCATCCATTCGGAAACAGCACTCGTTCGAAGTCCATCGCGCCGTGCAGGATATGCAGTACGACGATCCTTGCCGGCTCGACCCGATAGAAGATGAGGAAATTGCCGTGGACGCGCCGGCGAATTCCAAATTTCCCGTAACGCGCGACGAGCGGGAAAGCCTGCGGCGCATCGGCCAGCCGCAGACAGGTCTCGCGCAATTCGCGAACGAAGGATAGTGCGCGGACGGGACTGTCCTTGGCGATATGGTCGCCGATCCTCTCCAGATCGCTCTCCGCGGACGCGCCGAATTCGACGATCATTCCGGCGCGCGCGCCGCCAAAGACTGGTATTTTGCCTCCAGCCGGTCGAAGACGCTCGTGGCCGACCGGGTGCGGCCCTCCTCGATGTCGGCCAGTCCGCGGGCGAGCGCGTCATCGAGAGCGGCAAGGCGAACTTCGCGCTCCTGCACCAGCCGGACGCCTTCCCGCAAAATCTCGCTTTTCGAGTGGTAGCGACCGGCCTTAACCAGTTCATCGACGTAGGATTCGAGCTTTTCGCCCAGATCTGCGCTGATTGGCATATCAACCTCCGCGCGCATTATGTGTGGGGCAATAATAGTTATCAAGGCCGATCGGCGTAGCTGGCCTCACGCCGCCGCCCACGCCTCGACCTCGGCCGCCCTGGCCATCGGAAAGAACTCGCCCGCCGAGGCCACGCCGAACATGTCCTCGCCGTCGACCTCCCGCACCTCGCCCCAGTCGACGAGATCGTAGAACAGCGCTCGCTTGACCAGCGCCTCCAGCCTGTCGCGCACCAGCACGTAAGGTTTCAGGCCCTCCGACGCGCCTTCTGCGAAGCGGAGTGGATGGTCGGCGTCGATCTCGACCCAGTCCTCGACATTGGTGCGCAGGCGCAGGACCTGGCCGCGCTGGTCCTGCGCGCGCTGCAATTCCACGCCGAGAAACGGCGCGTCGTCCACCTTGACGCCGACGCGCTCCACCGGGGTCACCAGCACGTAGCGCTCGGGATCC
>Ga0209607_1003510_pt1 | contig 12024 bp, 10 predicted proteins | sample AD_UKC117_MetaG_FD_184413 | JGI IMG/M metagenome (GOLD analysis project Ga0209607, IMG submission 184413) | Active sludge microbial communities of municipal wastewater-treating anaerobic digesters from Hong Kong - AD_UKC117_MetaG (SPAdes)... | ecosystem: Engineered > Bioreactor > Anaerobic >... | reverse complement strand
ACCGTTGGTGACCACGCCGACGATCTGGTTGATGCGCGTCTCGGTGGCCACCGGATCGCTGATCGACAGCCCATGCACGTCGAGGATCAGGTTGCCGTTGTCGGTGACGAAGCCCTCCCGCAGCCGGGGCTCGCCGCCGATGGCGCGCAGCTCGCGGGCGACGTGGCTGCGCGCCATCGGGATCACCTCGACCGGCAGCGGGAAGCGGCCGAGCACGTCAACCTTCTTGCTCGCGTCGCAGATGCAGACGAAGCGCGCGGAGACCGCGGCGACGATCTTCTCGCGAGTGAGCGCGCCGCCGCCGCCCTTGATCATCGCGAAGCCGCCGTCGATCTCGTCGGCGCCGTCCACATACACCGGCAGCGACTCGATGCCGTTGAGGTCGAAGACCTCGATGCCGTGCGCGCGCAGGCGCTGCGTGCTCGCCTCGGAGCTGGAGACCGCGCCGCGGATGCGATCGCGCATGCCCGCGAGCGCGTCGATGAAGTGGTTGACGGTGGAGCCGGTGCCGACGCCGACGATGCTGTCTTCGACCACATGGTCGAGGGCGGCGTGGGCGGCAGCTTTCTTGAGTTCGTCCTGGGTCATGTGCGCGGGGAAGGGAATGAGGTGAGGAGGAAGGTGCGGCAGGGTGCTCAGACGATGCCGTGGAAGGGTTGCACGAGCACGGTGTCGCCCTCCTGCACTGCGGTGCAGTCGGCCGGCAGGACGACGAAGCAGTCGGCCTCGGACATCGAGCTCAGCACGCCGGAGCCCTGCGCGCCGGCGAGCGCCACGGCAAGTGTCCCGCCGTCGCGCTGCAGTCGGCCGCGCAGGTATTCGACGCGGCCGGGCTGCTTGCGCATCGAGAAGGCGGCGCGCACCGGGAAGCGCTCGGGCGCAGGCAGCGGCGCGACCCCCATGAGCTGGAGCAGGGCATCCTGCACGAACTGGTAGAAGGTGACCATCACCGCCACCGGGTTGCCCGGAAGCCCGAACAGCACGGCGTCGCCGATGCGGCCGAAGGCCATCGGCCGCCCGGGCTTGATCGCGAGCTTCCAGAACGCCACCTCGCCCATGCGGTTCATCATCTCGCGGATGAAGTCGGCCTCGCCAACCGACACGCCGCCGCTGGTGATGATCACGTCGGCGGCCTGAGAGGCCTCGCGGAAGGCCTCCTCGAGCGCCTCCGGGCGGTCGGGCACGACGCCGAGGTCGAGCAGCTCGCAGCCCAGCCGGGTGAGCACGCCGTGCAGGGTGTAGCGGTTGCTGTCGTAGACCTCGCCGGGGCCGAGCGGGCGCCCGATCGAGGCGATCTCGTCGCCGGTGGACATCACCGCCACGCGCAGGCGGCGGCGCACGCACACCTCGGCGATGCCGAGCGAGGCGATGAGGCCGAGCTCGGCGGGGCCGCAGCGCTTGCCGGCGGCGATCGCCACCCCGCCCTCGGCGAGGTCCTCGCCGGCGTGGCGCAGGTTCTGGCCCTTCTTCTGACCGGCGGGGATGAACACGCGATCGTGCTCGCGGCGGGCCATTTCCTGCACGACGATGGTGTCGGCGCCCTGCGGGATGGTGGCGCCGGTCATGATGCGCACCGCCTGGCCGGTGCCGACCATGCCGGAGAAGGGGCGGCCGGCGAAGGCGGTGCCGACCACCGCGAGCGCGCTTTCACCCTCGGCGCGGAGGTCGGCGGCGCGCACGGCGTAGCCGTCCATCGCGGAGTTGTCGTGCGCGGGCACGTTGCACGGCGCGATCACGTCCTCGGCGAGCACGCGGCCGAGCGCGGCGCGCACGGCCACGCGCTCGCGCCCGGAGATGGGGGCGAGCGCGCCGAGGATCGCCGCGCGTGCGGCATCGACGGCGAGGAAGCTGCGGTCGTCGCCGCCTGCGGGGTTGGGATTCATGCTTCGGGTCCGTCCTCGATGGGCGACCGCGCTGCGAGCCTCGGCACGCTTACAGCGCGCCGTAGGAGTGCAGGCCGGTCAGGAACATGTTCACGCCGACGAAGGCGAAGGTGGTGACGAGCAGGCCCACCACCGCCCACCACGCCAGCACCGCGCCGCGCAGGCCCTTGGTCAGGCGCATGTGCAGCCAGGTCGCGTAATTGAGCCACACGATCAGCGCCCAGGTCTCCTTCGGGTCCCACTGCCAGTAGGTGCCCCAGGCCTCGGCTGCCCACAGCGCGCCGAGGATGGTGGCGATGGTGAAGAAGGCGAAGCCGATCGCGATCGCCTTGTACATCACGTCCTCGAGCACGCGCAAGGCCGGCAGGCGGCTGGCGAGGATGCCGCGCGCGGCGAGCAGGTAGGCGGTGCCGACCATGGCCGAGACCGCGAAGGCGCCGTAGCCGATGAAGTTGGTGGGGACGTGCACCTTCATCCAGTAGGACTGCAGGGCCGGGATCAGCGGCTGGATCTCGTGCGCCTCGCGGGTGAAGGTGTACCAGAGCAGGAAGGCGACCGCGGTCGAGATCACGATCATCACGAAGGCGCCCATGCGCCGGGTGGCGTAGCGGCCCTCGTAGTAGAGGTAGAGCAGCGCCGTCATCAGCGTGAACAGCACGAAGACCTCGTACAGGTTGCTGATCGGGATGTGGCCGATCTCCGGGCCGAGCAGGTAGGACTCGTACCAGCGCACGAAGAGGCCGGTGGTGCCCATGGTCGCGGCGATCCAGGTCAGCGCCGAGCCGGTGCGCTCGCCGAAGTCGCTGCGCCCGATGAGGCCCAGCCAGTAGGCGCCGGTGGCGATGAAGATCAGCGCGCTCATCCACATGATCGCGGTCTGGCTGGAGATCAGGTACTTGAGCAGGAAGGTCTGTTCGGCGCGCGCGAGATCGCCCTGGTAAAGCGCGATGCTCGCCAGCGCCAGCAGCGCCACCGCGGCGAGGAAGGCGCGGAAGGGCTTCCAGTGCCAGCCGATCACCGCCAGCACGGGCACGTGCAGCACCAGGATGAGGTCGTCGTAGACGTCCATCGCCGTGTGGTAGCGGTAGAGCGCGAAGGCGGCGCCCAACGCCAGCGCGAGTGCGTACAGCCAGTCGAGGGCGTCGAGCCGGCGCAGCAGCGGGGTGCGCGGCGCGAGCGCGGCCGGGGGCAGGACGGGAGGCTGCGGCCTGGAGGGCGTGCCGGGCGAGGGCGTGCGGGGGGAGGGGCGGGCGATTTCCATCAGGCACCTTCTCTGGAGTCGGATGCGGGCACGGGGGCGCCGAGCACGGCGGCGAGGCCTTCGACGTGCTGGCGGAAGGTCTCGTCGACGTCGAGCGTCCTGCGGTTGGAAGACATCGCGACCAGCGCCTCGTTCGGCTTCACCAGCACGAAGAGGCGGCGCTCGCGGATGTAGAGCATGGCGAAAACGCCCAGCACCAGCAGCAGCGCGCCCAGGTAGACGAGCGGCATGCCCGGCGAGCGCGTCGCCTGCAGCACGGTGGCGTGGCGCTCTTCGAAGGCGTCGAGCTGCAGCCAGGCAGGGGCGCCGTAGAAGTGGCTGTCCGAGATCGCCGCGATGGTGTCGTTGAGGAAGGTGGCGCGCGCCGGGTTCAACTCGAGCGCAGCTTCGCCGGTGGTCTCGCGGTGCAGCGTCCACGCCTCGAACGCGAGTCCCTGCAGGATGCGCACCAGCACGTCGGCGGCCTGGCCGCGCTCGGCCTCGGGCACCGACTTCTCGATGAAGCCGCCGAGTGTCTCGTAGCCCTTCTCGGCGAACAGGCCGAGCGTCTGCCGCGCCGACTGCGCCAGCGCCTCGCGCATCGCGTCCTGGCCGCGGCCCGCGGGGAAGCTGCGCGCGGCGAAGCGACCGACCAGGGTGTCGCGCTGCGCGGGGTCGAGCAGGCGGTCGCGGATCGCGAACCAGGAATCGACGCTGCCGCGCTCGTCGAGCGGGATGCGCATGTAGCGGAAGGCGTCGGCCTGTGCGTCGCGCAGGCCGGTATACAGGAACCAGCGTTCGCCCTGCTCGATCGGCAGCATGTAGTTGTGGAACTCGCGTGCCTGGCCGGCCGGGTCGCGCAGCTTGAAGGTGAAGCTGGGGCCGATGTTGCGCATGTCGCGGTCCTCGGCACCCTTGGCGCCGCTGCCCAGATGGCGCTGCAGCTTGTCCATGCCGCGCGGGGCGTCGTCGCCTTGCCCGCCCTCGCTGCCGCGCATGTCCTCGACATTGAAGGCCTTGAAGTCGGTGAATTCCAGCGTGTAGGAAAAGCCCGCGGTGGCGTCGGCGAACGCAAGGCTCTCGCCCACCACGCCCTCGATCTCGCGCAGTACGCCGGGGCGCCCCGGCAGCAGGCTGCGTGCCTTGATCGTGAGCCTGGAGCCGCCGTCCTCGAAGCTCGACTGGTAGAGCGTGATGCCATCGACGGTGAGCGGGCGGTTGACCTCGATCGTGTGTTGCGTGGTCTTGCCGCTCGAGCGGTCGGTGACCCTGATGTCGCTGGCGAAGCGCTTGGGCATGCCGTTCTCGTAGTGCTCGATGTGGAATTTGTCGAGCGCGACGTTGAAGGGCAGCTCCTGCAGCAGGATGCCGTCGGCGAGCCCGAGCACGGCGAAGCTGGTGGTGCGACCCTCGGGGATGAAGACGTCGCCGCGGAAGCTCGGGTTGCCGGTGCCGAGCCGGGCCGACTCGGGGATGTCGGCGATGAGCTGGTTGCCAGTGGTCGTGTGCTTGTCGCCCAGCCAGACCTGCAGGCGCAGTGGCAGGTTGCCGTCGAGCAGGCCGCCCACGCAGATCAGCACGATCGCGCCGTGGGCGAGGAAGTAGCCGATGCGCCCGGCGCTGCCCTGGCGGGCGGCGAGCAGGGTGCCTTCGCCGTTGTCGGCCACCCGGCTGGCGAAGCCCGCGTGCGCGAGGTAGGCCCGCGCGCGCTCGATCGTGTCGGCCTCGGGCACTGCCGGCACGAGGATGGCGCGGTGGGCGAAGCTGCGCAGCGAGGCCTCGCGCGCGCGCTCGCGGAAGCTGCGCATCTCGCGCAGCATCGGTGCGGTCTGGCGCACGATGCAGAGCGTGGTCGACAGCACCAGGAAGGCGAGGATGACGAGGAACCAGCCGGCGTTGTACACCGAGTACAGGCCGAGCTTCTCGAACACGGGGAACCAGAACGGACCGAACTGGTTGAGATAGGCGTTGAAAGGCTCGTTCTGGCGAACGACCGTTCCCACCACCGAGGCGATCGACAGGATCGTCAGCAGGGAGATGGCAAATCGCATCGAGCTGAGCAGCTCGAAGAGGGCGCGCGCGATGCCGCTATGCATCCGGACCTCGGAGAAAAAACGGACGCCGGCACCGCAGGCCAGGCGGTGCGGCGGGCGATCGAGCCGCGCCTTGCGGGCGGCGGGCGCGAGTCGCGCCGGAAAGCGGAAACATGCTCGCGCCCGCCTTCGCGGGCGCGCACATCCTGACGTGGCGAGGCGTCCCGCCGGCCCGAAGGCCGGGCAGACAGCGGGTCAGCGCAGGCCGGTCGCGTAGTCGGCGACGGCCTTGATTTCCGGGTCCGTCATCTTGATCGCGATCATGCGCATCATGCTGTTCGGATCGTTCAGGCGCACGCCGTCGCGGAAGGCCTTCATCTGCGCCTCGGTGTATTCGGCGAACTGGCCGGACAGGCGCGGATACTGCGCGGGCATGCCGGCGCCCGCGGGGCCGTGGCAGGCTGCACAGGCGGGCACGCCCTTCTCGGCGATGCCAGCGCGCCAGATCTTCTGGCCGAGCTCGATGGTGCCCAGGCTCTTGGCCGGCTCGGGCTTCAGCTCGTTGGAGGCGAAGTACTTCGCGAGGCCGCGCATGTCGGCCTCCTCGAGGCCGGCGACCATCGCGCCCATGATCGCGTTTTCACGCACCGGGGGGTTGCCGTTCCAGCCCTTGAACTCGCGCAGCTGCTTGAAGAGGTAGTCCTCGTGCTGGCCGGCGATCTTCGGGTTGGCCGGGAGCTGGCTGTTGCCATCGGCGCTGTGACAGGCCGCGCAGACCGTCTCGGCGGTCTGCTTGGCCTTTTCGAGGTCCGGGGCCTGGTCCTGGGCCTGAAGGCCGCCGGCGACCAGCAGAAGCGACGAGAGCAGCAGGGAACGCTTGATCATGATGTCCTCGGAAAGCCGTGAGTGATTGTTTCAAACGAGGTATTCTAATACACGAACGCCTGATTGCGCGATGCGATGAGGTCTGTTTGCCGCGCAAGGCGCGGTTTCCGGTGATCTTTATCCATGCCTCTGTTCCGCAACGCAACATTCGAAATCTCGATCGCCAAGCCTTCGGGGCTGCCGCCACCCTCGGGGGCGGAGATCGCCTTCGCAGGGCGCTCCAACGCCGGCAAGTCGAGCGCGATCAATACCCTCGCAGGCCATGTGCGCCTGGCCTACGTGTCGAAGACGCCCGGGCGCACCCAGCTGATCAACTTCTTCCGCCTCAACAACGGCGCCTTGCTCGTCGATCTGCCCGGCTACGGCTACGCCGCAGTGCCCGAAAAGATCCGCCGCCAGTGGTCGGGGCTGATCGAGACCTACCTGCGCACGCGCGAGAGCCTGATCGGACTCGTGCTGATCATGGACAGCCGTCATCCGCTCACGCCTCTCGACCGCAACATGATCGATTGGTTCGCGCCCTCGGGCCGGCCCATGCACGTGCTGCTCACCAAGAGCGACAAGCTCTCGCGCGGGGCTGCCGCGGCGACCCTGCAGGAGGTGCGGCGCGCGCTCGAGCCGCTCGGGCCGCAGGTCAGCGTGCAGCTGTTCTCCAGTCTCAAGAAGAGCGGGGTGGAGGAGGTCGAGCGCGTGATCGGCGGCTGGCTGGTGCCGCCCGGCGCGGCTTCCGAGGACGCGGCCGGCACGCCTGCCGCCGCGGGCGATGCTTTGCCGGCCGCAAAAACAAAAGCCCCCGACCAGGGGACGTAGTCGGGGGCAAAAATGCCTCACCAGGCGTGAGGCACCCGCTCAGGGAGGTGAAGCGGGAGATGGCCGGCCTGGGGGCACGGCGCCATCTGCCTGCTAAGATGACTCCCTCACCTGAAAGTTCCGCAAGCCGCGCGCCAGGTCCCTCCGCCGCGCGCCGGCGTGCGCGAGGGGACTGCACGCGCGTGGCGGCTGGCACTCGCCGCCGCACGTTCCCGGTGTGCGTCCCCGCCCCACGTTCCAACACGACCTGCAAGAGACCGAGATGCGACCCACTGGAGCCTTTCCCTCGACCCGCATGCGCCGCATGCGCCGCGACGAATTTTCCCGCCGCCTGATGCGCGAGCACGTGCTCACCGCCAACGACCTCATCTACCCGGTGTTCGTGCTCGACGGCGCCGACCGCAGCGAGGCCGTGCCCTCGATGCCCGGCGTGGAGCGCGTGAGCATCGACCGCCTGCTGCGCGTGGCCGAGGAGGCGGTGCGCCTGGGCGTGCCGGCGCTGGCGCTGTTCCCGGTGATCGACCTCGCCGGCAAGACCCCCGGCGCGGAGGAGGCCTGGAACCCCGAGGGCCTGGTGCCGCGCACCGTGCAGGCGCTCAAGGCGAACTTCCCCGAGCTGGGCGTGATCACCGACGTGGCGCTCGACCCCTACACCAGCCACGGCCAGGACGGCCTCATCGACCCCGCCGATCCGCGCGGCTACGTGATGAACGACGAGACCCTGGAGGCGCTCGCCAAGCAGGCCCTGTGCCATGCCCAGGCGGGTGCCGACGTGGTCGCACCCTCCGACATGATGGACGGCCGCATCGGCCGCATCCGTGCGGAGCTGGACGGCGCCGGCCACATCCACACCCGCATCCTGGCCTACTCGGCGAAATACGCCTCGAGCTTCTACGGTCCCTTCCGCGACGCGGTGGGCTCGGCCGGCAACCTCGGCAAGGGCAACAAGCACACCTACCAGATGGACCCGGGCAACAGCGACGAGGCCATCCGCGAGGTCGAGCTCGACATCGCCGAGGGCGCCGACATGTTCATGGTCAAGCCCGGCATGCCCTACCTGGACATCGTGCGCAGGGTGAAGCAGGAGCTGCAGGTGCCGACCTACGCCTATCAGGTGAGCGGCGAGTACGCCATGCTCAAGGCCGCTGCGGCCAACGGCTGGCTGGACGAGAAGGCGTGCGCGCTGGAGGCGCTGCTGTCCTTCAAGCGCGCCGGCGCCGACGGCATCCTCACCTATTTCGCGCTCGACGCGGCGCGCTGGCTGAAAGCCGGCGCGTGACGATGGCGCACGCGGCGGCCGCGCGGCCGGTCCTGCGGCCGCTGCGTGCGGACGACCTGCCCGCCGTGCTGGCGATCCAGCGTGCGGCCTACGGCGACGGCTATCAGGAGTCGGCCGCGGTGCTCGGGCGCAAGCTCGCGCTGGCGCCGCAGGCGTGCTGGCTCGCGCAGTCGGATGGTGGGGTGGTGGGCTACGTGTTCGCCCATCCCTGGGGCGACGCCGGCGCGCCGCCCCTGCATGCGCCGCTGCAGGCGCTGCCCGCGCGCGCCGCGCATGGCTTCGTGCACGACCTCGCGGTCTCGCCGGCGGCGCGCGGGCTGGGCGTTGCGGCGGCGCTGTTCGGCCGCGTGCGCGACTGGTCGGATGGCGCGGGGCATCGTGGGATGCGGCTGGTGGCGCTCGCCGACGCGCTGCCGTTCTGGGTGCGCCAGGGCTTCGCCGTGGTGCCGGGGGCGCTGCCGCCTGGCTATGGCGAGGGCGCCTGCCTGATGGAGCGGGCAGTGCGCGACTGAGGTTGCGGGCGGTGGGGCGCCATCGCCGCGCCGCCGTTCGCCCGTGTCTTCCCCCCTCAGCGCACCTGCAGGCGCCCGAGCTGGCGGCGCAGCGCCAGGATGTTGGGGATGCGCAGGTCCACGTAGGCCGGCGTGCGCAGCCCGCCGCCCACCAGCACGGTGCGCATGCCGAGGCGCTTCGCGGTGCGCAGGTTCACGGCCGAATCTTCCAGCATGATGCATTGCGCGGCGTTCAGGCGTCGGCGCTGGAGCAGGCTGCGGTAGGCGCGGATGCCGGGCTTGGGGTGGTAGTCGAGGTCCTCGATGCCGACCACGTCCTCGAACAGCCGGCGCACGCCCATGATCTCCAGCACCGCCTCGGCGTAGTGACGTGGTGCGTTGGAGAACACGATGCGCCGGCCCGGCAGGGCGCGCAGCATGCCGCGCAGCGCGCGCTCGAACACCATCATTTCGTGCAGGCGGTCGAAGCGGTGGGTCTCGACCAGGAAGTGGTCGGGGTCGGTGCCGTGGTGGCGCATCAGGCCGAGCATCGTGGCGCCGTAGCGGTGCCAGTACTGCATGCGCAACGCGTTGGCCTCGTCGAGGCCGAGCCCGAGGTGCTGCTCGAGGTAGCGCGTCATGCTGCGGTTGATGTGCGGGAAGATGTGCGGGCTGGCGTTGTGCAGGGTGTTGTCGAGGTCGAACAGCCAGACGGGACGGGTGGGCATCTTCTTCGCTCGGGGCAGGGTGGGGGCTCAGCGGGCGGGCGGGCGCGGCTGGAAGCGCACGATCGCGCGGCCGTCCTCGGTGGTCTTCGGCGCGGCCTTCCAGGCGTGGCCCTGGATGATCTCGAAGCTCGCCGGCAGGCGGCCGTCGCGGCGCAGGCGCTCGTAGGTGGCGCGCGCGGCCTCCCAGCCGCTGCGACCGGAGAGCCCGCGCGGGCGAGTGCTGGCGGCGTTGTTGCCACCGCACGCACGCAGGTCGGCGAAGAGGCCGTCGAGGTCGGCGTAGGTCAGGGTCAGCATCTCCATGTCCATGACCGGGTCGCTGAAGCCGGCCTGCACCAGCGCATCGCCGAGGTCGTGCATGTCGATGAAGCGATGCACCCGCTCGCCCGCCGCAGCGGGCAGAACGGCGCGTAGCTCGCGCAGGGTGTCGGGGCCGAGCGTGGAGAACATGAACAGCCCGTCCACCTGCAGGGTGCGATGCACCTCGCGGAAGGCGGGCAGGGGATCGTCGAGGGCCGGCAGCATCAGGTTGGACCACACCAGCCCGAGGCTGGCGCGCGCCAGCGGCAGTGCGCGCGCGTCGGCGACGAAGTGCGGTGCGGCGGCGGGGCGGCCGCCGATCAGGCGACGCAGCAGCCCGCCGCCCTGCGGGCGCTGGCGCACACCCGCACGCGCGAGCATCGCGGGCGCGAAGTCGGCGGCGAGCAGGGTGGCTGCGGGAAAGCGCTCGGCCAGGCGCGGCAGGTCGGCGCCGGTGCCGCAGCCGAGGTCGAGCACGCGCTGCGGGCTCAGGCGGATGTAGTCGAGGCGCTCATCCATGCGCCGCGCGACCTCGCGCGCCAGCGCGTCGGCGGCGTCGTAGTGCGGCGCGGCACGCTCGAAGCGGCGGCGCAGCAGGCCGCGGTCGAGGGTGAAGCCCGGCGCGGCGGGGGGCTCGTTGGCAGTGAGGCCCTGGCGGGTCGCGTCCATGCGTGCGGCGCTCAGATCGCGCGCAGGCCGAGGCGCGCGAACAGGCGGTCGTCGCGGTCGGCGTCGGGGTTGTCGGTGGTCAGCAGGCGCTCGCCGTAGAACATCGAGTTGGCGCCCGCCATGAAGCACAGTGCCTGCAGCTCGTCGCTCATCTCGCCACGGCCGGCGGAAAGCCGCACGTAGCTTGCCGGCATGGTGATGCGCGCGGCGGCGATCGTGCGCACGAACTCGAAGGGGTCGAGCGCACCCGCACCGGCGAGCGGCGTGCCCGGGACCTGGACGAGGTTGTTGATCGGCACCGACTCGGGCGGGGTGGGCAGGTTGGCGAGCTGGGCGATCAGCGCGGCGCGCTGGCGGCGGTTCTCGCCCATGCCCACGATGCCGCCGCTGCATACGTTGATGCCGGCGCCGCGCACCTTGTCCAGGGTGTCGAGGCGGTCCTGCAGGGTGTGGGTGGTGATCACCTGGCCGTAGAAGTCCGGCGCCGTGTCGAGGTTGTGGTTGTAGTAGTCGAGACCGGCGTCGGCGAGCTGCTCGGCCTGGCCCTCCTTGAGCATGCCCAGGGTCACGCAGGTCTGCAGGCCGAGCGCCTTCACCTCGCGCACCATCTCGAGCACCGGGGCGAGATCCTGGTCCTTCGGGCCACGCCAGGCGGCGCCCATGCAGAAGCGGCTCGCGCCTCGGGCCTTGGCCGCGCGCGCGTTGGCGAGCACCTCGTCGATCGGGAGCAGGCGTTGGCGGGCGAGGCCGCTATCGTGGCGGGCGGACTGCGAGCAGTAGCCGCAGTCTTCCGAGCAGCCGCCGGTCTTGATCGAGAGCAGGGTGGAGCGTTGCACTTCCTGCGGATCGAAGTGGCCGCGATGCACCTGCTGGGCGCGGAAGACCAGATCGAGCAGGGGCAGCTCGAACAGCGCCTCGACCTCGGCGACCGCCCATCTGTGGCGGGACTGGGGCGCTGCGGGGCGCTCGATCGTTGCGGAAGTCGTTGTCATGTAATGCTTTCCGGGCTGTAATTACGAATTACGAGGCCCGAATGTTCTTCCATCGGTGGAAATCTTGTCAAATTCACTGCATCCCCTGCGCGTCCTGCTCAACCATGCGATGGACGTGCTCGCACCGCAGGACTGCTTCGTCTGCGGTGCGACGAGCGGCGGCGAGGCTGTCTGCAGCGCCTGCGCCGACGAGCTGCCGCGGCGTCCGCCCACTGCCTGCCCGCAATGCGGCCTGCCCGGCCTGGATGGCGGCCGCTGTGCCGCCTGCAGGCGCGGCGCGCCGGCCTTCGACGCCACGCGCGCGGTGTTCGATTTCGCCTTCCCGGTCGACGCGATGATCCACGCGCTCAAGTACCGCCACCAGCTCGCGGTGGGCCGCTTTCTGGGCGATGCGCTGGCACGCTGCGGCGCGGATTTCGGTGCGGATTCCGGCGCGGTCGACCTCGTGCTGCCGATGCCGCTGCACCCGCGCCGGCTCGCCGAGCGCGGCTTCAACCAGGCGGTGGAGCTGGCGCGCGGCTTCGCGCGCGTGCGCGAGCTGCCGCTCGGGCTCGCCGTGGTGCGCAAGGTGCGCGACCTGCCCGCGCAGGCCGGGCTCGACCGCGAGGCCCGGCTGCGCAGCCCGCGCGGCGCCTTCGAGTGCGTGGAAGATCTGAACGGGCGCCGGGTCATCGTGGTCGATGACGTGATGACCACCGGCGCCACCCTCGACGA
>Ga0209607_1003504_pt1 | contig 12031 bp, 9 predicted proteins | sample AD_UKC117_MetaG_FD_184413 | JGI IMG/M metagenome (GOLD analysis project Ga0209607, IMG submission 184413) | Active sludge microbial communities of municipal wastewater-treating anaerobic digesters from Hong Kong - AD_UKC117_MetaG (SPAdes)... | ecosystem: Engineered > Bioreactor > Anaerobic >... | reverse complement strand
CCAGCCGTTACGGATGGCGAAGTCCTGCGGCATCCCCGACTCAGCCTGAACCAGCAGCTGCTCCCAGTGGGCCCGACTCGGGTCGGGGATGTGCCGCAGACCCGCCCGGATGTCGAACCGGCCGTTGAGGATCGCCTCCCTCTGCGCGAGGTTCCAGAGGATGCAGGCCTCCGCGGCCGTGGGGTTGCCGTGGGTCAGGTCGCTGTAGGTTCGTGCGGCCCGGGCCATCGCATCTGCGTCATGCATATACGCCACCGCGATGGGAGTGGTGCGCATCAGCGAGGCGTTTCCGGAAGCCGGCGCACCCGAGGCGTGCAGGACGGCCGCAGCGCGCCGCAAGGACTCCGCGCCGAGTTCCGGCTCGTACGCGGCCAAGACCTTCGCGATCACCGGTGCTGCGTCCTTGGCGCCCGCCGCCCAGCCGGCCCAGACGGCGGCGACCTCGTTCTGCGTGGCGGGATCCAGCAGGTCTTTGCCCTCGGCCGCGGCTTGCAGGATGGGGATGGCCATCGCGGTGTCGTCCGCCCACTCGCCCAGGGCGTACGGGCCGAGGCCGCCGGGCAGCATCCGGACTTCGAGCGGATGGGGTTTGGGCTGGAACGCGTAGCCGCTGCCGAGGGCGTTACCGACTGCCAGGCCGACCATCGCTCCGGTCGCCCGGTCCATCTGCGCTGGACTCAGCGCAGCCCTACTCTTCTCCATAGCCCCCGCTTTCCACCTCGATCTTCGCAGGCGGATGCGACAAAGGCGAGGTAGGGCTACTCCGGGTCTTCGCGACCGGCGAGGAACTGCTCGATCTGGTCCATCAACTCGTCACCACTGGGCAACTCGTTGGACCAGTTCGCCAGTTCCGCATCGTGCTGTTGCTCGAGGGCGGTGACCACTTCCTGGTTCTCGTCGCTGGCGGCGATGGACTCGTCGATCTCAGCGCGAACCTGGGCTGCGAGCCGGGGCAGGTCGCCATGGTCGATCGTCAACTCGGCGGCCTTGCTCAGCTCGTCCAGCACCGTGATCGCCCCGGTCGGGTACTCGGTGTTCACCAGGTAGTGGGGGATGTGAACCGCGAACCCCTGCGCCGGGATGCCGGCGCGGCCGGTCGCGAACTCCACCAGTGTGGTGAGGCTGGCGGGTACATCTATGCGGTCGACCGGACCGGGCCGTGCCTCGATCATCGTGGGATCCGTCGCATGCGGCGTGACCAGCAGGTCGCGGGTGTGCGGTGAGGGCCACGGGATCGCCTGCAGGCCGATGGTCTTGCTGACCTTGTAGTGCTCGGACAGTTCGATCACGCTTTGCACGATCTGCTGCCACCCGAGGTCCGGCTCGGGGCCGTGCATCATGAGGAACGGCTTGGAGCGCTCGTCCCAGAACAGATCCAGGCTCAGCTTCGGGATGTCGATGTCGCTGAAGTGGTCGCGGTCGAACGTCATCACCGGGCGACGGGCGCGGTAGTCGTAGATGTCGTCGATACCCAACTCCGCGACGGGCTGGTGCGGCAGGGTCGAAACCATGTGGGAGACGGCCTGCCGGATGCTGTGCCCGGCGTCCACGAACCCGGAGAAGGCGTGGACCATCGGCAGGTCCTTGGGGACCTCCGTCATGTGGATCGTCACGCGTGGGTGCATGTAGGGGTCAACCTCGGCCAGCGTCGGGGTATTCCGGATTCAGCCGCAGTCCGGTGTTCCCTGTCGCACGGTGCACGTGGCCAGCGTCTGTCCGTCCGGTTCGATGAACTCGACGTCCCATGCCCCCTGACTGGGGTTGGGGCGGGCCAGCCCGAAGGCGTGCTGCACCTGGATCCAGCGGTAGGTGTCGCGTGGGTAGGGCTTGAGCCCGGGGACGAGCCTTCCGCCGTTCGACGTACCGAGCGGTCCGTACTTCGGGGTGGCGTAGCCGGTGCGGGGGTCGAGTTGCGTGCCGCCACCACCGAGGACGAACTGCGGCGGTAGACCCTTCACCTGCACGACCTGACTGAGATGCAGATGCCCGGAGACCATCGCCGCGTACTTGTTCAACAGCCCGTAGGAGGCCGCGGCCTGGTCATCGGCGACCCAGTTCTGCCAGTGCGGTATCCCGCCGGGGTTGAACTTCTTCGTAGTGATCGCTGTCGGGGGTTGATGGGTAAGAAGCCACGGCTCCACCCCCGGGTCGTCGGCCAGTCGCGCGGCCGCCTCGTAGGAGGGCCGCAGGCTCTGGGAGAACGGTGAGATGCCGAAGTCGTAGCCGTTGGCGGAGTCGACGACAACCAGACGCAGGTTGCGCCCGGTGACCAGGCGGACGTCGACACTCCACGTGGGGTCGATGACCACCGGGGCGGTTGGCTGGCCTCCCTGCTCCTTCGGTGCGCATTGCCCAGCGGTGTCCGACCGCGGATCCAGATACAGGTAGTAGCCGTTGCCGCCCTTGGAGCAGACCTCGTGGTTGCCTCGCAGCGCCAGGATCGGTGCGGCGCCGAACATGGCGTGGGCGGGTTCGAAGAAGTCCGCGTTCCACCCCGCGGCCGAGTCCTCGAACGGCACGCCGGTCGGTGGGACCGGGCTCCCGCCGCACTTGGCCTCGTCACCCGGCGGGCATGCCGTCTCCCGGTAGAAGTAGTCGCCGACGTGCACGATCAGGTCGGGTTCTTCGGCGGCGATGCGCTGTGCGAGGCGGGCGAGGGGCCATGCGGCGGGGGAGTTGCAGTCTTGGACCGCGCCGCTGATGCGGCAGCCCGTGTCGCCGATCGCAGCGACCGTCTGCAGTTCTGCCGGCATTGCCGCTGGGATCCCGATGCCGGCGATGCTGGCGCTCGCGGCGCCGGCCGGGATGTTCGCCGAGCAGACCAGCACGTCGTCGAACGCCCCCTTCGTTGTGGCGCTGGCTGTGCGCTGATCCATCTTCACCGTGTCGTTGCCGACGTCGAGGTCCGGGCACGCGGTCGCCCTGGGCAGCACCGCGCGGGCCACCACGCCCGAGGGGGAGACCGACAGGGGTGCGACCAGCGAGTAGGCATAGACGTCCCCGGCCGGTGTGGTGCTCTGCGGCGCGGGCCGGTCCGGCGAACAGGCAGCCAGCGCAAACGTCGTTGCAGCGAGGGCGGCGGCGATGCGCATAGGGGTCAGGGTATTGGCCTGGAGTAGGAATCCCCCCTTCAGCGACGTACCCTTGCCCACATGCCACGCGGCACGCCGCCGACCCATTGGGTGGCCCCCGACCTGGGCTCCGTCGCCCGGGCGGTTCGCAGCGCCCAGGAGCGGTTCCTGTCCGGGGATCTCGGGGTCAACGGCGTGCGGTCGCTCGTGCTCGATTCGTGGCGCCGCAGCGTCAGTGAGGGTGTCGATCCGGAGGCCGACGCGCCGCCGCTGGTGTGGGCGCCGGATGAACTGGCCGCGGCGCGTGAACGGTCGCCGCTGCAGGGTGCGATGCCGATGATCCGTTCGCTGCTCACACAGCCTGTGGAGGCCAGTGGGCATGTGGTCGCCGTGGGTGATGCCGAGGGTCATCTGCTGTGGGTCGAAGGGGACCGGAAGCTGCGCACCCGGGCCGAGGACATGGGCTTCGTGGCCGGAGCGGAATGGTCCGAGGGCGCGGCGGGGACCAACGCACCCGGCACCGCCTTGACCCTGAACGCCCCCGTGCAGATCTTCGCCTCAGAGCACTTCCGGGGCACGGTGCAGCCCTGGAGTTGCACGGCTGTGCCGATCCACGATCCGCACAGTGGCCGGGTGCTCGGCGTGCTCGATGTGACAGGCGAGAGTCAGGTCGCCACCCCGCAGGCGCTGGCGATGGTGCGGGCCACGGCGATGGCGGTCGAGCAGTGGCTGGCGACCCAGCAGCCGGCGCAGGCGAGCGCGCAACTGCTGGTACTCGGCAGGCGGCGTGGGGTACTGCGGCGCGACGGCGGTGAGCAGCAACTGTCGACGCGGCATTCGGAGTTGATGGTGCTGCTGGCCGGGACCTCCGAGGGGCTGACCGGTGAGCGGCTGGCGGTGATGCTGCACGAGCATGACGTCCCCCTGGTCACCGTGCGCGCGGAGATGGCCCGGCTGCGCAAGATCCTCGGGGAGGGGGTGCTGCAGTCCCGGCCGTACCGCTTGACCGAACCGGTGGTCACAGACGCTCAGGAGGTCGTCGATGCCCTGGATCGCGGGGACACCCGGGCGGCGATGAGGTTGTACGCCGGGCCCCTGCTGCCGACCTCGCAGTCCCCGGAGATCGCCGAGATGCGTCTGGACCTGCGGGCGCGTGTGCGCCGCGCGGCCTTGGCCTCGAAGGACGCGGACGCCTTGATGCAGTTCGCGGTGGGCCAGGACGGCAAGGACGACGTCGAGGTGATCCAGGCGGCGCTGCTGGCCCTGCCGACCTCGTCGCCGAAGCGGATCGGACTGACCGCCCGCCTGGAGCGGCTGCACAAGATGCTCGCGGTGCCGCTGCCGAGGCTGCCGGGTACCGGCCGGGCACGCTGACAAAATCCAAACTGCCTCGTGGCTGAGTCGGCGACCCGCCGCGGGAGAGCACCCTCAAGCGGCGTGTCGCGCTTTCCAGTTTTGAAAATGACCGGTGGCCGGCTGTGACCCACCGCACAGCCATGTGACCCGGGTTACATTTTCGCAACGTAGTTGCAACCTCCTGAAACCTAGCGTTCGTGGCAGCCCGGAAAACCGGGAACCAGACCAGGAGGTTTCATCCATGACCGTTTACGCCCCGCCCGGAGCCGAAGGCAGCGTCGCGAGCTACGAGTCCCGCTACGACAACTGGATCGGTGGCAAGCGCGTCGCCCCGGTGAAGGGTCAGTACTTCGAGAACATCTCGCCGGTCAACGGCAAGCCGTTCTGTGAGATCGCCCGTAGCACCGCCGAGGACATCGAACTGGCCCTCGACGCCGCCCACGCCGCCGCGCGCGCCTGGGGCAAGACCTCGGTCACCGAGCGCGCCGACATCCTGCTCAAGATCGCGCAGCGCATGGAGGACAACCTCGAGGCGCTGGCCGTCATCGAGACGTGGGAGAACGGCAAGCCGGTACGAGAGACGCTGGCCGCCGACATCCCGCTGGCCATCGACCACTTCAAGTACTTCGCCGGCGTCCTGCGCGCCCAGGAGGGCACCCTCGGCGAGCTCGACGAGGACACCGTGGCGTACCACTTCCACGAGCCGCTCGGTGTGGTCGGACAGATCATTCCCTGGAACTTCCCGATCCTGATGGCCGTGTGGAAGCTCGCTCCCGCGCTGGCCGCCGGCAACTGCGTGGTGCTCAAGCCCGCCGAGCAGACCCCCGCGTCGATCATGTGGCTGATCGACCTCGTGGGCGACCTGCTGCCTGCCGGTGTGCTGAACATCGTCAACGGCTTCGGGATCGAGGCCGGCAAGCCGCTGGCCTCCAGCAACCGCATCCGCAAGATCGCGTTCACCGGTGAGACCACGACCGGCCGCCTGATCATGCAGTACGCGAGCGCCAACATCATCCCGGTGACCTTGGAGCTCGGCGGCAAGAGCCCGAACATCTTCTTCGACGACATCGCCCAGCACGACGACGAGTTCTACGACAAGGCGCTCGAGGGCTTCACGATGTTCGCGCTCAACCAGGGCGAGGTCTGCACCTGTCCGAGCCGCGCGCTGATCCAGGAGTCGATCTACGACAAGTTCCTCTCGGATGCGACCGAGCGCACCAAGAAGGTCCTGCAGGGCAACCCGCTGGACAGCGACACCATGATCGGTGCGCAGGCCAGCAACGACCAGCTCGAGAAGATCCTGTCCTACATCCAGATCGGTAAGGACGAGGGGGCCCGGCTGGTGTGCGGTGGCGAGCGCGCCGACCTCGGCGGCGACCTGAGCGAGGGGTACTACGTGACCCCGACCATCTTCGAGGGCAAGAACTCGATGCGGATCTTCCAGGAGGAGATCTTCGGCCCGGTCGTGTCGGTGACGTCCTTCACGGACTTCGAGGACGCGATGCACATCGCCAACGACACCCTCTACGGTCTCGGCGCCGGTGTGTGGAGCCGCAACATCAACACCGCTTACCGCGCGGGCCGCACCATCCAGGCCGGCCGTGTGTGGACCAACTGCTACCACGCCTACCCCGCGCACGCCGCGTTCGGCGGGTACAAGGGTTCCGGCATCGGACGTGAGACCCACGCCCAGATGCTCGAGCACTACCAGCAGACCAAGAACCTCCTGGTCAGCTACGCCCCGCAGAAGCTCGGCTTCTTCTAAATGCCGAGTCGCGTTGACGTCACGGAGGAGGCGGCGGACATGCTCCGCCGTCTCTTCCGGGACAACGGCCCGCTGATGTTCCATCAGTCGGGCGGGTGTTGTGACGGCAGCGCTCCCATGTGCTACCGGGCCGGCGAGTTCATCGTGTCGGAGGGTGCGGACGTTCTGTGGGGGGTGCTGGACATCGACGAGGTGGGTGAGATCCCCGTCTACATGTCGGCCCCGCAGTACGAGTACTGGAAGCACACCCACCTGACCATCGACCTGGTGGTCGGCCGCGGCGCCGGCTTCTCGCTGGAAACCCCGACCGGTCACCGGTTCCTGATCCGCTCCCGTCTGCTCACCGACGAGGAGTACGCGGCGCTCGAAGCCTGAGTGCCATCTGTCCCGGGGCGCCCACCCCCCCTCCCGAGGGCGCCCCGGGACATCGCGTGTCTCGCCCCGCGGATGCCCTGCGCCACAACAGCCGCGACAATGGGAGGGTCATGACTCCTCCCACCTCCACCGACGTCCTCGTCGTGGGCGCCGGCCCCGCGGGCTCCTCGGCTGCCGCGTGGGCAGCGCGGCATGGGTTCGACGTCCTTCTCGCCGATGCCGCCGTATTCCCCCGCGACAAGGCCTGCGGAGACGGCCTGACACCGCGCGCGATGGCCGAGCTGGACCGGCTTGGGCTGGTGCCCTGGCTCGATGGCAGGGTGCGGAACTGGGGCCTGCGGACACACGGCTTCGGCCAGACGCTCTACCTCCCCTGGCCGGACGGTGCGTTCCCCAAGTACGGCTCGGCCGTGCCGCGCACGGAGCTGGATGCCGCGATCCGGCAGGTGGCACTGGACTCCGGCGCGATCCCGCTCGAGGGCCACCGGGCCGTGGACGTCGTCCGCTCCGGCACCCGGGTCACCGACGTCGTCTTCATGGTGGATGGGCAGCGCCGGGAGGTCACATGCCGGCGGCTCATCGTCGCCGACGGCGCGCGATCCCAACTCAGCCGCATCCTCGGCCGCGAATGGCACAAGAACACCGCCTACGGGGTCGCCGCGCGCAGTTACATCAAGAGTGGCCGCAGCGACGATCCGTGGATCACCTCCCACCTGGAACTGCGGGACGGCGACGGCAAGATCCTTTCCGGCTACGGCTGGGTGTTCCCGCTCGGCAACGGTGAGGTCAACGTCGGCGTCGGCACGCTGGCCACCGATCGCCGACCGGCAGACGTGAACCTGCGCAATCTCACGACCGTGTATGCCGACCAGGTTCGCGACGAGTGGGATCTGAGCGGCGGCATCCGCGCGCAGAAGTCGGCCCTGCTGCCGATGGGTGGCGCGGTCAGCGGCGTGGCCGGGCCGAACTGGATGCTGGTCGGTGACGCGGCCGGGTGTGTGAACCCCCTCAACGGTGAGGGCATCGACTACGGGCTGGAGACCGGGCGGCTGGCGGCGCAGATGCTGGCGGCCGACGACTTCGAGGACGCGTGGCCGGCCGTGCTACGGGAGCACTACGGGTCCGCCTTCTCCATCGCCCGCCGACTGGCCGGGCTTTTGACCGTGCCGCACCTGCTCCCGACGCTGGGACCGGTGGGGATGCGGTCGGCGACGCTGATGAAGATCGCCTTCCGGGTGATGGCGAACCTGGTCACCGACGAGGACGTTGACACCACAGCGCGGGCCTGGCGTGCGGCGGGACGGGCGAGTAACTCCTGGGATGAGCGCCTGCCGTTCGGCTGAGGCGCCCTACCGCTGCCCGATGCAGGTCGGCCGTGCGGATAATGAACTATGAGTACGCCAGCCGCATTGCCCGAGCGTGACCGTCCTTGGATCATCCGCACCTACGCAGGCCACTCCAGCGCCAAAGCCTCCAACGAGCTCTACCGCTCGAACCTGGAGAAGGGGCAGACCGGGTTGAGCATCGCGTTCGACCTGCCCACGCAGTGCGGCTACGACTCCGACGACCCCATCGCGCGGCCCGAAGTGGGCAAGGTGGGCGTGCCGATCAACTCCCTCGACGACTTCCACGTGCTCTTCGACGGCATCCCGCTGGAGAAGATGAACACGTCGATGACCATCAACGGCACGGCCATGTGGCTGCTGGCGCTGTATGTGGCGCTGGCCCGCGAGCGTGGCGAGGACGAGTCCAAACTGCAGGGCACCACGCAGAACGACCTCATCAAGGAGTACCTCGCCCGCGGGACGTACATCTTCCCGCCTGAGGCCTCGATGCGGCTGATCGCGGAGATGTACGAGTACTGCCTGGAAGCGATCCCGAAGTGGAACGCCTCGAACATCTGCAGCTACCACCTGCAGGAGGCCGGCGCGACGCCGGTGCAGGAGCTCGCCTTCGCGCTGGCCAACGCCATCAGCCTGCTCGACCTGCTCAAGGAGCGCGGGCACTTCGACGACGAGCAGTTCGAGCGCGCCGTGGGCCGCATCTCCTTCTTCGTCAACGCCGGCATCCGGTTCGTCGAGGAGATGTGCAAGATGCGCGCGTTCGGGGAGCTGTGGGACTCCTACACCGCCGACCGGTTCGGGGTGACCGAGGAGAAGTACCGCCGCTTCCGCTACGGCGTGCAGGTCAACTCTTTGGGGCTGACGGAAGCGCAGCCGGAGAACAACGCCTGGCGGATCATCCTCGAGTCGCTCGGTGTGACCCTGAGCCGCAACGCCCGCTGCCGCGCGCTACAACTGCCCGCGTGGAACGAGGCGATGTCGCTGCCGAGGCCGTGGGACCAGCAGTGGAGCCTGCGCCTGCAGCAGATCCTCGCCTACGAGACCGACCTGCTGGAGTACCCGGATCTGTTCGACGGCTCGCCGGTCGTGCAGGCGAAGGTGCAGGAACTGATGGACGAGGCGACCGCCGAGATCGAGACGATCCTCGGCATGGGCGGGGTCATTCCCGCCATCGAGAGCGGCTACATGAAGACCGCGCTGGTGCGGTCCATGTCCGAGCGGATGAGCGCGATCAACTCCGGCGACCAGATCGTCGTGGGCTTGAACAAGTGGACCGAGGGCCTGCCCTCGCCGCTGACCGCAGGTGACGACGGTGGGATCTTCAAGGTCGACGACAAGGCGGCTGAGGCGATCATCGCCGGGCTCGAGCACACGCGCGCCAGTCGCGACACCGCGCGCGCCGAGGCGGCGATCGAGGCGCTGAAGGCTGCGGCCCGCGACGGATCCAGCCTGATGGAGCCCAGCATCGAGTGCGCGCTGGCCCGCGTCACCACCGGCGAGTGGGCAGGCGCCCTGCGCGAGGTCTTCGGCGAGTACCGCCCGGCCACCGGCATCGAGGGCCAGCAACTTGGACTGACCGGCGACCGGGTCGAGGTGCTGCGTGAACGGATCAACACCCTCGCCGAGCAGATGGGGCACCGGCCGCGCATCGTCGTCGGCAAGCCGGGTCTGGACGGGCACTCCAACGGCGCCGAGGTGATCGCGGTGTCGGCCCGGCACGTGGGCTTCGACGTCATCTACTCCGGGATCCGGCTGTCGCCCGATGAGATCGTGCAGTCCGCGGTCGAGGAAGGCGCCGATGTGATCGGGGCCTCGGTGCTGTCGGGTTCGCATATCGACCTCGCCAAGCAGATCCTCGAGGGCCTGCGCGAGCAGGACGCCGACGAGGACATCGCGGTCGTGGTCGGTGGCATCATCCCGCCGGCCGACGCCACCGAACTCGAGGCGATGGGGATCAAACGCGTATTCACCCCTGCGGACTACGAACTGATGGACATCATGGAGTCGATCGTCGAGATCCTCGAAGCGCGATGACGCTGGATGCCGCGCGTGCGCTGAACAAGCACGCGGTGTCCAAGTTGGTCTCGGTGTTCGAGGACACCCGGCCGCAAGCGGCGGGGCAGCGCGCGGAGATCCTCGATGCCCTCGGCCCGGCGCGGTCTACGGTGATCGGCATCACCGGCACGCCGGGCGCGGGCAAGAGCAGCCTGGTCGCGCGACTGGTGCCGGCCATGCTCGCCGAGTCGGACCTGTCGGTGGCGGTGCTCGCCGTCGACCCCGCCAGCCACGTCTCCGGCGGGGCCCTGCTCGGCGACCGCACCCGCACCCGCTTCGCGACCGGCGAGAAGCGGGCGTTCTTCCGCAGCCAGTCCAACGCCGCCGAACTTGGTGGGCTGGCCCCCACGACGTTCCAGGTCACGCGACTGCTGAAGCGACTGTTCGACGTGGTGATCGTGGAGACGGTCGGGATCGGGCAGAGCGAGCTGGACATCCGCTACCTCGCCGACCACGTGTATCTGGTGCTGCAGCCGCTCGGCGGCGACGAGATCCAGTTCCTCAAGGCCGGGATCATCGAGATTCCCGACTCTTTCATCCTCAACAAGTGCGACGACCCGGCGGCCAACCAGTCCTACTACCAGTTGCGCTCGTCGCTGTCACTGGCTCGACCGTTCGACGAGGAGGTGCCTCCCATCTACCGCACGTCGGCGCGCACGGGGGAGGGCGTGGACGAAGTTGCGACGGCGATGCTGGCGGTGCAGCCCCGCCACAGCGACGCAGAGCGCGAGGAGTACTTCTTCGGCCGGTGGGTCGAGGACGAGTGGGGCGCGACGGGGCGGCGGTACATGGCCGGCCGGGAGCTCCTGGCGGGCGGTTTCGACGCCGCGCAGGCGCAGTTCGGGCCCGGGATCGTGGAGTGGCTCGGGAAGGTTGAATGAGAACGACAACTGAATGGTCGTTTTCATTCAACCTTCCCGACGATCTGTGCCAGCTGCGACATGAAGACCTCCGGTTCGTAACGCAGGACCCACGTGAAGACACGTAGGAAGATGCGGTCGCCTTGCAGAACGACGTCGTTCTGCCGCTCGTGGTCGTCCCGCATGACTTCGATGTCGGCATGACCTGCGCCGTCGATCTCGACGACCACCCGTTCCGCGTCCCAGTAGCAGTCCAGGAAGCGGGTGCCCTGGGCGCTCTTGCGCCGCACCTGCCGATCGGGCGGCCTGATGCCGTACTCGCGACACAACTTCGCGAAGTCCAGTTCTCCCATGCTCATGGCGCCGCCTGTGAACTCGTCGACCGTCTCGCTGACCAGGTGACGGCGTGGCATGGTGGGCCGGTTCTTGAGCTCCCTGAGTAGGTCCGGGGGTTCGACCACCTTCTCCTTCAGAGCGGTGATGAGGACGAAGACCGCCTCGCGATCCGTCCGGCACCAGACCACAGCATCGAGGCACGCCTGCGCGGGCGGCGTCCTCGGCATGCCTCCCTTTGGGGACGTCAGCACCCGGGTGGTCCGGTGCAGGGTGATCCACTCGGGGCAACCGGGGTTGAGTTCGGCGGGCACTACGACGTCGAAGGGACGCGCGACATCGTGCTCCCACCCGGATCCGAAAAGCGCGGCCTGCCCAGCGAGTCGTCCGAGCGGCCCGGCATGCAGCGCCGCCGCCCAAATCAACTGCTCCTCGGTCGGCTCGGATGGCGCGGCGGCGTACACCCTGGGTGTCAGTTCACGCCAGTGGCCGAGCGCATGGGCTCGGCGTGCGGCACGGCCGTCATCGAGTTGCCACACCGCGATGACGTTGGACTGGGCGGTGAGCAGTTCGATGACGTTCGTGGATAGTCTCGGCGGCACCTGCCTCATCGTGGCGTAGATCAGCCGAGCGTGAATTCGGCCTGTGGACAGCCGAAGGTTGAATGAGAACGACAACCCAGTGGTCGATTCCATTCAACCTTCGTGGCGGAGGTGTCGGGCATCGTCTTGTCGGCCCGGTTCGGTTCAGTAGCGCTTCTTCACGACGACCTTGCCGCCCTTGAGTTTGCACAGGCCCGCCTTCTTCACCACGACCTTGCGCTTCTTCACTTTGCAGACCTTGGGGGTGAGGCTCTTGACCTTCTTGTATTTG
>Ga0209607_1003503_pt1 | contig 12038 bp, 11 predicted proteins | sample AD_UKC117_MetaG_FD_184413 | JGI IMG/M metagenome (GOLD analysis project Ga0209607, IMG submission 184413) | Active sludge microbial communities of municipal wastewater-treating anaerobic digesters from Hong Kong - AD_UKC117_MetaG (SPAdes)... | ecosystem: Engineered > Bioreactor > Anaerobic >... | reverse complement strand
GGGATGCCGACGCAACGCGGCAATCCGGCGTGCTAGCCATGGCTGACCTCCGAGTAGGTCGGTTACTGGTCAGGTTCTGGGGGGTGTAATAACATCCGCCAGAACCGCTTTTTGCGAATTTGCTTTGAGCAACCGGGTCGGCCATCCAGAAACCGCGTGGGATGATCGAACCGGGGGGAACGGCCTTCGCCGGCCGGCGCCGTATGCGGGTCATGCCTCACCTCGATAAAGCCTCTGCGAAAAGATGCCCCTCTCGACGCGCGAGAGAGGCCGCTCGTGGCAAGGCTCACCGCTTTATGATGAGGACCTGCAAGTATCGGATTCGGGTACCGCCGTCACCGGCCCGCTTTATGAGCCGCCGCGTCGGGTGCTTTTGTCGAGCACGCCCCTATCCGAGACCATTCCAATAAAAAACATACGCTGCTAACTGTCTCCTTTCAAGAGGACAGATCCAAATTCGTCCAGAAAGAGCCGCGCTTCGGTGGCGACGTGATCCGCCCCCGTTTCGGCGCTGAGCGCGTTGATGGCGGCCACGATTCGGGTCGATACATCGAAGGTTTTCAAATTGCGCGCGGTCGTATAAGCCATGAGGGCATCGAACGCCCGAGGCTCGGACAGTCGCCAATACCCCATCAATACCCCCAGCGCGGTATTGACCAGCCGATTGTCCTTGAGGGCTCGGCGCAAGTTGCGCTGATCGCGCCCGCGCTCCAGGGCGACCTGGACATGGCGTAAAAACGGCTCGGCGGCCATCGGTTTGACGAGATAACCCAAAGCCCCTTTTTCGATGCAGGTCTGAAGCGCTTGTTCCGATTCATCGACGGTGAAAGCCAGAAAGGGCACTTCCGGTTGCAGCAGGCTCGCCAGCTCAATACCGGATATGTCGGGCAGATGGAGATCGATGATCGCCAGATCGGGCACCTCGTTTCTCATCGCCGCCAGCGCGCTCGCGCCGTCGCTCGCCACGAACACTCGATAGCCCTCGCCAAGCAGCAGGGCGCGCAATAAATTGCGGGTCGCCCGATCGTCCTCCACCAACAAGATCCCACTGGCATTTTTTTCGGAAGACATCCTGATCGCCTCCTCGCGATGGATCAATTTGTTCACGGCGCCACGATTGGGTCCGGCGCGGCGGGATCGAGTCGGATCACCCACGCGGCGACCCAAAGACCTAGCCAGGTCCCGGCGAGGATATCGCTGGCGAAATGATAATAAGCACCCAACAACCCGACCGCGACCGCGACCCAAAGACCGACGGCCAACCCCTGAAAACGGGGTGCATAGTGCCAAATCACGGCGGCGGCGGCGGCGGCCACCGCCGAGTGGCCCGACGGAAACGAACTGTAAGCCGCGCCGTGAAAAGGGAAAAAACCGTAAACGCCATGGCTCAACAGCGAAGGATTGTCGTGGTAAAAGGTTTCGGGCCACGCTCGGCCGAAGGCGAATTTCAACGGGTACTTGAGCAAGGAAACCACGCCGACGGCCAGCGCGGCCTGCCAGGCCAAGCGATCGGCCACCGAGAACCGGTGTCGTCGAAAACGCCGCCAACCCACCACCAGCAATGTGGGCACCACCAGGACGTTCAATAGATCGGAGGCCATTTGCAAGCCATGAAAAATACCGAATTGGCGTAATTGGTGTTGGTGCGCCCAACGCGCCAGGGGTATATCCACGAGGGCGTAACAGAGACCGACGCCGGCGGCGGCGAGGAGAAACGACACGGTCCAGCGGATGAAAAAGCGATGGTTGTTCATGAAAGGCTCCCGGTACGGCCCCGCCTCAGGGCGTGTTGGATGGCGGCGATCAACTGGGGTTCGGTGATGGGTTTGTGGACCACGCCGTCCGCGCCGATCCGCAGGATGCGTTCGTGGGTCGGTTGATCCGCGCTCGCGGTAAATCCAAGAATGGGTAACCGCGCCCCACAGGACATCCGCCGGATCGACTGGATCGCTTCAAAACCGTCCATGCCGGGCATTTGAATGTCCATCAAAATGATGTCCAGGCCCGGTTCGGACGCCAGACTCACCGCCGTTTCGCCATCGGACGCCTCCAACACCCGCGCCCCGTTGTCAGTCAGTTGCCCCATGAGGATCGACCGATTCAAGTCGACGTCCTCCACCAACAACACCGTCCGGCCGGCCAGCGGCAAGGACACCGGCGACACCGCCTGTTCCGGTTTCTCGACGGGCGCTTCCCGAGCCTGGGTGTAAAGCACCAGCGCCTCTAGCAACCGCGCGCGGGTCGCGCCCGACCACAACACCACATTCACCCCCCGCTGTTCCAACCGCCGACGAGTGGGAACGCCGCAATCGACTTCCAAGGCGACCACGGCGATCGCCCAACGATGCAGGCCCTTGATCAACGCCGGGAGGATGCGATCCGGGATGTCGGCCAACTCCCGCGCGACCACTAGATCGTACCGAAAGCCGGCGGGTCGGGATGCCGCCAAGGCGAAAGGCGACAGGTCTTGTTCCATCACCGCGATGCCGAGCGCGGTCAGGCGCGCGATCACCGAGGCCCGAAACGAAGATCGCTCATCCACCACCAGCGCGCGCCAGCCCTTGGGGAGTGTCGGACCACCCAACGGCCGGCCACTGGGCGTCTCGTCGGCCGGGTGGCACGGTAGCTCCACGGTAAAGGTGGAACCCTTGTCCACGATGCTGAAGACGTCGACTTCGCCACCCAACAGTTGACAGTTTTTCTTGACGAAGGACAGTCCTAGTCCCGTTCCGCCGTGGCGACGGTTATAGGCTTCGTCGACTTGTTCAAACTCCCGAAAGATCGCCCCCAACTTGTCCTCCGGAATGCCGCGCCCGCTATCGATCACCCGTAATCGAAGCGCCCGTTGCCGGTGTGACCCGGGCGCCGAGGGCCACGGGACGATTTCCAACCAAATCGCGATGCCACCGCTTTGCGTGTATTTCACGGCATTGCCAATCAAATTGGAGAAAATCTCGCGGATGGCTTTGATGTTGCTCTTGATGGCAGTGGGGACGTCCGCCGCAACCACGAGATCCAAATACAGGGCACGCTCGCTCATCAAGGGTTCTTGCAAGGCGGTGACGGCTTCCAGTTCCGCCCACACGTTCACGGTCTCGTCACACACCAGTGCCTGCCCTTCCTTCACCCATTGGACCAGCTGAGTCACACCGAGGATATTTTCGATATGGGTTTTTAACCGGTGGGTCGCTTCTTCAATGTGATGCAAGTGCTGCGTTTCGGCGGCGGGCCACTTCGTTTTCAACAACAATTCGATCAAGGACAGGATGGTCTGGAGCGGTGTGCGCATCTCATGGGAGATTTTGGCGAGGAAAAGGCTCTTGGCCTGATTGGCGTGTTCGAGATCCCGGTTCGCTTGTTCGAGATCCCGGTTCGCTTGTTCGAGTGCCCGAAGGGCATCCCGATATTCGCCGCGCACCTTCGCGAGTTCCGCATTGAGGCGAATCTTCCCGCGTTCGAGGGTATCGGCCAGCAGGTTGACGCCCTCTTCCAAAATGCCTAATTCATTGCGGTCGATCTGGGGCAAGCGCGTGGCCAGATCCCCGTTCTTGATGGCTTGAACGGCACGGGCAATCCGGCCGATGGTGTTGGAGATCCGCTGTCCGAAGCGGTTGGTCGAACCGGTGATGACCGCGAAGGTCGCCATGATCCAGACTAATTCCCATCCGAGTCGGTATCGCCACTGGGCTTGGGCCGCGCTGAGGGAGAAGGTGATCATCACCTGTCCCAGGGGTCGGGGGCGTGGCGCGTCACCCTCGCCCAGCGTCACGGGTCGGAGGACGACGGGCGCGGAGAACCGCGCCGTTTCCTCGCTCGTGTTCAGTGAGTATCCGACCGTCGCGCGTCGAGCGGATCGGGGGTCGACCTCGGGTATCCGGTATAAATCCACACCCTGATCATCGGTCACGATCACCGCGCGCACCGGGATGTCCAAGATGGCGACGGCCGGTTCGATCGTCGCCGAGACCGTGGCGGGGATCTGTGACCGGGCGTCCGCGACCAAGACGTATTCCAGCGCGCCCGCGAGCTGAGCCGCCAGGAGCTGGCCTTGCCGTTCCAATTGCTCCCGGTTGTTCCGGACATTATTTTGGTAGGACATCAGGATCATGAACGAGGTCGCGACGAAGACCGGGACGGACGCGATGAACAGCATCTGACGTTTGATGCTGATCCGGTCAGGGCGACGGGTCAAAGTCGGCATCGGTCAAGGCCTCAATGGAATGGCGCGCGCGTTCGATGGCCTCGTCGGAGAGGTTCAAGTGACGCGCCACGGTCGGGTTAATGGCCACCTGGATCGCGGTGGGATAATGGGGTGACGGCGCCTTTCCCCGCGCGAGGGGGGCAATCAATGGGCGAATTTGGTCGAGAAGACGCGACTCGTCGGTGACCACGGCCGCCATGACGCCCGCTTCGACGTAGCGCGCGGTCAGGCCGCCGAACATCGGTATGCCCTGGCGAACGGTCATCAACAGGAGGGGCTTCAGCGACCATTCGTTGATGAGGCGCGAATCGGGCGGTAGCAGCACGGCATCCAGACCCGCCAGATGGACTCGCAAGGCGCGCACCGCTTCTTGATCCGAGCCGGCCGGGATTTCGTCCAGTTCGAAACCCGCCACTCGTGCCGCTTCTCGCAAGGGCGTCAGCCAATTCGGTACATCGGGTGGGGTCAAGAGGCCAATTCGGTGGGCTTGCGGTAGGAACGCGCGAATCAGAGCAAGGTGGTGGCGGGGATCGGCCTCCAGATAGAGCGCGGTACGCGGGGCGATGGACGGGGTTTCGAACCCCGACCTCCATTGCTGATGGGTGACCTGGACCGCTAACAGCGGCCGGTCGCACGCCCGCGCGACGGCGCGGGCCACCTCCCAACCAAAGGCCACGATGACCTGGGCGCGCCCGTTCGGTTTTCGGCAAGCGGTTTCCAACGACCCATCCCCGTCTGGTGTCGGGACTGGCCCCTGGGGTATCGAAGCCCAGAAACCCTGCAGGACATGACCCGCTCGGTCGGTGATCTTCACCGGTTCGGAGTGGCTTTCGGCCGGCCGCCACGCCCAGGTCGACGGCGGTGAAGGGTATGCTCGCGCCGAAACGAAGAGCACGGTGACCGCCCGCGCCATCGCTGGCGGGCAACACCACAGCCCAACGGCCAATAATCCACCCCACAGTGCTTGAAACCGCACAAGCCGACGGTTCAATGATCGATGGAGAATCGAACGTACAGCCCACGATCCCACTCGCGTTCGGGCCGATAATCGCTGACCGATCCCGCCAAATGACCCCCGATGAGTTCCACGAGCGCGGTGGTTTTCCCCCAATGCAATCGTTTCGCCACGCGACCGGTCAGCGAGTTGTAGCTGGAGAGGGGGGCTTCTCGATACCAATGCATGGCCCCCTGGTATTTGTAAGCCAAGCTCGCCTCCCAGCCGCCCTCGAACGTTTGGTCAAGCAGCAAACTGGCGCCATGGCGGGGTACGCTTTGCGCGTAGTCCTTTAATAGCAACGAGTCCGTATTGGCTTTAAGCCAGGCATAGCCACCGAACAGTCGCGTGCCCCGCTCGTTTTTCCAATTGAGTTGCACCTCGAAACCCCGCGTGGTGATGGGACCTTCGTTGCGGAAGTCGACGACCTCGTTACCCGCCAATACCGTCGGATAGTGGGTTTCCGGCCGGTCGTAGGCGACGATGTAATCGTCGATCCGTTCCTCGAACGCCCGCAGATCGAGATTGACGGCCGGCGCGGGTTGCCAAAAATAACCCAGTTCGAGGGAACGGCTCCGTTCGGGCGATAACCCACCCCGTTCGATGCCGGTCGCGTAGACCCGAAACAACGTCAACGGTACGTTCAGGCCCTGAATAATGGCTTGTCCCTGATTTTCGTAGACCGAAGGTTGGCGAGAGCCGGTGGAATAAATCAATCGCAGGGTGTGATGGGGGTCCAGGTGCCAGTGCGCGGACGCGCGCGGCAGAAACAGCCATTCGTCGGATAAGGGCGCGCGTTCGATCATCGCGCCTAGATTGAAAACCAGATTCTCCCAGGGTCGATATTCGCCATGCCCGAAAATCTGGGTCACATCGGTCACCGCTTCCGCGTCGGTATTCAGGTAATACAGCGACCGGTATGCATCGCGATAAAAGCCCAAACCGGTCACCGCCCGCCATCGATCCGAAAAATTTCGAGCGTATTGAAGTTGAACCTCCTCCCGCTCTTCCTCAAACTGGAAATCGATGTTGAGCACCACCCCCGGAATCACGGCGGCGCTGGAAAAGCCCGGATCGCCATGATGAACCCGGTCGTGAGCGAGGCTGAACAACAACTCATCGTCGGGCGTGAACGCGTACCGCCATTGCAGGCTTTCGAAGCCGTTGGTGTCGGTAAAATCCCGCTCGAAGGTCCCCGGATAGGCGGAATTGACATTTTGAGCCTGGTAGTCGCCCCGCGCGTGGCCGGCCATGATTTGCAGTTCGCCGTACCGGCCCAAGGAGAGATCCCCTTGAAAGAACGCCAGGGTGTTGCGTCGGTCGTCGTAAACGTGGGGATAGCCGCCCTCTCCCTGGCGGGCTATCGAGAACGCATAATCGAAGCGGCCGACTTGGCCGCCCCACCGGAAAAAACCGTCGCTCGTTCGGTTGGTTCCTCCACCCGCCTGCGCCGATAATCCCGCGTATTCCGCCGCGCTACCGGTTTGGATATTGATCACCGCCGTCAGCGCGTTGGACCCATACGCGGCGGCGTTGGGTCCTCGGATGACCTCGATGCGCTCGATGTCCTGGAGGGGGACGGGCAGATTGTTCCAATCCACGCCGCCGCCCGAATACTGAAAGATGCGTTGGCCGTTGATCAAGACCAGCACGCGGCGCGCGAATTCGTCCGACAGGCCGTGATAGGCCACCGTGGGTTGATTGTTGTACTTGTAGCCGACTTGAAAACCGGGAATGAGTCGCAAAACCTCTTCCAGCCGCCGCGCCCCCGACGCGGCGATGAGGGCTCGGTCGATCACCGTGACGGAACTCGGCGACTCGTCCAGGCGCTGGGGCAAGCGAGAAGGCGTCAATACGAAGGAGGGACCCTCCGCGTTCCATCGATCCCACTCTTCGGCCCTGGCGCATGCGGACGGAACGCCCGCCACCACGCAAAGGCCGATGAGGAAAAGCCCATTCGAGCACTCTCGGAACGCATGGACCGCCGGGAGTCGAGGCGGCCCGCGACGAACGTGAGGCGGGAGCGAGCCATGCCGGGGAAAAAGGAATGAGGATCGCGGTTTCATAAGGGATTCCTTATGTTTGAGCCAACACCCATCCTTGACCGGCCTAAGGGCCGTCAGTGGATAGGACGAAGGCTCACCGCGTTATGATGAAGCCTGTGGGAGTTTAACCGCCTCGTCGTCTTCGGCCGCTTTATGACCTTGGACGCTGGACCTGTTCACCGCGTGAGTTTAAACGCATTTTCGAAAGAAGAAAGGCCTAAAAATTCCTGCAGGGCGTCGATCAAGGCTCGAAGTACTGGTTCGGTCGATCCCGACGAATCGGACATGAGAAGATGCTCTTGAAGCGCGGCGGCGGCCTGCGAAATACGGTCCGCCCCCACGAAGCCGGCGCTCGACTTCAAGCGGTGAACACGTCGACGCAGGGCTTCCCGGTCTAGGGGAATTTGTGCTATCGATTGTAAGAGCGCCTGTCGTTCTTCGAGAACGAGAGCCCGAAAATCATCGAACAGCGATTTCGCTATGGCCAGATCATGGTGAGAGGACATGAGCGCCGTTTCAAAATTAAATACAACTGGCGCCACCACGGTACGAGAGTTAATCACCGACATGATTTAGCTTAACGAGATGTTACGCTGAGTTCAACCGACCCGTCATCGCCACTCTATCCATGTCTCTTTCCAAGAAACAAGCCACCGCCCTCCATCGCCTGCTCATGGAACGTTTCCCCAAGGCGTTCCCCCAGGACTATGACGCGATCCTCCCGCTCAAGCTCGACATCGATGTGGACATCCGCGCGCGGTTAATCCAACAGGGTGAGCCGGTCGATCCCGACCTGCTGCACCGGGTGTTGGCCAACCACGTCGGGCGGGCCGGCTATCTGCTGGCGCTCATCCACCGGTGCGACGGCCGACGTTTCGACCTCGACGGGAAACCGGCTGGGGAGGTGGACGCCCCGGCCCGCAGCGAGGCGGTCCGATTACTCGGCGAGCACCAGCAGCGGCAGAAAGAAGCTGCCACCCGCCACCGGCACCACCAAGCGCTGGAGAAGCAACAGCAACGCGCCAAGGCCGAACGGATCGCCGAGCGGGAGCGGCGAGCCGCCGAAAAGCAACGCCGGCGCGAGGAACACGAGCGCAACCGTCAGCGGGGCATCGAACGGCGGGCCGCCGAGGCACGCGAGCGCGAGGCACGCGAGGCCGCCCGGCGCGGGGAAAAACCGCCCCTGCCGACGGTCATCCACAAGAAACGGCGGCGGATCGAGCCTCGGGGACCTGATCCAAAAACCGGGAAATAGAGGTTCGGAGGTCCGGCGCGGAGGGGCTGGGTCGTGCCGTCCGCCTTACCCCACCGGCCACGGGCGCACGACCACCATGTTGGGCTTGGGCAGGGTCGCCGCGAAGCACGGTGGGCTGGCTAGTGGGAGATCGCAACCAGCGTTCGGGTGCGATCCAATAAATCCTCACCCGAAGCGCAAAGGATGATCCATTCGCCGACTTGGGTCAGTTGCTCGGGGTCGGTCACGCACTCCAGTAATGGAGTCAAGGCGGTGACCGTTTCCGTACCAAAGCGCAGCCGAGCCTGCCGAAGGAAAGCCGAACGCTCGTTTTGGAGTCCTTCGGCCAGTCCTTCGGCACGCCACTCCTGTTTCCATTGTTCTACCCGTTGCGCCAGCATGGTGTGTACCTCTTCAAGTTCGATCAGCGGTTCTCGGGGGATGTCGCTGTGGTTGGCGAGGATCACCCGTTGTATCCAGACGCTAAAGGCCCGGCGCAGGCTGGTCTGTTGCGGGCCTTGGAGCCAGTCTAGCAAGGCCGTGACGACAGCGAGGACGTTTTCGGCGCTGCGGCTGTTTTCCAGGCGAAAGACCGCCGCGACCAGATTGCGCACCCTGGGCAGGGAGGATTCCTGGTGTGCCCCTTCATCCAGGAGCAGGTAGCGTTGTTGGGGTTGATACGTCTGCAATTCCTGGGGCGTGGGGTGGATCAGTTCCGACAGGTCGACCGCCGCTTTCCAGCGCGCATCGCCATTGTAGAGCACGATGGGTAATACCGGCGGTAAGCGATCCTGGTAGAGCGATTGGCTGCGGATTAGATCCTGATAGAGCAATCCGGTGTAGCTGAGAATCCGCACCGCCATGAAGCGATCCACGGTCGATTGGAATTCCAGCAGCAGGTACACATACAGCCAATGATCTTGAAAGCGTACTCGCCAGACGACATCGTCATGGCGATCGCGTAGGTCATCGGTCACGTAGCTGGCGTTGACTTTCTCCAGGGTCGAGAAATCCAGCGCCTGGACCCAGGACTGCGGCACAAAGCCCCGCAGCAGGTCTTCGACCATTTTGGCGTGAGAGAACAGGAGCTTGTAGCTGGCATCGTGCATGGGGGCAGTATAGCGCTTTACCTGCTACCGATGTCGTCGCTCACTTCACTTCACTTCATTGCACTTCACTTCAGCCCACCGGCCACGGGCGCACGACCACCACGTTGGGCTTGGGCAGGGTCGCCGCGAAGGGATTGAACAAGGTCGAGGGCGTGGCCACCTCCTCGGCGGTCGGCACCCGGAACACCGGTTGGCCGAGCGGAGCACCGTAATCGATCTGGATCGACTGCAAGGCCGTCAAATCCCGCACGTACATGATCTGCGCGGCCGGTCGGTTGCCGTCTGGCGCCTGGCAACCGGGCAAGGTCGCGACGATGGCGCGCAAGTGGGCGAACTCCGGTTCGGTCAGCAAGCGCTGGAGCAGTTCGGGATGCTGGCTGATTTCGTCGAAGCGCAACGCCGCGTGGCGCGGCAATTCCGGCGCGCCGGCCTCGGCCAGATAGCGCCGGGCGTGGTCCTGAATCCGCTCGGCGATCTCGCGGGCGCAATACATGCGGTTCAGCCACAGCACCTCGACTTCCGGCACCCGCTCGGCGGGCAATTGGCGGCTAGCCTGCTGGACCCGGTCGAACGCGGCGAAGGCCCGCGCGCCGATCCCGTAATAGCCCTGCTGTTGTGCCCGTTGCAGTGCCTGCCCCAGCCAACGCGGTGCGTTGATGCCATAAAACAACGTCATGCCCCCGGCCGGCAGCCGCAGGGCGCTATTGGGCAGGGGCGCATCGGGCAGCGGAACATCGACCGGCGGCGGGGTATGGGCCGGCAAAAACAACCCGGTCAACAAGGTCGGCGCGATGGGCCGTAACGGTAAGGCATCGGAAGCAGACTCGGCCATGCGCGCGATCACTCGGTGGGAAGAGACTCACAAAATTATTTTTTTCAGTATAATAACAAAATAAACAGCCTTATGAATAGGCCACGCAACTCCCCAGGACCGGACCCATGGCGCCCCTACTCGTACCCGACCCCGAGACCTTGCATCTCGATCTGGATGACCGCCCCGTCTGCGGGCAAGACCTGCTGTTTCTACAACAATGGTACAAGCTTTCGCGGACCGACATGTGCTACCTGTTGGGCCTGACTGATATGAAATGGTGTCATTACACAAACCCCCAGCATGTCCAGGAACCATTGGGCGATCCGGCCGTTTCATTGCTGGTGTGGGTGTTGGCGCACCATCCCGAAGCGGTGTTCCTGCCGAGCTTTCCCACCGCCGCCGAGGTGTATCCGCTCTACGAACGCTTGGCCGAGCAAGGCGCCCAACGGTCGCGCGGTCGCGGGCGCGATCGTCCCTATTTGGGCCGCACGATGTTCAGCCTGTTGCTCGGCCGGGAGATCGGTAGCGCCAGCCGCTGGCTGTCGGAGACCCAGCCCGCGACGATTGCCCCGACCGTCGCGCGGCTGCTGTTCGTGCTGAAGACCCTCCTGCAAAACCAGGGAGTCGCCGGCCTCGACGAATGGGTCGAGCAGGCCCAGTTGGAAGCGCAAGCGCGCGGTCTCTCGCTCCACGACAAAATGACCTCGTGGTTTCGTGGTGACGGCGAGCAAAAGGTATCCAATCCGCGTCCGCCGGTTCGGCGCAAGCCGGGTACCAGGAAGAAACCGAAAAAGGCGACGCCCGATGCCGCCGCCGATTCCACCCCGGCGGCCGAGTAGCCCACCGCCCCCGTTCCCTTGACCCTGGCCCTAGAAGACCCACCCCATGGCGATGCCCCTGCCCGACGAACACCAACTCGAAGCACTCAAGAGCCGCGCATTGCGGGGCAAGGATTTACTGTTGCTACGCCAATGGCTGGGACTCAACATCGCCGACTGCTGCTATCTATTGGGCATGCCGCTGATCCGCTGGCATTACTACCAAAAGCGGCCGGAAAGCCTGATTCAGGATGCGGGGGTGGCGATGCTGGCTCGCGCCCTGCTGACCCATCCCGAAGTGCATTACCTGCCGCGTTTTCCCACCCCGGCGGAAATGCTGCCCGCCTATCGGCGCGCCCTGGCGCAAAGCAACCGGACACTGGCCGACCCCGACACGGCATTGGGCTTGCTGTTGGGCCGGGATCGCACCAGCGTCAAGCGCTGGCTCAACGGCACCGGTCAGCGCCAAGTCCCCCCGCCGGTCAGCCGGCTGTTGGGGGCGCTGCACATCCTGCTGCTCCATCATGGCGTGCCGGGTTTCGAGGCGCTGGTCGACCGGGCGGCCTTCGAAGCCGCCGCTCGGGGCTTCGATCTGCATTCCCCCGCCATGACCACCTGGGCACGTCGGGCGCCGTATCGACCGCGCCAGTCCCGCAAGTCCCGCCTGGAAAACGAAGCGGAACCCGATACGGAACACGAAGCGGACAGCGACCCGACCGACTCGGCTTAAACCCCGACCCGCGCGGAGAATCGGCCGCGCTTCAGTCGTCCATCGCCGAAGATACCTGAGGCAAAGTGCTCGACACCCGTTCCGAACGGTGGC
>Ga0209607_1003500_pt1 | contig 12041 bp, 10 predicted proteins | sample AD_UKC117_MetaG_FD_184413 | JGI IMG/M metagenome (GOLD analysis project Ga0209607, IMG submission 184413) | Active sludge microbial communities of municipal wastewater-treating anaerobic digesters from Hong Kong - AD_UKC117_MetaG (SPAdes)... | ecosystem: Engineered > Bioreactor > Anaerobic >... | reverse complement strand
CAACATGCGGCACGGCTTGCCGGTGAACGATCGGCTGCGAACCGTGTCGCGGCTGGTCGCCTTTGCATAGGCGGCCTGCTGGACGGGGGTGTTCTGGGCCTCCTCGACCATCAGCCACTGCGACCCCGACCACGCCCCCTGGCAGCCCATGGCCAGCGCGGCGGCGATCTGATAACCGCTGCCGATCCCGCCGGCGGCCAGCACCGGTCGCGGCGCCACCTCCCGGACCACCTGCGGCCACAACACGATCGAACCCACGTCGCCGCAGTGACCGCCGCCCTCCCCGCCCTGGGCGATGATGATGTCGACGTCGGCCTCGGCGTGCTTGCGGGCCTGGGCGGGAGACCCGCACAGGGCGGCGACCTTGCGCCCGCTGGAGTGGATGTGAGCGATCATCTCGGCCGGCGGGGTGCCCAGCGCATTGGCGATCAACGCGACTTTGGGGTGTCGCAGCGCCACCTCGACCTGAGGGGTCGCCGTTGCCTCCGTCCACCCGAGCAACTGCAGTGCGTTCGAATCGGCGTCGTCGGTCGGCACCCCGTGGTCGGAGAGGATCTTCTTGGCGAAGTCCAGATGCTGCCGGGGGACCATTTTTCGCAGCATGTCGGCGAGTTCCTCACTGGACATGTTCGCGTCCATGCCCTCGTAGGAGTTGGGGATCACGATATCGACGCCGTAGGGGTGCTCGCCGATGCGCTCGTCGATCCAGTTGAGTTCGATCTCGAGCTGATCGGGAGTGAAGCCGACCGCGCCCAGTACGCCAAAGCCGCCCGCCTTGCTGACCGCCAGCACCACATCCCGACAGTGGGTGAAAGCGAAGATGGGGAACTCGATGCCGAGTTCGTCGCAGAGAGGTGTGTGCATGGCCGGCTCCTCGGGACGGAAAAACTGAAACGTGTTCCAGTTGGTTTCGAGTCTAGCCGCCGACCAGCCAGATCACGAGGAATGTCACCACGGCGACGAGGCAGAGCAGGTGATCGCCCAGGATCGCCTGGGCCAGTCGGATCTGTTCACCTTCCGGGTCAGTCCGTCGGCCCAGACGGGCGGCATTGGGCACTGTGCGCAGCAGTGCCAGCAGGATGGGGCCGCCCGCGAGCACCCCGGACAGGGCCATCAGCCAAGCGGGCCTGATCCCGCGCGTTGCTTCAAAGGCCAACGCCGCGAGCAGAATTCCCATCACCGCGGGGATCAGAGCGCTCATCGGCCGTGAGGTTGTCGTCGCCCGGCGGTAATAGCCGCAGATCGATTCCAGTGCGGACGTGGCCCCTTCCTTTCCGCCGCGGCCCCAACGGGCGATCTGGGTGTCGAAGATGAGGTCCATCCACAGCACCGCCAGCAGGAAGCCCGCGCAGGCCGTCATGATGTGAACCGTCATCCGTCCTCCAGGTAGGAGTAGATTGGACATTGCCCTCAACGTAGAGGGTCGCCGATGAATGAGGTGTTCCATGGCAACTCTCGAAGGAATTACTCTCACGCGATCGGCCAGGGCCGCGATCAGTGCGGCCGCCGTGTCGGGGGCACTTCTTGCCGGTGGCTTCGCCACCGCCCCAGTCGTGTCGGCCGACCCGGTTCCGGTGCCATCGGCTCCCTGCTACAACGGCGTCTTTCCGCTGAATCCCTACGTAGACAATTGCGCGCTGCCGGGACGCCCGCGGCGCACGCTGGGATCCGCCCCGGATCAGACCGCGCTGCTCAACTGCAACATCGGCAGCGATGCCCTAAGGGCGCAGTGTCTCTCGCTCTACGTCAACGGCGGCTACGGCTGGTATCCCGGCGCCGTCCTGGTTCCCGGGTACCATCCGTGACGCCGGCGCCCGCTGAGCCCCTCACCGGGCCGTAGCCGCCCCGGGCCGGTATGCGGGGCCCCTCGCGGGTGCCGGGTAGCCTGACGCCCCATGGGACGCGTAGACGACAAGGTGGCACTGATCAGCGGCGGCGCCCGGGGGATGGGTGCCGCCGACGCCCGCATGCTGGTGGCCGAGGGCGCCAAGGTGGTGATCGGCGACATCCTCGACGAGCAGGGTACGGCGCTGGCCGAGGAGTTGGGCGAGGCGGCCCGCTACGTGCACCTCGACGTGACCAGCGCCGAGGACTGGAAGTTCGCCGTCGACACCGCCGTACAAACCTTCGGCAAGCTCGATGTTCTGGTCAACAACGCCGGCATCGCCCAGGCGGCACCGCTGAAGACGGTGGACATGACCCGCTGGCAGAAGGTCCTCGACGTCAACCTGACCGGCCCGATGCTGGGTATCAAGGCCGTCATCGAGCCGATGGTCGCCGCCGGTGGGGGATCCATCATCAATATCTCCTCGATCGAGGGTCTGCGGGGTGCTGTTTGGATGCACAGCTACGTTGCGTCGAAGTGGGGTCTGCGCGGGCTGACCAAATCGGCCGCCCTGGAACTGGCCCCGGAGAAGATCCGGGTCAACTCGATCCATCCCGGTTTCATCCGGACCCCGATGACCAAGCACCTGCCCGACAACATCGTTTCGGCGCCGATGGGCCGACCTGGGAAACCCGAGGAGGTCGCGACCTTCGTGGTGTTCCTCGCCAGCGACGAGTCCTCGTTCTCCACCGGTGCGGAGTATGTAGTAGACGGCGGCTTGGTGACCGACGTGCCGCACCGCTCGATGTGACTGGGGGCTCGATGTGACTGGGTTCAGCCCCCTTTGCGCCGCCCGCGCAACGTCATCCCGCTGAAGGCCGCGGCGAGGGCGGCCCGGCCCAGGGCCGGCAGATGGCCGAGTGCGTCGGCCGGTCCGCGCCGGCCGCCCGCGCTGACGTGCAGTACCGGCCATCCCCGAGCGGCGGCCATCGCCGCCAGCCCCGGCCGCGGGTTGACCGGACGCGGGTGGCCGACGAGTTCCATCAGCGCGGCGTCCTCGTCGCCGTCGGCGTAGAAGTAACTCCTCCTCAATTCGACGTCGCGCTCGCCGCAGAACCGCTGCACCGCAGCGGCTTTCTGGCGCCCCCAGATGATCGGTGTGGCGATCCGGCCGGTCAGCAGCCCGTCGGCGTCCAACTCAAAGGTGTTGCACAGCACATCGTCGATTCCCAGTGCGCGGGCGACCGGTTCGGCGTGAATGGTCAGCGCCGAGGAACTGACCACCAGGGTGTGGCCGCGATCGCGGTGGGCACCGATGATCTGGCGCATCAGCGGATAGACCTTGGGGGCCACCTGCTCGGCGAATACCCGCTCGCCGACGGCGTCGAGCTCGGCGAGCGACTCACCACGTAAATAGCCCGCGGCGCGCACCAGCAGGCGCTCGAACTGCATGCGGCCCAGTTTGTAGCGCAGCGATGCCTCCACCACACCCAGCACCTCGCCAATGCGGGCCTGGCCGCGGCGCAGCCGGTCGCCGGCGTGTGCAGCGGCGGTGAAGCCGGCGACGAGCGTGCCGTCGAGGTCGAAGAAGGCCCCGACGGCCGGTCCGGGGGGACTTGCCGCGATCGCGGCCAGCGGGTCGGACACCGGGTTCACGGCCGCAGGCCCTTTGCGCTCCGGGCCGAGACCTCGGCTTCGAGTTCCTCCTCGTAGGCGCCCTCGTCGCGGCCCAGTGCGATGGTGGCGGCCGCCATCACGGCAAGGGCGATCCCCAGAACGACGGCGGTTGGCGGGGTCACCGCGAGATGCTCTCCCAGGACGATCTGACCGAGCAGGACGGCCACCACCGGCTCCAGCACCAGCATCGCGGGTACCGACGCCCGCAGCGATCCGGCGTGGAACGCCGACTGCTGCAACAGGGTGGCGACCACTCCGACCAGCGCCAGAACGTAGGCGACCGGCGAGGCCAGCAGTCGTGCCGGGGCCCCCTCGGCGACGGTGTTCATGACGATCTTGGTCAGCACCGCCACCACGCCGAACAGCACACCGACCGCGGTGGCCAGCAGCAGGGCGCGCCGCCAGCCGGACAGCCGGCTCGCCACCGGCACGGTGCCGAGGGCTAGCGCCATCGCGACGGCCGCCACGGCCACGGCAGGCCGCTCCGATCCCTCGTAGTCACCGGGAGCGGCCCGCGCCAGAGCGACGAACACCCCGAGTGCCAGCGTGAGCAGCAGGGCCCAGCCCCATTCCGTCCGAGTCACCCGGCGGTTGGCGAGCCGGGCGCTGAGCGGGAGGGCGAACAGCAACGCCGAAACCAGCAGGGGGGCGACGAAGAGCAGTGAGCCGAAGGCCAGCGCGATCGCCTGGAACACGTACCCGGTGACGGCCGCGCCGGTGCCCGCCCACCACAGCGGCCGGCGCAGCAGCGTGGTCACCATCACGGTGCTGACGCCCTGGTGGTCGGGGACGTCCATGGTCGCCCGCTGCCGCACCACGATGCCGATGGCGATGAACACCGCGCTGGCCAGCGCGGCGGCCACTACGAGGGCGTGCTCGAACAAGGTCGCTGTCCCTTCGGCGTCGGTGGCCCGCGGTCCGGTGCCCCTGACGAATGTAGGTCACCGGGACCTGGCCGGGGCGCGCCTGCGCGATCCGTGTCAGTCCACCCGAACAAGGGCGGGCTCGCCGCCGTATCCGGTGACCCGCACCCAGCCCGGCCTGGGCCCGCCGGGCAGCACCCGGCCGTGGATCTCCGCGGTCTCATGGGGGAAGACCGTCACGTAGTTGTCGTCGTACTCGATCGGCAGGATCTCGTCGGAATCGGGGGAGGTGAGCAGCTCCGCCCGGCAGAAGAACGCGAGATTCGGGGTCGGGTTGCTCAGCCGGACGGTGACCTCTCCGTCGGTGCCCCCGGCGCGCGCGGAGATGTCCATCCGCGGCCTGGCGATGGTGTTCAGTGCGGTCATATCGGCCCAGCTGACCTGGGTGGTGGCGAAGGCGGTGTCGTTCTCCGGCGATCCGAGGTCGTCGATCTGCCGCGATTGCCAGTAGACGTTCTCGGTCAATCTGGTTCCGTCGTTGTTCAGCAGCTCGGCGCGAACGAAGAACACCGGCGAATCGGGCGGGCCGGCTCCCAGCGTGAGTGCGGCGGTGACCCCGCCGGACTCGACGTCGATGTTCTCGGCCCGGCGATCGTCGCGGACCCGCCCGGAGACGTCGTAGACCCGCACCCGCACCCGCAGGCCCTTGCGATCGTCGGGACCCTGGTTGACAACGCGCACATGGGCCCGTCGGTGCTCGCCGGTGGCGTAGGAGTCGAACACCACCGACAGCGGGCGCAAACCCTTCTTGGCGCCGTAGTAGGCCCCGCCCGGCCGCAGGTAGTAATCGAAGATATTGCCGAAGAACGACGGCCAGTGACTGTTGAGCATCCAGTAGACCGTCATCTTGTGGCTGTCCCAGCCGTTGGCGGCGAAGGACTCGAACTGGGCCCGGGTCGACTCGTAGTGGGCGAGTTGAGCCTTGTCCGCAAACATCTCGGCGCTGGTTGAGGGGCCGTATCGCAGGTCGATCACCCGCCGGATGCTGGTCAGCCCGGAGTTGCCCGGATTCGCGCCGGCGTGGAAGTACCAGGTGTCGTTGATCGGCCACAGCTTGTCCGGGGGGATGAACGACCGCAGGCTGGCGAACGGCGGGATGTGCTCGTTGTCGCCCTGCTCGGCGCTGGATCCACGAGCCGCGCGGTAACGGCCGGAGAACCAGTAGGACGGCGGGCGCCAGGTGTAGGGGCCGGCCATCTCGATCCCGTCCCACAGTGGGGTGCCGTCGGAATCGCGGGCGAAGGAGGAGACGGTGTCGACGATCGCGTTGGGCCAGTGCAGATCCTCCAGAATCCGCCGATACTCGCGTCGAACGTCATCCGGCGGCCGGCCGTCGCTGCCGTTGGCCCAGAGGAACACCGAGGCGTGCGGGCGCAGCATTGCGATCTGGGAGGCCAGGCTGTCCCGGGCGACGCGGCGATCCTCGTCGTCCCACTGCTGCCATCGCTCCCACTGGTTGCAGCACATCCACCCGTACATCAGCGGTATGCCCATCTCGTCGGCCATCTCGACGAAGCGGGCCGAGGCGATCTTTGATTCCAGCCGCAGCATGTTGACCCCGAGATCCCGGGCGTAGCGCAGGATGGCGGCGTCGCGCTCCGGGTCGTAGGTGTAGAGCAGATCCGGGGTGTAGGTGGCGCCGCGGACCAGGTAGTCCCGGCCGTTGACCCGAAGGAAGAAATCGCCGTCGCCGTCGGCGTCGCGTTCTCCGCTGATGGTGCGGATGCCGAAACGCAGAGCCGACGTCGCGGTCGGGACGCGGTTCTGCAGGAAGTCCAGCTGGAGGTCGTAGAGATCGGGCCGGCCCAGGGTGTAGGGCCACCACAGGTCCGGGCCGTCGATGGTCAGTTGCCCGAATTCGTCGGGGGAGTAGGCGATTTCGCGCCGTTCTCCGGGTCTCAGTGACACCGCTTGCTCGACCCGGACGGGGTCCTTGCCCTCGCGGGTGATCGTAGCCCGCAGGACTCCGTGAGCCGGCACCTCCGAGTGGTTGCGGACGTCGGCATACACGGTCAGCCGGGCGCTGTCGGTGGCCGGCAGTGGCAGGTCGGTGGTCACCGTTGCCGGGCCGATGCCCACCTGGCCGAAGGCTCGCAGGTGCACCTGCTTCCAGACTCCGGCGTTGCGGTCGGAGACGAAGGAGACCCCTTCCCGGTGGCCGAGGTAGCGCCAGTTGATCCAGTCGTACCAGCTGTCGGCCAGTTCGACGCCGTCGAGGTCCTGGATCGTCCGTTCCGGAGTGACCTTCACCGCCAGCGTGTTCACAGCGACCGCGGTGACTGCCGGGGTCACATCGAGTTGATGGTCGGTGTACATGCCGACGACCCGGTCGCTGTCTGCGATGCGACGGCCGTTGAGCCAGATCTCGGCCCGGTAGTTGATGCCGGGAAAGTCCAGCAGGTAGGTGGCGAAGCCCGCGGGAGCGCTGAAGGTGGTGCGGTACCACCAATCCTGCAGATAGAGGTCCTGGGGAACCTCGGTGAGCAGGTTCATCCCGTAGTAGAGGTTCGGGTAGACACCGGCGTCCTGCAGGATCCCCAACACCGTGGCCGGCATCCTGGGGACGGCGGTCCAGGAAGTGTCGTCATAACCCGCGGTGGAGATCGCGGCGCCATCGGCGGGCAGGCCGGTCGCAGAGGTGAGTTTCCAGCCCCCGGACAACTCGACGTCCTGCCCGGCGGGCGGGGTGAGCGGGCTGGGCGGGGTGAAACCCCGGTAATCACCGGCGCACACCACCAGCAGCACGATCGCGGAGATCGCCAGCCAGGTCCTCGCCACGATGCCTGATCTTGGCAGAGCCTGCGGGGCGGGCACTGGCAACAGTCACGGTGGGGGCCGACATGCGATCTTCACGGATGGGCTGAAACCCCAACGGAGGTCTAGGCTTGTGCCATGACCGATCAGGACCGTGCCGTTACTCGCCGCGCCATCGCCGATGCTCTACTGACAGCGCTGGAGCGGCGCCATGAAGTCCTCGATGCCATCGTGGAGTCCGCCGACCGCGAGTCCGCGGTCGAGGCCGTCACCGCGCTGCTGGGCAAGTCCCGGGTCGGGGCGGAGGCGGTGATGGGTATGTCGTTCGACCAGCTCACCAAGGAGTCGCGGCGCCAGATCGCCGCCGAACTGGATGACCTCAACAGCCAGCTCAGCTTCACCGTCAGCGAGCGGCCCGCGAGCGCCGACGACACCCTGCGGCTGCGGCCCTTCTCCGACCACGCCGATCGCGATCTCTTCGGTGCCCGCACCGAGGAGATCGGTGCCGCCGGCGACGGGTCCGGATCGCCGGCCGGCAACCTCGATGACGAGATCACCTCGGCGCGCAATCGTCTGCGCGCCGAGGAGGCGGCCTGGTTCGTCGCCCTCGACGGCGAGGAGAAGGTCGGGCTGGTGTTCGGTGAACTCGCCGGCGGCGAGGTGAATGTCCGGATCTGGATCCACCCCACCCATCGCAAGAAGGGCTACGGGACCGCGGCCCTGCGCAAGTCAAGGTCCGAACTGGCTGCCGTGTTTCCGGCTGTCCCGCTGGTGGTGCGCGCGCCCGGCGGCTTCTGAGGGGTGGCAGCGGTTCCGGCGGCCTTCAGGTATCCGGAGGCCCGCACGGGCACCGGGCATGCTCGGATCCGGGACCGGGTGTTGCGGCTGAGCGGCGTCGACCTTTTCCCCACCGATGACGTCGCCGCGGCGTTCATCAGTGGCCTCACCGAAGGGGACCCGGTCGCGGAGCGGTTCGTGGCCGAGACCTATCACGGTGAACTCGGCGCCCGGAAGGCTCGCGAACTCGTTGAGCAGGCCCTTCAGGTGGGCATCGACAACGTCGGTGAGGTGCCGGAGTCGCTGCGGGAGCTTCTCGAGGACTTCGAGAACATCCCGGACTGGGTGGACACCGACCTGGTCGAGGAGGGTGCGGCGGTCTGGCGTAGGTGGGCCTATGCGCTCGGCGCGGTCGGAAACGCCGGGACCATGGACACCTACACCGAAAGCTGGCTGGCGCTGCCGCTGTCGCTGTCGGGCGGCTACGCCGGCGACCGGGCGCTGCATCGCTATATGGAGACCTCCCGGTGGTGGATCGAGGTGAGCAGCCCCGGAGCGGTGTTGCGGCCGGGTTCTGTCGCCAGGGCCATCTCGCTGCACGTGCGGGTCATGCACGTCAGTGTCCGCGCCCGGGTCAAAGAGCACCCGGAATGGGACTTCGAGCGGCTGGGCCTGCCGATCAGCCAGTCGGCGATGCTGCTCACCCTGCTGGGGGGCAGCGTCGCACCGGCGCTGGGCCTGACCGCGCTGGGGTTTCTCACCTCACCCCGGGAGATGCGCGCGGTGCTGCATTTCAACCGGTACTGCGGACATCTCGTCGGTGTGCGCTGCGAGGGCTATTTCCCGGAGACCGTGTTGGACGCGTGGCGCATTCTGTTCATGGCCGACTCGGCCCGCAGCTATGACTCGGCACAGACCGGCGCAGAACTCGTCGAGTCCTTCGTTCCGGCCTTCGCCCCGAAACCGGGCCAACGCGGGCTGAACCGGCTGCGCGCCGGCTACCACTACCGGGTGCAGGCCGGCTATTCCGGCTTGTTCATGCTGCCGTGGAATCGAAAGCGCTATGACCTGCCCTCTCCGGCACCGGGGATGGCGCTGCTGCTACTGCGGGCGCCGTTGATCGCGGGGGTGGAAGTCGCCCGCCGGGTGATTCCCGGTGTGGACCGGCGCTGGCAGCGCTTCGCCCTGCGGAGGTGGGAGCGGTGGTACCGCTGGCAGTCCGGGGGGAAAGACGCCGAGTTCGAGGCGGCGGTTCCGCTGCGCCGATAGTCTGCAACCCGATGAGCGCGCGCGCAGGAATCCTGGTGACCGGGACCGAGGTGCTGACCGGCCGGGTCGCCGACCGCAACGGTCCGTGGGTGGCCGATCGGCTGCTCGAGCTGGGCGTCGAGTTGGCCCACCTCACGATCTGCGGAGACCGTTTCGCCGATATCGAGGCCCAGTTGAGGTTTCTGCGCTCCGAGGGTGTGGACCTGATCGTGACGACCGGCGGCCTCGGTCCGACCGCCGACGATATGACCGTCGCCGCGGTCGCCAGCTTCTGTGGTCTCGAACTCGTGCTGGACGAGGCGATGGAGGCCAGGATCGGCGAGATCGTGGCCAGATGGATGGCTCGTTTCCCGGACGTCGACGCCGAGGCGCTCCGCGCCGCCAATCGCAAACAGGCGATGGTGCCCGTCGGCGCCGAGGTGCTCGATCCGGTCGGAACCGCGCCCGGTGTGGTCGTGCCAGGTGAACCCACGGTGGTGGTGCTCCCGGGGCCGCCCAAGGAATTGCAGGGGATGTGGGCGGCGGCGGTGTCCGCCGACGCGGTGCGGCAGGCCCTGGCCGGACGCACGGTGTACCGGCAGGAGACCGTCCTGATGTTCGGGGTGGCGGAGTCGGGCCTGGCCGAAACGCTGCGCGAGGCAGAACGGCTGGTGACCGGTTTCGAAGAGCTGGAGATCACCACCTGTCTGCGGCGGGGCGAACTCGAGGTGGTCACCCGCTACGAACCCGGCGGGGAGCCGACTTACCGCTCGCTGCTGGAACTCCTGCGGCAGCGGCACGGCGCCGCGATCTTCTCCGAGGACGGCTCGGGAATCGATGAACAGGTGGCCGGGCTGCTGGCGGGCCGGCGGATCGCCACCGCGGAATCGTGTACCGCGGGGATGCTGGCCGCGCGGCTGGCCGACCGGCCGGGTTCGTCCGCCTACCTCGTCGGCGGGGTGGTCGCCTACGCCAACGAGGCGAAGGTGGCCCTGCTCGGTGTGGATGCCGCGCTGATCGCCGAGCACGGGGCCGTGTCGGCCGAGGTTGCCGAGGCGATGGCAGCCGGGGCATTGCGTCGGTTCGACGCCGACACCGCGGTCGCCATCACCGGGGTGGCCGGGCCCGGCGGCGGCACCGAGGACAAGCCGGTAGGCACGGTGTGGTTCTGCTTGGCGCTGAGCGACGGACAGGCGGTGACCCGGTGTGTCCGGGTACCGGGCGGGCGCGCCGATGTCAGGGAACGCTCGACAACGGTGGCGATGCACATGCTGCGCCGCGCGCTGACCGGCGCCACACCCTGAAGGGCTTCCGGCCGTCAGCCGGGGGCCAGGGCAGCCCGCTCGACGGGGAAGTCGAAATAGGTGTCTGGGTAGGGCTCTCCGACGCCGGCCGGGGCGTAGGTGAAGTGCCACCATTCCTTGTCGTAGTTGACGAATCCCTGCCGTTGCAGGCCCTCGAGGAGCAGTAGCCTGTTCTTGGCCTGATCGCCGCCGATACGCGGGTCTGCGGTGTTGGCAAGGGTGTCGAAACAGTCGAAGCCGGTGCCCATGTCGATCGAGTCGTCCGGGAACCGGCGGTCCTGCGGGGCGGCGCAGTCCACCAGCGGTTGGCCGGGAATGTACGAAGCGGCCGGGCCAGCGGTCGCGGACAGGGGGACAAGGGTCACGTCCAATGTGCTGCCGCGGCTGTGGCCGGACCGCTCGGCGATGTAGCCGTCGTCGAACAGCACGGACTTGTCGACGCGGGGGGAGAACTCAGCTTTCATACGTTGATCGGCCAGGTTCTCCGCCCAGGCCACGAAGTCGTCCACCGCCCGCTGCGGCCGGTAGCAGTCGTAGACCTTCAGGCTGTAGCCGTCTTCGAGGAAGTCCTGCTGGGCTCGCCGCAGAGCCTCCGCGGCCGGGCGGGTGAGGATGCACAGGGGCTCCCGGTACCCGTCTACCGGCTCACCGGTGAAGTTGTGCGGGGTGATGTAGCGGATGTCGGCGAGGATGCTCGCGGCGATATCCTGCAGCACGACGAATTCCTCGGGAGCGGCCGGCGGTGCGCCCGCGGCGGCCTGCGGAGCGCTGAGCAGCAGGGCGGCGGCAACTGCCCCGAACCTGCGCATTCAGTCGGCCAGCGGGGAGGGCGGCCCGGGTTTGCCGTTCGCGGCGTCGCGGCGGCGTGCGGCCATCCCGGCAAGCGCCTCGAACACCACGCGGTGGGCGGCGTTGACGGTCAGCTCGGCGTGGTCGTAGGCGGGTGCCACCTCGACCACGTCGACACCGGCGACATCGTGTTCGTAGCAGAGCTGGCGCACCATCCTCAGCAGGTCCGCGCTGGTGATCCCACCGGGCTCCGGCGTTCCGGTGCCGGGGGCGTGGGCGGGGTCCAGGACGTCGATGTCGACCGAGACGTAGAGCTTGTCGGCCTTGGCGAGCGCCTCGCCGACGGCCCGGCGCATAACTTCCTTGAAGCCGTGGTCCCAGATCTCCTGCATGGTGTGCCAGGTCATGCCCTGGTCCTGCATCCATTCGAAGGTGTCCTGGGGCGGCCAGTAGCCGCGCAGACCCACCTGGACGAAGTGGGTGCCCGGCACGGCGCCGGATTCGATAAGCCGGCGCATCGGGGTGCCATGGCTGGCCAGGTTGCCCTCGATGATGTCGGCGGTGTCGGCGTGGGCGTCGAAGTGGACGATCCCGACGTTGCCGTAGCCGTGCACGTCGGCGACCGCCGTGGCCGCCGGCCAGGTGATCGAATGGTCGCCGCCGAGAATCACCGGGACGATGCCGCGAGAGGCGATGGCGTGCACCCGTTCCCGGATGTTGGCGTGGGACCGTTCGGTCTGGCCG
>Ga0209607_1003496_pt1 | contig 12045 bp, 20 predicted proteins | sample AD_UKC117_MetaG_FD_184413 | JGI IMG/M metagenome (GOLD analysis project Ga0209607, IMG submission 184413) | Active sludge microbial communities of municipal wastewater-treating anaerobic digesters from Hong Kong - AD_UKC117_MetaG (SPAdes)... | ecosystem: Engineered > Bioreactor > Anaerobic >... | reverse complement strand
AGTCGCATCCTTCGATCCAAGCTGTGAAAACATTGAAGTGCGGGTCACGTCCAATGTTCCCGTTCCGGTACCGATTGCGATCCGCACCAGATGCGAGCACTCCCAGCTGACCCCTCCGCTTGCCGTTAGGCAGTAAAACCACCGGTTCAGGATGATGTTGTACGCGACGGCGGTCTGCTTGACCTTCCCGGTTTTTGCGTCCTGCACAATCACATCGAAGCGGTTATGGATCACCGCGTACTGTTCGAGTTTGTTCATATCGTCTTTCTCCTTATATCGGAATCACGTCTACAGGCGTCAGGGTTACGGAAGCGGAACCGCTCACAACAGCCCGTTCGCTGGTCACCGGATAGTATTTATTCGCTGTGATCAGCAGCACGGTTCCGGATGTTGTAACCGTTACGGATTCTTCTTCGACGCCCTCGTTCGGCGCGCCTTCGGCGTGGATGGTCAGCGTTTCAAGCGCCATCTTCATTCCGTCCACAATCCAGTATCCGGTACGGCAGTTCGCAATCGTCAGATCGAACGGCGTCACCCGGTTCATTTCCTCGCCGAGTATCACCAGCAGCTCGTTTCCGTTCTGTATCGTCGCAGACAGAATCGTCCGCTCGGGTGAAATGGACATGGAAGAAAAGACCTCGCCGCCGATGTCCTGACTGAACGCGAACAGCAGGTTCCGCTCATCTACGCGTGTAACGCCGCTGACTTACGAACGATATCTCGGCTCCTACAAGGGTTCTTGGATGACGTTGATGGAAAGAGGTCAAAGCAACGTAGCATATCCATGCAAGCCGGATTCTATTCAAAACGTTTATTTTGCCGGTCAACGGCTGACATCGCCCGGCGGGCTACCCGTTGCGCTTTCCACGGGACGCACCGCGGTGCAGCATCTGTGCCGGGACACGCACACCGTTTTCCAGAGCGGCCTGTAAATAAAACCGCCGACTGAAGCTTACACCTCCGCTGATACGGGGGTTGCCTTCGGCGTGTCCAGCTCGCCCAGGTCGCGCATGGCGCGCTGAAATGCCACCGCAAACAGAATCGACGTGAAACTGACCGCGAGAATGTCTGCGATTGGTTCCGCCGCATAGATAGCGGACGTCGGGTCCGACTGGAATATATTGGGCAGTAGATAGATCAGCGGAAGCAGCAATATGAATTTCCTTACGATCGCAACTATAATGGAAGCCTTCGCATTACCGATTGAGATGAAGATCATCTGGCAGGCAACCTGAATGCTGAATACAATCATGACCGCAAAGTAGATGCGCACGGCATGTGCGGCAAACGCAGCCAGCGCCGCATCCGATGTAAAAATGCCGACAAAAACATGCGGAAACAGCATAACGCATGCCCATAACGCCGCCGAATAAACTAGACTCACTTTCAGCAAAAGCCAGAATGTCTGGCGTACGCGGTCGGCGTTTTTTGCACCGAAATTGTAACTTGCAATCGGCTGTGCGCCCTGACCGAGTCCCTGCAGCGGAAGCATTGCGAACTGCATCAGACTTGTTAAAATCGTCATTGCGCCAACGGCGATATCACCGCCATAACGCAGCAAGGACGAATTGTAACAGACCGCGATAATGCTTTCGCTTGCGGTCATAATGAAAGACGCCGCACCAAGTGCCAGGCAAGGAAAGAGGATATTTGGATTCAGCCGAAGATTGATCCTTCTTATTTTCAGCAAAGACTTTTTGCCAAGCAGGAAAAACAATACCCAAGCGCAGGAAGCCGCCTGAGAAATAATTGTTGCAAGCGCCGCACCGCGCACACCCATGTCTAGCGCATAGATAAAAATCGGGTCCAGCACTATGTTGCATATGGCGCCGATCATGACCGAGCGCATGCTGATTTTCGTAAACCCCTGTGCTGTTATAAAGGCGTTCATCCCCAGCGTCAACTGGATGAAGATCGTTCCAAGCGCATAGATGCTCATATAGGACGTTGCATAGCCGATCGTGTTCTCGCTAGCGCCGAACGCAAGCAGGAATTCGCGATTCCAAATCAGCAGCACAGCGGTCAAAACGACTGAAATCATGATCTGAAACGAAAAGCAGTTGCCAAGCGTCCGCTCTGCGTACGCGTTGTCGCCGCGCCCCATAAAGATTGACGCGCGCGGCGCGCCACCCGCCGCAACCAACGCGGCAAACGATGTTACAATCATGATGACAGGGAAGCATACGCCGACGCCGGTAAGCGCCAACGCGCTGTCGGTCGGTATATGACCGATATAGATACGATCAACAATATTGTAGAGCATGTTGATCAGCTGTGCGGCTACGGTCGGCACTGCTAGCTTGCGAAGCAGTTTTCCAATCGGTTGGGTTCCAAGAAAATCGTTGTTTTGCTCCGTCATGTCGCCTGATTAGTTCCTTTCAAGTCCTTCTATTACGTTGCGTGCAATGCGTTCGTTCATGTCGAAAAACTTCACTTTTTCTTCAGCAGAAAAATCATTGAACAACTGCACAACAAATTGATCGCGCAGTTCGTCAAGCTCCGGCATCATACGCAGTGCCGATTCACTTAGCGAGAGATGGATACGTCGTCTGTCGTCGTTGTCGTGAGTGCGGTGTAGCAGACCTTTTTGCATCAACGATTCAACCGCCTTAGAGACATTTGCTTTCGGTAACATTCGAATTTCAACGATGTCTTTTGCCGTATCGCGACCGGGATTGTTGTGCAAAAACATCAGAATGTTGGATTCGATTTGCGTTAGCCCGTATTTTTCACAAAACCCTTCGCCGCTGCGCTCAAACAGGCGCATAATCGAATGAAGATACTGCAAAAATTCCGCATTTTTGATCATAAGTTCATCTCCACTTTAGTTTTCATATAAACTGTTTATAATGAAACTATTATACAGTGAAACTTAAATTTGTCAACCTTTCGGCGCTATCTTCGCGTGATTCCATTTATTTGCAATAAGAAAAGCATCCGAAGTTTAATCACTTGGATGCAGAATTGATATTACATTTAATTGCAAGCACTACTTTGTAATTCGGTATCCCGACGATACGAGAACTTCGATTGCTTTTTCAAAATTTTCCAACTTGGTGAGGATATAATCGGTGTTATACGTCGATATTGCAAAAATACCTATTTGGTTTTCCGCCAGCAGGGAAGAGATTTTTGAAAGGATTCCGATAAGAGAGAAATCCAGTGTTCCTTCAATTCGAAACGCCTTCCATCCTGTGTCAATGTGCGTTGCATTTTGCGGAACGTCTTGTTGCGTGCAAACCAGCGAAAGTTCCGTGTCGGTTTTTGATAAAAAGTAATATTCAGCGTTAAAATTTACCTTCGACAGATCCTGAATTTTGCAGATTGCGAAACTTTTGTCTATGATTTTTAGGTTCATGTATCATTCCTCGTAATTTACGCTTTGCTTCCTTCGCTGGAAAGAAGTCTATAGTTGGCTATCAATGATGGTTCCCTTGATTGATTTGCGCTTTTCTAAGTAATATTTCTTTCATTTCCGCTTCGGGAACGTTTTGGTCAAATTGAATTTGCATGGTGCCTTTGCCAAGATGGTAACCGCTTTCCTTTAGTTTGCTTTCCTCCTCATTCGGCAGGACATCCTTACCGTAACCAAGCCTCATAAGCAAGGCTCTCGGATGTAAAGACATCGACCTTGATATTGCTGATGAGAAGGTCCGGTTCCCGTGGTTTGAGGACGGCACCGACCCGGACGCGGTCAAGGCTTACACACATTTCATCACAGCGCTTTGCGAGATGGCAAAGACTCAGAAGCGCGTTACTGCAAAGGAAAAAGATACGGAAAATGACAAGTATGCATTCCGCTGCTTCCTGCTCCGTCTGGGCTTCATTGGTGATGAGTACAAGGCGGCGCGAAAGATACTGCTCCGCAACCTTTCCGGAAGCGGCGCATTCAAGAGCGGCAACCCGAAGGTGCAGGAACTGGTCGAGCGCATCAATGCAGATGCCGGTCTCTATGATGATGTGATGAGCCTGCAGGACAAGGAGGTGGGCAGCGATGAATAACCGCTTCCCTTCGAGGGAGCTTGTTGAGAGCCTCCGCAAGCGTTACCCGGTTGGCTGCCGTGTGGAGCTTATCCGAATGGACGACCCTCAAGCGCCGCCGGTTGGCAGCAAAGGCACCGTGCGCGGCGTGGACGACATCGGCTCGGTCATGGTGGTATGGGACAACGGCTGCGGCCTGTCCGTGGCTTACGGTGAGGACGCCTGCAAGGTGGTGAGCGGCGATGAGTGAAACGGTCAAGAAGCAGATTCTCGCCATCCGCGACACTGGGCTGACGAATATGTTCGATGTCCGCACGGTGCAGCGCATCGCCAACGACAGGGAATTCTACGAGCTGGTGGTGTATCTGGAGGAGCATCGACGCGAATACGCGCATTTCATTCTCACCGGAAAAGCGTAAACTACACAATTTCGGCGGCGAAATTCGCTGTAAAGATCGTATAGTTTATGCCGGTATATATCGCAGAATTGCCTTGCTATAGTGTGCTTTTAGAGCGATCATGTGTATAACAAAACAAAGGAGGCACACCCCATGACAGACAAGCAGTTGAAACAGGCAAAAAGCCAGCTCCCGCAGGGCGAGCGCTTCGACCGAGCCTACAGCGCCTTTGAAGGCGGCATCCGGCTGATTTCAAAGAAAGCCGACGGCACAGAAACCCGCTACAAGGTACACTTCGAAGCTGACGACAATGTTCGCATCGAGCGGTTTTAAGGAGGGAGCGACCATGTGGAGAGAAGGAAGCCTGAAGGTTCACGACAGCATTTTTCACTATTGGATGAAGCAGTATGACGAGGGTTCGCAGTTCGGCATCGAAGGCGGCAGAATCAGCAAGCTGATGCTCAAGCGGAACGGCGAGGTTGTTTGTAACTACGACAGAGGCTGGGACATCAAGCCATCCGACCCTGATACGCAGCTTGCGCTGGAGATTTTGCTTCAGGGCGAAAACCACTAACTCGCAACAAGGAAAATATCCGAGGTTCAGCCCTGCGTGGGGCTGTATCTCGTACAGATAGATTATGAAGGCACCGGAGACCTATATGAACGCAAACAAGGCTGTGGAGCTTGGCTTCGCGGACGGCATCTTGGAGGACGCCAAACGCGACCACAGCGACGACATCGTTTTTGCTTTCAGCCGCAGAGCAGTTACAAACGCACTATTCAACAAGCTCATCACGAAACGCACTCCACATGCGGAGCAAAAGAAGCCGGATACACCGACTGGCGTTTCCATCACCGAGGCCATGCAGAAACTGCAAGCCCGTAAATACATTTAACGGAGGTATTTGATTATGAAAAAGGTACTCGAAATGCGTGAAAAACGCGCAAAGGCGTGGGACGCTGCAAAGGCGTTCCTCGACACTCGCGCCAAGGATGGCGTCCTGTCTGCAGAAGACAACGCTACCTATGACAAAATGCTCGCGGACGTTGACGCAATGGCTCGTCAGATTGCCATTGAGGAAGACCGCGTGGCAAGGGATGCTGCAATGGCGCAGCCGACCAGTTCTCCCATCACGAGCAAACCGGGCGCACAGGACGGAAAAACCGTCCACCTCAGAGCGACCGCCGAATATCGTGAGGACTTTCTGAACCTTGTGCGCGGGAAGCGCCCGCTTCATAACGTCATGGAGGAAGGCACCCCTTCCACTGGCGGCTATCTTGTTCCGATTGAGTTCGACAAAAACCTTGTGCGAGCACTTGAGCGCGAGAACGTCATTCGTTCCCTTGCAAAGGTTATTACCACTGCTGCGCCGCACAGAATCAACGTTGCATTGACTGATGTATCCGCCGACTGGGTGGTGGAAAGCGGCACCTTTACGCCCAGCACGCCAACCTTCAACCAGCTCTCTCTCGATGCATTCACGCTTCGTGCGGCAGCACTGGTCTCCGAGGAACTGCTTGAGGACTCCATGTTCGACCTTCAGGCCTACCTCATCGACAACTTTGCCCGCGCTTTTGCGGCCAAAGAGGAACAGGCTTTCTGCATCGGCACCGGCAGTGGTCAACCTACTGGCATCTTCACCGCAAACGGCGGCGATCTCGGCGTGACTACCGCTACTGCCGGAGACATTAAGGCGGACGAGCTTATCGACCTGACATACGCGCTCAAGGACGGCTACAAGAAAAATGCTGTGTTTGTGCTTGGCAGTGGCACTCTCGCAAGCGTCCGCAAGCTCAAGGACGGTAACGGTGCATATATGTGGCAACCCTCTCTGCAGGCTGGTCAGCCTGACCGTCTGCTCGGTTTCCCTGTATATGTTTCTCAGTATGCTCCGACCATCGCGGCAGGTGCCTACACAGTCGCTTTCGGCGATTTCCAGAACTACTGGATTGCGGACCGTACCGGCAGAACTGTTCGCCGTGCAGACGAGCTCCACATCGCCAACCTTCAGACCGGCTTCTACGCTTTCCAGCGTGTTGACGCTAAGACGGTACTGCCTGAAGGCATCAAGCTGCTCAAGCAACACGCCTAAGGAGGTAGCGATATGAGCGAATATAACACGAAGAACTACACCGAGCAAGGTGGCGAAAAAACTATCATTGGCGGTAGACTGGAAATCAAGGAGGGAGCCTCGGTAACGGGGCTTCCTTCTGCAATTAACCAGGCAACCAGTACAGCTACTACCGTAGCCGGAGTCAAGGACGATTTTAACGCTCTGCTGCTCAAGTTAAAAGATGCCGGTTTAATGACTCCGGATGCATGGAATGTATCAGTTTCTAAAATAACCACACCCAGTGGCGAGGATCTAATCACCAACCAAAGTAAGGTTACGGCGATCACCATTGAGGACGGTGTTATTACCGTTGCGGCTCCCGTATCGGAGCTGATTGCTTTCCCGAGTTCCAATCTGGCGCAGGGTACGCACAAGTGGATTGGCATGGCTATCACCACAGGACTGCCGGATATTACTGCGGTCAAATACAACGGCTCTCAGCTTACGACCGCTGATGCTGCCGAAGCAGCTGCTGTCGGTGGTTCAGCCGGAGATATCGTCATGTGGTTAAAATGCGATGAAATTATAAATACGCCGAAGCTTTTCACCCTGTGGGCTTCCGGCTATCCCGAAGCGACCTTCACTATAGTAATTACTGAACCGGAAGAATAATGAAAGGACGGTGGCGGTATGACGCTGCTTGAAAAAGTCAAAGCAAATCTCATCCTTGAACACACGGCAGACGATGAACTCCTTCAGCTGTACATCACCGCCGCCGTTAAATACGCTGAAAGCTATCAGCATCTCACAGAAAACTACTACACAGATCACCTGATGCCGCCTACCACAGAGCAAGCCGTCATTATGCTGTCGTCCCACTTCTATGAATCCAGGGACGGCAGCACGGGCGGCTTTTTTGCGGATAATGTGCAAGCCGGACAGCAGGTATGGAATACGGTCAATCTCCTTCTAAGACTCGACCGGGATTGGAAGGTGTGAGCATGAGTTTTGGGAAGATGAATTCGTTCATCGACATCATATCAGCAGAACCGGTCAAGGACGCCGACGGCTTTGTAAATCACGGAGACACAGTTCTTGCGTCAGTCAGAGCATATTTTGAGCAAAAGAACTCCACAGAAAAGTGGCGCAATATGTCTCAGAGCAGTGAGGTTAATGCCTTGTTCCGCTTACGCGTCGTCCCTGACCTTGAGTTGAACAGCCGCCACATTATTGCCTGTGAAGGCAAACGCTACAACATATTCTCGGTTGAAAATGTAAAGAGCCGTGGAATGTATCTTGAAGTATTGGCGGTGAGTTCTGATGGCTAAGGTCGATTTCAAAATGTAATGGAAAGCTTTCCATTACATTTTAAATGAAAAGCATCCTATAATGTAAAGTCACCTCCTAAAAGTGTGTTTAGTCTTGTTTCAAGTCTGTATTTCTTTCCATAATCTTGTATAACGGTGGCCCAAAGCGACCGTACTGTTTGCAAGGAGGGATATGCATATGGAAAGAAATAAAACGTTAACTGAACTTATTGAAACCTTGATCTTTGAGATGGAGCGGCTCAAATACAGTAAATCCTTGATACGTCATGTCAAAAAGGAATGCCGGCGCTTTTTTGAGTATGTGATGGAATCCACAGGACAAGATGCATTCTCAGAAGAAATCGGCAAGCGATACCTTGCAGAAAAATACAACTATCCTGAGTTATACCCGCACAAAACTCCAAATCTCGTACTTGAAGCCGTTCGATGTGTTCGCAGATTAGGCGAGCTGAAACTGTTTGGCGCGTTCCGCCGTCAATGGTCATCGCCAAAAGAGACGGATTGGTATCTTGCTGATGAGCAACACATCAAAACGTACTTGAGCAAATTTCAAACCGCCGACCATCGTCCGGCTGCCATGGCTAACCGCACACGGAGCATCAAGCGTTTCTATGATTTTTTAGGATTTCGGAAATTAAGCGGAATTAACGATGTTTCCGCACAGATCATTTCCGACTATGCCACTTCATTACAAGGTTACGCACCAACTTCGGTGGTTGGAATGTTGTCCACTCTGAAACAATACCTTCGGTTTTTGTTTAGAAGCGGTCTGTGCGAGCGGGATTGGTCATCGTGCGTTCCAAAAGTGCAATCGCGAAAAAACCTTACTATTCCAACCCTTTGGGAGCAAAGTGAAATTGAAATTTTGCTCCGAAGCATCGACCGCTCCTGCGCAGTCGGCAAACGCAATTACGCCATACTTCTTTTAGCGGTGCAACTCGGACTCAGGTGTTCTGACATTGCAGGTCTTAAGCTGGAATCGCTAAAATGGGGACGAAATGAAATTGATCTTGTTCAGCAAAAAACCGGCAACAGGTTGGTACACCCATTATGTGATGATATCGGATGGGCAATTATTGACTACATCAGATATGCACGCCCTAGTATTGAAAGTGAATTCGTCTTTTTAACCGCAAATGCGCCATATGAAAAGATGAGTTCAATCAATGTCACAATGATATTTGAAAAATGTGCCAAACGATGTGGAATTAAAAAACCACTTGGAACGACAAAAGGCGTACATTCATTGCGCCATAGCCTAGCGCGCCGGCTTTTGGAGCAAGGGACACCATTGTCCGAAGTTGCCGACATCATGGGGCACGTAAGTTACTCTTCGACAGAACCATATCTCAGGGTGGATGTTGAAGGGTTACGCAGATGCGCTCTTTCATTGCCGGAGGTGATGGACCGTGCGTGACTTCTATGATTCCCCACCTCTGGCATATTATGGTGTCCTTGCCCCCCTTTGCAGCGCATTCATAGCAGAAAAACGTGCTGTTGGATATGACTACCAATCTGAAGCAGAAAGGCTCAGTGACTTCTCGCGTTTCTCGGAGCACTTCACGATCCCTGCTAATACTCTTCCAAAGGAAGTGGTTAAAGCGTGGATTGCTCCCAGGCCAATGGAGACCGACAAAACTCGCTACCACCGTTTCTCAACCATGTGCCAATTCGCGGAGTACATGGTTCGCGTAGGCTACCCTGCATATATCCCATCCAGTACTGAGGCGGGGAAACGCCACAAAAGCTTTGTTCCGTATATCTTTACACACGATGAGATATGGCGTTTTTTTAAGGCTGTTGATGCAATGCAGCCTACCAAAAGAACGAGTGCGCCACGCAGACACTTGGTAATGCCTGTACTATTTCGGTTACTATACTGTTGTGGCTTGCGGGTGTCAGAGGTTACCTCCTTGAAGGGGAATGACGTTGATCTTCACTCTGGCATATTGACCATTCGGGATAGCAAATTTGGGAAAAGCCGTTATGTACCCATGTCAGACGAACTTACGGCTTTTTGCAGCAGGTATGCTGAAACGAGGTTAGTCGGAGTTCCCGACGATTGGTTTTTGCCAGCACGGGACGGAGGGTATTACGGGAGCAGATCCGTCTACACCGCCTTTCGTGACTTACTTTGGAGAGCAGGAATATCACACGGAGGACGCGGAAAAGGGCCCCGAGTTCATGACCTCCGTCATACTTTTGCTGTTCATTGTCTTCAACGGTGGGTGGAAACCGGCGCGGATATTACCACAGCATTACCATATTTGAGGGATTATCTCGGGCATGAGCATCTCAGCGCTACAGAACAATATCTGCGGATGACGGCGGAGGTATATCCTCAAATCTCTTCGCTTATGCAGGAAAAATATGGATACATTATCCCTGTCAAGGAGGTGGTATCCAGATGAGAACTACCGATTTTGCAGAATGTCTGTCGGCTTACCTGACGATGTATCTTCCGGGTGAGGCGGGCCTTTCTGAGAACACGATCATGTCTTACCGAGACACCTTTAAGCTAGTGCTGACTTTCGCAAATGATCAATGTGGTTTGTGTGCCGAAAAAATCACCCTGAGCGACTTTAGCGCCGATTTCATTACAAAATTCCTTTATTGGCTCGAAACGACGCGAGGATGCAGTACGTCGACTCGAAATATCCGGCTTTCCGCGTTACGAGCATTTGCAAAATATGCAAGCCTACGTAAACCGGAGTATATTTTCGAGTACCAAAGAATCCTTAACCTGCGCTTCAAGAAAAAAAGTGTGCCAATGCTAGCACATTTGTCTCCAGACATGGTAAAAGCTGTCCTCGACCAAACGCAGATTAACGATTTATACGGTAGGCGGGACAGGCTGCTTTTAAGCTTGATGTATGATTCGGGCGCGCGCGTTCAAGAAATTTGCAACTTGCGCATTGGGGATATTCGATTACAAAAGCCATACACAGTCAGACTGACGGGCAAAGGCAGAAAGGTACGCGTCGTCCCGATTATGTCAGGCACAATGCAACTACTGAATTCATATTTTACTGAACAACACATGGAGGCCTCCCTCAATGGAGAATATCCGTTATTCTACAACCACCAAAGGCAAAAGCTAACCAGAGCTGGGGTCGCGTACATCCTAAAAAAATATTGTGATGCGGCGCGCTTTTTGCACCCAGAATTGCCTAAACAAATTTCACCGCATGTTCTAAGGCATTCGAAAGCGATGCATTTGCTACAAGCAGGAATAAATCTGGTATATATACGAGATTTTCTCGGTCATGAGCACGTCAAAACAACAGAGGCATACGCTAAAGCAGATGCTGAAATGCGGCGCAAATCTATAGAAAAAGCTCAAATACGCATTGACACTGAACTCCCGGCTTGGACAGAGGACAAGTCGCTCATGGAGATGCTAACCAGTTTGTGCAGCAAAAATTAACCGAAACATTATGGAAAGAGTCTGAGTATTATTCTCAGGCTCTTTCACGTTTTAGGAGGTGACTTTACATTATGGGATGCTTTTCATTTAAAATGTAATGGAAAGCTTTCCATTACATTTTGATCGTTACCTTAGCCACGGGCCGCCTCCCTCTTCTTTGCCAGCACCTCTATATACATCTTCCGCCCCTTCACATCCTCGACCGACGTGATTTCATACCGCTCGCCGTCGCACAGGATCACATGCGCTGTCGTAATAGTCAGTCCGGGGATTACCCGAAACCGAAACAGATCGGTCGCCTCGGAAAAAGCGGCACGGTTGACCCATTTCTGGGAGCCGTGCCGCCCTTCCCGATAGGCACGGGGGGAAGCGAGGATAATATCGGTTTTCGATGCAAATCCGTCCGCGTCCTTTGTTACCGTTTCCTCTGCGATCGAGATGCGTACGTTCATCTTGCCAAAGCTCATATGCCGACCTTCCAGTCCCGGTCGAGCCGGAGCAGCGTATTCACCGCATTCCAAACCTGCTGCCCGGCCTGCACGTTGTCGGCGAAGAACCCGCCCGTGCTGCCGTCCCGACTTTCATAGAAATGGGAAGCGAGCATGATCACAGCCTGCTCGGTAGTCGGCGGCATGACCGCCGCTTCGTACGTTCCAACGGTCAGATGCTGATACCCTTCTGCGTACGAAACCGCCGCGTCTATATACTGCTGCAGCAGTTCGTCGTCCTCGCTGTGATCGAGGATCAGGTTCGCTTTAACCTTCTCCAGCAGCGTGCTCATATCGTTACTCGTCCGCCGCCATGATCCCGGCTGCCTTCAGCGCGGCAAGCAGCGTATTGAATTCAGTAACGAGTCC
>Ga0209607_1003494_pt1 | contig 12053 bp, 10 predicted proteins | sample AD_UKC117_MetaG_FD_184413 | JGI IMG/M metagenome (GOLD analysis project Ga0209607, IMG submission 184413) | Active sludge microbial communities of municipal wastewater-treating anaerobic digesters from Hong Kong - AD_UKC117_MetaG (SPAdes)... | ecosystem: Engineered > Bioreactor > Anaerobic >... | reverse complement strand
GTAAATCAGGATACAGTCTTTTCAGGGTTTCGATATTATGATTGATCACCTTTGGCTTTGCTTGGATCACGGCTCTCAGGGCATCCTCATCTCCCTTAAAATCCGGGATCAGAACTTCAATGCCGATGTCCTTTGATATCGACTGAATCTCTCGGATTACCGATGCAAAATGGCCCGCTCCCCCGTCGGACAAATCATCTCGTGTGACCGATGTCACCACCACGTATTTCAAACCCATCTCCTGAACCGCTAGAGCCAAATGCCTGGGTTCATCAGAATCAACCGGTTGCGGCTTGCCGTGGGTTACATCACAAAACGTGCAATTTCTGGAACAAATCCGGCCTAAAATCATAAATGTCGCTGTTTTCCGACTGAAACACTCCATTCGGTTTGGGCAGTTTGCCTCTTTACACACCGTATTTAATCCAAATTTACCGATGATTGCATTAACATCCTTTGTCTCCTGAGTGGATCTGATCTTTGTTCTGATCCATTCCGGTTTTCTCATATCCATTCACAATTCCTCCAGCCTTTTTAAAAATTCATCTTTATCCTCAACATTGCAACTCATTTCAAATTCTTTTGCCAGATATCGAATCGTCAAATCCACCTGTTTGTCATAGTCCTGCTTCTCCCCCAACAGTCTTTCAAGGGATGTCACCCCTTTATCCGCCAAACCGCACGGGGTAATCAGCTTGAAATGATCCAAGTTGGTATTAACATTATATGCAAATCCATGCATGGTAACCCATCGACTGATTCGGCAACCGATGGCGGTTATCTTATTGTTGCCAATCCACACACCCGGAAATTTCGGATCAGAGGCTGCTTCGATGGTATATTCATCCCAGAGCATCCTGATCATCGTTGCTTCCAGATGACTGACATATTGCCTTACCTTTCGACCCAAATCCTTAAGATTGAAGATGGGATATCCCACAATCTGCCCGGGTCCGTGATAAGTAGCATCTCCGCCTCGTGTGCTCGTATAGACTTGAATACCCATCTGTTTCAACAATGCTTCATCTGCCAGTATATTGGATGTTTTACCCGAAATGCCCAAAGTAATCACACCGGGATGTTCCAAGATAAGAAGGGTGTTGCAGAGTTTTCCCTCGCTAACCAAATGGTGTACTTTCAATTGCAAATCATAAGCCGCCATGTAATCCATCATACCTATTTTAACCGCAGTCATCTTGAGTCCGCTCAATGAAAAAGCCCCTTTTCATCAAAAATCCCTAAAATTATATCATAACGGCTTAAAACAAACCTCTCGAAGGGAAGAAAGACCGGTTGTTTATTTTGAACCATTCACCTTCATCAAATTAAAGGCAAATCTTCTTCTGTATTTAAAAATCCCGGTGAACATCTTACCTACAAGTGTTAATAGAATAATCAGAACCGCAATCGCAGAAAGGGTTTCCATTCCGCCTGTATCAACTCTCAAGTTAAACAGCAAAACACCTATGGTCTCATTTCCGGAGGAATAAAGCAACGAAGAAATCGGAATTTCCTTGATGATAAACAAGAATGCCAAAATCCAGCCTGAACGAATCCCAGGTCTCAACTGGGGAACCGTGGCCAACCAAAATGCCCCTTGCCTGCTGGCACCATCTAACATGGCCATCTCCTCATAAACAAAGGGAATGTTGCGAATCAAACCGGACAAGTTTTTATAGGCAAAAGGCATACCGGCCATTATATAGGAAACGATTAAAATCCAAGGGGTGTTATACAATTTGAAAGGTGGATTCATCCAGGCAAAAATAGCCGCTACGGCAATGATAATCTCCGGTATTGCCATGGGAATACTGGTTAAAAAGGAAGTAAAATGACGAATTCTGGAAGTCGTTCGATTCAAGACAAAAACGCTGGACAGCGCAATCAGCGTTGCGAAAGTAGAAGCAATCACACCAAAGACAATACTGTTTCGAATCGCCCTGTAAAAAATAGCTTCGTGAAAAAACAAGTCATAATAATTTCCAAGGGTAAGATTATCACTACCCCATCCTAAACTCCAATTCTTGGTAAATGAATTCATAACCGTTGTCACCAGCGGCAACAACAACGTGATGGCAAAAAAAATCATCAATGCGATAAACAGTGGCCATTTCCATTTTGTTAATCTCACATTTGCCTGGGAAGACGCATCAAGGTTTGAGGACTTTTCCGTGTCTTTGGACAATTTCAGTTGAATCACAAACAGAAAAGCCGTCAGCACCATCATGATCACCGATATGGCCAAGGCAACTGGAATTTTCAAAGTACTCATGGACTTGTAAATATATGTACTCAAAATATACTCTTTGGACGGAATGGCTAACAAGGCGGCCACTCCAAAACAAGCAATGGTTTTTGCAAAAATAAAGATCCCGATGGCAAACAAAGACGGTTTGATCAAGGGAAAGATCATGTATCGAAAAGCCTGCATATGGGTGCAGCCATCCAGCCTTGCCGCTTCCTCAACGGACACATCGATCTTATTCAACGCATTAAAAACAGCCAAAAAAGCCATCGGGTAAAGATGAAAAACCATGACCCAAATCACGCCGTTGAGCGAGTAAATCTCAAAAGGCAAGAAATTCAACAACCCCCTGCCACCCAACAGTTGTATCCAGGACATGGCCATAATATACGAAGGAATCATAAAAGTGGTTAAAATCAGATAGCGAATCACTTTTTTGAAAAAGATATCCGTCCTCGCAAGAAGAAATGCCAACAATGATCCGACAATCAACGATAATATCGTAACCATGATCCCCAAATAGCCCGTATTGACCAACGCCTTAAAAAATCCTCGGTCAGAAAATGCCTGAAGATAATACTGAACCGTTGGCTGAAATGCATGAACATTGACGCCAAAACTGTTCATCAAAAGCACAACAAGGGGAAAAAAGACGATGAACAGCAAAAGAATTAAATTGGAATAGGTCAAAATGACTGATTTTTGATGATTGCGTTTTCCTTTCACAAATTGTTATCCTTTATCTCAATAAACTCCTTCACATAAACCATTCAGAATAGTCTTCCAATATCTCATCCTGATTGACCCAAAGTTCGTGCCAATCAACGTTCATCTTGTGAATATTCTCAAATAACACAAAATCCAAATCACTTCGAACCGTTTCAAACCCAAATTCTGATGACAATTTTTGGCATTCCTCCGACAAGGCAAAATCCATAAACCTCTTCGCCGTCTCTGTCTTACCTTCGCTCCTGGATTTCCTTACAAGCGCAATCGGTCTTTGAATAACGAATGCCCCTTCACTTGGCCAACAAATGGACAAAGATGATGTCAACCCCTTCGAGCGGTCGCTTTTGATCAGACGATAGGCACCGTCACTCGGAGCAATACAAACAGATTTCTCACCCGATTGTACCACTGAAATGGCATCCATGTTCATTTTTGTAACAAAAACGCCATTTTCGCTCATCGATCGAAGGATATCCGCCCCCCCATCCACTTTCAACAGAGCGGCAAAAAGGGCAAACGCCATTGCTGACTGGGAGGCATCCGCCATGGCAATCCCATCCTGAAATACATCGCTTTTCAAATCCGCCCATGATACGGGGAGTTCCTCATCGCTTAAAAGCGTGTTGTTCACAATCATCGTTCCGTAACGAACACCTGTGGCCGTGAAATATCCCTCACCGGCTTTCAACTCCTCAGTTAATCGATCATAATATTCGGGATAATACACCTGTAACGCACCGGCATCCTTTAGGGAATAATACATCAAAGGCTCTGCTCCCCAAATAATATCCGCTTGGATAGATCCCGCCATCATCTCTGTAAACACTTTCTGTTGCAGTGGACCCGACCCGGTATGATACACATCCACAACATCTCCGTACTTCTTCTCAAAAGCCGCCTCAACAGCCGATACCAATTTCTCCGGCCCTGAAATATACACCAAAATCTTGTCAGAAGCGATAACAGAAACAACTACCAGCACCACCAAAATCAAAATGAATCCTACTTTTCTCATGCATTTCCTCCTTATTGTTTTTCAGATATATGAAAATAACATATAATATAGCTGGATATATAATATATATCATCCAATATATATTATATAATTATAAACAGTGTCAAGTCAACTGCTTAAATCGCAAAGCGATTTAAGCCTTAGAAGTTTTCGCCATGAGGCGAAAACTTCATGCTGTGGTGTGTTTCCTTTTTTTGCTTTGCGATTTTTGCTTAGTAGTTTTCGCCATGAGGCGAAAACTTCATGCTGTGGTGTGTTTCCTTTTTTTGCTTTGCGATTTTTGCTTAGTAGTTTTCGCCATGAGGCGAAAACTTCATGCTTTTGTGTTAGGGACGAATGGCCCGCAGGACGGTTCTCGTGGTGAGGGGTATCGTTTATCACTTGAGCTGACAAGGGCCTCAGAAAGGAGTCTGAAAAAAAGAGACGGCATGATAGACTCGTAAACGAGGAGGAATCATCATGCCAACGAAATATTTAGATGCGTTCAAGTTAGAAGATGTCCGAGACTATTTAAAAGGTCCGTTAGGGATCCAATCCATCGATCTTTAATACCGTGGGTCAAGAAAAACATTGACCACGGATCGAGAAAACGATACGAGTTGGAGATTTGAGAACTCAAAGCACGGATCAAATTCCCGGTAAGCCTTGAATCAATCAAATCATTTGCACTAAACGCAAGAAAAGCCCCCTTGGTACAGTCCCCTTGGTACAGTAGTATTCAAAGGAAATCCCCACACCATTGAACTCCTTTCCAGTTGTATTTTGCTGCTATAACTTCTATCATCAATTCATATTCTATTTTTTAAGACCGAATCTTTCAGAAATTGATTGACTATCTGTTTATAAATTTCCGGCTGTTCAATCTGATGCAAGTGTGAAGCATTGGGAATAACTGCCAAAGAAGCGTTCTCGAATGCCAGTTGGTAATCTTTGCACGTTTTCGGGGATGCCTCGTCCATGTCTCCGCAAGTCAACAAAACGGGGACTTTGATTTGATTCAGCTGCTCCACAATATCAAAATCCTTCAGTTTACCGGTAATGGTGAATTCACTGGGTCCCCACATGGTCATGTAAACATCCATGTTTAGCTTTGGAAAGGCTTCATTGAGAGTTTCCGGCCAAGGGCTTAATTTGCAAACGTGCTTTTGATAATAGGCCATCGTTGCCGCCTCATAGGCTTGAGAAAAATCTGAAAGACGTTCTCCTTCCTCAATAGCTTCTTTGACTTGCCGGGGCATTCGTTCGATATTCTCCCGCTGGTCCTTTCCCCACATGGCTGAACTCAACAAGGGACCGGATAAAATCAGACCTTTTATGCCGGTTGGCTTTTTTTCCAACAGATAAGAACAGATCAGCGAAGTTCCCCATGAAAAACCCATAAGGATCACTTCGTCCAGTTTCAGTTTTTCCCTGACCTGAGCCAGTTCTTCGATAAAACCTTCCAGTGAATAATCATCTTTAATCTCAGCACTGTCCGATAGATGGCTTCCCAACTGATTGTAAAAATACACCGGCCGGTCCTCGGAAAAGTCCTCCACCGTATCGGTCATTGTGACAAATCCGGGACCCCCATGGACGACCAACATAGGAATTCCACACTTCTCTTTTCCATAGACGCATCCCCATATCTTACCGGCATTCGTTTCAAGATAGAATTCTTCCATTTTCATCATCCCTTTCATTTTGTCGATATCATCAGACTTGATATCTTCTCATTCATTCCAGCAGAAAATATCACTTCTCTATAAAAAAACCGGAGCATCGTATCAGCCCCGGTTTTTTATCATGAATCCAAATTATTTGGTGATCATACAGACCTTGATTTGAGTTCCAAACGCTTCGATGGTGTTCCACATCACATATTTTTTTTGGGTTGCTCCCATTCCGGTAGCATAGAATGAATACGAACTTTCCCCTCTCTTCTCCACTGTTATATGCTGCTGAAACAACTCCCGCAGTTCGGGAAAACTCTGATATAATGGATCTGTCAACGTGTTTTTACCAATCTCAGCCGAATCCGCATCATAAATAATCGTCCCGCTTGCATCTGTTACAACGATATCTATATCGAATCCGGTGATCGTGGATTCGATTATCTCACCAAATCTCACCGGATCAATGTTCTTGACATTTCCTTCAGAGGTCATTTCTCCGGACAGTCTCACCAGTAATTCGATAAAAACCTCATTCTCCTGAACGGTAAAATGCTCGTATCCTATGACTGAAAAGACGTTGGTTACAAAAATTAAAATGATGAGTGTTGTCAGTATTTTTTTCATTTCTTTTAAACCTCCCCGATCAAATAACAGCGTTTTGAAATTGTTAATCCGCTGACAAATGAATTATATCACAAGCTTTTTTTTGGCTTCCCCTGTTGCTTTTTTTCATAAAAAGATTATAAAAAGGGGCTTGCCGGATAACTCATAAGACTGAAAAAAATCAAAGACCATTCGAAGGATCTATACCATTTGTGTACATGGAGTTGTGAAACAGTACATGATGTTTGTGAATCATAAAACTTCGAGGTGTGTTTCCCAACTCCAGCCTCAAGGGAGATTTTTTTAATCATTCAGTAAATCCAATCTACTGAATATTTTCCTCAACTGCCATCATGAATTTCTCTTCATTTTTAAGGGCTTCTTGCATCAACCGGGCGATCTCTTTCTCGGCTTCAACAGAATAATGATATTCTCCTAAAGGTCCTTTGAAAGGAGCCAATTCCACAGCTTTTGTGAAGGCATCGACCACTTGTTGATAATGTACAAGAACCGGGGTAAGAAAGGAAAATTTTTCCCTTTTGGCTATTTGGTCCAAGAACTTCATCATATTGATTTTCATATCCGCATAGACGTTGACACAATAAGAAAGCCCAAAGGAGTCGTAATCGCTTTTGTTAAGTGCATCGATGATGACTTCATAAGCCTTTTTTCCGGAGGCATACCTGGGAGAAAGGGCTACTCTTGAATGCCAATAATTCAACCCGAATTTAAACGAGTTCAAAACACTGTCATCGTAATTGAAATCCGTTTTATCCACCATATACTGAACGTAAAAGATAGGAACATCAGATAGACCCAAGTTGTCGTAAAGTAGCGGATCGGGATCTTCGGGCATGCAATCTTCGACAAAGAACACGCGATCATGGGAATCGAAGCCGTAAATAATGCCAAATTCAGCAATATGTGTGGGTCCCCATGTGATAACCGGTTTGCCGGCTTCGATCGATTCCTCGATGCTCTTGATTGCGGCTTCTCTGGCCAAATCGAAAGTATTCGTTGTAGAATTCTTAAAAACAAATTCTTGACGGGTATAAACACCTATTCTGTCCAACATTTCAAAATGTTCCTCTAACCAGTTATAAACCGTCGGGCCGGAGGGGCAAAGACTATCGTGCATGATAAAATGAAACCCCATACCCGTTAAACCAAATAGTTCGTGAATACTTCCAGCATACAAACCGGCTTCCTTAAGACACCCGTATGCCGATCCCAAATAAGACATCCAAGTCATTCCCAACATTGTTTTTTTCCCTTTTTTCATATTGTTCCCCTCCATTGTTTATCGTTCAAACCATTATAGCCAGGTAACTGTGACATATAATGTCGTACTAAAGATGAGAGGAAAGTGTTTTTAGTTTATGTTGTATTTTTTCCGCCAGCCATTGAGGAGACAAGATTCTAAAAGTAAACCCGGGATAATCCGTATCTAAATTGATCAGTTTTCTGAAGAGATTTGAAGAGTTGACAAAACTGAATGTGAGAATGCGATTTTTTTCATCCCATTGAGGTTCAGTAAATCTGTCAAGATGAGGTTTTAAGGAAAAGAAAATCTGAGCTTTGTATTTTTTTTGCCTTGTAAAAGACGTGGCGATTAGATGATAGTTTTCCAAAAAATCCTCATGGAATGAATAACTCTGTTGGGATACTTCCAACTGTTTGATTCGTTCGATTAAAAAGAATCTAAAATCTGCTCTTTCATGGCAAAACGCAAAAAGATATGATTGGTTATAACGGTAAAAAAGGCGATAAGGGTCGATAATGCGTTTTTCTGAATCATTGGAAGGCTTTTGATAGCAAATGACCAATTTTTTGCTGTAAGCAATGGCCTTTGTGATTATTTCCTCGAAATCCGATGTGTGGATTTGAAAGTGTTCTTTTCTTTCTTTTTGTTCACCGGTGATTTTTTGAAAAAGATTGGATAATTCCATTGAATTTTTCCCCGGTATTAAGGCGTATTGAGAAGCCAGGTATTCCAACCGGTCTTTTTCATCATCCCGCAAAAAGTAAAGGGGTAATGAAAAGGAGTCCGTGTATTCATAACCTCCTTTGGATCGGTTGTATTCCACCGGGGCATCTAATGAATACCTGAGATAATCAACATCTCTAAGGGCTTGTCTTCTGGATATCTCGAATGCTTGAGAAATATCCTTGCAGTTCGGAAATTCTTTTTTTAAAAGCCTTTCATGAACCCATTTGATCCGATGTAATTGTCCCATTATTTTTTAAGTAACCCTTCAGATGCATTCGGATTGTTGAATTTTTTTGCCGCCTCACGAACCTTTTGGCTGCTTTTTTCCTGACAGATCAGAATCCCTTCGTTTGTTTCTACCACAATCAAACCGTCACATCCACCGATAATGGCAATCTTTTTCCCCGTTTCAGAGCGAACATAGACATTATCGGAGTCGACCAGACAGATGTTTTCAGAATTGTTCGAAGGGCCTGCCAACTCTTTGATAGCTTCCCAGCTTCCCAGATCAGACCAATCTAAAGAAATGGGCATGGTCTGGACATGGCTAGATCTCTCCATCAGGGCATAATCGATACTGATTGCAGGTACTTGTTCGTAGTGCATTGTCAGCTCTTCTGAATCCAGTGGATTCATGCCAATCAAGGCGTTGTAAACATCCGGTGCATAGGCGAGCATTTGTTTTAAAAAAAAGGCTTTTGACCACAGAAACATACCGCTGTTCCAATAATAATTGCCCATTTCAATGTATTCTTCAACCAAAGACATTTCCGGCTTTTCATGAAACTTGAGAACAGTATAGACAGATGCTTCCACTTCCTCACCCGTTTCAATATAACCGTAACCGGTTTCTGGCCGTGTGGGATGAATACCAAAAGTGATCAACCCTTCATGCTTTTTTACGAATTGCTCAGCCTTTCGGATATATGTCCAAAATCGTTCTTTTTCTCTTATTTTATGATCGGCAGGAAGGACCAGAATAGGTGAAGTATCTTTTGCCAAAAGCGAGCCGGTGAAACAAGCTGCAGCGGTGTTTTTTCGTAAAGGTTCCCCAATAATATTTTCTTCCGGGATTTCCGGTATTTCTTGAATGGTTTGCTCTCTCGTTTGTAAAGAGGTAACCACATAGATATCTTCAGGAGTAACTTCTCCTGTCAAACGCTCGTAAGTATGCCGAATCAGAGATTTTTCGCCAAAAAGCTTTAAAAACTGCTTTGGTGTTTTAGATGTGGAAAGCGGCCAAAACCGTTCACCACTTCCTCCGGCTAATATCATCACCTGCATATACGTCACCTCTTTTTTTATCTTCACACACAGTAATTCTACCACAAAGCAAACCATCAATCCGTTAAATGCAATTCTCATCAATCATTTTCGCATTCATTTGACAAATAGGTTTTTTTATGCTATAAATAATCTAACAAATTTGAAGGAGAACGATGATGGTTTTCGATAAAGGTTTAATCGAAAATTTTAATAATGCATATTTTTACTTTTATTGGCAAGAGCCCTCTTGGAGGAACTTGTCGGTTTTGACATAGAAGTAGAAAACCACAGGTAGATCTAAAGAGGGCATCCGAAAATGGGTGCCCTCTTTTTTTGTTTTTTATTTTTTTATAATCCGGAGGTAGTGAAGATGAAAAAGCACTTGGTAATTCTCGTTTTAATGGCTATTATTTTGACGGTTAGTATGTCCATGTACAGAATCGGAATTACGGCGATTGTGGAGCATCCGGCGCTTGAAGCCATTCGACAGGGTGTTTTAGATCAGTTGAAGGCATACGGTATGCAAATTGGTGTGGACTTTGAAGAACTCTATCAGACGGCACAGGGGGATATGAATACGGCAGTTTCCATAGCCAAGCAGTTTTCCGAAAGCAACTTGGATTTGGCTGTGGGCATTTCAACCCCCTCTGCACAAGCCTGTGCCAATGCAATGAAAAGCGTCCCCGTTGTATTTTCTGCTGTAACCGATCCCGTTGGGGCTTCGCTCATTGAGAAATTGGGTAAAAACGACTTGAATGTCTGCGGAATCAGCGATATGACACCCGTTAGAACGCAAATTCGCTTAATGAAATTAATCATGCCTGCAGCCCAAACCGTTGGGATTATTTATAACTCCAGCGAAGCCAACAGTGTATCCATTAGAAATTCAGCAAAAGAAACGTGTGATGAATTGGGGATGGATTTGGTGGAGATCATCGGCAGCAACACCTCTGAAATGATTAATGCGTTAAATGCGGTTGTCTCAACGGTTGATTTTATTTACATTGGAACGGATAACACGGCTGCCTCAAGCATTGCAGCCATTGCTAAAGGTGCAAAAACTGCCCGTACACCCATCATGGCCGGTGACATTGATATCGCAAGGGGCGGCGGGGTGGTTGGTTTTGGCTTCGATTATTACAGTGCGGGTCTGGAAACAGGAGAAATCGTCTATCAACTTTTGAGCGGTGTTCCGGTTTCTCAAATTGAATCCAGACTGATCAGTGCAGAATCTTTAATCCTCTACGTTAATTTGGATCTTGCGGATGAGATCGGCCTTGAAATTCCGGAAAATGTCTTGGCTCGAGCGGATATAATCGCTGAAAACGGTCTTGAGAAAGAGATGAATCGATGATTGCAATCATTGAACAAGGTATTATTATTGGTATTACCGGAATCGGTGTCTTTTTAACATTTAGGATTTTGGATATGCCAGATTTGACTGTGGAAGGCTCTTTTGGCCTTGGCGGCGCCATAACAGTCGGTTTGATTGTGTTGGGAATGAATCCGATTTTTGCCTTAATCATAGCCATGATTTTGGGAGGATTAGCGGGTTTGATTACCGGTTTGATATTCAGAAAATTGAAGGTTCACGTTCTATTAGCGGGGATATTGGTAATGACCATGCTTTATTCCATCAACATCCGAGTGATGCAGGGGCCCAATTTGCCGATACCCATTACCAGGGTACAGAGCCAGCTGACCAATTATGAAGACATCAGCGGAGAAGATCCTCTGGCGGATCTATTCGGTGATGTAAAAACGCAGGATGTGAAACCCATTCACTCACAAGAAGCTCAATCTGAAGTTAATGAAAAATCCCCGGTATTAAATCTATTCGACAATTTGAGAGATGGTTCTGATTTACTCATCATTTGTTTGGTCGCTTTTTCCATAATCCTCTTGTTGTATATTTTCCTAAAAACAGATTTAGGAATGGTTTTAAGAGGATTTGGAAGCAACCCGGAAGGCGTGGAATCATTTGGCATGTCCAGGGATTTCATCAGTATATTGGGACTGTCGCTGGCAAATGTTTTTGTCGCCCTTTCCGGGGGGATGTTTTCACTTTACAGTGGTTTTGCGGATGTCACGATGGGGCAAGGCATGATCATCACCGGACTGGCCATGGTGATGGTAGGGGAGATCATTTTCGGCCGGTTCAAACCGCTTTTCGGACTCATTGCACCCGTCATCGGCGGTGTGGTTTATCAATCGATACTGGCGCTGGTTATGCGTTATGGTTACAAAATTGGGTTCAGGGCCAGTGATATGAAACTGTTGACAGCCTTGTTTATCATTAGTGTGATTGCTTTTAGTCTGATTAAGAATCCCAAAAAAAGAAAAGCGTTGAAGGGGAAGGTGAAATCGTTATGCTCAAACTCAAAAATATAACCGTTGTCTATAATCAGGGACAAGATAATGAAAATACAGCGTTGAAAGAGGTTAGCATAGAGGCCAACAAACGTGATTTTGTGGTTATTGTCGGATCAAACGGTGCAGGCAAATCAACCCTGTTGAATGTAATTTTAGGGAAATTAAAACCAACAGGCG
>Ga0209607_1003491_pt1 | contig 12056 bp, 7 predicted proteins | sample AD_UKC117_MetaG_FD_184413 | JGI IMG/M metagenome (GOLD analysis project Ga0209607, IMG submission 184413) | Active sludge microbial communities of municipal wastewater-treating anaerobic digesters from Hong Kong - AD_UKC117_MetaG (SPAdes)... | ecosystem: Engineered > Bioreactor > Anaerobic >... | reverse complement strand
TGGATGCCGGAGAAGATAATATGGACGCTACTATCTCAACTGCCTACGCAAATGGTGATGTTGTTTTCAGCAACCTGGAATTCAATGTGAGCCACCTTAGTTCAGGCAACTTAACTATCGAAGCAATTTTTGCCGACAAAATGGACGGACAAAATGTTTTCGAAACATATCCACCTGATGCCAGCATCGTAACAACTCCAACAGTTGGAGCTGACAAATCAGCATTTACTGGTTGGACATGGGCTGATGCAAACGGTGAATTGAGTGATTTCTAAGAAACAACAAATCCAATATAGTATTTCAAAACACGCACGTTTTTTTAACATGCGTGTTTTGAAGTTTAAAAAAAGAGTGAGATTAAAATGCAATTAAAAGGACTTTTTTTAATTATCAGCCTTTTTGTGATGACAATGATCAATGCACAAAATGGCTTTATCAGGGGGACTATTTTTGATGCTGCTACCGGTGAATACTTACCTGGCGTTACGGTATTAATTGAGGGTACCACCACCGGTACTATTACCGACCTTGATGGGAAGTTCAATATTTCAATTGAGCCAGGTATCTATAACTTACAATTTTCATTTATTTCTTACGAAACACTAAAAGTTACAAATATTGAAGTTAAAGCAGGTGAGGCCCACTTACTGGACGATGTAGGGCTGAGCGAAGCTTCAATAAACCTCGAAGAAGTAACCGTTACAGCAAAAGCTGTTAGAAATACTGAAAATGCATTGATGACCATCAAACAAAAATCAGCCAATGTGGTTGATGGAATTTCAGCTTCCAATTTCCGTAAAATTGGAGATTCAGACGCAGCAGCTTCTATGGGACGTGTTACCGGAGTTTCTGTTGAGGGTGGAAAATACGTTTATGTTCGGGGATTAGGCGACAGGTATACCAAAACCATCCTGAATGGTGTAGATATTCCGGGACTTGATCCCGACAGGAATACCCTACAAATGGACCTCTTCCCTACCAATGTTATTGATAACATTTTGGTGCATAAATCATTCAGTGCTGAGCTCCCGGCCGACTTTACAGGTGGCGTGATAGATATTGAAACAAAAGATTTTCCGGAAGATAAAATCGGGAATTTTTCTGTTTCAGCCGGATACAATCCTGACATGCACTTTAATTCGGAATACCTTACATATGAAGGCGGCAGCCTCGACTGGCTTGGTTTTGACGACGGCACCCGTGATATTCCCGCAACTTCTAATATCCCGTTTTTCTCGGATGTAGTTGGAAATCCAAATGGAGCAGATGGTCAGCGGTACCAGGAAATACTGGGCAATTTTAATCCAACCCTTTCTGCTAAACCTAAAACCAGCTTTATGGATTTTAGTCTGGGTGCTTCTTTTGGAAATCAAATTCCTAAGGAAAAGATGACACTCGGATACTATTTCTCTATTTCGTACAAAAACGAAACACAGTTTTATAAAGATGCTGAGTTCAACCGCTATGGCCTTTCAAGCGATCCGGATAATTATGAAATGCAAGTACGCGAATACCAGGTAGGTGATTATGGAGTAAACAATGTGCTTTTAAGTGCGCTTGCCGGTTTTGCCATTAAAAAACAAAATTCGAAATACAGGTTTAATTTGATGCACCTCCAAAACGGGGAATCCAAAGCCGGTATTTTTGATTACCGCGGATCCGATCAGGGTTCTATTTTTGATGCATTGCAACACAACCTTGAATACGGACAACGCTCACTTACCAACTTGCTCATTGGCGGGGAACATGTTCTGGGAGACAATGACTGGCATTTGAGTTGGAAAGTAAGTCCTACAAGAGCTTCCATGAAAGATCCGGATGTACGATTTACCCGGTACGAAAAAAGAGATAATGGCTGGGCCATTGGAACTGAGGTAGGATTCCCGGAAAGGATCTGGCGCGACCTTGATGAAACTGACTTTGCAGCTCATGTCGATTTTGAAAAAGGTTTTGAATTTAACGACCGAAAAGCTAGATTAAAATTTGGGGGTGCCGGAACTTATAAGGAAAGAGATTTCGTGATTCAAAGTTTTGCCTTAAATATCAGGAATGTTCCTTTAACCGGAGATCCGGATGAATTATTTTACCCCGAAAATCTATGGCCCATTGATGGTAATGTTTCTTCGGGAACAACCTACGAAGCCCGTTTTGTACCTTACAACCCGAATAAATTCAATGCAAACACGATGAACGGCGCGGGTTATGCTTCGGTTGATTTACCATTAATGGCAAGGTTTAAAGCAGTGGTAGGCGTTAGGATGGAAAACTTTACCCAACGCTATACCGGAACAAACCAAAACAGAACCAAAGTACTTGACAATGATAAGGTATTAGACGAACTCGGCTTTTTCCCATCTGTAAATTTAATATTTAACCTTACCGAAAATCAGAATCTGCGTTTATCCTATGCCAAAACCATTGCAAGACCGTCGTTCAAAGAACTTTCTTTTGCTGAAATTTATGACCCCATCAGCGGACGTACCTTCATCGGAGGGCTCTTTAGAGATGCTGATGACGTTGCCGGGGTTGAATACTGGGATGGAAACCTAGTAAGTACCGATATCCAGAATTTTGATTTACGATGGGAAACTTTCGGCAAAATGGGGCAGATGTTTTCCATTAGCGGATTTTACAAAACGTTTAAAAATCCCATCGAGATCGTTCAGTATGCCACCCAAACAGGCACATTTCAGCCCCGTAATGTGGGCGATGGTGAAGTTTTTGGCGCCGAAACCGAATTCCGTCTGAATTTGGGAACATTGACCAATTCCCTGAGCCACCTTAACTTCAATGCAAACCTTACGATTACTGAATCAAGGATTGAATTGAGTGCCACCGAATACAGCTCCAGAGTTGAAAATGCAAGAACCGGACAAACCATCGATAAATACAGGGATATGGCCGGTCAGGCTCCTTACCTGGTAAATGTTGGTTTCGCTTATGATGGCGGACAAAAAGGATTTGTTCAGGGTTTGGAGGCCGGAATTTATTACAATGTTCAGGGCGAAACACTTCATTATGTTGGTATTGTTGACAGACCGGATATCTACAGCAAACCGTTTAACAGCTTAAACCTGAATGCCAACAAAAGATTTGGCAATGACAACCGCATGCAACTCGGACTTAAAATTGAAAATCTGCTCAACTCAAGCAAAGAGTCCATCTTCAAATCATACGAAGCAGCGGATCAATATTTCGAACGTTTGAATCCGGGCATCAAGTTCAGTTTAAGGTTTGCTTATTCGTTATATTAATAACAATGAAACCAATTATAGTTAAATTTGTAGTAAGAATATATAAAGATATACGATGAAGAAATTGATAATTCCGTTGATTGGGCTGTTTTTAATGCTTGCGTTTACAACAAATGCGCAGGAAGTGGAAATGAAAGACGGTCATTTTTATAAAAAAGGGATGTTATATACCGGAAAGCATACCGAATATTATGAAAATGGAAATCCAAAAATTGTGATGAATATTAAAAATGGGGTGGAAGACGGAGAAGTGATCACCTATTTTGAAAATGGCCAGAAGCACGAACTGCGAAATTATACGGAAGGCCAAAAGGACGGTCTCTGGACTAACTGGAATAAAGAAGGAGTTAAAGTAGCCGAAGCCAGATATAAAGATGATAAAAAAGATGGTGACTGGTACATTTGGGACGATGAAGGAAACTTGCTATATGAAATGCATTATACCGCCGGTGATAAATCCGGGACCTGGAAAATGTACGACAAAGATGGCAACTTGAAAAACGAAAGAAAGTATTAAAAATAGAAATTTGGAATATTTCAAAGCCCTGGCATAAAACGTCAGGGCTTTTGTTTTTTTATTTGCCAATATGATTTTGGTGAAGTTTTAAATGTTTAAACTGCTGATGTTAATATAAACATTTGGGCACAAAAAAGGCGCTATAAAATAGCGCCCATTTTTATCATCAGGTAAATTTTTACCTTATTTCTCTTCCTGCAATTTGATATCTAAATTATCTTCTGTTTGTTCAACCCTGTAATTTTCAACAAGTGAGTTTTTATAAGAGATGTAAGAAGCTATTAAATTATAAGTTCCGGGCTTAACAGTAATTTCAAAATTACCATCAAAATCGGTGTATACTGTTAAATCAGTTCCTTCTACTTTTACCTCAACTCCTGTTAAAGCTTCTCCTGATGTAAAATCAACAACGGAGCCTGATAAAGTAACTGTTGCTGCTGGTTCAGCCGGAGCTTCAGGTGATTTGGTACCTTCGTTGTCAGCCATTAACAGTCCAACAAATGCGAAGAATACGATAGATAAGAATGCTTTTTTCATTTTTGTAATTATTTATGGTACAAAAATAAATCGGCAGTATTAAGTGAATTTTAACCTAATGTTAATTAATCATTAAGTAAGAGGTGGGCATCAGGAATTGGAAATTATCTCTTTTACCTGCTTTTCCTTGCCCATAAATATGGTATCGGAAAAGTCGCGGTGCGATTTAGCCAGGTTTAAGATATGGAGCACAAGATTTTTTCCTTCGTTTAAAATTCCTAAAAACAAAAGGCTATTCCGGGTTCCCGCTTCATTTAACCTGATACGTTTAACCTGCTTTTTTCGGGAAGTATCAATAAATTTGATTAAACGTTGCTGCGCATCCAAAACGTCATTCATTCGGTTATAATCTCTTTCGCTTGCTACTTCATTGATTAAACCAACAAAATCACGCAACATTCTAGCAAGGTCAAAAAGTTCTTCTTCCTGCGTTTCAAGTAATCCTTTGTGATGATTATCAACATGATCAAGACAGGGTTTGTTAAGATAGCTGATACAATGCGATATCTCCCGCATGTAATCCATCATCTGAACATAGTGATAGCCACTCTCAACACTGGTTTCCTCCAGATGGCTTATGGTAAGATTTAAATTATCCTTGAGGTCTTTAGTTTTGGTATTTAAGTCATTTACCTCCCTTGAGACTTTTCGCAGTTTACGAAGATCATCATTTGCAAGACCTTCAATAGTGGAAGCAAAAATCTCAGCCGATTTTGACAATACCTGCCTTACGTTTAATGAGCAGCTTTCAGCAATACCTGAATTGGTCAAAACATCTACAACCACAGTTTCACGCGCTTCCATTTCCGCATATCGTTTTTTATGTATCCCATGCGTACGATAAACAAATAATATGGATAAAAAGATAAAGATGAAGATTGCAACAAGTCCTCCAAATTTAATGGCTCCGGCAATAATAAAGGCTGCGGCAAATGCACTAAATGCCGTAAAAAACCAGCCACCTATTACGCTGAAAACACCAGTAATCCGGTAAACCGCACTCTCACGACCCCAGGCTTTATCCGTAAGTGATGTGCCCATTGCAACCATAAATGTAACATAGGTAGTTGATAAAGGTAGTTTAAGCGAGGTAGCAAAAGAGATGAGGATACTGGCTACCACAAGGTTTACCGAGGCTCTTACCAAATCAAAATAAGGAGCATCCTTGCCAAGCCTGGCCTGTTGTTTTTTGTACTCTGTTTGATCAAATTGCTTTTCGACTTTTTGAAGTATGGTTTCCGGCATAACTTGCCTGATCCTTAAAGCCATATTATCCACATGACGAACGAGACTGCGTGCAAATACAGAGGATCCAAAACGCTCATATCCCGCATTCTGCCGGGCCAGGTTTATCTCTGTTTGGGTCACAGAACGGGCCTTTTTACTGAACCAAAGTGTAAGTACCATTACCAATCCGGCAATGAGTAAAAAGAAGGTTGGGGTTTTAACTTTTTCGGTGAGGCTGGTCATCAAAAAAACATCCGGTTCAGCCCCGGGGTTGGCAATAAAGGAATTAAAGGATTCATATCCTGCAAGTGGAACGCCAATGAAATTAACCAGGTCATTACCGGCAAAGGCCATCGCAAGTGCAAACGTACCCACCAATACAATGAACTTCAAAATATTCAGTTTGGTTAGCCAGGATATCAGTTGTAATATAATCGTCCATCCAAAGAAGCTGGCAAGCATGATCTGTAATGAATGCTCATTGATAAATTCAACTGTTTCGGGGGTCATAAATGAAGCTCCGTTTGCACCCTTGATCAAAATAAAATAAGTGATAGCGGTAATGGCAATACCTCCCCAGATAGCACCAAAATAGGTAAGTGTTTTTTTATAATTAAAGGAAAATATAAGGCGGGCGATATATTGCACAAATGCCCCAATTGTGAATGCAATCACCACCGAAAGCAAAATCCCGGAAATAATTCCCAAAGCCTTGGCTGAATTTATATACTGACTAATTTCAAGGGCATTGGGATCGTTGTATATTTTAATTAAGGAAATGGCTACCGAAGCTCCCAGCAACTCAAAAACAATGGAAACAGTTGTAGAAGTGGGCATTCCAAAAGTATTAAACGCATCCAGCAAAATCACATCGGTGATCATAACGGCTAAAAAGATGATCATGATTTCTGAGAAATAGAAATTTTGCGGATGGAAAATCCCTTTCCTGGCCACCTCCATCATACCACTCGAAAAAGTAGCTCCTACCAGGATACCGATGGCCGCTACAATTAAAATAACTTTTAGTGATGCAACTTTAGACCCGATAGCTGAATTCAAAAAGTTTACAGCATCATTACTTACACCTACCACCAGATCAGAGATGGCAAGGGCAAATAGAACAATAACGAATATCAGATAAATAGTATCCATTTTATTCAGCAAGTTAACCTGAAAAAGTTTGCTAAATTACAAATAAGCTGATCAGTGTAATGCAACGCCAATATAAGTTAAAGTTAAGTCAATATTAATTTAGTGTTAATAAAAAATAGCAATTAAATTTCTCGCGGGCTTGATGACTATTTTATTTTTACATCCAATCCAACAACAACAATATACTATGGTCAATAATTTATTACTCCTTCGTTATTTTGCAATTGGAATGCTATTATTGATATCGTTAGCCACCATTTCTCAGGAACCGGAAGCAAAGCCTGACCCAGGGAAGGTTTATGGTAAAATCTACTCTAATTTTTATACAGAACTGAATGAAGGTGATAATCAAACTGCCTTCGAAATCCGAAGGGCCTATTTTGGCTATGAGCGAAAACTTGGAAGCCACTTCAAAGCCAATGTAAAGTTAGATATCGGAAGTCCGGATGATATTTCCGAATTTTCCAGGATCCGCAGATACGCGTATTTTAAAAACGCGTATTTAGCTTATCAAAAAGATAAACTAACAAGCTATTTCGGCATTATTGACCTGATGCATTTTAAGATCCAGGAAAAATACTGGGCTCATCGCTACATCGAAAAATCATTTGCGGATGCCTACCGCTTTGGTTCATCTGCCGATCTGGGCTGGCTTATTCAATACGACTGGACCGATTGGATATCACTGGATTTTACGATGAGCAACGGAGAGGGCTATTCACAACTTCAAACCGATAATACCTTTCGCTCGGCGGTGGGAGTTTCATTGTATCCGGGCTACAATTTAATTACACGATTATATTATGACTGGAGTGAAAAGGATGATAATCAATCCACCGCCTCTTTATTTTTGGGTTACAAATTGGACCATAAGTTTATTGGTGGTGTTGAATACAATTACAGATTTAACGACGATTATACAGCAGACTATAACATGTATGGTTATTCAGCTTTTGCATCCTGGTTCTTCATCGAAAACTGGCAGGTTTTCGGACGGTACGATAAGCTCTCATCCAACATTCTGGATGGAGAAAACATCCCATGGAATCTGGCTGATGACGGAAGTAAAATTATTGCCGGCATTGAATACAGCCCCATCAGCGAGGTAAAACTGGCCCTTGATTACCAGGATTGGTTCCCATATGCAAACAATGCAAAAAATGAGCAATTTATTTTTTTAAATGTTGAAGTTTCCTTTTAAAAAAGTTGATGATATGAAAACACCCAGGACAAGCACACTTTTTATTTTTTCACTCCTGCTGATAGTATTTGCAGATTGTGATCGTAAAAGTGAATACAACGTTTATGAAGGTGCGGATGTTATTTCAGATAACGGTTCGGGAACGGGAACTACCACCTGGACTTCGGACCGGAATTATTTGCTGGATGGATTTGTATTTGTAAACGATGGCCAAACATTAACCATCGAAGCGGGAACCGTAATCCGGGCCAAAACAGGGCAGGGCGAAAATGCAAGCGCTTTAATTGTAGCCCGTGGCGGCAAAATCAAAGCACTGGGCAGCTCAGTAAATCCAATCATCTTTACCTGCGAAGGCGATGATCTTGAAGGGTCTGTACCCACCTTTTCAAAAGGGCTTTGGGGTGGTGTGATCATCCTGGGAAATGCGCCGCTCAACAATGAATTTAGTGAGGCCCACGTGGAAGGTATTCCTTTTACGGAACCCAGAGGTGTATATGGCGGACCCGACGAAGAAGATGATTCGGGGATTTTGCGTTATGTTTCAATTCGCCATGGAGGTACCAATATTGGCAGTGAAAATGAAATTAACGGCCTTACGCTCGGTGGCGTGGGTAATACAACCATCATTGAATATGTGGAAGTGATCGCAAACAAAGATGATGGTATTGAGTTTTTTGGTGGGACCGTTGATTGTAAATATATTGTTTCAGCTTTTAATGGAGATGATGCATTTGACTATGACCTGGGATATCATGGCCGTGGTCAGTTTTGGCTCGGGATACAGGATCCAGCCGAAGGGGATCTCTTAATAGAAGGAAGTGGTGGTTTGGATCCCGAGTTGGGCCAACCCTATTCCATACCAATGATATACAACTGTACGCTTATAGGAAGGGGAAACAATATCACCAATCGCACCATTCAGCTAAATCTTTATGCAGGAGGCCATTTCGGAAATTCAATAATGATCAATCAGCACAATGGAGTATATATTCAGTATAAGGATGGTTTCAACAATTGTTTTGATCAGTTTCAAAATAATAATATCACTTTAGATCACAACATATTTTGGGACGTAGCTGAAAACATTGCAACTGATGTTTTCCGGGTTTATGCAGAAGCAGGTGTGGATGTAACCAATCAAAATGCAATTTTCAGTAATTATTTTGAAGAAGCTGCCAATGTTATTACCAATCCGGGGATCGGGATCAGTGAATCATCTTACAATGTTCTGCCGGCAGGAAATATATCCGACAATATGGGCGCATATCCTGACTCCTGGTTCAGTAATGCAGGATTTAAAGGAGCCTTCCTCTATGATAATTGGGCACGAAACTGGACTCTCATCCATCAGAGCGGATGGATTGAATGATGCTTTTTTATTTTCCAGCAATCAGGTTTTCACCGGAAATATAAAGGTTAAAATCACGATACGACTTTACAAGATTAATGGCCTGTAATAATACGTTTTTAGTTTCAGCAAGTAAATTAAGATAAAGCATACTGTTTCGGGTACCTACCTCATTCAATTTAATTCTCTTGATTTGATTCTTTCGCATGATATCAAGAACCGCCAGCAATTTTTGTTGCTCCTGAATGTGATAATTAACCTGATCCGTTTTACGTGATTTTATGGTTTTATTAACTTCTTCCATAAATCCCTTCACTTTTGCTGATAATTCTTTCAGCTCCATATTCTGAACTTCAAGCAGGGGCTTGTGGTTATTATCAACATGCTCAAAAGCCGGCTTGGAAATAAAGGTAATACTATGTGCCATTTCACGTAAATAATCCAAAACCTGAACATAATAATGCCCTGTTTCGATGAAATTCTCCTCCAGATTTATTATCGTGTCACTCACGGAGTCTTTAAGCTGTTTCGTCTCTTTATTAAGCGATTGAACCATTTTAAACGATTTTCGGAGCTGTTTATAACTCTCCGAAGTGAGACCGTCCAGGGTAATTCCATAAATTGAATTTATGTCGGTTAAAATCTCTGAAACATTTTTAGTACACTGGTCAGCAATTTTCTCACCATTCATTTTTTCGGAAATAACCGAACCTGCCGGTGTAACTAAATCATGTTTGCGACGATGAATTGCATGGGTGCGATAAACTACAAAAGCAACCAAAACCATCAATACCAGGATTGCAGCAAATCCGCCAAGGTGAATAATGTATGCAATTACAAACGAAGCAACAAATGCAGAAAACGCAGTAAAGAACCAGCCACCAATTACCGATATTACTCCGGTAATTCTGTATACAGCACTTTCACGCCCCCAGGCACGGTCGCTCAATGATGTTCCCATGGCAACCATAAAAGTTACGTATGTTGTCGAAAGCGGGAGCTTCAGAGAAGTTGCAAAAGCAATAAGAATACTTGCCACAACCAGTGTTACCGATGCTCTGATAAGATCAAATGCTGGTGCATTTGAACCCAGTTTTTTCTGCTTTTTAACAAAGGGCTTTTGATCAAATTGACGATCTATCCGATCAATTACCTTTTCAGGAATAACCGACTTAATTGCGTTATTCAGGGCATTTGAATTTCTTACAATTGTCCGTGCCAGTAAAGTGGAGCCAAAACGTTCCTCTCCTTCTTCCTGCCGCCCAAGATCTACAGAAGTTTTAATAACGCTGCGTGCCTTTCTGGAAGTCCACAAGGTTATAACCATAACCAGTCCGGCTATTAACAGAAAATAAGTTGGAGTTTTTATCTTCTCTGTGAGGCTGGTCATCAGAAATAGATTAGGATCTGCACCAGGATCTGCAATAAAGGCTTTATACGACTCAAATCCAGCCAGTGGCACCCCGATAAAATTCACCAGATCGTTACCAGCAAAAGCCATAGCTAACGCAAAGGTTCCCACCAGAACAATGAACTTCAGGATATTAAATTTAAATAACCAGTTTAGTATTTGTAATAATACGGTCCATGCAATAAAACTAATCCCAATAATAGCTGCAGCATTATGGCTGATATAGTCTTTAATATCATCCGACATAAAAGCAGCGCCTTTTGCTCCTTTAATCAGCATAAAGTAGGTAATTGCAGCAATTGCAATACCTCCGTACATGGATCCGTAATATTTGATTTTTTTCTCATAATTGAAGGAGAAAAGCAGTCGGCTTAGATATTGTATTACCGCGCCCACCGTAAAGGCGACCACCACCGAAAGCAAAATTCCCGATATGATAGCAAGTGCTTTGGCCGAGTTAATATATTCACTCAGTTCAAGTGCATTGGGATCATTCATCACTTTAATAAGCGATACTGCAACTGCGGCTCCCAACAATTCAAAAACGATGGAAACGGTTGTGGATGTTGGCATCCCAAAGGTATTAAACAAATCCAGCAGGATCACGTCTGTGATCATTACGGCAAGGAAAATGATTATGATCTCCGAAAAATAAAAATGTTGTGGATGAAAAATCCCTTTCCGGGCTACTTCCATCATACCACTTGAAAACGTAGCACCCACCAGAACACCCAGGGCTGCAATTATCATGATCATTTTAAAACTTCCGGCTTTAGCGCCAACAGCTGAATTCAGAAAATTCACAGCATCATTACTTACACCTACTATCAGGTCGGAAATTGCAAGAATGAAGAGGATAATGATGAGAACAAGGTAAATTGATTCCATTAATGCTGAATTGGATTATTACAATGCTTGCTTTTGTTTATTTCAATTGTAAAGGGAGCACAAATATAACCAAAAGAGCCTCTGCAATCTTAATTAAACCTTAATAAATCATCACCAAATTATTAAGCGGCTCCTTCAGAGTTTCTCCAGCTCAACCGTGAAATGCCGCATGATTGGCGGCTCACGGAGGATTTTAAATCCGCGGGTGATCTTATTGCGTCGTTCGTACACGTTAGCTACCGAGGCTGCCACATAATCCATATGGCTGTTTGTGTAAACCCTTCGCGGAATGGCCAAACGAACCATTTCCAACTCCGGGTAACGGTTTTCACGGGTGTCCGGATCACGGTCGGCAAGCATGGTACCTATTTCCACACCCCGAACACCTCCTTCAAGATAAATTTCCGTGGCCAGTTTTTGAGCAATGTACTCTTCTTTTGGAATCTGCGGTAAAAACGCCTTTGCATTTAAAAAGATGGCATGTCCGCCAAAAGGCTCCAGCATAGGAACACCATACGATT
>Ga0209607_1003486_pt1 | contig 12063 bp, 10 predicted proteins | sample AD_UKC117_MetaG_FD_184413 | JGI IMG/M metagenome (GOLD analysis project Ga0209607, IMG submission 184413) | Active sludge microbial communities of municipal wastewater-treating anaerobic digesters from Hong Kong - AD_UKC117_MetaG (SPAdes)... | ecosystem: Engineered > Bioreactor > Anaerobic >... | reverse complement strand
AACAAACAGGATTTGGGTAGTGTAGGCTTTTATGCATTCAGGGTCTTTTTTTCTTTGCTCTCCGATGTAGATGGGAACCATCATGGAAGCAATGGCTCCGGTTACAATACCTCCAATGCTGGTTGCCGGATCCATGGCCACCAACAGGGCGTCCAATCGCCAGCTAGTTCCAAAATGAGCAGCCAACACCATTTCTCGGATAAACCCCATGGCCTTGGAAATGATGGTGAAAACCATAATGGAAATTGTTCCCATGGCGATGGATTGTGGTTTTGATAAAATCATTTTCATGCGATTCATTGAGTTTTTCAAAAGAGTCGTCCTTTCTTTCACGCCTTGCTGGACTATTATATCAGGAAAAACAAGTTTGTCAGTCAAGAGGTGTTTACTTTTTTTATACAGGCACCTTGATGTTATAATCAACAATAAGGAGAGATGATGAATAAACAAAGGGGGAACGTCGATGACGATATTGGTTACAGGAGTTGCCGGGTTTATTGGAAGCAATTTTGTCTATTATTATTTGAATCAACATCCGGACAGTGAGATGATTGGATTAGACAGTTTGACTTATGCGGGAAATCTTGACAATCTGTCCAATCTGACAGTGGAGCAAAAGCAAAGGTTTCACTTTATCAAAGGGGATATCAACGATAAAGTGCTGCTGGAAAAGATTTATTCACAGTACGATCTCGATGGAATAATCAACTTTGCAGCGGAAAGCCATGTGGATCGTTCCATTCACGATCCGCAGATTTTTTTAAAAACCAACATTTTGGGAACCCAGAATTTGCTCCATGTCTTCAAAGAACATTACGATGAAGAAAAAGGACATAAATTTCTGCAAGTCTCCACCGATGAAGTTTACGGAACCTTGGGACCTACCGGATTGTTCTCTGAAACCACCCCCCTGGATCCCCACAGTCCCTATTCTGCAAGCAAGACCAGTGGGGATTTGATTGTTAAGGCCTATCACGACACCTATGGTTTATACACCTTGACAACGAGATGTTCCAATAATTACGGACCTTATCAGTTTCCGGAAAAACTCATTCCCCTGATGATCAACAACGCCCTTCATCATAAGGAACTGCCTGTTTATGGGGATGGCAAACAGGTGAGGGATTGGTTGTATGTGAGTGATCATTGCCGGGCTATCGATCAGGTATTTGAATGCGGCTTGAGTGGAGAAGTATACAATATCGGGGGAAACAATGAAAGGGAAAATATCTTGATTGTTCAGTCGGTTCTTAAGATCCTGAGGGAAAAAACTGGAGACTCAGCCATTAACGAGGGGCTTATCAAACACGTTAAAGATCGCCTCGGCCACGACAGGCGATATGGCATTGACGCATCCAAGATCAAGAAAGAAATGGGATGGGAACCACAAGTTTCCTTTGAACAGGGGATTGTGTTAACCATCGACTGGTATCTGAACCATCAGGAGTGGACGAAATCGGTCATTTCAGGTGAGTATTTGGATTTTTACCAAAAAAATTACTTTCAATAGAAAGCCTGCCGGCAAAGATTTCCCGGCAGGTTCTGATTACTTTTTCAATCGAATGATCCGCTTTTTGACTTATCAACACAATAATTGGTTTTTACACTGACAGATATTCCTTGAGTTTCTCAACAAACAGGTCGATATCTTTACTGCCGATCCAATAATGGGTCACAAATCTCCATAAACCCTCATCTTCCGGGTTGACGAGAATATTGTTTTTTTGGAAATGTGTCACCAGACTCATCGGGTCTGATACACCGGAAATCCGACAATAAACCATGTTGATGTCCAACTGATCCTTTAAAACCCGGACCTGTTCGATTTCGCTGAGTTTTTCAGCCAGGTATTGTGCCATTTGATGATCTTGATCAAGCCTGTCAGTCATCTTTTCCAAGGCAATGATTCCGGGAGCTCCGATGAGTCCGGCTTGTCTCATGGCCCCACCCATGATTTTCCTGTTTTTTCTGGCTCTGTGAATGAATGATTCAGATCCAACCAACATGGATCCAACAGGAGCACATAATCCTTTGGATAAGCAGAACATCACAGAATCCGCACAGGCTGCGATTTCTTTAGCGGTTACCTTTAAGGAAACCGCTGCGTTGAAAATCCTCGCTCCGTCCATGTGGACGGGGATGCCATGGCTTTCAGCCATTTTTTTAATGGATTGAAGCTGATTAATCGGAATGACTTTACCGTTGGAATGTGCATTTTCAACACAGATTAAACCCGTTCGTGGAAAATGGAGATCTTCTGTTCTGATCATCTTCTCAATCGTTGGGGCATCCGGGTATTCACCGCCGTCATCAAAAAAGGCCAGTTGGACTCCGGCAATCACGGCTGAAGCACCCGCTTCATGGGCAACGATATGGCAATGTTTCCCCAGGATGACTTCATCCCCTCTGAGTGTATGGGTCAACAGGCTCAGCTGATTACCAAAGGTTCCTGATGGAACAAACAGGGCCGCTTCCTTACCCAGTATCTTAGCCGATAATGCTTCCAAACGATTAACCGTAGGATCATCACCATAGACATCATCTCCTAAAGGGGCTTCTATTGCTGCTTTTAACATCTCTTGTGTGGGGTGGGTAACCGTATCGCTTCTCAAGTCGATTTTATTCATCTGATTGACCTCCATCTTCCGTTTCTGTTATTTTGCTTTCCAAGAGCTGGTATATATGCAGTTGTTTTTTCAATACATCTTCTTCATCAAAATTTTCAATGGCACGTTTGCGACATTTGTCATCCGGGATTTGAAAATTGTTCATAGCCTTTTCCATAGCTTTGTACAGCTCTTTCGGATTATTCAACGGAACCAGGTATCCTGTTTTTCCATCCACGATTTCCTCCCGGATTCCCCGGATATTTGTTCCAACAACCGGAACACCCATGCTAAGAGCTTCGAGAGAGGAAATCGGCATCCCCTCTTTATGGGAAGGCAGAACAAAGACATCTGTGATACTGAGTAATTCCGGGATATCCATGCGAAAGCCCAAAAAACGCACGGCTTGTTCCAAGTTATTGATCTTAATAAAAGTTTTGACTTTTTCTTCCAGTTTGTATGCGTTTTTATCGGGAGGCTCGCCGGCAATGATTAGTTTGGTCATGGGGTATTTGCCGTGCAAGATGGCAAATGCCTGCAATAATTCCATGATGCCTTTTTCTGACTTTAAGTATCCGGTATAATTGAAAACCTTTTCACCTTCATTCACATTCAACTCCTGGCGAATGGCTTCCTTTACGTTGCTGTGGAATCGGATGGGATTGAATTTCACTTTTGTGTCCACTCCCACACTCTGAAGGTTAATGATTTTCTCAGGTTCCAAAAAGTGGTGTTCGATGGCGTATTCCCTGTCTTCGCTGTTTACGGTAAATAAATAATCGGTACTTTTTTTTGCTGTTCTTTTTTCAAGATATGAAAAAAAGTGACGTTTAAACCAATTCATGTCTTCTGTAAAATAAAAGCCGTGACTGGTGTAGATAATATAGGGTACTTTTGCGCTGGATGCGGCGTTTCTGGCAATCAGAGAAGCATAGGGACTGTGGGCGTGTATGATTTCCGGCTTTAACCCCTTGAAGAGTTCCAACATGGTTGAATAAGCGGTAAATATCTTCCATGGGTTGAATTTGGTGGGAATTTGAACATCGTAAACGGCGATGTGATGATCGATGATAAAGGGATTGTTTTTCAATTTTGAATCAGTGTCTGATGTAATAATATCAATTTCGTGTCCATTTTGAATTAACTTTTCCATTAGAGGAAAAAGAAAGGCTTGTACAGTGTCTGAAACCGATGTAATCTGAACGATTTTCAACTCTCTCACTCCATTTTGCTTCAATTTTATCTGGCGGCCATCTTCACGCAGCCTTTTACTATTTTTACAGACGATTATAACATGTTAACGCACGATCACAAATGGAACCCTTTTGTTTTTTGTACCGGTAGAAAAGCACATAACCGCTATCAAATCAAATTCCAAAAAAAGTTGAATAAAATTGCTCATTTGAGCCTGGATATGATAAGATTGCTTTGACCATTTTTTTACTCTGGAGGAGCATTCATGAGGCTATTTGAAAAAAATAAGATCTGTTCTTTGCTCAATATTCGTTACCCCATCATCGAAGGTGGAATGGCATGGGCCGGCAGCCCGGAACTCTGTGCGGCCGTATCTGAAGCTGGGGCATTGGGGACGATTGGCGCAGGAGCAATGAATCCGCAAGAGTTCGACCAGGCCATTGATTATGTGAAAGCACATACGAACAATCCATTTGCCGTTAATTTCGTCGTTTTTTCGCCGTTCATCGATGAACTCGTCCGATTAGCAGCTGAAAGAAAAGTACCTGCTTGTATTTTCGGAGCCGGAAACCCGCAACGACATGTCTTTCGCCTTAAGGCAGAAGGGATTACGGTTTTATCGGTTTGTTCTTCTCCCAGTCTGGCGATTCTGTTGGAACGTGCCGGTGTTGATGTGATTATCGGAGAAGGGCTTGAATCGGGCGGCCATGTAGGAGATGTGAGTACCATGACACTTATTCCGGCTGTAAGAGATTGTGTTCGTGTTCCCTTGATTGCCGCAGGGGGGATTGTTGATGGTCGAACCATGGCGGCTGCAATGTGTTTAGGAGCAGATGGTGTTCAAATGGGGACCCGCTTTTTGTGTTCGGTTGAATCGACGGTGAGCGAGTCCTTTAAACAGATGATTTTGAAAAAGGATGTCAGGGGAACCCATTTAACGGGAGAAAAGCTGGGTCATCCGGTACGAGTTTTAAAGACCCCGTTTTCAAAAAAGGTAAAAAGAATGGAAATAGAAGATCCCAGTCAGGCCGAGCAAATGATATTAGGTTCTTTAAAAAATGCTGTTTTAGATGGAGATATTCAAAACAGTTCTTTCATGGCGGGGATGGCCGCTGGGAATATCCACGATATCTTGCCGGTTGCCGGTATTGTTGAACAGATGATTGCCGATTACGGGCGAATGATGAAAAAGCTGGCATCCGGAGAATAAAGAACGAATGGTTATTCATCCCAAAACAGGATTGAAATTGTAGACGAAAGGGGTCATTTAAATATGAAGAAGAGAGGATATGTCGTATATGAAATTTTTCCGGACCGGTTTAATGCCTCTTCAAAGAAAGAAGGGATGATTCAATGGCATGTTCCCGTTGAAAAAAAACCGGCAGGTGCCCATCAGTTTGATTTTTACGGCGGTGATTTGATAGGAATAGCCGATAAATGCGATTATTTGAAAACCTTAGGCATCGGTTTATTATACATGACCCCGATTTTCAAGGCCATGACCAATCACCGATATGATTGTGTGGATTATTTCAGCATCGATCCCATATTGGGAACGGAAAAGGACTTGAAGACACTAATTGACACTTGTCATAAAAATGGGATTCGGGTTGTTTTGGATGGGGTGTTTAATCACATTGGCATGAATAACCCGTGGTATAAGGATCCGGCTTATCGTGACTTTTTGAATGAAAAAAACGGAGAAATCACCTGGTGGGGCTCTCACAAGGGGCTACCGGAATTGAATCTTGACAATCTACAACTCAGAGACCTGTTGTGGAACAAAAGGGATTCAGTGGTTCAGAAATGGACCAGCCTGGGAGTGGATGATTGGCGTTTGGATTGTGCTTATGATGTAGGATATGATTACTGCAAGGAGTTAAGCGGAGTATTAAAGAGTATGGGAGATCATGACACTATCGGAGAAATTTGGTCTTATCCCGGAGAATGGGTCAAAAACGGGGTGCTTGACGGGGTGATGAATTATTACTTTCGGGAGTTGATCAAATCCTATCTGGAAGGAAAACTAACCGGAACAATGTTGACGGCTGTTGTTGAAAAAACCATAGATGATTCTAAGCTGGAAGCCATACTTAAAAGCTGGAATGTTCTCTCCAGTCATGATACCCCACGTGTGAAGAATGATTTTTCCGACAAGTGGAAACTGGCCGTGGCCCTTCAGTTTACGCTTCCTGGGAGCCCGATGGTGTATTATGGTGAAGAATTAGGACTCTCGAGCGAAACAGATCCTTATTGCAGACAACCCATGCCCTGGAAGGATCTGCATATTGATCCGGAAACGTTCTCATTTTACAAGAAAATGATCGCTTTATACAACGACAAACCAGCACTGCATGCCGGTAATTTTGGCGTATTGGAGTATTCTAACAGCCAGTTGCTCGCTTTCTCTCGATTTACCCATGACATAAAGGATTATTTGGTGATTATCATCAATCCCAGTGATCAATCCCAGAGCTTTCAATTGATTTCAAGAGAATCCTCTCTCATGAATGGATCGAAGATGGTGGCTCTCCATTCAAAGAAAAAAGCGGATATTTGTAATTCTATGATTTATGGAACCATCGAAGCTCATTCTTATGAAATCTATGAATTGGAAATAAACAAGACGGGATATTCGCCTTATAAGAGATTGTCTAATCAATGAGTGGTTGAGTCAGTTGACGCTGTTCATCAAAAGGGTGTGATGGAAAGGAAGGAATATCAATGCTTAAAGAAGTGATTCAAATCATTGCCGATAGCCCCTATTTGTCCAAAAAAGAAATCGGAAACCGGTTGAACATATCCGAGAACCTGCTGGAGCAGGTTTTTATAGATCTGATACGAATGGGTTATTTGAAAAGACAGGTGTGTGATTCAGCCTGTCACAGCTGCCCTGTAGCGAATTTCTGTTCTAAAACGGATGTCACCATCGACTACTGGCTAATTACTCAAAAAGGGTACCAGCTTATTCAGAGCGCTTGAGAATATCCTTTAATGCCTCAAAATAAAAACGTTGCCTTTGAAACATTTCTTCTTCAGAATCGCCTTCTTTTTCGAGCTGATAAGGCCCTTCGTGATCATATCCGCAGATATGAAGCAAACCATGAATCAACATGAACAGGTATTCTTCTTCAGGCGTGTTTTGCCAGTTGTGTGCCTGCCTATTGATGGTATCGATGGAAAGAAAAATATCTCCTAGTTCCATGATATTTTCATCCATTTGATCATCCGATAAGGCAAAGGTGAGGACATCGGTGGGTTCATCCACCCCTCTGTAATTCCGATTTAATTCCTGGATGTGTTCATCGGTGCAGTTGATGATGGAAAGAGAGTAATTACCGTCTTCCAATTCTCTTGTCAGGATATAATCGACAATCACACTGATTTTTTTTTCAGAAAAGGGTATGCAACCGTCATACTCATTCACCCAATTGACCATTGCGTTGGTTTTCTCCATGTTTTACTCCTCTTTCTTTCGCTCATCCATTTTAGGAATGAGCCGATTTTCTTCAGCATCTTCGGCTTCTTTTGGATATTGGATGCGTTTGTGATAGGCCTTGACGATCACACGGGTAAATTCCTGTGCGATTTCCTCCAGATCTTTCAGGGTCAAACCGGAATCATCCAGCTGCCTTTCCATGTAAATGCCGTTAATAATGTCTCCCACAAGTTCCTGAACCTTTTGAGGTGTGGGGCTTTCAAGACTTTTTACCGCTGCCTCGCAAGAGTCTGCCAGCATAAGAATGCCTGCCTCTTTAAACTGTGGTTTAGGTCCTGAATAGCGATATTGATCGTCAGAGGTATCGGTGTCTTTGTTTTTTGCCTTGTTGTAAAAGAATTTTTGAACCCTGGTTCCATGATGCTGGATAATAAGGTCTTCGAAAAGAATGGGCAGCCTGTATTTTCTGGCCAACTCGCCCCCGTATTTAACGTGTTCGGTTAACACCAGATAACTCATGCTGGGATTCAATCGGTCATGGGGATTGTCATCCACCTGATTTTCAGTAAAAAAATCCGGCTTTTTGGTCTTGCCGATATCATGAAAATAGGCGCCTACACGTGCTAGAATGGGGTTCACCTTGATTCTTTCGGCGGCGGCTTCGGATAGATTGGAGAGCATGAAACTGTGAAAATAGGTTCCGGGTGCCTTTTGCATCAACTCTTTCAGCAGCTGCTGGTTTAAATTCCCCAGTTCGAGCATACCGATATTGGAATAAATTCGGCTGATCCATTCGATATAAGGCAGCATCCCGATGACTAGAACCGTTGAAACGATTGGGGTGATGGTGATCAACAAAACGGACTGAAGCGAAAAGGGTTCAAAATTGGAAAGTACCAAGAAAAAATAGCCCATCAGGCTAAACAGAGAAATCAAAAGTGCCTGAAGAGTCAGTTCGATTCTTCTGTCGACATCAGATACCAACTGAGCGGTGAGATAACCGGTAATCAAAAGAAAAAAGGAAAATGCCGAGTGGCTTGGGAACAGCAGGATGATAAAAGAGGACAAAAAGATAGCAGATATTTGTCCGGCACGCTTACCTAACAAAACGGTGATCAGAGAAACACCCAGAAAAGGCGACATGGACTGATAACCGATGTATTTTCCGGTAAAGATGATTAACGATCCGCAAATCAACAGCAAAAAATAAAAGGTGCGCCTGTACTGATGATGAATCTGGAAAAACCTGACGGTATGCAAGGCACTTTCACTGACAATCAGTTCAAGAAAGAGCAAAATGATAAAGATGAAAAAAAACCGAAAAATATCCCATTGCCAAATTAGCAAAACAGAAAGCAATGCCAGTAAAGAAGCGACGACAAAGGGGTCTATGCCCGAAACAAACCAGACGCTGAATGTGTCTTTTATTTTCTCAAAACTGGTGTTCAAAGAGAGGTTATTGAGTTCTTTCGGTTTCTTCTGAGCGCTCATAGGCAGTAATAATCTCCTTGACAAGCGGGTGTCTGACCACATCATTCTTCCCGAGATAGGTGAATTTGATTCCTTTAATTCCCTTCAGGATTTTCTCGCAATGCAATAATCCCGATTTCTGACCGGCTTTCAGGTCTATTTGTGTGATATCACCGGTTACAACGACTTTTGAATAAAATCCCGTTCGTGTGAGGAACATTTTCATCTGGGGAATAGTGGTGTTTTGAGCTTCATCCAAGATGATGAATGAATTATTGAGTGTTCTGCCCCGCATATAGGCCAAAGGGGCTATTTCAATGGTGTTTTGCTCTCTCAAGTATAGGAACTTTTCAGGCGAGAGCATGTCGTACATGGCATCGTAAAGCGGTCTCAGATAAGGATCCACCTTGTCTACCAAAGTACCGGGTAAAAAACCCAGGCTTTCACCGGCTTCCACAGCCGGTCTTGTTAAAATGATGCGGCTGACCTGGCCGTTTTTTAACGCTTCTACTGCCATGGCAACAGCCAGATAGGTTTTGCCGGTACCGGCCGGTCCAATGGAAAAAACAATATCGTTTTCCCGCATGGCTTCCAGATATTTTGATTGTCCGGAAGTTTTGGCCCGTACTTTCGCCTTTTTCAAAAAGGTTTTATTCTCATTGATAACCGTTGAAAGGGTTTTATCCTGTTCTTCACTTTTACCGTTCATCTTGCTCCTTGTGAATAGATATTCGATTTCCATTTGATCCGGAAAATGACCGCTTTGAATAGCAGAGATCATTTCTTTAAAAAAATCTTCAGCTTTTCGAATGTTTTCCGTTCTGGCAGATCGGATCCAGAGTTCATTTTCAACAATGCTGATTTCAACATCGAACAGCTCTTGCGCTTTTCTCAATAAGGCATCATGCTGACCGAGAAGATAGATCATTTCGATTTCTGACGGAACTTTCAACTTTGCCATTTTTAACAACAAATCAACACCTTTTCCGAGATGGTTATTCCCATTCGATGGTGGCCGGTGGTTTGGACGTGATATCATAGACAACCCTTCCAACCTCTTTAATGGAATTGGTAATTCTTCTGGATGCTTCATCCAGCAGTTCATGGGGGATTCTGGACCAATCTGCGGTCATGGCTTCCACACTGTCAACAGATCGCAGTACAATAGTGTAGCCGTATGAACGACGATCTCCAACAACACCAACACTTCGAACCGGCAGGATCACTGCAAACGATTGCCACGCCTTTTCAAGCCATTGAGCCTCACGCAAAACCTCTCTGAAAATGAAATCGGCTTCCTTTAAAATCACAATCTTTTCATCGTTAATTTCTCCCAAACATCTCACCGCCAAACCGGGTCCAGGAAAGGGTTGACGCTGCACGATATGATCGGGGATTCCCAGGATTTCGCCGATTTTTCTCACTTCATCTTTGAACAGGTCACGAAGGGGTTCGATCAGCGCCATCTTCATATCATCCGGTAAACCGCCTACATTGTGATGGGATTTGATTTTTGCTGTTTTGCCTGTTTTTGTTCCGGCGCTTTCGATCACATCAGAATAGATGGTTCCCTGTACTAAGAAATCTGCATCACCGATTTGTGAAGCTTCACGTTCAAAAACCCGGACGAACTTTTCTCCGATGATTTTTCGCTTCTGTTCGGGATCTTCTACACCTTTGAGTTCCTGAAAAAAGTCATTTTTTGCATTAACCAATCTGAATTTCAAACCCAAGGCCTTTTTGAAAACAGCCGGGACTTCAAATTCCTCATCCTTTCTCAACAAACCATGATCAACAAAGATATTGGTTAACTGATCACCGATCGCCTTGTGAACCAATACCGATGCCACTGAAGAATCCACTCCTCCAGAAAATCCACTGATCACTTGTTTATTTCCGGCGACTTCTCGTATTTGCTTGATCTTTTGTTCGGCAAAATCCTCCAAACTCCAAGAGGCCTTGCAATCGCATTGTTCAAAAAGGAAATTGGAAAGAATGGTTTCGCCGTATTCTGTATGTTTGACTTCAGGATGAAACTGGATGCCGTACAAGAGGGCCTTTTTGTCTTCTGCAGCTGAAATGATACCGCTTTCAGTTTGGGCAGTCTTTTCAAATCCCGTTGGAAGATTTGTCACCGAGTCTCCATGGCTCATCCAAGTAATAAAGGAGGTCGGGCATCCGTTAAAGAAAGGAGATTTCCCATCCAGCTTCATTTTTGTCCGGCCGTATTCACATTTTCCCGTATGCGATACTTGTCCGTGAAGATGATGGATGATAAGTTGAAAACCGTAACAAATTCCTAAAACGGGAATTTTTCCTTTGATCAGATCAAACCATTGGGGTATTCTCCCAGCATCTTCTTCATAGACACTTTCAGGTCCTCCGGAAAGGATGACGCCTTTAATATCTCCGGCAGGCAGGGTTGAATCGGGGGAGACAACCTCTGAAAAGACGTGGTTTTCCCGAACCCGTCTGGCAATCAAACGGGTGTATTGTGAGCCGTAATCGACGATGATTATCTTTTCCATTTCATTTCCACACCTTTTTTGTTTTCTTTGATTATATGCCGAACAATGTCTTGACTTCTTGGGCAGTTGCTATTTCTCTGTTCAGATTGATGGCGATGTTAACGACACGCTCAACCAACTCAGCGTTGCTTTTGGCTAAAACGCCCCTTGACAGATAGATGTTGTCTTCCATTCCCACACGTACATGGCCCCCGGTAGCGATGGCTATTGCAGCCATATTCAATTCCTGTCGCCCGATTCCGGCAACGCACCAGGTGGCTTCTTTTGGGATCATGTTTTTCATGAGGCATAGACTTTCCAAACTCGCTTCCATCGCCCCGGGAACTCCGATAACAAAATCAAAATGATAATGCTCTCTTTGTATATACCCTTTGTCGATCAGCCAATTGGCAAAGGACACATGGCCTGCTTCAAAGCACTCGAATTCCGGCATAATCTTTTTTTCATTTATCTTTTGGGCAAAGGCAAGAATCATGTCCTTCGTATTCATAAAGACATCGGAACCGAAGTTGCATGTTCCCGTTGACAAAGTAGCCATATCGGGATTGGATTCGAGGCTTTGCAGCCTCTCTTCCGGTTTCATCCAGGTGGCACCACCTGTTGATACCTGAACGATCAGTTCCGGGGCTTTTTGTCTAACCAAAGCAACGGTTTCTTTGAAAATATCTCCGTCCTGAGTGGGTTTTCCCTCTTGATCTCGGACGTGAAGGTGTACGATTCTGGCACCGGCATCATAGCATCGTTTTGCTTCATCTGACAGTTCTTCAGGTGTGGTGGGAAGGTAAGGATCTTGGTCTTTCATAACTTCCGCTCCGCATATGGCTGC
>Ga0209607_1003482_pt1 | contig 12068 bp, 10 predicted proteins | sample AD_UKC117_MetaG_FD_184413 | JGI IMG/M metagenome (GOLD analysis project Ga0209607, IMG submission 184413) | Active sludge microbial communities of municipal wastewater-treating anaerobic digesters from Hong Kong - AD_UKC117_MetaG (SPAdes)... | ecosystem: Engineered > Bioreactor > Anaerobic >... | reverse complement strand
CCTTCTGGTCCGACAGCTGCTTCTGCATGACCTTCGGCGATGGCAGCGGCTCCTACCTGCCGCTGGTCGCGCTGGACGTGGCCGGCCACGAAATGAGCCACGGCGTCACCAGCCGCACGGCCAACCTCACCTACTCCGGCGAGTCCGGCGGCCTGAACGAAGCCACCTCCGACATCTTCGGCACCATGGTCGAGTTCTACAGCAACAATTCCAGCGACAGCCCGGACTACCTGATCGGTGAAGCCATCTACGCCAGCAACCCGAGTGACAGCAAGGCGCTGCGCTGGATGTACCAGCCGAACAAGGACGGCAGCTCGCCGAACTGCTATGCCAGCAACCTGGGCAGCCTCGACGTGCACTACAGCTCGGGCGTGGCCAACCACTTCTTCTACCTGCTGGCTGAAGGCAGTGGCTCCAAGACCTTCGGTCCGAACACCGTGACCTCGCCGACCTGCAACGGTTCGAGCATCACCGGCATTGGTCGCAGCAAGGCCGAGGCCATCTGGTACCGCGCGTTGACGGTCTACATGACCTCCAACACCAACTACGCCGGTGCCCGTGCGGCCACGATCAGCGCCGCGAACGACCTCTACGGCAGCTCGACCGCCAGCTCGGTGGCGGCAGCCTGGAGTGCGGTCAGCGTCAACTGATCCAACTGCGTCACAGCGCAACATCGAAAAGGCCCGCTCCAAGCGGGCCTTTTCTTTTGCCGCGCGTTTTGGCGGTCATTGCCGCATTCAGCCGACCGTCGAAACAACCACTCGTCTACCAATTCATACCGTTTGTTCGCTGCCGGTCGGCGACAGGAGTGCCATAAGCCCCTGCCTGAAGGTTACAAATTGCAACCAAACCGGGAACGGCCCATGTTGCGGCGCCGCAAGACACACCGCTTTCCGGCTCCTAGTGTGTCGGCGTTCGCAGTTTCGGCGCCTGACAGGATTTCGGGCCAGCCAACGCGACCGGAACCTGGCTGCGGTACGAGCCGGGTTTTTTTATGGGTCGCCACTTCATCAGGGATGATCCGGCCGGGGCAGCCCGGCCATTCCTGCAAGTCCGTACAAGCCACTCGGGGAAACTTCATCCAATGAATGTCCGTCACACCACCCTCACCGCCGCCATCGCTCTGGCCCTCGGCTTCGCCGCCTCTGCCCAGGCGGCCCGCCAGGCCGATTCCCAGAACGACGTGCGCGAACAGGCCGTTGGCCGCGCGCTGTCCAACATCGAGTCGAACGCGAAGGCCGTCCATGCCTCGCGCAACGACCAGTTCGAGGCCCGCGACGTCATCCTCGATAACAACGGCGCCGAGCACGTGCGCATGAAGCGCAGCTACCGTGGTCTGCCGGTCATCGGCGGTGACTTGGTCATCCACAACAACCGCGCCGGCAAGCTGGCCTCCGTGAGCCAGACGCTGACCCATGAGATCAGCATCGACACGCATGCCTCGCTGTCCAAGAGCGAAGCCGTGCTGAACGCCGGCGTCGACTTCGGTACCGCCTTCGACGGCGTTTCCGACGCCAAGCTGGTCGTCTACGCTCGCGGCAAGGCGCCGCAGCTGGCCTATGAAGTGGTCTACACCGGCTTCATGCCGGACCAGACCCCGACCGAGATGCACTACTTCGTCGACGCCAACAACGGCCGCATCCTCGACAAGTGGGACGGCATCCACACCAAGGGCAAGCCGGGCGGTGGCGGCGGTAACGGCAATGGCGGCAGCGGAGCCACCTGCGACACCGACAGCGTTGGTACCGGTCGCACCCTGACGCTGGGAAATGTGCCCATCAACACGAGCAGCTGCTCGGATGGCAGCTTCCAGATGGTGGATCTGTCGCGCGGCGGCGGCTACACCACCGACCTCAAGAACCGCACCAACGGCTCGGGCACCACGTTCTCCGATGCTGACAACACCTGGGGCAACAACACCACCTCTGACCGCGCCACCGTCGGTGCCGACGCCCACTACGGTGTGTCCGAGACCTGGGATTACTACCAGAACATCCATGGCCGTGACGGCATCGCCAATGACGGCAAGGGTGCCCTGAGCCGCGTCCACTACGGTCGCAACTACGTCAACGCCTTCTGGTCCGACAGCTGCTTCTGCATGACCTTCGGCGATGGCAGCGGCTCCTACCTGCCGCTGGTCGCGCTGGACGTGGCCGGCCACGAAATGAGCCACGGCGTCACCAGCCGCTCGGCCAACCTCACCTATTCCGGCGAGTCCGGCGGCCTGAACGAAGCCACCTCCGACATCTTCGGCACCATGGTCGAGTTCTACAGCAACAGCGCCTATGACCAGCCCGACTACCTGATCGGCGAAGAGATCTACGCCAGCAATCCGGGCAACAGCAAGGCGCTGCGCTACATGTACAACCCGAGCCTCGATGGCGCTTCGCCGAACTGCTACAGCGGCTCGCTGGGCAGCCTCGACGTGCACTACAGCTCGGGCGTGGCCAACCACTTCTTCTACCTGCTGGCTGAAGGCAGCGGCAACAAGACCTTCAGCAACGGCACGATCTCGTCGCCGACCTGCAACGGCTCCAGCCTGAGCGGCATCGGCCGCAGCAAGGCCGAGGCCATCTGGTACCGCGCCCTGACGGTCTACATGACCTCCAACACCAACTACGCCGGTGCCCGCACCGCGACGATCAACGCCGCGAACGACCTGTATGGTTCGGCCACCGCGTCTGACGTCGCCGCCGCGTGGGACGCCGTCAGCGTCAACTGATATCGCGCTTCATCGCAGCACAAAAAAGGCCCGCCATTCGGCGGGCCTTTTTTCTGTCCATCCGGAATAACCGGACGCTGAGACGTTCGCCGGGATCAGTGCTCGTGGCCACCCTTGCCGTGGACGTGGCCGTGGGCGATTTCCTCTTCGTCGGCTTCGCGCACCTCGACGATTTCCACGTCGAAGTTAAGCGTGCGGCCGGCAAATGGATGGTTGAAGTCGACGTCCAGCACCGACATGCCGGCCTTGAGCACGGTGGCCTGGCGTGGACCGCTCTGGGTACCGATGACGGCGATCATGCCCGGGCGCATCTTCGCCCCGTCACGCACGTGCTTCTTCGGCACGCGACGCACCAGGCCTTCGATGCGCTCGCCATAGGCATCTTCGGGCGGCACGGTAACCTGGAAGGTATCGCCCTCGCCCTTGCCTTCCAGCGCATTGCGCAGGCCGGTGATCAGGCGACTCTTGCCGTAGAGGGCGGCAATCGGATCACCGTTGCGGGTGCTCTCGATTTCCAGCCCGTCCTCGCCAGTCAGCGTGTAGTGGAAACGGACGACGCGATTCTTCTCAACCTGCATGTGTCTCTCCTGCGGCCATCATCCCGGCCTTTCGTTCAGCCGCGCAGCATAGCGACGGCGCGGGCACGGGTCATCCATTTTCTCGCTGCGGGAGAGCCCTGCCCGCCATCAAAGCTGAACGAACCTGCGGGTTTCATTTGACAGAACTGCCGCCAATCGCCAGCTTTCCAAGGATGTCCGCCACACCGCCATCGCCAGCAACGCTTCCCGCCTCGGCAACGCCGATCGGCGAACGGGCGCTGCGCGCGATCGCGGGAATCGTGGTGGTGATCCTGATGGTGGCCTGTGGCGGTGCGCCGAAGCGCCCTTCGGCGCCCGGGCCGGCGCCCCTGGCACGTCCGAGCGGAAACCCCTCGCAGCTGGCCAATGCCGTGCTGTTCCGCGCCATCGCACTGGTCGGGACTCCCTATCGCTGGGGTGGCAACACGCCGGAATCGGGCTTCGACTGCAGCGGGCTGGTCGGCTACGTGTTCCGCGACGCCGCTGGCCTGACGCTGCCACGCACTTCGTCATCCATCAGCGAAATCGCGGCTCCCAAGGTCAAGCGCAGCGAGTTGGCCAGCGGCGATCTGGTGTTTTTCGCCAGCGGCAAGCGGATCGACCATGTCGGCATCTATGTCGGCGAAGGCCGCTTCGTGCATGCCCCCAACCGCGGCGGCACGGTACGCCTGGATGAGATGGATGGGCACTACTGGCGTGATCATTTTCGCTTCGGCAGGCGGCCACTTCACTGATCGCTGCCAGCAAGGCCCTTACCGCGAACCTGAACCGCAGGTCCTGGCGACTCGCCATTCCGCTGGCAATTGGCGGCCGTCTGCCCTAGACTGCGCGCCGTTTGCTGCGCTGTCTGCCGGTTTTCCCTAGCGGAACATGCGATCCCAAGCGCCTCCCTCGATGGAGCCTCGCCCGCAGATCGCCCCAGATCGTCATCAAGGATCGGAAGCGGTTCGTTGAATCGTTTCGGCACAGGATGTGCCATCGAATCAAACACTTGCCTGTTTGTTTTGGAGGGCTCGACGTGGCATTTGCCGCGGCCGCGCTCACGCAAGCCACGGCTTTGGCCCGGCCTTGCGTCCGACCCTGTGACCGTTCCGACGCACCGCCCGTCGCTCACAGACCCGATGCCGTTTCCGCGGTGTCGTCACAACCTGTTTGTTTGAACTGCTGGTCGCGGCGCAGGGAACGTGACCGCCCAGGAGTTAGTGATGTCTTTCGAGTCCCTTGGACTGTCCCCGGCGCGTCTTTCCGCGCTGGCCGAACTCGGCTATGCCGAGCCCACCCCGATTCAGCAATCCGCCATTCCGCTGGTGCTGGCGGGCCACGACCTGATGGCCGGCGCCCAGACCGGTACCGGCAAGACGGCCGCCTTCGCGCTGCCGCTGCTCGACCGCCTGGAAGCCGACAACCGTCGCGCAGGCCCTAAGCAGGCCCGCGTGCTGGTGCTGACGCCGACCCGTGAGCTGGCCTTGCAGGTGCATGAATCCTTCCGTGAGTACGCGGGCACGAGCGGCGCCAACAAGAGCCGCCTGAAGAGCGCCACCGTGTTCGGCGGCGTCGGCATGCAGCCGCAGGTGCAGGCACTGCGCGGCGGTCTCGACGTGCTGGTGGCCTGCCCCGGCCGCCTGATCGACCACATGCAGCAGCGCACCGTTGATCTGTCCGGCGTCGAATACCTGGTGCTGGACGAAGCCGACCGCATGCTCGACATGGGCTTCCTGCCGTCGATCAAGCGCATCCTCGGCGCGCTGCCGAAGGATCGCCAGACCCTGCTGTTCTCGGCCACCTTCGCCGACGAAATCAAGGGGCTGGCCGCGCAGTTCATGCGCGATCCGCAGCAGGTGCAGATCGCCGCGCGCAACAGCGTCGCCGCCACCGTGCAGCATCGCGTGCATCCGGTGAACAATGACCGCAAGCGTGACCTGCTGCTGCACCTGCTGTCCGAGGACAGCCGTCGGCAGACGTTGGTGTTCAGCCGCACCAAGCACGGCGCTGACAAGCTGGTGCGCATCCTGGTGCGTGCAGGCCTCAAGGCCGCCGCGATCCATGGCAACAAGAGCCAGGGCGCGCGCACCAAGGCGCTGGACGATTTCAAGAGCGGTCGCGTCACCACGCTGGTCGCCACCGACATCGCCGCGCGCGGTCTCGACATCGACCAGCTGCCGGCGGTGATCAACTACGAGCTGCCAATGGTGGCCGAGGACTACGTGCACCGCATCGGCCGCACCGGCCGCGCCGGCGCCGACGGCCAGGCCATCTCGCTGGTCAGCCACGACGAGGTCAAGCGCCTGCACGCCATCCAGAAGCTGATCGGTCGCGAGATCAAGCAGCAGCCGGTGGTTGGCTTCGAGCCGGAGTCGCCGCTGGCCTCTGCCCGTCCGCAGCATGGCAACGGCGCAGGCAACAAGCCGCCGCGCTCGCGCCATGGCAATGGTCAGAATCGCAGTAACGGCCCGTCGCGCAACGGCGGCCAGAACCGTGGCAATGGCCAGAATGCGGGTCGCCATGCGGGTGCGCCGGCTGGTCGCGGTTCACGCCGCGGCAAGCCGCGCAACGCCGGCGGCCAGGGACAGCGCGGCTGATCGGGCGGCGCACGACGGTTATCCTCGTGCGCCGAATCCGTTGTCGTCGACCGTCATGCCCTACACACCAATCCTTGCCACACTCGGTTACGTGATGTCGCCGGATGGCGCACGCGTGCTGATGATCCATCGCAACGCCCGCGCCAACGATCAGCACCTTGGCAAGTACAACGGCCTGGGTGGCAAGCTGGAGGCTGACGAGGATGTCCTCGCCGGCCTGCGCCGTGAACTCCACGAGGAAGCCGGCATCGACGCCGTCGACTGCGTGCTTCGCGGCACCATCAGCTGGCCGGGATTCGGCAAGAACGGTGAGGACTGGTTCGGCTTCGTGTTCCGCATCGACCGCTTCGATGGCGAGGTGATGGAACGCAATCCGGAAGGCGAACTGGAGTGGATCGAGCGTGATCGCATCATGGAATTGCCCATGTGGGATGGCGACCGCCACTTCCTGCCGCTGGTGTTCGATGACGACCTGCGCCCGTTCCATGCATTGATGCCCTACCGCGACGGCCAACTGGTTTCCTGCCGCATCAGCGGTCGCGAACAAAACTGACGGATGCGCCGGGGAGGCGAATCCGACCAACAATCCGAAACTAATGGCCGCCACGCGCTATGCTCGGCACAGCGCAACGGTCGATGGAATCCTCATGTCCGAACAGACCACCCCAGAGCAGAGCAACGCGGCCAACGACGCCGGCGACGACAACCGCATCCGTTTTCGCGATCTCGGCCTGCACCCGACGGTGCTCGAAGCCGTCCGCGCCGTCGGTTACGAATCGCCCTCGCCGATCCAGGCGGCAACCATTCCCGAGCTGCTGAAAGGCCGCGACCTGCTCGGCCAGGCGCAGACCGGCACCGGCAAGACCGCGGCCTTCGCGCTGCCAATCCTGTCGCGCATCGACCCCTCGCAGCGCACGCCGCAGGCACTGGTGCTGGCGCCGACGCGTGAGCTGGCCATCCAGGTCGCCGAAGCGTTCCAGAAGTATTCGAAGGGCCTCGATGGTTTCCACGTGCTGCCGATCTACGGCGGCCAGGCCTACGGCCCGCAGCTGTCGGCGCTGAAGCGCGGCGTGCAGGTCGTGGTCGGTACGCCCGGCCGCGTCATCGATCACCTGACGCGCGGCTCGCTGGACCTGTCCGAACTGCGTTGCCTGGTGCTGGACGAAGCCGACGAAATGCTGCGCATGGGCTTCATTGATGATGTCGAAGCCGTGCTGCAGAAGACGCCGGAAACGCGACAAGTCGCGCTGTTCTCCGCCACCATGCCGGCGCCGATCAAGCGCATCGCGCAGACCTACCTGCGTGATCCTGCCGAAGTGCAGATCGCTTCCAAGACCACCACCGCCGCGCACATCCGCCAGCGCTACTGGTGGGTGAGCGGCATGCACAAGCTGGATGCACTGACCCGCATCCTCGAAGCGGAAACGTTCGACGGCATGATCATCTTCGCGCGCACCAAGATGGGCACCGAGGAGCTGGCGCAGAAGCTGGAAGCGCGCGGTTTTGCCGCCGCCGCCATCAACGGTGACGTCGCGCAGGCGCAGCGCGAAGCAACCATCGGCCGATTGCGCGACGGCAAGATCGACATCCTGGTCGCCACCGACGTTGCCGCCCGCGGCCTCGACGTCGAGCGCATCAGCCATGTCGTCAACTACGACATTCCCTACGACACCGAGAGCTATGTGCACCGTATCGGTCGTACCGGTCGTGCCGGCCGCGAAGGCGACGCCATCCTGTTCGTCAGCCCGCGCGAGAAGGGCATGCTGCGCGCTATCGAACGCGCCACGCGGCAGCCGATCACCGAAATGCAGCTGCCGAGCGTGGAAACCGTCAATGACGTGCGCATCTCGCGCTTCATGCAGAAGATCAGCGACACGCTGGCCAGCGCCGAACTGGCCGACTACCAGAAGCTGGTCGAGCGTTACCAGAACGAGCACAACGTGCCGGCGACAGAAATTGCCGCCGCGCTGGCGCGCCTGCTGCAGGGCGACACGCCGCTGCTGCTGGAGCCGCCACCCAAGCGCGAGTTCGCACCGCGTGAGCGCGACTCGCGCCATGACTCGCGCAATGATCGAGACGCACGCAAGAAGGATCGTCATGAGCGATCTGAACGACCCGAGCGTGGCGAACGTCCGCCGCGTGCCCGCGATGACCGTCCGCTGCCCACCGATGCCGACATGGAAACCTACCGCGTCGAAGTCGGCCACCAGCAGCAGATCAAGCCCGGCAACCTGGTGGGCGCCATCGCCAACGAAATCGAACTGGACGCCCGCTACATCGGCCGCATCGACATCCGCGGCAGCTACAGCCTGATCGACCTGCCCAAGGGCATGCCACCGGAACTGTTCTCGCACCTGAAAAAGGTGCGCGTGGGCGGCGAGCAGCTGCGCATCCGTCACTGGAGCGAGGAAGACGAAGCCAACGCGCCGCCCGAATCGCGCCCGAGCTTCAAGCCGCGCAAGCCGTTTCACAAGGAGGGCGCAGGCCGTCCGGACGACAAGTTCCGGGGTAAGCCGCGCGGCAAGTTCGCTGGCGATCGCCCAGGTGGCGACCGCGGTCCGCGCAGCGGCCCGGGTGGCAAGCCGCACGGCAAGTTCAAGGGACCGGGCAAGCCGCGACGCGACGACTGACCGGTCGCCGCATGCAGCAGCCCGACGTTGTCATCATCGGCGCCGGCGCCGCCGGCCTGATGTGCGCCATCACCGCCGGCCGTCGCGGCCGGCGCGTGCGGGTGATCGAGCACAGCAACCGCCCGGGCAAGAAAATCCTCATGTCCGGCGGCGGCCGCTGCAACTTCACCAACACCGGCACGACACCGGCCAATTTCCTCTCGGCCAACCCGCACTTCTGCAAGTCGGCGCTGGCGCGCTTCACGCCCTGGCATTTCATCGAGCGCGTCGAACAGCACGGCATCGCCTATCACGAGAAGGAGCTTGGCCAACTGTTCTGCGACGTGTCGAGCAAGCTGATCGTGAAGATGCTGCTGGACGATGCGCGCGAAGCCGGCGTCGAAATCGTCACCGACTGCAGCGTCAATGACATCGCACGGGATGGTGACCGCTTCGCGCTACGAACCACCAAGGGCGCGGTGACGAGCGTATCGCTGGTGATCGCCAGCGGCGGCCTGTCGATTCCGCGCATGGGCGCCACCGGCTTCGGCTATCGCGTCGCCGAACAGTTCGGCCATCGCCTGTTGCCGACACGAGCAGGCCTCGTGCCGTTCACTACCAGCGGCAAGCATCTGGAACGCTGGAGCGAGCTGTCGGGTCTCTCGCTACCGGTCGAAGCCAGCTGCAACGGTGCCAGCTTCAGCAACGCCATGCTGTTCACCCACCGCGGCCTCAGCGGCCCGGCCATGCTGCAGGTCTCCAGCTACTGGCAGCCGGGCGATGACCTGCGGATCAACCTGTTGCCCGACGTCGACGTGCAGGAGTGGGTTGCCACGCAGCGCCAGCAGCGACCGGACGCCGCCCTGCACAACGTGCTGGCCGAGGTCCTGCCGCGCCGCTTCGCGCAGCGCATCTGCGACCTTGAATTCGGGGAAAAGCCGATGCGCCAGTACGACCCACCGCAGCTGAAGCGCATTGCCGACTACCTGTCGCACTGGCCCATCGTCGCCAGCGGCACCGAAGGCTATCGCACCGCCGAAGTCACGCTGGGCGGCGTCGACACCGACGAACTGTCCTCCACGACAATGGCCTCCAAACGTGTGCCCGGATTGCACTTCATCGGCGAGGTCGTCGACGTCACCGGCTGGCTCGGCGGCTACAACTTCCAGTGGGCCTGGGCCTCGGGCCATGCGGCTGGTCAGGCCTGCTGAACGCCGTCAGTCCCGCCAGAGCGCATCCCAACCAGCGCGTCCCAGCGCACGCAGCCGCTCGATGTTGCGTTCGTAGATGGCATCGGGATCATCAATGCTCTCAATCACCCGGCTCAGGCTGTCTTCGCGAATCAGGTGCAGCGTCGGGTACGGCGAGCGATTACTGAAGTTCTCGATGTCATCCGCTGCGGTATCCGCGAACTGGTACTGCGGATGGAAGCTGGCGACCTGGATCACACCATCCAGTTCCAGCCCCTCCACCACGGCATCGGCCACATCGAGGAAATCGTTGTAGGCGAGGAAATCGCCCAGCACCTGCGGGTGGATCAGCAGCGTGGTTTCAACCTGTTCCGGATCGGCCTCCGCAAGGAAATTCAGTTCGCTGGCCAGGTCTTCGGCCAGAGCATCGATGTTCGTGGCCCCACTGACAACAAACCGCACCTGCCCGCGCACGTGCGGCGCACGTGCGAACGGACACAGGTTGAGACCGATCACGGCGCGCTCAAGCCACTGCCGGGTGGCGGCGATCACTGCCGTCTCGTTGTCTGCCTCGCTGATCATCCTGCTTCCCCGGAATGCGAGGTAACAGGATGCCATGCGCGACTGCTAGTCTGTCGCCTTTCCATCAAGGGATCTGCCCATGTCCGCCTGGATTTCGCTCATCACCCTGCTTACCCTCGTGCTGATGTTCGCCACCGGCGTCATCGTCGGCGCGGCGCGCGGGAAGTACCAGATCAAGGCGCCGGCGGTCAGCGGCCATCCGATTTTCGAGCGCGCCTATCGCGTGCAGATGAACACGCTGGAACAGGTGCTGCTGTTCCTGCCGTCGCTGTGGCTGGCGCACGGCTATGGCTACACCAACGTTGCCGCGATCATTGGCGCGATCTGGCTGCTGGCGAGAACCGGCTACATCATCACCTACCTGCGCGATCCGGCGCAGCGCGGCCTGCCCTTCACCGTCAGCATCCTTTGCAGCGCCATCCTGATGGGCCTGGCCGGCTTCGGCATCATCATGCGACTGATCAGCGGCTGATCCGGCGATGCGCAAGCAATACGATCGCGCCTACTTCGACCGCTGGTATCGCGGCGCGGAAGCCGTGGGTGGCCAGCGCGCGGCGCTGCAGCGCAAGGTGGACATGGTGCTGGGCGTGGCCGAATACCATCTCGGCCATCCAATTGCCTCGGTGCTGGACATCGGCTGCGGCGAGGGCGCCTGGCGTGCGCCACTGCTGACGCGGCGTCCGAAGCTGCATTATCTCGGCGTGGACAGCAGCGACTACGCGGTCAGCCGCTACGGCCGCAGCCGCAATCTGTTCCCGCTGCGCTTTGGCGATCTCGAATGGCAGCGCTTCGAGCAGCCTTACGACGTGCTGGTCTGCTCGGATGTGCTGCACTACCTGCCGGCCGCGGAACTGAAGCGTGGCCTGTCCGGCTTCGCCGAACTCGGTCGTGGCTTTGCCTTCATCGAGCTGTTCTGCCGTGGCGATGCCTTCGAGGGCGACACCGACGGCTTCCAGTCACGGCCCGCCGGCTGGTATCGCAAGGTGTTTGCCGAGAACGGCTGGCGCGCCATCGGGTCGCAGTGCTACGTCCACGGCGATCTGGCGCGGGACATTCCTGCGCTGGATGCCATCGCCTGACGCATGGCCGACAACGAAACACCCTTCGCCGGACTGGATCCGGATCGCGTGCTGGATGCGCTGGAGGCCATGGGCCTCGACTGCGATGGCCGCGTGCTGGCGCTCAACAGCTACGAGAACCGCGTGTTCCGCGTTGGCGTCCACGATGCCGATCCCGTCGTCGCCAAGTTCTATCGTCCCGGTCGTTGGAGTGACGACGCGATCCTGGAAGAACACGCCTTCGCCATGGAACTGGCCGAACGCGATGTTCCCGTGGTTCCGCCGCTCGGCATCAATGGGAAGACACTGCACCACCACGATGGCCAGCGCATCGCGCTGTTCCCGCTACGCGGCGGCCACGCACCGGAGCTGGATGACCGCGACAGCCTCACGCTGCTCGGTCGCGTGCTCGGTCGACTGCACGCGGTTGGCGAGCAGCGTCGCTTCCGGCATCGACTGACGCTCGATATCGAAGGCTTTGGTCGTCGCTCGCTGCAAACCCTTCGGGACTGCGGGCAACTGCCGCACAACCTGCGCGACAACCTGCAGCGCATTGGCGAATCGTTGCTGAGCGCTGTCGAATCACGCTGGAGCGAGTCCGGCCAGCCGGCGATCATCCGCCTGCACGGCGACTGCCATCCCGGCAACATCCTGCGTCGTGACGAGCGCCTGCATTTCGTCGACCTCGACGACTGCTTGAATGGCCCGGCCATGCAGGATCTTTGGATGCTGCTTTCCGGCAGCCGCGAC
>Ga0209607_1003480_pt1 | contig 12069 bp, 12 predicted proteins | sample AD_UKC117_MetaG_FD_184413 | JGI IMG/M metagenome (GOLD analysis project Ga0209607, IMG submission 184413) | Active sludge microbial communities of municipal wastewater-treating anaerobic digesters from Hong Kong - AD_UKC117_MetaG (SPAdes)... | ecosystem: Engineered > Bioreactor > Anaerobic >... | reverse complement strand
TTCTGCAAAACAGACGGTTATACTTCTACCCTTTTGCAGAAGTATAACCGTTGTCAGGAGGTCGCTATATTTCTAAAGCCGGTTCTGCCACAAAGGTTGTAAAAGAGTTAGCAGGAAGTGTCGCGGAGAAAAATTTGTCCCCGAATTGAACATTAACCTCTTTTTCGCTGCTCTGCTGGTTTTTCATTACAACAACTATTGATCCGTCAGGGTTAAGAAAGGCTGCGGCAAAATTTTCTTTTGATGTTGATGGAAGATAGTGTGCGCCTTTATTGACATAGTGGCTAAAATGACGGAAAGCATGATACATGGGTGTAAGCACGGCCTTTTTGGTTTGAGTATCTACAACAATTGCGGCATTTTGCGGCCATGAATCCTCTTCGTTATTGTTTAGACCTTTTTCGTTTAGTACCATGTTCCAAAGCATGTACGAATTTGCGCCTTCGCGAAAATAGTCAAGCACACGGTTAAATGTGTAAACTGCATAGCTATAATCGTTTTGTGCTTTTTGCCTGTCGTAAACAAAATCGGGGATCTCTTCGTTCCATTTGCCGGGCCAGCTCCAGTTTCCGCACTCGGTTTCGGTTTGTACATAGCGTTTGCCAGGAAATTCCTGCCGTGTGTCATAAAGAATATCCACTCCGTCCCATTGAAATCCTACCGAGCTGATATATGCGTTGCATTCCGGATCGCTGAGAATGGGACGTATATAGTTTCGAAGAGCATCGGCGTTGTTAAATGTCCCAAGCATAATGCCCGCGTTAAGCTCCTTTTTCTTGAAAAGAGGTCCAAGGTGATTTTTAATGAACTTGTAGTACTGTTCACCATCCCATCCGCAAGTCGGGTATGGGCGCAATACCTCGGGTTCGTTTTGTATCGCAACTTCGGTCAGGTTAATGCCTTCGGCGCGATATGCTTCGATAAATTTTGCTAGGTACAGGGCGTAAGCCTGATATATTTTGGGGTCATCCAGAAATTTTCCACTGTTAAAACTTTTGTTATCTTTCATCCAGGTTGGAGGAGTCCAGGCCGATCCCCATACAGCAAGATTTGGCTGATGTTTTAAGGCTGCCTTGATATAGGGCAACAGATATTTATGGTCGCGTTCTATAGAAAAATTCTTCATCTGGTAATCGTTCTGTGTTTCGTTGTGGCTGTAACGCTTTAGTGCGTAGTCGCTTGACCCTATGGGTACACGACAAAGATTAAAGGCTGCCCCCTCTTTATCATCAAAAAGCTGTTTTATTACTGTATCGCGGCTTTGTTGGTCCAATATTTGAAGGGCTTCCCATCCTGCTTCGTTAAAGGCTCCTCCAAACCCGTCAATATGTTGTGCTGGAATACCGGTCTCAATAACAAGATCGGCAGAGTCGTGTTTTTTGAATCGGTAGCTAAATTTACTTTTTTGCTCCTTGCCGTCTTTATCGGTGCTAAATTGGTTGACTGTGCCACCCTTTCGAGACGTACATGATTGTGTAAAAAATGCTGCCAGAAAAAGGGCTAATATTAATAATAAATTGTAACCGGCTTTTCTTTTTCTGGTTTTGAAATTAGTGTTCATAGTATACTCCTGTAAAAAATTGTTTCTGATAGCTAAATTATTGCATGGTTATCTATTATGTAAAGCGATCCCGAAACCGGTTGTTTAAGACTTTTGGTCAAAACAATGTTTGGCACTTAAGTCTTAGGTTGAATGTATGGTATCGCGGATTTGATTGAAATTTTATCTTGCGGCATTTCGGCAATTTCCGGAACTGGCTTAGGGTATTAAAGAAAGCTTTTAAGAATCATAAAAATCCTGAATTCATATTCTGTTTTGTCTAAGAGTATTTATGTATGTCTGAATAAACAGTTCTGAACTGATACGAATGGAAGGTTGTTCTATTTATGGATATTTGGTTGAAAAAAAATGATCTTTATATATTATTAGGGTATTTCTATTAAAAAATACAGTAGCAATTATGATCAGAATTTATCTGTTACTATCGGAGAAGATTATGAAAAAGAGAGTTTTAACCCTGTTTTTGGTGCTGTTAATATCGGGATCAGGATGTGATTCCTCGGGCAGCTCGTCAAGCACTCCCGCGGATTTGGCAGAGGGAATAAGAGGCGCTCTTCGCTGGTGTTCCGAGCAGGCTACGGGAACCCTGGGTAAGGCAAACGGTTTCCTTCTGGACAAGGTTTGCAAAATACTTTTGCCAGAGCCCGCACAGGAGACTCTTGATTATATAAAGTCCAGTACTGCTGCCAAAACCGCTTTAAATGCTGCTATTGAGATTGCCTTCCTGGGAACTGATATTGACGATATAGATTCGTTTGAAGACGCGGTAATAAAGTCCATGAATACTGCTGCCGAAGAGGCCGTGGCCGATACCGAAACCTATCAGGCATTCGCAGATGTTATATCGTCGCTTTCGATAGACGGCACCTTTGATATTTTACGGGGAACAGTACCCGCGACATCACGGGCGGAGGGTGAAGAACCGGTGACAGAGACTCCCTATGCCGCAACGATCTATCTTAAAGAGATGACTCATGATCCTCTGCTAACGGCTTTTTCGGATATCATAGACCCGCTGTTTGACCAGAAACTTGGCAGAGCTGCCTACCGCAACCGTGCAGGTGTTTCGTTCAGCCTTAATGAGCTTTGGGGGTATTATAAAACAGCTGTATCTACATATAATGCGGGTGCCGGTTTTCTTTATGACGAGGTTGATGTTCCGGCTGATACAATAGGTACACATGTTACCCAGAAGGCACTGGACGGGCTCTTTTACAAGGTTGGTGAATTTGAACTCAAAATGCGAGATGACTACGCGACTCTGTTCGATATTGCGAGTGATATTTACGAAGCCTTCAAATGGGCGGATGAGAACGCACCAGACGGATTGACTGATCTTATAGAGAGTGGTCTGGATTATCTGCTGCCATGATTCGGATCTTGTAGTTGTTGTCAGATTTGTTAAAATGCTGAATAGTTGTTTTCGCATATAGGCGATTATTCAGCGCGATGGTGATACCTGAATGAGATAAAATAGATCTGATCAGTTTTTATCATATATACAATTCGGTGTTTGTGACTAATTTTTCTGGACCAAAAGTCTTTTTATGTATATTTCAATGGTTCAGATTTTCCTTTGCCTTCAAAAGGTGTACGGTCTATTTCTTTGATCAGGTCATTGATTTTTCCTAGTATCTTTTTGCCGGTTTCTGACCAGTAAAGATAATTTTTCCACGCTTCATCTGTAAAAAGTCAATAGATCTTCGAAAACTACTTTTTTAAGAACGGCTTTACAGGTTAAGCAGAAATCTTTCGATTCCGGTGCCTCATTTTTGAGGCACCTTTTCAAGTTGTGATATGTCGTAGCCTCTCTCTTTTATTGACTAAATTCTGCTTAGATTTATTAATTTACTTATGTTGGATCTTGAGCCCCCTAAATCCCCCAAAGGGGGACTTTAAATAGTTATTGCAAAGGAAAAAAGATTTTATAGAAAATGCCGTTATGTTATATAATGGAATAAAAGTAAATACACCCAAATATGTTATTGAATTAGCCAGACAAAACAGACAAAACAGACAAAACCTGACTGTTTCTGAACAAACAATATGGTCACAATTGAGGAACAAACAGCTTAATGATTACAAGTTCCGTTGCCAGCATCCGATTTACCGATACATATTAGATTTTTATTGTCACAAAGCATATTTAGCAATCGAAATTGATGGAAATATTCATAAAGAACGGGTTGATTACGACAGTTATCGGGATAAATTTTTAGAAGATATTGGAATTACAACTCTTCGTTTTTCAGTTGAGGAAGTGATGAGTAAAAATAGTTCGGTAATTAATAAAATACTAACTGTATTATCAACAAAATGAATAAAAAGCCCCCCTTGGGGGTTGGGGGCGCATAGATTAAGATTTACGGGTAGAAGTCAGCTTTTGCGCATTTTACAGGACGGTTGTATACTACCGTCATCCATTTTTGTGAAGATATATTTTTAAGAGGAGACCCTATGAATAACATATACTATTTTACAGGCACCGGAAATTCTCTCTGTGTCGCCAACAGAATTGCCGCCGCGGATAAAGGCACAAAGGTTTCACGTGTTACAAAAAAATCTCTTTTAAAACCGGTTCTTTTAAAAGGCAAGGTAGGAATTGTTTTTCCGGTGTATGCCTGGGGGGCTCCGGCCATGCTGGAAAAGTTTCTGAAAACAGCCGGCTATACCGGTGTCGAATATCTGTATATTTTTGCGACCTATGCCGGAAGTGAACGCAACGCCCTACATAGCTGTGCTTCTGTTATCAGAAAATCCGGAGGCACTGTTAATGCGGCCTTTTCTGTAAAGATGGGCAACAACTATATAATTGCTTCAAATACCGCGTCACCGGCTTTGGCAGAAAGGATGATGCAAAAGCGGGAGGATCAGTTGGCGGCGATGATTAATTCGATTATTGAAAAGCGGGATTTGCCTGTTAAAAAATCACTCTCTCCGTTAGCCTTTTTAGCAAGCGGGTTGGTTCACCCAATGTTTGCAAAATATTACGGCAAAAAGGTTTCACAACAGTTTTCGGTTACAGACAGCTGTAACAGCTGTGGAATATGTGTGAAGGTTTGTCCGTCAAATAATGTCAGGTTGTTGGATAATCCTGACAAACTGAATTCGTCTTCGAAAGCAGCCGGCAAAGCGCAGAAGCTTGACTGCAATACAACAATAGTGCCGGATAAAAAACCGGTATGGGGAACCGAATGCGAGGTGTGCTTGGCCTGTATTAATCTTTGCCCGCAGAAGGCAATTTTGTACAAAAATTCACATTCTGAAAGAATACGTTACTGCAATCCGGAGGTCAAGGTTTCTGATCTGTTTGTATAGGGAACTTCGAAAAATTACCATGTTCCAGAGGGCAACATGGCTTAAGCGCCTATTCTAAAGGAATTTTTCGCAAGTTCCTATGCTGGTCGCAAGATGACTCTTGCTGCTCGCATATGCAACCTTGTTGAAAAGTTAATTTCTAGAGGTTGCCTATTATGAAAAGCCGGAGGAGTTTCGGTTAAGAGATTTCCCGATTCACATTATTATAATTTTCCGTGTTTGTGAATTGCTGGCTATTCGAAGTAAAGAATGACCGGTTTATCCTTGATTTTTTCAGATAAGTCAGCTTTCTCTTTTAGAGATAAGAGTTGTCAACTACAGGTTTTTATGCTTGACGAATTGACGTTTTTTCTTATATTTACTGCGGATCTTTGAAAAGGGGACGCCTTGGTTTCGACTGCTCTGTTGTAGCAGTAATTGCATGCCGATTGCGCTGGCACATCGTAAAAATGTCAGGCCTAAATGTAATTGCAGATGAAAATCTAGCACTAGCTGCCTAATAGTGTAGCTACGTCTTATAGGTTGCCCTCCTTCGGCGGCTTATCGGACGTCATCAATGAAGGATAGTCTGTCTCATCTTCACTCGTGAGCCGGGCGAATTTATAGAGTGATCGGTTTCAGGTAGGGTCTTTTGTCCTCCGGCCTGTCTCTTAAATTTAATGGATAGAATAAGCATGTAGACGTTGCTGTTATGAATTGCAGGACGCGGGTTCGATCCCCGCCGTCTCCACAGATTACTTAACATTACAATCACGGTTTTTGGCTGGTTCTTACCTGGTCAGGGGCGGTGGTTTTTTTGTAATTATTTTTAGAGGAAAGTATGAAAAAAGAATATGATTTCTCAAAAGCCGTTCGTGCGAAATTTTATGTACCTGCGGATGAAATTGAAACACCTATTTATTGATAATTTCTTAATAATTTTCGTCATCAACCCATTTTACTCTGTTCAGGTTTACCACTGTTCCGCCACATTTACAAATCATCATGTTTTCAGCTTTTACGTTCTTCTTGTTTCTGTACACCTTTTCACATTTAATACATATCGAATAATCGGAAAAATTATGTTTCATAATATATGACCTGTAAAGATATGTCGCTACGGAAGCAGCTATTGAAAGTAATGCTAAAAGAGGAATGCATTTAAAAAGTTCTGCCCATGTTATAGGGTTAAAATATGATGAACTGTGCTTGTCGATTCCAAGTTTTGTATTGATAATTACAACCAGAAATACAAAAACCCCTATCAAAACCGGTACTGTTTTGTCTTTTTTTTCTTTAATAATATCGTCTTTGATTTCGGCTATGTTTTTTTTGATCCACATGGTTTATACTGTACAAGTTTAAGTATGGTGAAAGAATTTATTGTTTTCTTAATATGTAATTATTTGCCTTTACCTGAGTGATTTGTCAAATTATAAATATTATTTCGTGTGATTATTATCTTCAGGCTTTCAACCTGCTATTGTCTGTTTACAAATCCTGATTGACTCGTTGTAATAAGTATATATATATTGTGTATACGGAGGACAAAGTGATTAAAACCATGATTCAACACGGAAACAGTTCTGCCTTAATAATAGACAAACCAATTTTAGAACTATTAAACATTGAGCAAAATACTCCACTTGAAATAATAACAGATGGTAAAAACATCATAATATCACCAATCAGTGATACCGAACGTCTGAATAAACTTAATTCATCACTGAATAAAATAAATACCAGGTTTTCAAAAACATTGATAAAACTAGCCAAATGATGGATGAAATTATATTTCTTACCCTGGCCGAGGCAATAGTGATTCATAATAATTAGGTTTTACAACGTCTTAAAGACCGGTTTTAAGTCAATTTCTAGGTCAGTAAAAATTGATACTCTTATTTTGTCTTCTTCTGAATACATTTCAGGTCGGCCATAGCGGTTATTTGGCTGCAATACAAAGACGCTTATCAGTTTTGAATCAGGTTCCACAATCCAGTATTCGGTTACAGCGGCTTTTTCATATTTATCAAATTTGATAAGTTTGTCAGTTTTGCCCGATGTCGGGGAAAGTATTTCAATAATCAGATCAGGAGAACCTTTACAGCCTCTTTCGTCAAGTTTGGAAATATCACAAACAATTGTTATATCGGGTTCCACTACATTTTTTATATCATTATCACTTGCTTCATTATCCAGTCTTACACAAAATGGTGCTGCAAAAACACGGCATGTTTTGTTTTTAAAATAAGTATGAAACTGTGTAGCCAATTCCATGCTTATTTGCTGATGTATTCTTGATGGTGCAGCCTGCATATATGCCATACCGTCAAGGAGTTCCCATCTTTCACCTTCATTCCAGGTCAGGTAGTCAGCATATGAATATTTTTGTTCAGGTTTTGGTAATGGCATTGTTAAACACTCCAAAATGTATTGTTTTTTTACAATTCTTGTTAAAAGGGTTTAAACTCAGCAAGTTTTTCAAAATACTCTCAAGAGAGATTTTATCTCTATTATGCTCTTCTGTCAACGAATCTTTCTGTTAAGATTAAGCCAATGGATGAATCGTGACTATACTTTGAACCGGGGCGATTTACACTGTTTTAAATTTCTTGAACTGAACACGGTTTGCCAGTATACTGCAATCGTAAAACTTTTAATAAGATGGAGAATTGATTATGTCATTATATGATCTGGAGTTTAATGATTCAAGATGCAACAGGGTTAAAATGAAACAATTTGAAGGAAAGGTTCTTTTAATTGTTAATACGGCGACAAAATGCGGCCTTGCCCCGCAATTTGAAGAACTTGAGCAAATTTATCAAAAGTACAAAAACAGAGAATTCACTGTTATAGGTTTTCCCAGTAATCAATTTGCAAATCAGGAGCCTGAAGCAAACGAAACCATGGCCGAAACCTGCAAAATTAATTTTGGAGTAACCTTTCTGTTGTCAGAAAAAATACTGGTTAATGGAAAAGATACACATCCGGTTTTTGCTTACTTAAAGGATAATTCAAAAAGCGGAATCTTCGGCAAAAAAATAAAATGGAACTTCACAAAGTTTCTGGTCTCTTCGGACGGCAAGATAATTAAAAGATATTCTCCTGCTGTAAAACCTTTTAGAATTGAAAAAGATATTATCAGTTTTTTAGCATGAGCTGTTTACACCAAAAATCCTGATTCATTAAAGAATACAAAAGAATATTTCACAAAACCCTTGATAAAGCAAATTCTTTACAGTAACAGTGACATCAAATTCTGTTCGAGCAGTTTTCCATAGACCTCACCCAAAAAAAGAGACTAATAAAGGAGCTATCGCCTCAATGATAAAATTTCTTGAAATTGCAGGGATAAAACCATGATGGAATAAAAAGGCTATATTGGAAATATTATCTATGATGATGAAGCACGGCTTTTTCACGGAGATGTGATCAATACTCGAGATGTTATCACCTTTCAAGGCAAATCAGTTGATGAACTTGAAAAGGCATTCAAGGATTCAATTGATGATTATATTTCTTGGTGTAAAGATGAGAATGTTTCTCCAGAAAAACCTTATTCTGGTAAATTTAATTTAAGAATTCCACCTGAATTACACAGAAAAATTGCAATTGAGGCAAATCGCAATCAAATTTCACTAAATAAATATGTTGAAAACGCAATAATAGATGAATTGAGCAAATCTCAATTTATATAAGAAAACAGAGAAAAATGAATCAAGGTCTGTACGGCTGCTTCTTCAATTATTTTACAGTCTCCTCCTTCACACGTTCTGATAGATAAATTTTTATTAACGATTGATAGGGAACATCGTTTTTGTTCGCGATTATCTTAATTCTTTCAAGCAGTGATTCCGGCAAACGAATGGAGATGCTTTTTGTTGATGGCTTAAGGTTTTTGAAATGCAGTTTTTTCGCTTCCTTAAGATTCAAAAATTCCGTTGAGTCATTATTGGCCCAAAATTCAAACTCTTCTGTTTCATTCATGAATTTCGGTATTTTTTTTAAGGTTTTCATAAATAGTTTTCTCCTTCTTGTTCATATCTCTGGATGATATTACCCGAATCTTGCATTTTCGAATTGTAAAAACAATGAACAAATACCTTGATTTGTTTGTTTCCCCCAGCACATAATATCTGCTTTCAGAATTTGAATGTTTTTCATCACTAAAAATATAGAACGGTTCATTAAAAAAGACCTCTTCAGATTCTCCAATTGATACTTGATGTCGCTCCCAATTCTTTTTACTGTTACCCTCGTCCCAGTCAAAACCGATTATATCATCTATATTAAATTCAAAATTCATGTATATTAAGATAATATACAAATAGCTAAAGTCAAGGATTATTAATTAGCAATTATTTGTAATGTTATTCAGCAATATAGCAGGACCCTCTATTAATGAACTTTTCAACCAGGCTGCGAGCAGCCTATCACCATTTTCTTTTCAAAATGGTGCTGGATGACCAGAGTAGGAATCTGCAAAAAATTCCAACAGAATAGATATTTAAAAGTTGATACTTTCAGAAAAAGATAATTTTACGAATTTCCCTTGTGTTAATTTTTCTTTAATTAACTGTACATAAATTTTAAAGTGTGAAATTATCTTGACTGATAGCGAGTATAATTTAATCAGCATACACAGTTAATTTTAATTGTTATGAATAGTTCTTTTATATCAAAAAATTACAAATAAACATAAAGATGAGGAGTAAAAAATGGATTCTCTCTTATTATATTTTCCCCTGGGAGCGGGGGTTCTTTCCCTGTTGTTCGCTTTATACAGGGTTCTCTGGGTTGGCAAACAGGACCCGGGTAGTGAAACACTTATAGAAATAAGTCATGCAATTAGATCAGGCGCTTTTGCTTTTCTTAGGCGTGAATACAAGGTTTTGGCTATTATTGTAATCTGTGTCGCGGCCTTACTTGTTATCGGTGAGCATGGAGCAACACGGCTTGTGGCGCTCTCTTTTGTTGTAGGAGCCTTTCTTTCAGGAACAGCCGGGCTAATCGGTATGCACGCGGCAACCCTTGCCAACAGCAGAACAGCTCAAAGTGCAAAAACTGGCCTCGCGAGTGCCCTTTCTGTTGCATTTGCCGGTGGAAGTGTTATGGGCTTAAGTGTTGTAGGTCTGGGTATTATTGGGCTTTCGGGTCTTCTACTTATTTATACCGCTATTTTTGGTTTCGAGATTATGACCTTAAAAGAGACAGTTTTACCTATTATTAACGGATATTCACTTGGAGCAAGTTCTGTGGCTCTCTTTGCCCGCGTAGGCGGCGGAATTTTCACAAAGGCTGCCGATGTTGGCGCCGACCTTGTTGGAAAGGTCGAAGCCGGTATTCCTGAAGATGATCCCCGTAACCCGGCTGTTATAGCGGACAATGTTGGTGATAACGTTGGCGATGTTGCGGGACTTGGTTCCGACCTATGTGAATCGTATATCGGTTCAATTATCGGTGCAATGGTTCTTGGTGGGGCGGCTCTCTCGGTTCGTCTTGTGGTTTTGCCTCTTGTAATCGCCGCTATTGGTATTATAATGTCAATTATTGGTATGTTTTTTGTAAGAACAAGAGAGGGTGGAAATCCACAAAATGCCCTAAACTTCGGTACGATCGGAGCCAGTGTTCTGATGCTTGTTTTTACCTTTCCGGCAGTCTGGTATCTTGCTCCGCGTACATTTTCATACGAAAATATCTCTTATTCAAGTATTGGAATAATCGTCGCGATTATAACCGGATTGATCTGTGGTGTGCTAATCGGTATGGTTACCGAATACTACACTGCCGATAATCGCAAACCGGTAATAAATATCGCGCGTGCCAGCACAACCGGTGCTGCAACAAATATTCTTGGCGGAATACAGGTCGGGATGGTTGCTACAGGAATACCTGTAATACTTCTTGCGGCGGCTATAATGGTTGCCTACCACGCGGCAGGTCTTTATGGTATAGCTATCGCCTCTATGGGAATGCTTGCCACAACCGGAATTCAACTTGCCGTCGATGCCTACGGACCGATCGCCGATAACGCCGGCGGTATTGCCGAGATGGCTGCAATGGATCCGGAAGTTCGAGAGCGCACAGATAAACTGGATGCTGTTGGAAACACTACCGCAGCTATTGGTAAAGGTTTCGCGATCGGCTCGGCAACATTAACTGCACTGGCTCTTTTTGTTGCATATAAAGAGACTGTTGGCCTTACCATGATTGACGCGACCAGGCCAAGGGTACTTGTGGGTCTTCTTATGGGCGGTATGCTTCCTTATGTGTTCTCTTCGTTTTTAATCGGATCGGTCGGTAAAGCCGCGTTTAGCATGATCGAAGAGGTGCGCCGCCAGTTCAGAACAATCGAAGGTTTGCTTGCCGGCAAGGCAAAGCCTGATTATGTTAAATGTGTAGATATCGCGACCAAGGCTGCCATCCGTGAGATGATTATTCCGGGTGTTCTTGCTGTACTTATTCCCGTTGTTGTCGGCTTTTTTGGTGGTGCCGAGATGCTTGGTGGCGTTCTTGTAGGAGTAATGATTTCGGGTGTTATGCTTGCTCTTTTTATGGCTAATTCTGGCGGAGCATGGGACAACGCCAAGAAGCATATTGAAGGCGGAGCTTTCGGTGGAAAAGGATCTGATGCTCACAAGGCTTCGGTAATCGGTGACACAGTCGGAGATCCCTTTAAAGATACAGCCGGTCCTTCAATGGACATACTTATCAAACTGATGAGTGTGGTATCTCTGGTTATTGCCCCCATCATTTCACGATAAGGAGAAGGATATGAAAATTTACTACTACCTCACTGTTTTCCCGACAGAGGGACTTATAGCTTCACAGCTTGGACCCGAAGATTTTGGCTCTTACATGGCAACAGGATCAAAGAAGGGAACAGCAGAGCATCTGATTTTTATAGAAGTAAGCGGCGAATTTGGTTCATACTTTGACTGGGACTACGCTATTCAAAACTGTGTGCCGCATTCAGACGGAAGACCAAAACATTCGAAATATCTGGCTGTTTACCGCGCTTTGGAAAACACGCCTCTTGACAAGTTGGGCGCCATGTATCTTACAACCCGTGATGGCAGAAGTGTTAAGCTTGAAAAGAGTGTCTACAAGGAACCGGAAAACCCTGCAGAATTTCATCTTTATCAAGAGTTGTGCCCGGTTTATCCTCTGGTTGTAAGTAAATTAAACGCGGGTAATTTCGCTAAGCATTT
>Ga0209607_1003479_pt1 | contig 12069 bp, 6 predicted proteins | sample AD_UKC117_MetaG_FD_184413 | JGI IMG/M metagenome (GOLD analysis project Ga0209607, IMG submission 184413) | Active sludge microbial communities of municipal wastewater-treating anaerobic digesters from Hong Kong - AD_UKC117_MetaG (SPAdes)... | ecosystem: Engineered > Bioreactor > Anaerobic >... | reverse complement strand
GGCCAGATCAGCTCCGGCGCCTTCGGGGCGAAAGCGGGCGCATCCTTGGCAGCCGGAGCGGCGCTTCCCATCATCGGATCGATGAGGATGAAGGCCGCGGTCCATACCGCGGCGATGGCGAACACCGGCCAGCTGGCCAGATAGACCTCTTTCCAGCTTGCGGTGAAAGCCAGCCGCACGCCGCGCCAGCGCGTGGACGCCAGCCGGAAGCGCATGGCGCTGCCCCACAGCCAGGGCAGCAGCAGGGCGAAGCCGAAGAACAGCAGGGACGAGGCCGTGTCCTGCCCGGTGCGCACCGCGATCTCATAGGCCACGTACAGACCGGCGAAGGCCAGGAAGCCGAACACCATCTTGCGCTGCTTGCCGATGAACTCCAGCGGGCTGTCGGCCACGAAGGTGTGGCTGTAGAAGTACTGGGCCTTGCGCCGGCGCGCGAAGGGGGTGTACAGGCCCAGCGTGACCACGTTGAGCAGCACGTTGACGATCCAGACGCGGAAGTACTCGCCGCCGGAACCGGTGAATTCCACCGTGTGCCGCTCGATTTTCTGGCGGGGCGCCACCGGCGCGGCAGCGAGCCGTACCGGCTGGGGAGGATGGGGTGCAGGGTTCACGTGCCAAAGTGTAATGAAAGGTTGCAGCGCCCAGCCGGCCAGCCGTGCGCGGCTGGCCGCGCCGTGTGCATCACGTCACGCCCGCACCGCCCGGCGGGTGGGTGGTGCAGTTCAATGGCGGGAATGCGCCACCAGCCAGCGGGCGATCTTCGGCCAGTGCTCGCGCAGCGTGCGCGCGCCCATGAACAGGCCAATGTGGCCGCCGGGCACGGTCTGCTCGACGATCTTTTCGGGCGGGGTGCCGAGCAGGCCGCGCGCCGCCAGCACCTGCTCGGGGGTGGTGATGTCGTCCGCCGCACCGGCCAGCAGGTAGGCCGGGCAGGTGATGCTGCGCAGGCTCAGCGTGCGGCCGAGGCCGACGAAGCGCCCGTGGGCCAGGTCGTTGTTCTTGAAGAGGTGCTCGATGGCCTGCAGGTACCAGCGGCCGGGCAGGTCGATCGGGTTCTCGTACCAGCGCTCGAACACTTCGCGCTTGGCCACGTAGGCCGGGTCGTCGATGTGCTCGTACAGGTCCAGGTGCTCCTTGAAGTAGTGCTCGTCCGGGTGCATGCCCTTCCAGCCCTGCAGCATGAAGCGGCCGCGCATCAGCCCGCCGCCGGCCTGCACCAGGTCTTCGTAGAAAGACAGTGGCGTGGCGTGCGCCATGCGCTTGATGGGGCCGTCGCCTGCGTCGGTGTCGACCGGCGTGCCCGCCAGCACCAGCGCGTTCACCTTTTCCGGAAAGCGCGCCGCCAGCATGGCCGACAGCCAGCCGCCCTGGCAAAGGCCGACCAGGTTGACGCGTCCGCCCAGGTCGTCCACCGCCACCAGCAGATCGGCCACGTAGTTGTCGATGTCCAGGTCCTTCATGTCGGGTGTGGCGCTCTTCCAGTCGGTCAGCGCCACGTGGCCGATGCCGTGATCCAGCAGCGTCTGCACCAGGCTCTGGCCGGGGGCGAAGTCGGCGATGGTGGCGGTGTGGCCGGCATGCGGCGCGTCGACCAGCGTCGGCACGCCGGCGGCGCCGGGCTTGCCGTAGTCGCGCAGCGTCATGCTGCGCAGCTCCATGCGCACCCGGTTGGGCGTGGCCAGCACCGGCTTCAGGCCGCCGTGCAGCTTCAGGTCTTCGGCGACGAACTTGAGGTTGCGGGCGACCAGCTCCGCGCCTTCGGACATCAGCTGGGTGGCCAGCTGCATCGGCCAGAACGCCGGCACGGCAGAGGGGATCTTGGTGGGCTGGGTCATGGGGAAGGCTCGGTCGATGAAACACCGCGCTTGTCACGCAGGCCGTGCGCTGCAGGTCAACCGAGTATGCGCCGATCGCCGTTGGAGCGCCGGTGCCGTGCGGCGCGCCCGCTTACTGCAGCGCCCGCAGCCGCTCCACGTGCGCCAGCATGGAGCGCTTGGCCAGCGGCCAGACGCGCTCGGGCACGTCGTCGTAGGCCAGCGCCACCCAGTCGTCCATGCTGCCTTCGGGCCTGGCCTGCATGGCGGCCAGGATCTTGGCTTCGCGCGCCAGCCGGTGCGCCTTCAGCCGGGCGATCTGGCCGGCGGCGTCGCCCAGCACGTAGCCGTGCGCGGGCAGGATGAAGCGCAGGTCTTCCCCGGCGCACAGGTGCGCCAGCCGGTCCAGCGAATCGAGATAGGCGGTCATGTCGCCGTCGGGCGGATCGACCACGGTGGTGCTGCCGTTGAGGATGTGGTCGCCGGAGAACAGCAGGCCGTCTTCCTCCAGCACCAGGCAGAGGTGGTTGGCGGCGTGGCCGGGCGTGTGCACGGCCCGCAGGGTGTGGGTGATTTCGTGTCCTGGCCGGCTTGAATGCAGTGCAACCAGCTCATTGTTTTGTAGCGGCAGGTCGGGCGTGAACGCGCTCGCCGCCCGCGCCGTGGGGGCCGAGGGCAGGCCCAGGATGGGCGGTTTCGGATCGGCGCACATGGCCTGCAGGGGCTTCGCGCCGGGTGAATGGTCGGGGTGCGAGTGGGTGCAGACGATGGCCTTGATCTGCCCGCCGGCGGCGCGCCACAGGCGCTCCAGGTGCTCGGCGTCCGCCGGGCCGGGGTCGATGGCCACGTAGCCCGTGTCCGGGTCGCCCACCAGGTAGCTGTTGGTGCCGGGACCGGTCATGAAGCCGGCGTTGGGCGCGGTGAGGCGCTGCACGTTCTTCAGCAGCGCCACCGGCGCTTCGCTCTGCCAGTCGAGCGCGTGCAGCATCTGGCCGTCGGGGCAGACCAGTTCCAGCTCGCCGTAGGGCTGCTCGTGCTCCATGTAGCGGGCCTCGTGGCCGGCCAGCAGGCCGGCGCGCGGGCAGCTGGTCCAGAGCGGCTCGTCGGTGCGTGCGCAGTCCGCCAGAACAGCTTCGACGTTGGCGTATTGCAGCAGGCGTTCCAGCGTGCGGATGGTCGGGAAGATGATGAAGAAGTGTCCTTCCTTGTGGCGCGCCAGGGCGTCGGCTGGGCGCACCCACACGGGCTCGAACTGCTCGGCCTCGTCGGCCACCGGGGTCTGGCCCTCGGGCATGCGGGCGACCAGGAAGGGCACGTCGAAGCGGCGCGGCAGGTCGCGGTCGGTGATCCATTGGGCCAGCACGAACACGTCGGCTGCCGCCAGCCAGAGGCCGCGCGCGGCGGCCTGCGGCAGAAACGGCGCTTTGCGATCCAGCGCCGCCACGTCCTTGGCGGTGGCAGGTGCGCCATCGGGTCGCACGGCCAGCAGCACACCCAACTCCTCGAAGCTCTCGCGGATGGCGGCGATGGCCTGCGTCAGGTGCAGGTCGCTTTGCGTGGGGCGGCGCGTGGCCTGACCATGAGCCTGCGCATCCGCCGCGTCGATGCCGCCGCCAGGAAACACGTAGGCGCCGGGCGCGAAACTGGCGGTGAGCGAGCGGCGCGTCATCAGCACCTCCACGCCCTGCGGCGAGTCGCGCAGCAGCAGGACGGTGGCGGCGGGGCGGACCGGCGCGGGCTCGCGCTGGGGATGGATCAGCTGGCTGGGGCGGGGCATGGGGCCATTATGGGCCGCCATGCGCTGCCGCCGAACGGCGTCAGGACACGCCACCAGCCTGAAGGAAGCCCGCCAACGAGGTTCGTCGGCGGGTCAAGGGCTTAGCGTTCGCGCCGACGCGAAAAGCCCACTGCAACCAAGCCCAAAACGCCGCTCAAGAGGATCAATGCCCACTGGGAAAGGGTCGGGACCGGAGCAATCGCCCCTGGCGCTGGTGGAGCCGTTACCGCGCTGCCTGTCACGGTGATCGCAAAGTTGGCGCCGCCATTCAACGCCCACGGACCCGCTGGGGGGGTTGTGGCATCGTCGGTGTGGGTCAGCGGGCTGGACGTCGGGGCAGTGCCGAAGTTCCAGGCAATATCGCAATTGCCGGTGCCATTCGTTGACGCAACAATCCAGTAGCGAGTCGAGGCGCTGAGTGCTACTGGCGTGGTCGGCGTCAGCGTTACCGGGGCCGCCCCGCCGGTACCAAGTGTGGCAGTTCCCAAAGCAGCCACGGGAGAACCAGGCAAACCACTTGCGTCGCTGTACAGCGACACCACGAGATTGGACGCGCTGAAACTCGTCACATTGAGGGTGACGCTGGAAATCTGGTAGGTGGGACTGGCCGGCGTGGTGACCTCGGTTGCAGCGTTTTGCCCTGTGGGGGAAAGACACGACGAACCCGTGGACGGGCTTGATTGATACAGCGTCGTCTGGGCTTGAACTGCTCCGGTGCCAAGAAGCGCCAGCAACAAACCGCAAAACAAGGAGCGAACGGAACGCATGAGGTTCTCCCGTAAAACACGCTTCACACAAAGTGTGTGATATTGAAAAAAATTATATGGCCGCCATCGCCTTGACGGGCATCAAAGGCGTTGTTTGCAAGCGACGTTGAACTCCCGGCCAGGGGATGGACGCCATCGTCTGAATAGGGTAGCGGCTTCCGCAATGAAGTTGCTGCAAAGTGTCTCGTTGGATCCAAGGCTGTTCGTATGAGCCAATTGGGAGAGTTCCCGATTTGCTTCGCAGGCTCGGTTTGCGAGATATGGGCCGTGCAGCGTACGGCAGAGTAGGATTCAAAGCCAGCCCTATTTGAACGCCTCCCCTTGGCCCGCCAACCCCGCCTCACCGTTCCGGGTTATCCCCACCACGTGATTCAGCGCGGCAACAACCGCCAGGCCATCTTTCTGGATGACGAGGACCGTCGGCGCTGGCTGGAACTGCTGCGCGAACAGGCCGCCATCCATGGTGTGGCCGTCCATGCCTACGTGCTGATGGGCAACCACGTGCACCTGCTGCTGACGCCGGAGACGCAGGATGGCCTGCCGCGCATGATGCAGGCGATCGGGCGGCTCTACGTGCGGGGCTTCAACCAGCGCCACGGACGGACCGGCACGCTGTGGGAGGGGCGCTACCGCAGCACGCTGATCGAGGCCGAGCGCTACCTGCTGGCCTGCATGGCGTACATCGACCTCAACCCGGTGCGTGCCGGCATAGTGACGGCGCCGGCGGATTTTCCCTGGTCCAGCCATGCGCACTACGTGGGTCTGCGCCAGGAAGCGTGGCTTTCACCTCATGCCCTGTACTGGGCCATGGGCAATACACCGTTTGCCCGTGAGCAGGCCTACGCCAAACTGGTGCAGGGTGCGCCCGGCAGCCGACCTCAGGCAGAACTGGCCAAAGCCGTGCACAGCCGCAGTGCACTGGGTAACAGCGCGTTCATCGCCGACCTCGAAGAAGTCGCCAGGCGCCCAGTGGCGGCGCGGCGGCCTGGGCGGCCGCGACGCACTGTTTCCAGTACTGATGCCTGATTAAGGCGCATCCATCATCGGCACTCTGCTATCGATTTGATGCGTCCCTATTTAATTAATGGCTTTTAGATGGTTCAATTAAATTGTGATCTGACCCCGATTTAAAGTGCTTGGCACGGATGCTGCAGTGCACTATGCTCGCCGGTCCAACGGAATTTTCCAGAAAACGAGCAGGAGTGCGCCATGACCACGATGGCAGAACGTCAGGCTATGCAGCAGCGCGGGCTCTACGACCCGGCACAGGAGCACGACGCGTGCGGCGTCGGCTTCGTGGCCCACATCAAGGGCGAGAAGCGCCACAACATCATCAGTGGCGCGCTCAAGATCCTGGAAAACCTCGACCATCGGGGCGCCGTGGGTGCCGACCCGCTGATGGGTGATGGCGCCGGCATCCTGATCCAGTTGCCGGATGCGCTCTACCGCGAAGAGATGGCCAAGCAGGGGGTGGAACTGCCTCCCCCCGGCGAGTACGGCGTGGGCATGATCTTCCTGCCCAAGGAACACGCCAGCCGCCTGGCCTGCGAAGAAGAGCTCGAGCGCGCCATCAAGGCCGAAGGCCAGGTGCTGCTGGGCTGGCGCGACGTGCCGGTGAACGGCGATATGCCGATGTCGCCCACGGTGAAGAAGAAAGAGCCGGTGATCCGCCAGGTGTTCATCGGACGCGGCCACGACGTGATCGTGCAGGACGCGCTGGAGCGCAAGCTGTATGTGATCCGCAAGACCGCCAGCGCCGCCATCCAGGGCCTGAAGCTCAAGTACGGCAAAGAGTATTACGTGCCGAGCATGAGCACGCGCACGGTGATCTACAAGGGGCTCCTGCTGGCCGGCCAGGTGGGCGAGTACTACCTCGACCTGAAGGACGAGCGCTGCGTTTCCGCCCTTGGCCTGGTGCACCAGCGCTTTTCCACCAACACCTTCCCCGAATGGCCGCTGGCGCACCCCTACCGCATGGTGGCGCACAACGGAGAGATCAACACCGTCAAGGGCAACTACAACTGGATGCGCGCGCGCGAGGGCGTGATGAGCTCGCCCGTGCTGGGTGACGACCTGAAGAAGCTCTACCCCATCAGCTTCGCCGACCAGTCCGACACCGCCACCTTCGACAACTGCATCGAGCTGCTCACCATGGCCGGCTACCCGCTGGCGCAGGCGGCGATGATGATGATCCCTGAGCCGTGGGAGCAGCACACCACCATGGACGAGCGCCGTAAGGCGTTCTACGAGTACCACGCCTCCATGCTGGAGCCGTGGGACGGCCCGGCCTCCATCGTGTTCACCGACGGCCGTCAGATCGGCGCCACGCTGGACCGCAACGGCCTGCGCCCGAGCCGTTACTGCGTGACCGACGACGACCTGGTCATCATGGGCTCAGAATCCGGCGTGCTGCCGGTGCCCGAGCACAAGATCGTGCGCAAGTGGCGCCTGCAGCCGGGCAAGATGTTCCTGATCGATCTCGAGCAGGGCCGCATGATCGATGACGAGGAGGTGAAGGCCAGCCTCGCCAACGCCAAGCCCTACAAGCGCTGGATCGAAGACCTGCGCATCCGCCTCGACCAGGTCGAGCAGCCCGTGGCCGGCATGGACGCCGAAGAGCTGCCCATCGACGAGACCGAGCCGCAGTCCGCCGGCGTCGAGCACACCACGCCCGCGCTGCTGAACCTGCAGCAGGCCTTCGGCTACACGCAGGAGGACATCAAGTTCCTGATGAGCCCCATGGCCGCCAACGGCGAGGAAGCCATCGGCTCCATGGGCAACGACAGCCCGCTGGCCGTGCTGTCCGACAAGAACAAGCCGCTGTACAGCTACTTCAAGCAGCTGTTCGCCCAGGTGACCAACCCGCCGATCGACCCGATCCGCGAGGCCATCGTGATGAGCCTGGTGAGCTTCATCGGGCCCAAGCCCAACCTGCTCGACATCAACCAGGTCAACCCGCCGCTGCGCCTGGAGGTGAGCCAGCCGGTACTGGACGCGGCCGACATGGCCAAGCTGCACAACATCGCGGCGCACACGCAGGGCAAGTTCTCCAGCACCGTGCTGGACATCACGTATCCGCTGGCCTGGGGCTCGGAGGGCGTGGAAGCGCGCCTGGCCAGCCTGTGCGCACAGGCGGTGGACGCCATCAAGGGCGGCCACAACATCCTGATCATCAGCGACCGTGCCGTGGCACCCGGCCGCGTGGCGATCCAGATGCTGCTGGCCATGTCGGCCATCCACCAGCACCTGATCCGCGAAGGCCTGCGCACCAGCGTCGGCCTGGTGGTGGAAACCGGTACCGCGCGCGAAGTGCACCACTTCGCCGTGCTGGCCGGCTACGGCGCCGAGGCCGTGCACCCGTGGCTGGCCATGGACACCATCGCCGCCATGCACAAGGACCTGCCGGGCGACCTGTCCAGCAAGAAGGCGGTCGCCAACTACGTCAAGGCGATCGGCAAGGGCCTGTCCAAGATCATGTCCAAGATGGGCGTGAGCACCTACATGAGCTACTGCGGCGCCCAGCTGTTCGAGGCCATCGGCCTGAACAGCGAGACCGTCAGCAAGTACTTCACCGGCACGCCAAGCCGTGTGGAAGGCCTGGGCGTGTTCGAGATCGCCGAGGAGGCCTTCCGCCGCCACAAGGCCGCGTTCGGCAACGATCCGGTGCTGGCCACCATGCTCGACGCAGGCGGTGAGTACGCCTGGCGCACGCGCGGCGAAGAGCACATGTGGACGCCCGACGCCATCGCCAAGCTGCAGCACAGCACGCGCTCCAACAACTTCAGCACCTACAAGGAATACGCGCAGCTCATCAACGACCAGAGCAAGCGCCTGATGACGCTGCGCGGCCTGTTCGAGTTCAAGGTCGATCCGGCCAAGGCCATCCCGATTGACGAGGTGGAGTCCGCCAGCGCCATCGTCAAGCGCTTCGCCACGGGCGCCATGTCGCTAGGCTCGATCTCCACCGAGGCGCATGCCACGCTGGCCGTGGCCATGAACCGCATCGGCGGCAAGAGCAACACCGGCGAGGGTGGCGAGGACCAGCGCCGCTATCGCAACGAGCTCAAGGGTATCGCGATCAAGCAGGGCGAGACACTGGCCTCGGTGATCGGCAGCGACGTGGTCGAGGTGGATATCCCGCTGAAGGCCGGCGACAGCCTGCGCTCCAAGATCAAGCAGGTGGCTTCCGGGCGCTTCGGCGTCACGGCCGAGTACCTGGCCAGCGCCGACCAGATCCAGATCAAGATGGCCCAGGGCGCCAAGCCTGGCGAGGGCGGCCAGCTGCCGGGCGGCAAGGTGTCCGACTACATCGGCAAGCTCCGCCACAGCGTGCCGGGCGTGGGCCTGATCAGCCCGCCGCCGCACCACGACATCTACTCGATCGAGGATCTGGCGCAGCTGATCCACGACCTGAAGAACGTGTCGCCGCACAGCGACATCAGCGTCAAGCTGGTGAGCGAGATCGGCGTCGGCACCATCGCCGCGGGCGTGGCCAAGTGCAAGGCCGACCACGTGGTGATCGCCGGCCACGACGGCGGCACCGGCGCCTCGCCTTGGTCGAGCATCAAGCACGCCGGCAGCCCCTGGGAGATCGGCCTGGCCGAGACCCAGCAGACCCTGGTGCTGAACCGCCTGCGCGGCCGCATCCGCGTGCAGACCGACGGCCAGATGAAGACCGGCCGCGACGTCGCCATCGGCGCGCTGCTGGGCGCCGACGAGTTCGGCTTCGCCACCGCGCCGCTGGTGGTCGAGGGCTGCATCATGATGCGCAAATGCCACCTCAACACCTGCCCGGTGGGCGTGGCCACGCAGGACCCGGTGCTGCGCGCCAAGTTCAGCGGCCAGCCCGAGCACGTGGTCAACTACTTCTTCTTCGTCGCCGAGGAAGTGCGCCAGATCATGGCGCAGCTGGGCCTGCGCAGCTTCGACGAGATGATCGGCCGCAGCGACCTGCTCGACATGCGCAAGGGCGTCGAGCACTGGAAGGCCCGCGGGCTCGATTTCACGCGCCTGCTGGCCCGCCCCGAAGTGCCCGACGAAGTGCCGCGCCGCCACGTCGACGTGCAGGACCACGGCCTGGCCAAGGCCCTGGACCACCGCCTCATCGAGAAGGCCAGGCCGGCCATCGAGAAGGGCGAGTCGGTCAAGATCATGGACACCGCGCGCAACGTCAACCGCTCGGTCGGCGCCATGCTTTCGGGTGCCGTGACCAAGGTGCACCCCGACGGCCTGCCGGACGACACCATCCGCATCCAGCTGGAAGGCGTGGGCGGCCAGAGCTTCGGCGCCTTCCTGTGCAACGGCATCACCATGTTCCTGATCGGTGACGCCAACGACTACACCGGCAAGGGCCTTTCGGGCGGACGCGTGGCCATCCGCCCGAGCCTGGATTTCCGCGGCGTGGCGCACCAGAACATCATCGTCGGCAACACGGTGATGTACGGCGCCACCAGCGGCGAGGCCTACTTCGCCGGTGTGGCCGGCGAGCGCTTCGCGGTGCGCCTGTCGGGTGCCACCGCGGTGGTCGAAGGCACCGGCGACCACGGCTGCGAATACATGACCGGCGGCACCGTGGCCGTGCTGGGCAAGACCGGGCGCAACTTCGCGGCCGGCATGTCCGGCGGCGTGGCCTACGTGTACGACGACGACGGCCAGTTCGCCAAGCGCTGCAACATGTCGATGGTGAGCCTGGAGAAGGTGCTGTCCGCGGCCGAGCAGAAGGCGAGCATGGACCCCGGCATCTGGCACCGCGGCCAGACCGACGAGGAGCAGCTCAAGAAGCTGCTCGACGACCACCTGCGCTGGACCGGCAGCCGCCGTGCCCGTGAGTTGCTGGACGACTGGGAAGCCACCCGCGCCCGCTTCGTCAAGGTCTTCCCCAACGAGTACAAGCGTGCGCTGGGCGAGATTCATCAGAAAAAACAGGCTGCAGCCAAGGCGCAGCAAGCGCAGGCAGCTAGCAAAAAAGCAGCTGTGCCGGCCAAGTGAGAGGATGAGGAATCATGGGAAAAGTCACCGGCTTCATGGAGTACGAGCGCGTCGAGGAGGGCTACGCGCCCGTCGCCGAGCGCCTCAAGCACTACAAGGAATTCGTCATCGGCCTGGACGACGCGCAGGCCAAGGTGCAGGGCGCACGCTGCATGGACTGCGGCACGCCGTTCTGCAACAGCGGCTGCCCGGTCAACAACATCATTCCGGACTTCAACGACCTGGTCTACCGGGGTGACTGGCAGAGCGCCTTCACGGTGCTCGACTCCACCAACAACTTTCCCGAGTTCACCGGCCGCATCTGCCCCGCGCCCTGCGAGGCCGCCTGCGTGCTGAACATCAACAACGACCCGGTGGGCATCAAGAGCATCGAGCACGCCATCATCGACCGCGCCTGGCAAGAAGGTTGGGTGGTGCCCCGGCCCGCCGCGCAGAAGACCGGCAAGCGCGTGGCGGTGGTCGGCTCCGGGCCGGCTGGCATGGCGGCGGCCCAGCAGCTGGCGCGCGCCGGCCACGCCGTGACGCTGTTCGAGAAGAACGACCGCGTGGGCGGCCTGCTGCGCTACGGCATTCCCGACTTCAAGATGGAAAAGCACCTGATCGACCGCCGCGTCGAGCAGATGGAGGCCGAAGGCGTCACCGTGCGCACCGGGGTGCTGGTGGGCGCCATGCCCAAGGACGGCCCGGGCGCCAAGGTCACCAACCTGGCGCAGGAAAGCGTGTCGGCCGAGCAGCTGCTGAAGGACTACGACGCCGTGCTGCTCACCGGCGGCAGCGAGACCTCGCGCGACCTGCCCGTGACCGGCCGCGAGCTGGAAGGCATCCATTTCGCCATGGAGCTGCTGCCGCAGCAGAACCGCGCCAACGCCGGCGACAAGGTCAAGGACGCCCTGAGCGCCAAGGGCAAGCACGTGATCGTGATTGGCGGTGGCGACACCGGCAGCGACTGCGTGGGCACCAGCAACCGCCACGGCGCCAAGAGCGTGACCCAGTTCGAGGTCATGCCGATGCCGCCGGAGCAGGAAGACAAGCCGATGACCTGGCCGTACTGGCCGATCAAGCTGCGCACCTCGTCCAGCCACGAGGAAGGCGCGGCGCGCGAATTCGCCATCTCCACCAAGGAGTTCGTGGGCGAGAAGGGCAAGGTCAAGGCGCTCAAGACCGTGCAGGTCGCGTTCAAGGACGGCAAGCTGACCGAAGTGGCCGGTACCGAGAAAGACTGGCCGGCCGACCTGGTGCTGCTGGCCATGGGCTTCACCAACCCGGTGAGCAGCGTGCTCGAGGCCTTCGGTGTCGACAAGGACCAGCGCGGCAACGCCAAGGCCAGCACCGAGCTGGCCGGCGGCTACGCCACCAGCGTGCCCAAGGTGTTCGCCGCCGGCGACATGCGGCGCGGGCAGAGCCTGGTGGTGTGGGCGATCCGCGAAGGCCGGCAGGCCGCACGCGCGATCGACGAATACCTGATGGGGGCGACCGAACTGCCGCGTTGAAGCGCTGTGCCCAGCCTTCGCGGATCGCCCTGCGGGTGCACGAGGGCAAGCGGGCTGACCGCCCGCTTGGCGCGAGGACCGGCAGGCCGCACGCGCGATCGACGACTACCTGATGGGGGCGACCGAACTGCCGCGTTGAAGCGCTGTGCCCAGCCTTCGCGGATCGCCCTGCGGGTGCACGAGGGCAAGCGGGCTGACCGCCCGCTTGGCGCGAGGACCGGCAGGCCGCACGC
>Ga0209607_1003477_pt1 | contig 12074 bp, 8 predicted proteins | sample AD_UKC117_MetaG_FD_184413 | JGI IMG/M metagenome (GOLD analysis project Ga0209607, IMG submission 184413) | Active sludge microbial communities of municipal wastewater-treating anaerobic digesters from Hong Kong - AD_UKC117_MetaG (SPAdes)... | ecosystem: Engineered > Bioreactor > Anaerobic >... | reverse complement strand
GTGGTCGATTTCGCCGACCCCGACCCGACCCGCGCCCTGCTCCGCCACCTGCTGGCCAACGACGTCGCCCGCCTGTATCCCGGCAAGGCGTTGTACACCTGCATGCTGAACGAAGCCGGCGGGGTGATCGACGACTTGATCGTCTACGACCGGGGCGAAGCTGGTTACCGATTGGTGCTGAACGCCGCCACTCGTGATAAGGATCTGACCTGGATCGCGCCGCACGCCGAACGCTTCGGCGCCGCCTGGCGTGAACGCGACGATCTGGCGATGCTAGCGGTGCAAGGTCCCGAAGCACTGGCTCGACTGGAAAGCGTCCTGGGTGCCGACACCCTGACGGCCGTGCGTGCGCTCAAACCGTTCCATGCCCTGGAAACCGACCACGGATTCATCGCCCGTACCGGTTACACCGGCGAGGATGGGGTAGAAATCCTGCCGAGCGCCGCCACCGTACCGGACCTATGGGACCGGATCGTCGCCGCCGGCGTCGCGCCCTGTGGACTGGGCGCCCGCGACACCCTGCGGCTGGAAGCCGGCATGAATCTGTACGGCAGCGACATGGACGAAACCACCACCCCGCTGGTATCCGGGTTGGGCTGGACCGTGGCCTGGGAACCGGCCGAGCGCGACTTCATCGGTCGTGCCGCGCTGGAACGGCAACGCGCGACCGGTGCGCCGCAAACCTTCGTCGGCCTGGTGCTGGAAGAACGCGGCGTGTTGCGTGGCCATCAGCACGTTTTCGACGACGGGCGCGAGATCGGCCAGATCACCAGCGGCACCTTTTCCCCCACCCTGAACCGCGCAATCGCCCTGGCTCGGGTCGACACCGGTGTCGGCGCGCGTTGCCAAGTGGAGATTCGCGGCAAACGCCTGCCGGCGCGAGTGGTCAAGCCGCCATTCGTCCGCCATGGCCGCGCCCTGATCGAATGACCCCACCCCAGAACCCCCGTTGTTGAGGAATCGAACCCATGAGCAGCAACATCCCCGTCGACCTGTGTTACAGCGAATCTCACGAATGGGCGCGTGCCAACGACGACGGCACCGTCACCGTGGGCATTACCGACCATGCCCAGCACCTGCTGGGCGATTTGGTGTTCGTGGAAATCCCGGAAGTGGGCCGCGCCGTGGCGGCCGACGAAAGTTGTGCGGTGGTCGAATCGGTCAAGGCCGCTTCCGACGTCTACAGTCCGCTGGAAGGCGTGATCGTGGAGGTGAACGAGGCTCTGGCCGACACCCCGGAACTGATCAATGAAGATCCGTACGGCGAGGGCTGGATTTTCCGGCTCAAGACTGCCGCCACGCTGGACGGATTGCTGGACGCGGCCGCCTACGAAGCCATCGCCATCGCCGACGATGAGGACGAAGACGCCAGTTCACTAGCCAATCCCAGGCTGGTCGAGTAAGGCGGGGCGAGATCGTCATGCCGTTTATCCCCCATACCTCGGACGATGTCCGGGCCATGCTGGCCGCCATCGGCGCGCCGGATCTGGACACACTGTTCGAGGAAATCCCGTCGGCGCTGCGGGTCGGCGAACTACCGGCTCTCCCGGAGGCGCTGAACGAGTTGCAGGTCACCCGGCTGATGGAAACGCGAGCGGCGGATTATTCCCGCCCGCTGTGTTTCCTGGGCGCCGGCGCCTACGAGCATCACATCCCGGCGGCGGTGTGGGAGATCGTCGGCCGAGGCGAATTCTACAGCGCCTACACGCCCTACCAGCCGGAGGCCAGTCAGGGCACCTTGCAGGTGCTGTACGAATATCAAAGCATGATGGCGGGCCTGACCGGCTTGGCCGTGTCCAATGCCTCGCTGTACGACGGCGCTTCGGCACTGGCCGAAGCGCTGCTGATGGCGGTACGCGCCAACCGTAAATCCAAATCCAAGCGGATACTGATCCCCCGCGCCCTGCACCCGCTATACCGGCGGACCGCGCATGCCATCGTGCACAATCAGGGCATCGAACTGGTGGAGGTGCCCTACGATCCAGCCGGGGGCCACACACCGGTCGAGGCGCTCGCCCCCTACGTCGGACAGGATTTCGCGGCGCTGGTCGTCTCGCAACCCAATTTTTTCGGGGTGCTGGAAGACGTGGACGTACTGACCGATTGGGCGCACCAACACAACGCATTGGCGGTGGCGGTGGTCAATCCCACCGCATTGGCGATTCTCAAACCGCCCGGCGAATGGGGCGACGCTGGCGCCGACATCGCCTGCGGCGATGGTCAGCCATTTGGCTCGCCGCTGTCTTCCGGCGGCCCCTACTTCGGCTTTCTGTGCTGCCGGCGGGAATGGGTGCGGCAGATGCCCGGCCGCTTGGTGGGCCGCACCGTCGATCTGGACGGCAAGACCGGTTTTACCCTGACCTTGCAAGCCCGCGAGCAGCACATTCGTCGATCCAAGGCCACATCCAACATCTGCACCAATCAAGGCTTGATGGTGACCGCCGCCACGCTGTATCTGTCGCTGCTGGGTCCGCGCGGCCTGGAGCAGGTTGCCGCCGCCTGTCATGCCAATACCCGCGTACTGGTGGAACGACTGACGCAAGTGCCAGGAGTCAGCCGGGTTTTCGACCGGCCGGTGTTCCACGAAGCGGTATTGCGACTGCCGCGCCCGGCGGGCGAGGTGCTGGACGGGTTACTGGCGCGCGGCATTCTCGGTGGCTTCGATCTGAATGACGATTACCCCGAGCTGGGCCATGCCCTGTTGGTGTGCGCCACCGAAACTCGGGAGGAAGCCGACCTACAACGCTATGCGGCGGCGCTGGCGGCGTTACCGTGAAACTTTAAATCGAGGTTGTGCGATGAAACTCGCGGTGATCGTGCATCAGGCGGAGGAAGGCGGCTATTGGGCGGAAGTTCCGGCTATTCCAGGTCGTGCGACACAAGGCGATACTTTTGAGGAGTTGTTGAGCAACCTGTATGAAGCCGTGGAAGGTTGCCTGTCCGTAAGTTCAAGTGATCTTTCGGATCTCCGTGCCGGTTCATGGTAACCAGGCTCTGAAAATTGGCCTGCTCAAACATTTCATGGCCATTGCTGGAATTGATGAAGCGGAATTGTAGAATCCGCCTTGGCACCAATCCAATAGGAGGAAATTCCCATGGCAACTATCGCTTTTAAAGGCAACCCCATCCACACCAACGGTGAACTACCCACTGTCGGCGCGGCCGCGCCCGGTTTCAAGCTGGTCACCGCCAGTCTGAGCGATGTCACCCTGGCCGATTTCCCCGGCAAGAAAAAACTGCTGAATATCGTGCCCAGTCTGGATACCTCGGTGTGCGCGCTGTCCACCCGCAAGTTCAACGAACACGCCAAGGCCCATCCCGACACCGTCATTCTGGTCATTTCCGCCGATCTGCCCTTCGCTCAGCACCGATTCTGCGGCAACGAGGGCCTGGATAACGTGGTCACCCTGTCGATGATGCGTTCGCGTAAGTTCGCCAAGGATTACGGCGTGCTGCTGGAAGACGGACCACTGGCCGGCCTTACCGCCCGCGCCGTGGTGGTACTGGACGAGAACAACACCGTGCGCTACACCGAACTGGTGCCGGAAATCGCCCAGGAACCGGATTACGACGCGGCGCTGGCGGCGTTGGGATAATCTCGCGTCGAAAAAACCATGACGATTCCTCAAGCCCTGGTGTTCCCTTCATGCTGATCTTCGACCAGTCCCGTCCCGGCCGACAAGCGGTCATCCCCGCCATCGCGCCCGACGATGCCTTGTCCGACCTGCCCGCTTCCCTGCGCCGCCGCCGCGCCGCGCCGTTGCCGGAAGTCTCGGAACTCCAGGCGGTACGTCACTACACCCGGCTGTCGCAGAAGAATTTCTCCATCGACACTCACTTCTATCCGCTGGGTTCCTGCACCATGAAATACAACCCGCGGGTCTGTCACCGATTGGCCTCGCTGCCCGGTTTGCTGGCCCGCCATCCGCTGGCGCCGGAAGGCACCAGCCAAGGTTTTCTGGCCTGCCTGCACGAATTGCAGGAGATGCTGCGGGAAGTGACCGGCATGCAGGCGGTGTCGCTGACACCGATGGCGGGCGCGCAGGGCGAATTCGCCGGGATGGCGATGATCCGCGCCTATCACGTCTCTCGCGGCGATCACGCCCGTCGCGAGGTACTGGTGCCGGACGCCGCTCACGGCACCAATCCCGCCACCGCCATCATGTGCGGTTTCACGGTTCGGGAAATTCCCACCGACGCCGCCGGCGACGTGGATCTCGCCGCCTTGCGCCAGGCGGTCGGCCCGCAAACCGCCGGGTTGATGCTGACCAACCCATCGACCCTGGGCGTATTCGAGCGGAACATCGCCGAGATCGCCGCCATCGTCCACCAGGCCGGCGGTCTGCTGTACTACGACGGCGCCAATCTCAACGCCATTCTCGGCAAGGCCCGACCCGGCGACATGGGCTTCGACGTAATGCACATGAATCTGCACAAGACCTTCGCCACTCCGCACGGTGGTGGTGGTCCCGGCGCCGGTCCGGTCGCGGCCAACGCCCGCTTGGCGCCATTCCTGCCGATTCCCATGGTCGGCAAGGATGATGATGGACGCTATCGCTGGCTGAACGAAGCCGACCGACCCCAGAGCATCGGTCGCTTGTCAGCGTTCATGGGCAACGCCGGAGTGATTCTGCGTGCCTACGTCTACGCCCGCTTGCTGGGCCGCGCCGGCATGGGCCGGGTCGCCGAATTCTCCACGCTGAACGCCAATTATCTACTGGCGGAACTGATGAAGACCGGCTTCGACGCCGCGTTCCCCCAACGACGAGCCAGCCACGAATTCATCATCACTCTCAAGCGGCAGGCCAAGACGCTGGGCGTAACGGCGATGGATTTCGCCAAGCGGTTGCTTGATCTCGGGTTTCATGCCCCAACCACCTATTTCCCGCTGCTGGTGCCGGAGTGCCTGTTGATCGAGCCGACCGAAACCGAATGCAAGGAAGAACTGGACGGCTTCGTCGCCGCGATGCGCCAAATCCAGCAGGAAGCCGAGAGCAGTCCCGAGCAAGTCCAGGGTGCGCCCCACCACCGACCGGTGCGGCGTTTGGACGAGGTACGCGCCGCCCGCGACATGGATCTGGCCTGGCGGCCGGTCGAGTCCTGATCCCGATGGCCTTTCAAAATCACACGGGTTGGCGCCGGTTAATCAACGCCACCGGCTATTCCTGGGCCGGTCTGAAAGCGGCTTGGCGCAACGAAGAAGCGTTTCGTCAGGAAGGGTTTTTATGCGCGGTACTGACCCCGCTGGCCCTGTGGTTGGGGCACAGCCCGGTGGAGCGGTCGCTACTGATCGGCAGTCTGCTGCTGATCGTGATCGTCGAACTGCTAAACACCGGCATCGAGGCGGCGGTGGACCGCATCGGACCGGAACACCACGAGCTATCGGGTCGGGCCAAGGATATCGGCTCGGCGGCGGTATTCGTGGCGCTGCTGAACGCCACCGTGGTGTGGGTGCTGATCCTGCTCACATGAAAGGTGATTTCCGCCCATAAAGGCGGAAGCACGCATCGCTGCAATCAAGAAATGCCATCAAGAATTTGTGTTGACATAAATTTGATTACGTCAATAATGACGTACGTCTATTTTGACGTAATTTCTTATGGACGTATGCTATGAAAGCGAATCCTGGTGGGGCGGTTTCTCCTGAAAACGTCATGGGGCGAGACCGCCTCATCGAACGCCTTTGGGCCGCCCTAGAGCACCAAAGCCTGGTGTTGGTGGCCGAACGGCGTATGGGCAAGACCTGTATTATCAAAAAGATGGAGGCTCAGCCACCGGACGGAACAATGATTCGGGTTCGAGATGTCGGTGGCGTCAGCAGCCCTATCGAATTTGTGGAACGAGTCGCCGAAGATGTGGAAAAACACCTTAAGCTGTTCCAGAAAACGGCAACCAAAACCAAAGAGTTCTTGGCTTCCTTAAGCGGCGCCCAAATCCTCGGTGTAAAGCTGCCCACCATCGCGGCTCCCCACTGGAAAGCGCTGTTGGAACGGATTCTGGGCGATCTTGCCCAGCACAGCGACCGACCAGTCATTCTATGCTGGGATGAATTGCCCTGGATGTTGCAGAAGATGACTGCTCGTCCAGAAGGGGAAACGGTCGTTATGGACCTCCTGGATACGCTCCGTGGCCTGCGCCAAACCCACACTAACCTGCGCATGATTTACACGGGCTCCATCGGCCTGCATCACGTCGTGACCGCCCTTCGCGAAGAGGGCTACGTCAATTCCCCGGTCAACGACATGCGCACGGTCGAAGTGCCGCCTCTGGATGATGGGCACGCCGAAGCCTTGGCCAAGGCGCTGATACAGGGAGAAGGGCTGACCAGCGGCACCCTGGATAAAACCGCCGCCATCATCGCAAGGCGCGTGGACGCTATCCCCTTCTATATCCATCATGTGGTCGCCGCCATGGCGGATCGAGGCCAAGCCGCGACACCCGAGATCGCGGAAACGATCGTCGCCGAGGCGCTTGCGAATGCCCAGGATTGGGATCTGGAACATTTTCGCAGCCGGCTGAGTAGCTATTACGGCGAGCGCGCCGAAGTGGTCCGGGCGCTGTTGGATCAGTTGGCCGAGACTGAACCATTGAATCTCGACGAGTTGCACGAGCGTCTCAAGATCAACCTCTCCCGACTCGGTGCGAGCGCCCAGCGCATGATCGAAGGCGACCGGGAGGCACTCCGTACCCTGCTCAAGCTCATGCAGCGGGATCATTATCTGTGCCAAGATCGGGATGGCGGTTACCGGTTCCGCTTCGGTCTCATCCGCCGTTGGTGGCGTTTGGATCAGGGTTTCGCCTGAATGAACGCGCCCTACCATTCGACATTCACGCCCAGCCAAAGCGATCCCGAAACGCTGGAAGATCTGTTCGTGGCGCGGGAGAAACTTGCCCAGCGCATCCTGGATGGCATTCAGGAGAGCGCCGCCAGCGCTAACAAGCACCAGCGGCTCTTGATCGGTCCACGCGGCATCGGCAAGACCCATCTGGTGGCCTTGCTCCACCACCGGGTGCGGCGCGATGCTGAATTGGACAAGCGGTTGCGGATTGCCTGGCTGCCGGAAGATCCGTACATCGCCGGCTATCACAACCTGTTGCTGCTGATTCTGCAAACCCTGCAACAGACTTACGCACTGGAAAGCCTGCGCCAGCGGCTGGAGGACGTGCTCGACCTGGAAGATGCCAACCAGGCCGAACCTCTGCTGGAGCGATTGCTGGTTGAATTTGTCGGTGACAAGACGCTGCTGCTGATCGTCGAAAATCTGGATGATCTGCTGGCGAATCTCAAAGAAACAGGCCAGCGCAAGCTGCGCGCCTTTCTGCAAAATCACCCGATGACCACGCTTCTCGCCACCGCCACCAGCCTGAGCGAAGCGGTGGCCGACCGCAAAAACACCTTCCACGGCTTTTTCAAAATCCACTCTCTCGATCCGTTCACCGTCGAGGACGCCGTGCGCCTGCTGACCCGCATGGCCCAGCGCGCGGGCAGTGACGATTTGGCCAATGCCCTCTGTAGCCCGATGGGTCGCGCTCGCATCCGCGCCGTTCATTATCTGGCTGGAGGCAATCCACGCATCTATGTGGTCTTTTACGACTTTCTCACGCGGGAATCCCTGGACGATCTGGTCCGGCCGTTCATGAAGCTGATCGATGAACTGACCCCTTATTACCAGGCGCGAATGGACCGGCTTGCACCTTTACAGCGCGGCATCATCGATATCATGCGTCGGTTGCGCGGCGCGGTCACGATCAAGGAAATCGCCCGCCAGGCCATGAACACCTCCCAGACCATTTCCGCCCAACTGGGCAAGCTCAAGGACTTGGGCTACGTGACTCAGGCCGCCGCTCTGGGACGCTCCAATTACTACGAGTTACGCGAGCCCTTGATGCGGTTCTGTCTGGAAGTCAAGGAGCAACGTGGCCGCACGGTAGAGCTGTTCGTACAGTTCCTGCGGGTCTGGTATTCGGAAACAGAACTCGCACGGTTGGCGCTTGATGGCGTCATCAGTCTCGAACAAACCCATCTGCGGGAAGCCATGCAGCGGGCGCAATCTGAGCGAGATCCGGTGTGCTCGATGCTGAAAACTGAATTTCAAACCCATCAAGACGCTGGTGACCACCAAGCCGCCCTGGAAGCGGCGGAACTGGCGATTCAACGGGACGCCAATGATAAGGAGAGTTGGACTTACAAGGTCCAGTGTTTGGAAGCCTTGGGCCATGATCTCGAAGAACGGTTAGCCTGTTGGCAGCGGGTGGCTGAAATTGATCCCAAAGATGCTATTGCTTGGGCTTGGCAAGACATCATTCTTAGTCAGTTAGGCCGTTTTGAGGGAGCACTGACTGCGTCGGTCAAAGCGCTGGAGCTGGATCCCGACGATCCGATTCTCAACAGCAATTATGCTTGGAATCTCAAACAACTGGGACGCTATGCCGAGGCCCAAGCGTATTTCGATAAAGCCCTGGAGCTTGAGGGAGAACCGAAGACCGCCCCTGAATGGATTCAAAGAGGAAACGATCTCTGGAGTGCAGATCGACCGGAGGAAGCCTTGCACGCCTACCGCAAGGCGCTGGAGTTGAGTCCACGCGCTGTCGATGGTTGGCGATATCTTTGGGACTTACTTGAGGAACAGGGACGCTATCGACTCTTTCACCGCATGGCGGAGCAAGTGACGGCTCTCTTACCCGAAGAACCAAGGCTCTGGTTTTATTGCGGCATCGCCAATAGATGCCTGGGTCAATTCGAAGCGGCGCTAGCAGCTTATGATCGAGCGCTTACGATCAATCACGATCTGGTTTGGAGGAGGGAATCGGCGTCTCTCTCCCTCCTCCATCCTATGACATTGAGTCTTCCTGGCCGTCACGCCGCTGCTCTGGAGGCGTTGGAGGTGCCGGAATCGTCTCCGGTGCCTGCCTCTGAAAACGTGCGATTCCGACACGCCCTTGCTCACGCCGACACTCTGATGTGGCTGGATCGCTGGGAAGAAGGTTGCGCGGAACTGAACGACACCTTGGATCATTTTGCGCCGGATCTCTGGACAGGCGAGAGCTTGGACATCATTACCAAGCTCATTGCAGGAACGCAAAATCCAGCCATCTGGCGGCGTTTCATCGCGGTCTGGCTGGAATTGTTCGCACGCCACGAACGGCTCACCCAACTGGGCCAGGGCTTGGTCTGGCGCATTCGTTCATTAACGCTACCCTGGATCAGCGACTCGGTGGCCCGCACCTGGTATGACATCTGGCGAGAGCTGGCCGGTGATCTCGAAGAAATGGCCCTGCCCTTGCGGCTTCTCAAGGCCGGCGTGGACTACAAAGCAACCCGCGATCCTCAAGTTCTCCTGGCATTGGCTCAGGAGGAACGCCGGCTGCTGGAACCCTGGCTAATCAACTTGTTCCGGGAAGAGCCCGATGAAATCGACCGCGAAATGGAAAATCTGCTGCATGTGGTAAAACAGCGGCTGATGCAAGCAGCGGACGCAGAACTCATGCCCCGCGCCGCCACAACCAACGCCGCCGACCCGCCGGCCGCCGATGCATGAAGAACCGGTACAGTACCGGGATCACGAACAGCGTCAGCACGGTGGAAAAGGCCAGCCCCCAGACGATGCTGGCCGCCACCGGACCCCACAACAACGACTTTCCCGCCAGCCCGAACGCCAGTGAAAACAGCCCCGCGATCGTGGTGCCGGTGGTCATCAGAATAGCGATCACCCGCCGGCGCGCGGCGTACAGCGTGGCGTGCAGCGTGCTCATGCCGGCGGCGCGGCGAGTGTTGGCGGCATCGATCAGCACGATGGCGGCGTTCACCGCGATGCCGGTCAGGGCAATGATCCCGTAGAGCGTATACAGCGACAAGGGATTGCCCGACACCAGCAGACCCAGCGTCACGCCGGTGAAAGCCAGCGGCACCGTCACCAGAATCAGCAGCGGCTGAAAGTAGCTTCGAAACTGCGTCGCCAAAATCAAATAGATCAGCCCCACGCCGAGCAGAAACAACGGCCCCATCGCTTCCAGTGATTCGTTGATGTCATCTAGTTCACCGGAAAAATCGAGATTGGTGGCGGGGTAACGCGCTCGAATCTTTTCCCACTCCGCGCGCAATCGATTGTTCGCCGCCAAGGTATCGGTCGTCTCCTTGTCGAGATCGGCCTCCACGGTGATGGCACGGCGCAGGTTCCAATGCCGGATCAGGCCAAGACTCTTGCGTTCCTCCGTCACCAGCAGCGCGGCCAGGGTCGTGGTCCCGCCACCGGGTAGGGCGATAGGATCATCCAGCACCTCTCGCACGCGCGCCACTGTGCGCGGGGCCGCGCGAACCCGCAATTCCACCTTCTCGCCCCGGTCGCGCAGATCGGCCACCACCTCGCCGTCCAGATGCAACCGGACCAAGCGGGCCACCGTGCCAGGGTCCAGCCCGGCGTTGCGGGCGGCGTTCACGTCCACCCGCAGATTCAGTTCGTCGCGGCCCGGCGTGTCGTTGTCCGCCACGTCGCGGGCGCCGGGAATGTTCGCCACGATGGTCTTGACCGCGTCGGCGGCGGCGCGCAGCTCCGCGCGGTCGTCGGCGCGTACCTTGACGCTGATCGGCTTGGCGGTCGGCGGACCCCCGGACAGCTTGAGGAAGGAAATCGTCGCCCGGCCCGGCGTTTGAGTCACCGGCTCGCGCATTTCCTCGATGATATCGTCCAGCCCGCGCACGCCCGGCGCGGCCGGGTTGAGCGAGACCGCAATCTGGCCATACTGGTCGCCGTAAAGCGGTTCCATTTCGGTGAACTTGATGCCGGCCAACGAAGTCACCGAGCGCGCCTCGCCGGCGCGCAACCCGGCGCGTACCCGCTCTTCCACCTTCAGGGTCTGGCGCAGGGTTTCCTCGATGGGTGCATCCGGCGGCATATCCACGTTCACGTAGTACAAGCGGATCGGGTCGAAGGCGAAGAACTGAAATTTCACCAGCCCGGCGCCCACCGCTGCCGCCGCGCCGAGGAACAACGCAAAGGCCAAACCCAGATACGTTTTCGGGTAGCGCATCACATGGATCAACAGCCGGGTGTACTTGACCCGCAGCAAATGGGTCCACTTCTCGCGCAGTGCCTGTGTCCGCGAACGGCGGCTGATGGCGCGTTCCCCCAGCGCCACGACATGCGCCGGTAGCATCCAGAACGCCTCGATCAGACTAACCGTCAGTCCCACCGTCACCACGAAAGGGATGACGAACATGAATTTGCCGACGATACCCGGCAGTAGCATCAGCGGCAGGAACGCCGCGATCGTGGTGGACACCGCCGCCAGCACCGGCCAGCCCACCTCGCGAATGGAATCCAGAGCGGCGTCGAGGGCTTTCATCCCGCGTTCCATGCGGAAATACATGGCCTCCACCAGTACCACCGCGTCATCCACCAACATGCCGAGCACGATGACGATACCCAACAGCACCGAAACATTGAGCGTCGAACCGACCGCGTTCAGCAGCACAAAGGCGCCGGCGACGGAAAACACCACGCCCAAGGCCACCATGGTGGCGATGCGCGAGCCGAGGAACAACCAGCACACGCCCAGCACCATCAACAAGCCAATGGCCGCGTTGTTCTGCATGATGCCCAGCGCCGAGCGAGTCGCCACGGTCTGGTCGTCGGCCAGCACCAGTTTCAGGCCGCTACCGGCCAGCACCGCGTTCTTGCGATCGATGTAGTCGCGGATGTCACCCACCAAGTCCAGGGTGTTGGTATAGCCGATCTTGCTCACCGACAGCATCACCCCCGGTCGGCCCGCCATGCTGGCAAGCTGGCGAGGGTCGTCGCGCCCGCGTCGTATCCTGGCCACGGCGTCCAGCGGCACCCTGGCGTCGGCCGCGCCCGGCGGTTGCAGGTAAAAATCGGCCAGCAATTCCGGGTCGGCGGTGGTGCCGTTCACCCGCACCAGCCACTCGCCGCCGCCGGTCTTGATCTTGCCGGCGAACACGTCGCGAAACCACAGCCGCAGCGCCTCGGCCAGATCGGCGGCGGTCAGCCCGCGCGCGGCCAGCGCCGGTGGGCTGAATTCCACCAGCAGTTCCGGGTCCTGAAAGCCCAACGCCA
>Ga0209607_1003475_pt1 | contig 12078 bp, 6 predicted proteins | sample AD_UKC117_MetaG_FD_184413 | JGI IMG/M metagenome (GOLD analysis project Ga0209607, IMG submission 184413) | Active sludge microbial communities of municipal wastewater-treating anaerobic digesters from Hong Kong - AD_UKC117_MetaG (SPAdes)... | ecosystem: Engineered > Bioreactor > Anaerobic >... | reverse complement strand
GTGGAAGTGCTGGCCTGTACCGGCAGCGCAACGCCGTCGCCCACGCCCACTCCGACTGCGACACCCACCGCCACGCCCACGCCCGTTGTAACGCCCACACCCGACCCCTCGGCCACGCCGCCGGCCGCCTGCCGCGAATTGCTGGCCAACGGCGACTTCGAGGCGGCGAGCGACTGGCGCTTCGGCTCGACGCCCTTCAGCGGCGCGTACAGCGCGGCGCCCGTCCACGGCGGCGCGCAGGCCGTGCGGCTGGGCATCCCGGCCGCGGCGGCCAATCGCCGCGCCTACTCCACCGTCTACCAGCGCGTGACGATCCCGGCGACGACCGACCAGGTGCTGCTGACGTGGTGGGAGCAGACGGGCGGCGCGGCCGACGGCGCTGACTACCGCGAGGTGCTGCTGCTCAACGCCGACTACAGCCGCCTGCGCACGGTCGAGAAGAGCATGGCTGCGGGCGACGGCCAGTGGCAGCAGCGCAGCTTCGATCTCAGCGCGTTCGCCGGTCGCACGGTGGTGCTCTACTTCAACGTCTACAACAACGGCAGCGGCGCGCAGCAGTGGAACCATCTCGACGACGTGAGCCTGGCCCTCTGCACGCAGGCCGAGGCGGCGACGGCCGTCGCCGCCCAGCCCGACCCGGCCGGGCCGGTGGCGGCCGATGCGCTGGTCGTGGCGCCGGCGGCCGTCTATTTCGACGACCAGGTGGTTGGCAGCAGCGTCACGCTCCAGGTGAGCAACCGCAACGCCGAGGACGCGCCGCTGTCGTGGCAGGCCGAAACGGACGCGCCCTGGCTCAGCGTGCAGGCCACGTCCGGCAGCACCCCCGGCGAGTTATCCGTGACGGTGAACGACGGCGAGGCTGAGGCCGGCATCTACCAGGCGCAGATCACGCTCATCCCGGACGACCCGGCGGTGGAAGCGGTGACAATTCCGGTCATCTGGGTGACGGGGCTGGACGAGCGGCTCTACCTGCCGGCGATCGAGAACTGACGACAGGCCAACAATCTCCAATCTCCAGTTTCCAATCTCCAATCTCTCTTTACCCAGGAGACTGGAGATTAGAGATTGGAGATTTCCACTCCCCCTACTCCAACGGCGTAATGTGATACCGCTCGCGTAGCTCGCGCATGGGCCAGCGGCGGAAGCGGGCGGGATCGCCGGCGGCCTGCTGCTGCCACAGCGCGGCGCGCCGCGCGCCGATCTCGCACGCGTCGGCAAAGGAGTTGGTGGCCAGCATGGTCGTCTCCAGGTACTCCCAGCGCTCGCCCCCGCGCGCCCGCTGCCAGGCGAGGATGGCGTGGTCGGTCGAGATGACGAGCGCGGCGTCGATGGTGCACGCTTCGAGCAGGCTGGCAAAGAGCAGCACGCCGTCGATGCAGTTGGCCAGCCGCTCGGCAAGGCTCTCGCGCGGCAGGCGCACGCGCTGGTCGCGTGCCGCGGCGTCGGGGTTGAAGCTGGTTGTGCTGTCCACGTAGAGTATGCCGGAATCTTCCTTGAGCGCCTCGTAGATGGCGCGCGCCTGGCTGACGGTGTCGCCCTGGTAGCCTTCGAGCCGGCGTTTGGGGTGGCGTTCGGCCGCGTTGTGCAGAAAGGCGCGTACAGGCGGCGCATCGGGCGTGACGAAGGCGCCGAAGTAGCGCGTAAGGTCCACCCAAGTACCGGTGGCCGGGTCGCGCGTGGCGATGGGCGCGGCATTGCGCGCCAGCAGCCAGACGGGATAGCCTTCCTGGTGCAACTCGCGGCCGGCCTCCAGGTCGGTGACGGTGACAGTGGCCGTGGCGCGCGTGATGACGTTGAGCGGGCGCACCTGCTCGCGCAGCAATGCCGGCAGCAGGTGCAGCGTGGCCGACTCGCCCGGCGCCAGAATCTTCGTCTTGTCGATGCGCGTGCTGTAGTGCTGGATCTCGACGCTGGCGCACAGGCGCTGGGCGCGGTCCGTGCGGTTGGCCAGCACCACCTCCACCAGCGGGCGCTCCTCGGCCTCGAAGAGATCGCAGAGCGCGGTGTAGACCTGCTCCATGCGCAGGTGCACGGCGATCTCGATGGTTTCGGGCGCGGGTGGTGTCACTGGCGCCGGCGGGGGCGGCGCAGCGAGCGCGCTGAGCTGCGCCCACACTGCCTCCATGCGTGCGGCAAGGCTGGCCACCTGCTCCTCGAGCAGCGGCCGGTCGGCGGCGTTGATCGTCGTCTGCAACTGCTGGGATGCAGCCTCATATTGGCGCGCCAGCAGGTCATACTGCTTTTGCAGCTCGCGGCGGCGGAGTTCGGACGGTGAGGGCTGGCCGCCACCGGCTGGTCGCGTATTGGGCGCCGGTGGTTGAGCGGTATAGACAACGGTCACGCCAAACGCCTCCGCCACCTCGCGCAGCGCGGGATTGCTTGCGTTGTGACGGTACGCGCCCTCGACCAGTTCCAGCGTGCGGCCGGTTGATTCGGCCCAGGTGATGAGGCTGAAAGTCACCGCGCGCAGCGTCTCGCCGCCGGCGATGGCGTCCAGGTTCTCGGACAATTCCTCGCGCACAATCTCGCGCAGCGCGGCGTGGGTGGGATAGGCATCCAGCAGGGCATTGCGAAGCTGGGCGATTTGTTGTCCGGTGAGCATTGGACCTCCCTGCACAGAGTACTACAGCGGATTCGTGGAAACAACGGATGGATTGGCGCCACGTGACGATGGTCGTACGCGCAGCGCCACCGGTTGGAAACCGGCGTCTGCTATGTAAAACCGGCTGAAGACCGGTTGGCGGGCCGGCGCCGCCCTGGGATCGCCGAGCCCCAGCTCGGCCCGTGCTGCCGCGTGGGCGCTGCCTCCGGCTGTGCGTGGCGGGCCGATACCCGACGACGTACACGAGACGCCGGTCAGACACCGAGTTTCTCCGAGAAACTCGGTGTCTTGGCTGTTCGTCAACCACCGCCGTGCAGTCGCAGACACGCACCTGCGGATGCGCGCCCCGTCGCGCAACAGAAACTGCCGGCGGCGAAACCAAATCCGCTGCTTCCACGAATCCGTTGTAGTGCCTGCCACCGTTCCCCAAAAAAATCGATCGCCTGGCGGCGAGTAATTGCCCGTGGGGGACGCTGCGCTCCCCCACACCCCCTGGCCAGAGGCGCAGAGCGCCAAAGAATCAGAGAGCAGAGGCGCCAGAGATCAGAAGATCAAAAGCCGGGGGACACCACGCGAAACCCCACATAGCCGGCCGGATCGACGTTGAGGCTGCGGCAGGCGCAGCGCACGATCCTGACATTAAGGAGGAACGAGCCGCCCCGCACGGTACGACTGTTGTCGCCTCCCAGGCTGTCGTCAGGCCGGTAGTTCTGGTAACTATCGACCCACTTCGTCGATGTGCGCTCCCAGACATTGCCCGCCATGTCGAGCACGCCGTAGGGACTGGCTCCCTTGGGATACGCCCGCACCGGTGTCGTGTCACCCACATTCATGTCGAAGTTGCAGTGTTCCTTGGTCGGCTTGGCGTCGCCCCACGGATAGATGCGCCCGTCCGTGCCGCGTGCCGCCTTCTCCCATTCCGCCTCGCTGGGCAGACGCACCGCCGTGCTGGTTGCCTTGCCGGCCCATTCACAAAAAGCGACGGCATCGCGAACCGTCACACACGTCACTGGATGATCCTGCTTCTGGCGCACGTCGCTCTCCGGCCCGCGCGGATGGCGCCAGTTGGCGCCTTGCAGCCAATCCCACTTCGAACCGGTATAGGACCAGGCTTTGCCGTCCCTCTCAGCCTGGGTCTTGTAGCCGGTTGCCTCCACAAACGCGGCAAACTGCGCCACTGTCACCGGCACGCGTGCCATGCGATAGGCCGGTAGCGTCATCGTGTGTTGTGGTAGTTCGTCGTCGAATGCCTGGTCGTCTCGCTTTTTGTCGCTGCCCATCAAAAATTTGCCGGCGGGAATCTCCACCCAGTCGAAAGCGACTGGCGGCGCAGCCTGGGCGGCTGGTTGCCTGGCTGGAGCAGATGGTGCGGGAGACGGCACCGGTGCGGCGGCCACTTCGTCCGGGCGCAGGTGGCGTTGCACGGCGGGCAGCAGGTGGCCCTGCGCGGCGCGGGCGACATCGTTCCGGCCATCCACCCACTGTGTGGTGATAAGGCTGAGCGGCACGGCCGTGCGCTGGTCGCCGGCGATGAGCAGAGGAAAAACGGCCTTCTCCTGCGCCATGGCATAGGTGATCTCGCGCTTGACCCACTGTGAGGCCTTGGCGTTGGGCGAGAGCAGAACGACCATAGCCTGTGCCTGGTGCAGCGCCTCCTCGATGGCATCTTCCCAGATGGCCGTGCCCGGCTCGATGCCGTCGTCGATCCAGACGGAGAAGCCGGCGCCGCGCAGAATGTCGTGGACGTCGAACATGGAGGTGCGGTCGTACCGGCTATAGCTGAGGAAAATATCGATGGTGGCTTGCGGCCGCGTGCCGTGCTTGCGCGTCGCAGCGCCGGCTGGCGCGCCGCCAGTCCATGCCCTGAGCGCACGCTGAAGCTCGCGTAGTGTGGTGTTGCCGTCATTCTGGCGCACCGCGCCATCGACGAGACGGGCGAAGACGCCCGTCTGCTCCGCCCACGACACCAGGTTGAAGGCGATGACGCGCAGATTGTCGCCGCCGGCAATGGCGTCGAGATTCTCGTCGAGTTCGATGCGCGCAAGCATACGTAGCGCGTCGCGCGACGGGAAGGCCTCCAGCAAAGCATTCTGCGCTTGTTCGATCTGGCGTCCGGTCAACATGGCGGCAATCCAGGGTGGCTTGCAATTTGGTCAATCATACTACAGGTCAGGTCTGGCGGCAGAGTGACGATTGCCCCTTGTTTGCAGGGCGGGCTGCTCCAACCCGGGCGCGGCGCGCAGCCGGGCAGGGAGCAGCCCCATTCTGTATGTGTCCGGCCAGGGATGCCTGGCGCGGACGGGAACCGGTTGCGCCGGCTTTTGTGCCGCGCCGGGCAAGTCGTGACCGGCCCGTTCTCCGGCCCGCCGCCAAAGCGGCGGCGGGTAAAAGCCGTGGGACACCACGCGAAACCCCACATTGTCGTTCGGATTGTCGTTGTTGTTGCGGCAGGCGCAGCGCACGTTCCTGTCATTATTGTTGAACGAGCCGCCCCGCACGGTCCCAACCGGTCCCCGCAATCACCGGGCGCCGCGATCTTTGCCCGCTCCGCCCGACCCTTGCCGTGTTGCATTTTGCCAGCCGCCCAGCAGCCGGCCCAATTCCGCCACCATGCGCGCGCTGTGTTCGTACTGTCCGTCGTTCATCCAGTGCCACGTGTGAGCCAGGCGCAGGTAGAGGCGCACCTTGTCCAGTTCGGCGCCGGCGGCAACGAGGAGGCGCAGCCGGTCGCCGCCGCGCACGCTGTTCGCCTCGACGGTGCGTTCCAAGAAGCTGAACGCGGCGTCCAGGAGGCGCTGTGTGCCGGCGTAGCGATGGGCGCGGGGAAAGTTGTTGGTCGTGGGCACCAGCCATGCCAGAAAATCGTAGCTTTTGGTGAAGATTGGCATCTCTGCCGCGGTCGCATCGCTCACAGGCGCACCTCGTCGAGAATGGCCGCGCGCAGCCCCCAGGTATCGCCGTAACGAACGTGATTGATCCAGCCGCGCAGCGAGCCGTCGATGCGCCGGCGGGCGTCGCTGCTGCCATCGTAGCGGCGCAGCAGATCGCGCAGACGGCGGCGATAGGCGATGCCTTTGCGCCGCTTGAGCAGGCGGCGTTCCGGGTAGAGCACGAAGCCGAGAAATGGAATACCGTGGGTCACCGGCCTGACCTGCGCCGATGCCTCGTGGACGGTCAGGCGCAGCTCGGCCAGCCGCGCCAGCAGAGCGTCGCGCCAACGCCACAGGTCGGCCTTATTGTCGCCGAAGAGCAGGAAATCGTCCACGTAGCGCAGATAGGCCGTACAGCCGAGTTCGCGCGTGACGAAGTGGTCGAAGGGGCTGAGATAGCAATTGGCCCAGAACTGGCTGGTCAGGTTGCCGATGGGCAGCCCGCGCGGGCGGTTGGCGGCAAAGAGGTCGTCCCCGGCGAAGTAGACCATCTCATACTCCTCGGCCAGCACGCCGGCGCCGCTGGCCAGGATGGCGTCGATGAGACGGCGGATGGCGCCATCCTGGATACGCCGGTGCAGCGTGCGGCGCAGGATGGCGTGGTCGATGGAGGGGAAGAACTGGCGCAGGTCGCACTGGAGCACGTAGGGATGGCGCCGCGCCCAGCGCTGGCACTGGTCCAGCGCGCGGTGCGTACCCTTGCCCAAACGGTTGGCGTAGGAATGGTCGATGAAGCTGCGTTCGAAGGCCGGTTCGATGATGCGGCAGAGGGCATGGTGGACGATGCGGTCGCGAAAGGGCGCCGCGCTGATCAGGCGCCGTTTGGGTTCGTGGATGGTGAAGGAGGCGTACGCGCCCGGCCGGTACGTTTCCGCGGCCAGTTCCTCTTGCAGCCGGAGCAGGTTATCCTCCAGCCGGTACTCGAACGCGGCCGCCGCACCGCGCCCGCGCTTGCCGCGCGCCGCCTTGCGCCAGGCGGCGTACAGATTTTCCCAGGCATAGAGATCGGCATAGGCGCCGGTGACTTGCGTGACCATCTTTCACACCCGATTTGCTGATTGTGGGGCGACGCCGTTGCCAGGCTACGCCAGACCGGTACCCGACGACGCACACGAGACGCCCGTCAGACACCGAGTTTCTCCGAGAAACTCGGTGTCTTGGCTGTTCGTCAAGCACCGCCGTGCGGTCGCAGACACGCACCTACGGATGCACGCCCCGGCGCGCAACGGAGACTGCCGGCGGCGAAACCAAATCCGTTGCTTCCACGAATCCGTTGTAGTGCCCGCCACCGTGCCAAAAAAATCGATCGCCTGTCGGCAAATAATTGCCTGTGGGGGAGCGCAGCGTCCCCCACACCCCCTTGCCAGAGGCGCAGAGCGCCAAAGAACCAGAGGGCAGAGGCGCCAGAGATCAGAAGATCAAAAGCCGGGGACACCACGCGAATCCCCACACCGTCGACCGGATCGTTGAAGTCGTAGCGGCAGGCGCAGCGCACGTTCCTGTCACTATTGTAGAACGAGCCGCCCCGCACGGTACGACTGGCGTCGCCTTTCAGGCTGTCGTCGGGCTGGTAGTTCTCATAGTTGCCGACCCACTTCGTCGACGTGCGCTCCCAGACGTTGCCCGCCATGTCGAGCAGGCCGTAGGGGCTGGCGCCCTTGGGATACGCCCCCACCGGCGTTGTGTCGCCTACGTTGCCGCCAAAGTTGCACAGTTCATTGGTTGGCTTGGCATCGCCCCACGGATAGATGCGCCCGTCCGTGCCCCGCGCCGCCTTCTCCCATTCCGCCTCGCTGGGCAGGCGCACCGCCGTGCCGGTCGCCGTGCTGGCCCATTCACAGAAGGCGACGGCGTCCCTAAAGGAGACATACACGACTGGGTGCTGCTCCTTGCCCTCGGGAATCTGCCCGCCACCCCAGTGTCTGGGCGGTTGGTGACTAGTGGCCTGAACAAACGCACGATATTGCGCGTTGGTCACCGGCACGCGTGCCATGCGATAGGCCGGCAGCGTCATCGTGTGCTGTGGCAGTTCGTCGTCGAATGCCTGGTCGTCCTTGCGCTTGTCGCTGCCCATGAGGAAGGGGCCGGCCGGAACTTCCACCCAGTCGAAGGCGACGATCTGCGCCATGATGTCCGCCAGCGTCACCAGGCCGGCCATGCCGCCATATTCGTCGATGACGATCGCCACATCGGCGTCCCTCACTTGCATGGCATGGAAGGTGTCGACGATGGGCTGGCGTTCGGGGACGAAAAGCGGTGCGCGCAGCAGGTCGTCGATCGACCTGCCCGTGCGTTGGGCGTGCAACGTCTCCAACAGCGCCTCGGCATGGAGTATGCCCCGTACGTCGTCGAGCGTGTCGCCGTAGACGGGGATGCGGTGGTGGCTGCTATCGAGTATGGTCGCCACTGCTGTATCCAAATCGGCGCTGGCAGGCAGGGCAACGACATCGACGCGCGGCGTCATGATGATGCTTGCCGTGGCGCGCAACGGCTTGAGCGCAACTGACACAAGGTTTGCGTCGATGGCCTCGATGCGGGGGTTGCGCGCGATCAGACGCTCCAGTTCTGTTAGTTCGGCGCGGCGGGGGGGCGGTACTTTAGCGCGCAGCGCTTCGGCCGCTACCAACGCCATCTCCGGCGCTGACGTATAGAGCACGGGCAGCACCCACTCGAAGCTCTCCGGCTCGGCTGCGGCCAGTTCGCGGCGCGCAGCCTGCACGGCGGCGCCCACCGTCCGCCCACGCGCCAGCGCGTCAAAGAGCCGCTGCGCAAAGCGGATGGCGCCCGTGTCGCTGATCGTCCCCTGCATGCCGATGGCGGCGGGCAGGCCGGCCTGCATTAGCGCGGCAGCCAGCGCCGGCGCGGTGGCATCGCCGTGCGCGCTCAGGTCGGTGTTGAGGATCGCCAGCCGCAGATCCGCCCGCTTAGCCAGTAGCGACGTCAGGTCACCGGCGTCCACAGGCTGTGCGCCGCCCGCTTCGCCGGCGAGAAGCAGCAGGCCGCCACCACGCTCCGGCTCGAAGCCGCCGTGCCCGGAGAAGTAGAAGATGTCTGCGTCCTCTTGAAGCGCGGTGTACAGCGCCTTCACGGTGGCATTTTCCAGCCAGGTGATTTGGGCAAGGCCGACCGCCTGCAACGGTGCCAGCGCCTGCATCACCCGCTCGCGTTCCAATGCCTGGTCCAGCGTTGGGCTTGCGTCCGTCGGGTCGGCGGCAGCGGCCACGATGCGCAGCGGTGCACCGGATGCCAGCGGGCGCGCCGGCTGGCTGCGCGGTAGCGTGCGTATCACCGAAAAGTCGTCGCCCAAGGCGAGAAAACCGCGGCCGTCGTGCAGCGCTTCCCAAGGCAGGGCGGCCAGGTCGGGCGGGTCGATTTGCAGGCGCAGTGTCGTGCCGCCCTGCCCGCTCCCGCGCACCAGCGCACGGTAGAGCAGACCGTCATCCCCGCCGGCGATGAGGAAATCGTACAGCGTCTCGCCCAGGACTCGCAGATCGCGCGCCGCGCCGGCTTCTGCTGTGTCGCCGCGCAGGCACGTGGCAAGCCGGGCCGCAGCCGTGGCATCAAACGAGCGACTGAATCCTGACTGCTCGCCCATCGCCCGGATCGCAACCGTATAGATCCCGTCCGGCGCGAGAGAAATCTGGATCTTGACATCGACCCCGCTGCCGCTCGTTGTTGGCGCTAGCTGCGGGCGCAGTTGCTCCGGCACGCGCAGCGTCACCCCTTCGACCTGGGCCGTGAAGTCGGAGATACCGCGTTCGGCGCCGGCCAGCAGCCGTCTTACCAGCGCGGCATACTCGACCAGGGCGCGATGCTCGCGCAATTGCGGCGCCAGCAGGCGCGTGATGTGCGCCAGCCGCGCAAACTCGGCGCGCTGCACGTCGAGCGGCGCCGTGACCGGCTGAGCGGCCAGTTGCGTCGTCACGGCGGCAAAGGCCTCGGCCACCTCGCGCGCGGCCGTGGCGCGCGTCTCGTCGAGATAGACCATGGCCGCCCACTGCTGGGTGCGCAACTCCTCGTCGTCGAGATAGGGGTTGGTGCGCGCGAGGTGGCGGGTATAGTGGATGAGCACGCGCGCCACGCGCTGCATCTCGACCTCGCCGGCGCGGCGGCGCAACTCGTCGAGCAGGTAGGCGCGCATCGCCGGCGGCATGGCGTAGAGTTCGGCATCCACGGGACGGAGCAGGTCGGAGAGCAGCAGATCGACCTCGGCCACCCACGGCAGCCCCAGGTGCGCCAGGAACCGGTTGTGCAGGTAGTTGAGCAATTCCGGCGTCAGCACGAGCGGCATGGCGGCGTAGCAGGCGAGCAGGCGGTAGGCGTCGCTCTGCGCGCCGTGGCTGGCCGTGAACCAATCCACGCTTGCCCTGGCCAAATCCGCGTTGATGGCGAACGTGCCGGCATCAAAGGTGTCGTCGGTCATCGCGCCTCACCCCTGCCCGCGCAACTGGTCGATGGCGTTGCTCATGCCGTCAGCCTGCATGGGCTGCATGGCGACCTGCCCGGCGATGATCTGCGCCGACGAGCCGCGCCAGCGCACACGCGGCATGGGGTTGAGCCAGGCAAGCAGCATCGTGTGGCTCTTGAGCGTGGCCAGTGCCAAGGCGGTCGCGCTGATGCGGTCAAGCCGGGTGCGGCCGCGCGCGGCGCCGGCATCGCTGATGATCAGGATGCTGCTCTCGGCGTCGCAGCCGGCAAGCGCCGCGTCCAGGCTCAGCGCGTCGGTGCGGTGCGGGTCGCGGTAGACACGCTCGCCAAAGACATTCTGGAAGTAGTAGACCTCGACGCGCTCCAGCGTGCTCTCCTGCTGCGCGGTTTCGACCAGCTCGCGCGTGAAGCGGTGGAAGGGGATCATGGAGCCGCCCTGGTCGACCAGCAGCAGCAGGTGGGCGTGGTTGCGCACGCGGCGGTGGTAGACCGGCGCCAGGTAGAAACCCTGCCGTGCGACGCGCTCGACCGTGGCGGCGACGTCCAGCACGTCGGCCGGGCCGTCGGCCACGGGGCGGCGCAGATAACGCCAGGCATAGACCATGTCGCGGCGTGACAGCGGCCAGTAACTCTGGATGTTCTCCTCGCCGGGCGCCGGTGCGGGGATGAAGGGCGCACGCACGGGCAGCGCGGCTACCTTCGGATGGCGTTCGGGCTGCACGCGACTTTCAGGCTGCGGGGGCGCAGGGGCCGCTTCCTCGCGGGGCGGCGGCGCCGGCGCAATCGGCGGCGGAGCGCCTGCCGCCCCGGCAGTCGCGCTGCCCGGATGTGCGGCCCAGTACGCCGCCAATGCCTGCCATTGCAAGTCGAACTCCGCCTGCTCCTGGCGCGAGTTGCACCACACGAGGCGCGCCACGCCGGCCAGGTCGTCGGGGCCGGTCGTGCCCCAGCCGCCCTCCAACGCACGGTGCAGCGCCAGCAACTCGGCCACGCCGATGTTGAAGCCGCTGCGATGCAGACGCGTGAAGAGATCGAGCGCCAGCGCGTGCGGGTCGAACGCCGGCACAGCCGGATCTGGCGCGGCCGGTGCGACGGGGTCGCCCGCGGCGCGCGGTCGCGGGGCAAAGATGCGGCGCAGCGCCTCCAGCCAGGTGGAGAAACGCCCGCTCATGACCGGCACCGTGCTCCCTCATCCCGACGGCGCGCAGACGCACCCAGGGCGGGCGATGGGTGCCCAGAGGGCGTGGCGCAATGCACGGCGGGCACAGCGAACTCCTCTGTGTCTCTCCGCGTTCTCTGTGGTTCAACCAACCGCGCCGGCCAAAACGTCATGCCAGGCTCCCCTCCTGGCCGCGGCTCTGCCAGTCGATACGCAGCTTGTAGAGCAGTTCGGGATAGGGCAGCGGGGCGCGTTCGTCCTCCAGGTCGGTGGACGGCACGGGCGCCTGGCTGCCAAAGCGGTGCAGCGCGCCCAGCCAGTCGAGAAATTCACTGGTGCCCGGAACTTTGTGCAGCCGGCCCTGCCGGCGCAGGGCGAGGAAGCGCGTCGTCGCCGCGGTGACCAGGGCCGGCGCGGGCGCCGCATCACCGCGCACGCGGTAGTGAACCTCGACGATGCGCTGCAATTGCTCCGGCTGCTCCGGGAAGTCGATGTAATGATAGAGACAGCGGCGCAGAAAGGGCGCAGGCAGGTTGCCCTTCTCCTTGTTGCTGGTGACGATGACGATCGGGTAATGGGTCGCCTGGATCGGCGGTTCGCCGGTCTCCGGAATGTGCAATTCCCAGGGCTCGTCCAGCACGGTGAGCAGGTCGTTGGGGAAGTCGACATCGGCCTTGTCGATCTCGTCGATAAGGACGACCGCCGGGCACTCGGTCAGGGCAAAGGCCTTGCCCAGCGCGCCCAGCTTTCGGTAGGCGACAGGGTCGGCGGGGTCGCGTGGCGGCTGGCCGGCGCCGGCTTTGACCGTCTGCACGTCGTGCAGGCGCAGGATCGCATCGTAGGTGTACAGTCCTTCCTGTGCCTTGCTGGTCGAGCGCACATCCCAGCGGTAGAAGGGCAGCCCCAGTTCGTAGGCGACGGCGCGCGCCAGCATCGACTTGCCGCAGCCTGCCTCGCCT
>Ga0209607_1003473_pt1 | contig 12079 bp, 11 predicted proteins | sample AD_UKC117_MetaG_FD_184413 | JGI IMG/M metagenome (GOLD analysis project Ga0209607, IMG submission 184413) | Active sludge microbial communities of municipal wastewater-treating anaerobic digesters from Hong Kong - AD_UKC117_MetaG (SPAdes)... | ecosystem: Engineered > Bioreactor > Anaerobic >... | reverse complement strand
CTTCACGGCCTGCAACTTGAATTCTGGCGTGAACTTCCGCCTCGTTTTCTTTTTTTCGCTCGTGCTCATTGAACACCTCGTTGGCTTCCATCATAAGTGAGGTGTCCACGTAAGGGGGGCAGGATCAACCTTCGCCTTGAAGGCCGAGGAGTGATTGCGTCTCTTTCTTCGGGTCATCTTCTGCTCCTTCTCTTTCGAGAATCTTAAGCCAGAAGATTTCACTTACCAGATCCCGATCCCTGTCCAATCGCCGGGGTCCACCTCTCAGCATGGCCATCACATCCTGTTTCTACCTCCTTACAGCCCCGATCTGAACCCCATTGAGCACGATTTCGCCAACCTCAAAAGACAACGACAATTCGCCCCTCCGGAAACTGCTCTTGCCGAAATCATTAAGTGTTATGGAAGTTATACGGAATGACTATAGAATGGCGATCAGCATGCCATTTGACCCACTAGTCGGCCTCGTGGACCTGCCTGTTGGCCTGCCACCCACGCTCTTGGTGTGCGGTACCAGGGTCTGCTCACGCTGGGCGCGCGGCGCAGGGCCGCCGGGTCGGGCTGCTGGGCCACATGCCGCCAGTGGCCCGACGGAACGATCCGCAGGCTCGACCCCGTGGGTGTGGCGGTGCTCGTCGATGAAGGCCCTCATGAATTGAAGTGGCGGTCGAGCTCCGCCTGGGCGAAAAACGCGCTGGCCAGCTTGCGTACTTTGCACTCCAGATCCTGGATGCGACGCGTCGCGTCGCGTCTCGGCTGTGGCTAGACCCTCGCCATGGCCCGTGTCTCGCTCATGCTGACGGACTCAGCGGCGCCGCGTCTCGGCCGTGCAGCGATCTTGGCCGCGATCGATACGACGGCCACTGCGATTCGTATTGCCCCTTGGCTCCAGGAGCATACGCACGGTACGCTTCTGGATTGTGGGCGAAAACTTCACTGATTTCTTCATGGCTCCATCCTCTCAAAGGTTGGAGCTTCCTCGAAACCCGGGGCGGTTCAAACTAATTACGTGACTGCCTATAGAGGAAAGGGAGCATATTGAGCTCTCAAGCACCCGGCAACGGCGGCGGCAGATGCGCGAACAGCGGCGCCAGCTCCGCTACTTCGCCGGCCGAGGTCCACTTGGCCATGCCCTGCGCCCAGACCAGGGTGGCGCGGGTCAATTCACCGGCCTGTGCACGCCGTTGCAGTTCGTCCATGGGAAACGGCCCGGCCTGCTGGTTGTTCATCGCCACGTAGTAGGGATTGGCGACCGGCAGCGGCGGCGGAACCGCAGGCGCCGCTTGCGGCGCCGGGGCTGCTGGCGTTGGCGCCGGTGCGGCGGGGCGGGCCAGGGTTTCGGTCAACCGCTGGGCCATCGCCAACCCCAGTCCCATGTTCATGGCCTCGGAACCGCCGCCAGGGTTGGCGGCGGCGGCGCGCAGGGCCTCTGCCGCCTGGAACTGAGTGTACTGGTCGAGATTGCCGACGATGCCCATGCTGGTGCGCTTGTCCAGCGCCGCCTCGACTTCCTTGGGCAGCGAGATGTTCTCCACCAGCAGGTTAGTCAGCTCCAGCCCGACCGCCTCGAACTCCGGGGCAATACGCTGCAACAGGAATTGGCCCAGTTGATCGTAGTTGCCGGCCAGATCCAGCGCCGGAATCTTGGCCTGACCGAGAATGTTGGCGAAACGCGATACCACCATGTTGCGCAACTGGTTGGTGATTTCATCGGTGGTAAAGCGGTCGTCGGTACCGACGATTTCGCGCAGGAAGGTCGGCGCATCCTTGATCCGAATCGCGTAGCTGCCGAAGGCCCGCAACCGGATCGGCCCGAATTCCGGGTCGCGCAACATCACCGGATTCTGCGTGCCCCATTTGAGATCGGTGAAGCGGCGGGTGCTGAAGAAGTACACCTCGGCCTTGAACGGACTTTCGAACCCGTGCTTCCATGCCTGCAAGGTGGATAGGATCGGCAGGTTGTTGGTTTTCAGCTCGTACATACCAGGCTGAAAGGTGTCGGCGAGCTGGCCTTCGTTGACGAACACCGCCACCTGCCCCTCGCGCACCGTCAGTTTGGCGCCGAACTTGATTTCGTTGCCTTGGCGTTCGAAGCGGTACACCAAGGTATCGTTGGAGTCATCGGTCCACTGAATGACATCGATGAACTCCCCCATCAATTTATCCCAGAGTCCCATGTCAGCGGCCTCCTCCGGCGGGTTGTGCGGGTTGGCGGGTTCGCGCCTGAGCCGATGCCAGCGCTTGACGCAATTCGGTTTCGCAGGCTTCCAGTTGCGTGGAGGCTTCCTGGCGGCGACGGCGACCCTCGTCGGCGATGCGCAGGCTATCCTCGATGGTGGCGATCAGAGTCTGGTTGGCTTTCTTCACCGTCTCGATGTCGAACACGCCGCGCTCGATCTCGGTACGGGCCTGCACGTTGGCTTGGCGCAGATTTTCGGCGTTGGCTTCCAGCAGTTGGTTGGTGAGATCGGAAGCGGCCTTGACGGTCTCGGCGGCCTGGCCGGAACGGTAAATGGTGATAGTTTGGGCCAGTTGCTGCCGCCACAGCGGCACGGTATTGACCAGGGTCGAATTAATCTTGCCGATCAGACTCTTGTCGTTCTCTTGCACCAGTCGGATGCTGGGCAGACTCTGCATGGTGACTTGCCGGGTCAGCTTCAGATCGTGGACTCGCCGCTCCAGATCGTCGCGGGCGGCGCGTAGGTCGCGCAAGCGCTGGGCCTGAACCATGTCTTCACTGGCGGTCACCTCCCGCTCCAGCGCCGGCAGTTCCTCGGTGTCCACCGCCTGCAATTTATCCTCACCGGCCTGGATGTACAGTTCCAGTGTGTGGAAGTAATCGAGATTGGCGTCGTACAACCGATCCAGGGTAGTGATATCGGTCAGCAGTTGGGTCTTGTGCCGCTCCAGGGCATTGCTGATCTGATCGATCTGATTGCGCACCAGTTCGTACTGCTGGACGATCTTCGTCAGCGGCTTGGCCTTGCCGAACAGCCGAGCGAAAAAACCGGGCTTCTTGTTCGGGTCCAATTCGTCAAGATCGAAGCCGCGCAACACGCCGACCATATCGTTCAGCGCCGAACCGGCCGGGCCGGTGTCCTTGCTACGCACCCCTTCCAGCATGCTGTCGGAAATGGTGGTCAACTGCTCCTGGGCCTTGCTGCCGAAGAAGATGATCGAGTTGCTGTCGCGCAGATCGATTTCCGCCATCAGCGCGGTCACTTGTCGTTGGTCCTGAGCTGGTGCCGGTGCTCTGGCGGCCAGGTCCTGCTGGACCTGCGGTAAAGCGGCGGCGAACACCTCGGGCAGGGCCGGCAACGTGGGGGGGGCGGTTGTTGGAACAGGCGGTGGGGTGGTCATGAAATCTGGACTCCTTGGTCGGGCGGGATGCGATGGTCCGCCTTGGATGACGGCTTGTTAGATGACGCCTTCCCGTTTCAGTTGGGTGGCCAATACTTCGATTTGCACATCGAGATCGGTGATATCGGTTTCCAACAATTTCTGCTGCTGCTCCTGGAATACTTCCTCGATGGTGACCAACACCCGACGGAAGTTGTCGTCGAGATCGGGCGCCGCCACCCGCGCATGCGTCTTGGCATAACCTTCGGTTACTTTTTGGGCACCATCCAGATACACGTTGAGGAACTTGCGGGCTCGACGCAAATCGCGCGGATCTTCCTCCAACAGCTTCAGGATATCCCGGGCCAGTTTGGCGATGCGTCGCAAGCGGTCGTTGAGTTCGGCGTTGCGAATGTCGCGGCCGGCCTGTTCGATGGCGACGATGGAGCGCTCGGCCTGCGCCAACGCTTCCAGCACCTGATCGGTGGTATCCACGCCGTAACCATCGGTCACCCGTTTGGCGACGCGTGGATCGAAACCGTAGTTCAGATAGCAGCCAAGCAGTGCCGCCAGACCGAAGGCGGCGGCGATGGCCGGGTGATGACCGGCACCCAGCCAAGCGGTCACGGCGGTGGCCAGACCGATCAGCCCCCCGCCCAGCGTCTTGAACGGCCAAGGCACCTTGGCGATGCGGCGGCGATCGTATTCGCCCTCCGACAGCAGGCCACGCCGCAGTAGCAAGGCCCCGCTCAAGAACAGGCTGTATCCGGCGGCATCGCCAATGAGTGGACCGAGTTGGCCGCGCGCCAGCGAGACGACGGCGGCGGCCAACACCGGCAGCGGCAGCAGAAACATCAGTACACCCTTGGCGGATGGGAGCTGGCCGGAGGGCAGACGGTAGCGTTCAGCCATGGTCTGGATCTTCCATTTCAGGAACAAAATCAGGGCAACGGAGGAGGCCAGAACGGCGCCGGCCAGCAGCAGGAAGCGGCCCATGACGACGAATGCCGGACTCAGCGGAGCGGCGCGGACACGGTGGGTAGTGCGTTGGCTGGGCTGGAACAGGACGCCACCAGCGCTTGGCAGGAGGCGACGCCGACGGCGGCGAAAATCAGCAACAGGCCGATAAACTTGCGCAGAAAATCAGGCATGGCGGCGAAATCGTCCGGTGGTTGACACAGGTGTTCACTATAGCATGTCGTTGCTGGCATTCAGCCGCGCCAGCACCCGATCGAGCGCCGCTTCGGGATCGAACAGCGTTTCGGCTGGCGCGGCGAAGGCACGATGCTGAAAATGGCCACCGGCGTCCGCCCGATACAACGCCCGGTAATGGTCCGGCCGCGCCAACAATTCGCGCGCGCCGGCCAGCAGCGCCTCGATATCGTCGTCGATGGTATACAGGCCGAGGCTGGCGCGCACCATGCCTTGCCAGGGTTCGAGCAAGGCCGCCGCGTTCTCGGCGTCGAGGTCGACATCGAGCGTCCACAATTCTGGTTTCAATAACTCGCGGACATAGGGATGGGCGCAGAAACAGCCGTTGCGTACCGCGACATTGAAGTAATCGTTCAACACGGCGGCAACCAGCCCGTGTTCCAGCCCGTCCAGGTTGAAGGCCACCGTGCCGAGGCGCGGTGTGCGCTGGAGGTCGAGATCACCGTAAACCCGCGCGCCCGGCAGGGCCGACAGGCCGGCGAGTAGCCGCCGCAACTGTTGCTGTTCGGCGGCGTGAACCTGTGTCATATCGGCTCGTTGCAGGAGATTCAGCGCCGCGCCCAGTTGCACCGCGCCGACCATGTTGGGCGTGCCGGCCTCTTCGCGGTCGGGAAACCGCGCGGTCACCTGGTAGTCGGACTGCCGCACATCGTCCACCATGCCACCGCCGACTTCGTCCGGTTCGGTATCTTCCAACAGCGTCCGCCGCGTCACCGCCGCGCCCGGCGACCCTGGCGCGTACAGCTTGTGGCCCGAAAACACCACGGCGTCCAGCTCTCGATCCGGGGAACCGTTATCGCTGAGCGGCAACGGCAGGTGCGCGAGCGATTGGGACGCGTCCACCACCACCCAAGCGCCGAAGGCATGGGCCAGCGCGGCGATATCGTGAACCGGATTGACGATACCGGTCACATTGCTGGCCGCCGACACGGCCAGGTAGTTGACCCGGCCGCGATACTGCTCCAAGCATTGTTCCAACACCGCCAGATCGATCGTGCCCAATGCCGGGGCCACGCCGGTCAGTGGGAGGTGAACAACCTGTCCGGCATGCCGGCGATGCGGCAGGTCGTTGGCGTGATGCTCCATCAGCGACACCAGCACCACATCGCGTTCCGGTCGCCGCGCCGCCAAGGTCCGCGCCAGTCGGTTCAGGAGCGCCGTGCAACCGCTGCCGGCGAAGAAGGTGACATGGCGACCGGGATCAGCCTGGACAAATTTCAACACCTGCGCGTGCGCCCAATCGTAGGCACGGCCGACGATACGGGCGGAAAAGTGCAGTTCGCTATGGGTGTTGGCATAATGACGCAGCAACTCGTCGGCCACTTGGTGCGCGCCGCGCAGCGCCAACGTCGAGGCGGCGGAGTCGAGATAATGGCGGCGTGTCACCCGCCCGTCGGCAAGACGGTAACGGGTATCGAGGCCGATGAAATCCCATTTTAAAGTGTCGGGCGCCATCGTCATCCAATCGTCGGGTTTACCGGACATTTCGATGATCGCGCTGGAACCTTGGTTCCTTGTGCATGATGCGCGGCGCGCGGATGGAGACGTGGCGATCGGGAGGGGATGGAGCGGTGGGTGCCCGGTTCCTCCGCGCCCTTCTGGAAGAACGCACGGTGGGAAACCGGGCTGACTGGGTGGAAACCGCGTTAACGCTGATCGATCGGCACGTAATCCTGGATGGGGTTGCCGGTATAAATCTGCCGCGGCCGCTGGAGGCGGGCTTTCGGATTGTCGTGGATTTCCTTCCAATTGGCGATCCAGCCCGGCATCCGGCCCATGGCGAACATCACGGTGAACATGCTCAGCGGGATACCCATGGCGCGCAGGATGATGCCGCTGTAGAAATCCACATTCGGGTACAGCTTGCGCTCCACGAAGTACGGGTCGTGCAACGCCACGTCTTCCAGTTCGCTGGCGATCTCCAGCAAGGGATCCTGGACATGGAGTTTAGCCAGCACCTTGTCGGCCGCCGCCTTGAGAATCTTGGAGCGGGGATCGAAGTTCTTGTAGACCCGATGACCAAAGCCCATCAACCGCAACTTAGAGTCTTTCGCCTTGACCTTGGCGACATAATCGGACACTTTCATGCCGGACTGGTTGATGAATTCCAGCATTTCCACCACCGCCACATTGGCGCCGCCATGCAGCGGTCCCCACAGCGCGCACACGCCGGCCGCGCAACTGGCGAACATGTTGGCGCCGCTGGAGGCCACCATCCGCACCGTGCTGGTCGAACAGTTTTGCTCATGATCGGCGTGCAGGATCAAAAACAGCGAAAGGGCGCGGGTGATCTCCCGGTCCGGTACATAATCCCGATAAGGGAGGGAAAACATCATGTGCAGGAAATTGTTGCAATAACTGAATTCGGGATGCGGGTACATCAAGGGTTGACCGATGGACATCTTGTAGCTGGCCGCCGCCACCGTGCGCACCTTGGAAATGATGCGCGCCGCCGCCCGCTCCAGAGTGGTCTCATCCTCGATCTCCATCATTTCCGGCTCGTAGCAACTCATGGCGTTGATCATCGCCGAAAGGATGGCCATCGGGTGCGCATTGGGCGGGAATCCCTCGAAATGATTGCGCAGGCTTTCATGTAGCATTTCGTTCGCGGTAAGCCGGTTCCGGAAACGCTGGAGTTCCTCCGCCGTGGGGAGACGACCCCAGATTACCAGCCAGGCGGTTTCCACGAAGGAACCCTTTTCCGCCAGTTGCTCGATCGGAATGCCACGATAACGCAGGATACCCTTATCGCCGTCAATATAGGTGATATCCGAAGTGCAGGAACCAGTGTTGCCGTAACCCTCGTCAAGCGTAATGAAGCCCGTGCGGTCGCGCAGCGTGGTGATGTCGACCGCCAGCTCGTGTTCGGTTCCCTCAACAGTGGGGAAGTCGTAGGACTTGCCGTCCAATTCGATGCGGCACGTATGACTCATGGCTTGGGCTCCGTTGGTATTAAGGATGAAGCGGGTTGTCTACGCGGACTATAGGTTTAAAAGAAAATCATTATAACTTTTTGATTTATAAAGGTGACAACTAGGCGGAATATTCTGTCGTTCGCCAAGCGCGTCATGAGGCCGAATTATACAGCGGCCGGCCGAATTGCGAACCGTCCAGCTCATTCGGCCCGGACCTCGGCCTCGGCACGGCGATGACGCCAGTACTCAAACACGCCCGGCATAATCGACAAAATGATGATGGCCAGGATCACCAAGGTGAAATTCTGCCTGACGAATGGCAGGTTACCGAAGAAATAACCGCCATACAGGAAGGAAGCGGTCCAGGCGACGGCGCCGATCACGTTGTAAAGCAGGAAGTGACGGTAACTCATGCTGCCGGCGCCAGCCACGAAGGGGGCGAAAGTACGCACGATCGGCACGAAGCGGGCGATAATGATTGTTTTGCCGCCGTGCCGTTCGAAGAACTGGTGGGTACGGTCCAGATACGCCTGCTTGAGGACGCGGGCGTCGGGGCTGAATACCTTCTCCCCCAGGTAGTGGCCGACCGCGTAGTTGACCGTGTCGCCGAGAATTGCCGCCAGCGCCAGCGCCAGAAACAGCACATGCACATTCATCGCACCGATGGCGGCCAGCGAACCAGCCGCGAACAGCAGCGAGTCGCCGGGCAGGAACGGCGTGACCACCAACCCGGTTTCGCAGAACACGATCAGGAACAGGAGGGTGTACAGCCAGCCACCGTATTGACCGGTCAATTCCCTAAGATGTTGGTCGATGTGGAGAAAGAACGAGAGCAGGTCAGTCAGGAAATCCATGAGGGAAACCCGGTTGCCGGAAAAGTGATGAAGTTTTGAAAGCGCTTGAGAATAATTGGGAAAATCGTTGCCAAACAATGAGGAGTTTCGATGCGGGTTTACCATGCGGTTCAATCGACGCAGTTGCACCACAACTCCAAGTCCGGCGACCGATCAAACAGATAACCGCCCCGCCGTAAAGCCGGTTCGGCCTCGGGTGGCCAGTACCGCAATTCCACCTCCCAGGGGTTGACGGGAATACCAGCGGCATCCACCAGTACCGCTCCGTTTCCCGTCGACATCAAGGTCAGGCGTTGGAGGGTGCCGCCATCGCTGGCCAGAATGAGCTCCGAATCGGCACGAGGATTATCGGTCATGGCGTGCTTCCAAGCGATTGTCTAAGCTCACCACTATACAGGAAATCCGCCGACGGACAGACTATGACGGTCAGACCGGGCCGGCGGCCGACAGGCAAAAAAGAGCCCACTGAAAATCCCATGCCGTCAAGAGGACTCTCTAAATCCATGTTGATCCACAACCCAACGACAAACCGACGCAAGGCTGCGAAACTGCTGCTGGGATTGACGCTGCTAGCCAGTCAGGCCGAAGCGGACTGGACGGTGGCCATGCAACGCGACCCCCTCACCCGCCAGATCCGCTGCCTGCTCAGCAGCACACCGCAAATCACCTCGGACGGCTACGACGCCACGCCAGTGACCCTGGTATTCAACGGCAATTCCCTGCTGGTGATCACCGAATCGAAAATTGACCCATCTTTTGGCGACTTGCAGCTGACGGTGGATAAGAATCCGCCGATCCGCACCGACAAACTTGACCATGACATGACTTTGGTGTTTGACCAGGAAGTTTCCGAACTTATCCAACAGTTCCGTAAGGGCAGTGAGGCCACCGCGTATTTACGGTTCTGGCCAACCTGGCCGGTTACCCAACTGTTTCCAGTCAAGTTCAGCCTCATCGGCTTCAGCAAAGCCCACGACAGCATGAACAACAACTGCCAGCCGCCGGCTAGCGCCACGCCTGCCCGGACAGGTTGAAAGCGGCACCACCACACCCTCGTCATCCGTCATTCGTATCTAATGGAGTCTGTCACATGGGTCTACGTACGAAGTTCAATCTGGTCTTGCTGCTGGCGTTCGCCATCGGACTGGCGCTGGCGGCCTATCTGTCCGACCGCATCCTCAAGGACAACGCCCGCGAGGAAGTGATCCAGAACGCCCGCATCATGATCGAAAGCGCGCTCGGCGCCCGCATCTACACCGCCCAGCATATCTTTCCGCTGCTGACCCTGCAGATGAAGCGGCAATTCCGGCCGGAATCGATCTCGGCCTACGCCGCCGCGCAAATATTCAAGGCTCTGCGTGAACAATACTCGGATTACACCTACAAGGAAGCGGCGCTCAACCCAACCAACCCCTCCGATCGGGCCAGCGACTGGGAAGCGGACATCATCAATGAATTTCGCAACAACCAGGAAAAAAAGGAATTGATTGTCGAGCGCGACACGCCGACCGGGCGAATGCTCAATCTGGCCCGGCCACTGAGCATCCGCGACGAAGGTTGTCTGGTCTGCCACGGCCGGATTGAGGACGCCCCCAAAACCATGACTGATATCTACGGCGTCAACAACGGCTTTGGCTGGAAAATGGGCGAGACCATTGGAGCCCAGGTGGTGACGGTGCCGATGTCGCTGCCGCTGGAGCGAGCTCGGCAGACCTTCACCACCTTCATGATCCTGCTAGGCGGGGTGTTCGTCTTGCTGCTGCTGTTGCTCAACATCCTGCTGCATTTCGTGGTGATCCGGCCGGTGAAACGGATGTCGGAGATCGCCAGCGAGGTCAGCATGGGTAAGCCGGACGTGCCGGAATACGTCCGGCAAGGCTCCGATGAAATTGCCTCCCTGTCGCAGTCGTTCAATCGGATGCGGCTCAGTCTGGAAAACGCCATGAAGATGCTGGGCGAATGAGATGAACGACGGCGGCGACACCAGCGCCACGCTGCCGCCACGCATCGGCCGCTACCGCGTGACCGGGATGCTGGGCCGCGGTGCCATGGGGGTGGTTTACCGCGCTCACGACGCGGCGATCGACCGCGAAGTGGCCATCAAAACCATCCACCGCCGCCTGCTGCGCGGCGAGGAAGGCGCCGAGTGGCTGGAGCGCTTTCGCCGCGAAGTACGCGCCGCCGGTCGTTGCGTGCATCCCAACATCGTCACCGTGTTTGAGTACGGCGAGGAAGCGGGCGCGCCCTACATTGTCATGGAGTACGTGCAGGGCCGGGAGCTACGCAGTTACCTCAAGGACCGTCAGCCGCTGCCGCTGGCCAACGCGGTGGCGATCGTCATTCAGGTGCTGCAAGCGCTCGGCCAAGCACACACCGCTGGTGTGGTGCATCGCGACATCAAGCCTGCCAACATTATTTTGCTGGCCGACGGTCAGGTCAAGGTCACCGACTTCGGCATTGCTCGACTGGAGGCCGGCGGCAACATGACTCAAGATGGAATGGCGGTTGGTACGCCCGGTTACATGGCGCCGGAGCAATTTAAGGGTCTTGAGGCCGACCGACGCGCCGATCTATACGCTACTGGCGTAGTTCTGTTCGAGCTATTGACCGGCACCCGGCCGTTTCCGGGACTTAGCGCCAACGAATTGATGTATCAGATCCTGAACGAGCCCCCGCTGCAGGCAACCCGACTGAACACACTTCTGCCGATCGAGCTCGACGGCGTGTTGAATAAGGCGCTGGCCAAGGAGCCGGATATCCGCTTTCAGAGCGCCGACGAATTTATCGCCGCCCTGGAAAACACTCGACTGGTGGATCGCGAGATCGCGGTCGATGGTTCCACCGTGCTCCGGGTCGCGTCGGTTCAGGCGCCGCAAGCACCGGCTGCTGGAGCCAATACCCCGCAGGGCTGGGACCCGACGCTGCTGGCCCAAACCGAGCGCCTCCTGATCGAAACCCTGGGTCCGATGGCTCGGGTGCTGGTGCGTAAAACCGCACAGCAGGTCGGCAGTCCGACGGAACTGGTACAACAACTGGCGGAATTCATCCCCAGCGAACGGGATCGCTTGCTGTTCCAGCGGCGGATGCGGGCGGTGATCGGCGGCACCATCACCGGCATGGCGACCCACGGCGCGGTGTCGGGGATCAGCAGTCAGATCAGCGGATCGCTGGGATCGTTCGATCAGGCGCTGCTGGAAGTCGCCCGTCGGGATTTGGCGGTTTTTCTAGGGCCCATCGCCAAGGTGCTGGTCAAGCAGGCCGCCAGCAAGGCCCATAGCCCGCAAGAACTCTACCAGCAACTGGCCGCGCATATCCCCACCACCGCCGACCGCCAGGCGTTTCTGAAACGCACCCCCATCACAATTGGTTGAGCGGCCCGTGATCCCCAACGCGGATACGGCATACATTGCGTCGTTCCATCCCACCTAGCAACCCCTGGAGATACGCCGCCAGCCATTCGCGCGTCTCGAACCGTTTCGCGTAACCACCCAGTTCCGCGACCCACTCGGTATTGCCCCAAAAAAGTCTTCCGTTGGTTAAGATAAGAGCGTATAGCGGCCACCTCGTGCGCCAAGACGGTGGTGGGAGTGCGATACCCTACGCTACTGTGTAATCGCTGCTCGTTATACCAACGCTGGAATGCCGGTAACAGCGCCTTTAAATCGGCCAACGTATTGCCCTCCTGACGAAACGCGAACTCGTGCTTGAAGGTGCGGTTCAAGCGCTCCAGGATACCCATGCCACCGACCTGAGCCACGC
>Ga0209607_1003471_pt1 | contig 12091 bp, 6 predicted proteins | sample AD_UKC117_MetaG_FD_184413 | JGI IMG/M metagenome (GOLD analysis project Ga0209607, IMG submission 184413) | Active sludge microbial communities of municipal wastewater-treating anaerobic digesters from Hong Kong - AD_UKC117_MetaG (SPAdes)... | ecosystem: Engineered > Bioreactor > Anaerobic >... | reverse complement strand
TCTCTTCCTGACGTGGTGGACGGGGAAGAGAGGTACGAGTTCACCTGGGTGGGTAAGCGGGAGTGTATCGTGGAAGGAAACCGTCCCATTCGCAAGACACTGCGCCCCGTGATGCAGGAAAGCAAGGACTGGGAGAACACGCAGAACTTGTACATCGAGGGAGACAACCTGGACGTGCTTAAGCTACTCCAGGAGAGTTACCTGGGCAAGGTCAAGATGATCTACATTGACCCTCCGTACAACACCGGCAAGGATTTCATCTACAAAGACGATTATGCCATGGATCAGGAAGAGTATGAGGACAAGATAGAACTCTTCGATGAAGAAGATCACCGCCTTTTCCGGAATACAGAATCCAATGGTAGATTCCATAGCGACTGGTGTTCTATGATGTATCCGAGGTTGAAGCTGGCTCGCACACTTCTTTCCGAAGATGGTGTGATTTTTATTAGTATTGACGATAATGAAATTTCTAGCCTAAAGAACATAAGCGACGAAGTTTTTGGTGAGACTAATCTTATTGGAATTTTCAAGTGGAATCGTACAAGTAAAGCTCCAACTTTAAGTCCAAAATTGCGAGGAAAGTACGAGTATATTCTTTGTTATGAGAAGGCAGATGCAATAAGGCTTAGGGGTCCAGATTCATATAATGAAGCCGCCCCACTTTTTAACAGCGGAAATCCGATATCAGAGATATTGTTTCCCGTAAAAAGCGTAGATTTTTTGTTCGCTGATGGAACATATAGAAAGGGAAAATATGGAAAAGGAAATAAAAAAGTGGAACTGCATGATGAAATTTTAGTTAAAAATCAAAAAAATATAAACGAATTTAGAATTTCAGCTAGGTTTAAGTGGTCTCAAGAAACAATTGATTCACGAATTCAAGCTGGGCAAAAGCTTTTTTTTAAAACTCCTAAGTTTACTACTATGTATTATGCTCTAGAAACAGGGGAGGATAAATTTATTGCGCCTTCTGATTTATTGAGTCAAGAAGAATGTGGAGTTTTGCGAAACGACGATGGATGTTCTGAGATAAAAAAACTATTTGATGACTTTATTGTTTTTGATTATGTAAAACCGATTTCATTATTGAAATATCTAGTAAGAATGGTAAATGACACAAATTTCTTAGCTATGGACTTCTTCTCCGGTTCTGCAACCACTGCACATGCCGTGATGCAACTCAATGCCGAAGATGGGGGCAACCGCAAGTTCATCATGGTCCAGCTTCCAGAAATTTGCGAGGAAACCAGTGAAGCGTACAAGGCAGGGTACAAGACCATCAGTGACATCGGCAAGGAGCGTATCCGCCGTGCAGGTGAGAAAATCCGTGAGGAAATTCAGAGCTCCAATAAACAGCTCAAGTTGGGTGAGGAACCCAAGAAGGTTCCAGACATTGGTTTCCGTGTACTGAAGGTGGACAGCACCAACATGAAAGATGTGTACTATTCTCCCATGGAAATCAAACAATCCGCGCTCTCTTCGCTGGCATCCAACATCAAAGAGGACCGCACGGACCTGGACTTGCTGTATGGTGTACTGCTGGAGTGGGGTCTGCCCTTGTCTGGGAAGCACAGCATGGAAGAACTGGAAGGGGTGCGGGTGCACACCGTGGAAGACGGTGCTCTCATCGCTTGTTTCCAGGAGAAGGTTCCAGAGAGCGTCGTGCGCACCATTGCCAAGCGCAAGCCATTGCGGGCCGTGTTCCGAGATGACTGCTTTGCCACCAGCCCCGAGAAAATCAACCTGCTGGAGATCTTCAAGGAATTGGCCCCAGACACCAGCGTGAAAGTGCTGTAAGGGGTCTGCCATGAAGCTAAAATTCAAACACCAAAAGTTCCAGGCAGATGCAGCAACAGCCGTCTGTGACGTGTTTGCCGGGCAGCCCAACACATCCCTGCGCTACATCGCAGACCGGGGTATTATCAAAGCGGGGGCACTCGGTTCCCAGGAAACCATGGACGTTGATCCCACGGGGTATGCCAACGGGCGCATTACTCTCCCGGATGTTACCGTTCTGGAGAACTTGCAACGCGTGCAACGGCAGTACTTCCTCCCTGTATCCCCAAAGCTGGAAGGGCATTTCAACCTCACCATCGAGATGGAAACCGGTGTGGGGAAGACATACACGTACATCAAGACCATGTTTGAACTCAACAAGCGCTTTGGGTGGACCAAGTTCATCGTGGTGGTTCCTTCTATTGCCATCCGGGAAGGTGTGTTTAAGGCTTTTGAAATCACCGATGACCATTTTGCGGAAGATTACGGTAAGAAGATTCGCTACTTCATCTACAACTCCTCTGACCTGGCCCGCATTGATGCATTTGCCTCTGACAGTGCAATCAACGCCATGATTATTAACTCCCAAGCGTTCAATGCCCGGGGGAAGGATGCCCGGAGGATTAGCATGAAACTGGATACCTTCCGTTCCCGCAGGCCCATCGATGTGATTGCCGCCACCAACCCTGTTCTCGTGATTGACGAACCCCAGTCGGTGGAAGGGAAGACCACCAAGGAAAAGCTGAAAGAGTTTCGCTCCATTCTTACCTTGCGCTACTCCGCAACACACCGAAAAGATGCGCTGTACAACTTGGTGTACCGCCTGGACGCCCTGGAAGCGTACAACAAGCGGCTGGTGAAGAAGATTGCCGTGAAAGGAATTTCCGTGAGTGGGACCACGGCCACGGAGAGTTACCTGTACCTGGAACGAATCAACGTATTTCCCAACAAATCGCCTACAGCTACCCTGGAGTTTGAATGCAAGGGAAAAACAGGGGTTCGCACGGTCTCCCAGAATGTCACGCAAGGATGTAACCTTTACGAGCATTCCGGGTTGGAAGAGTACCGGGGGTACACGGTGTCCCGCATTGACGGTCTGAAGAACGTGGTGGAATTCACCAACGGCAAGTGTATCCATCCCGGTGAAGTACAGGGAGGATGCAACGAGGATCAGCTGCGGCGTATCCAGATTCGGGAAACCATCCAATCCCACCTGGAACGGGAACAGCAGCTGTTTGACCAGGGGATTAAGGTACTCTCTTTGTTTTTCATTGACGAGGTGGCCAAGTACCGGCGGTACGCGGAAGGTGGCCAGCAACTCAACGGGGAATACGCGGACATCTTTGAACAGGAGTACGCCCAAGCATTGAAGGACTGGCAGCAGAAGCTGCAGGGGCACCCGTACGGGAAATACCTGGCAGGCTTCTCGGAAGCCCAAACACATGCAGGATACTTCTCCATCGACAAGAACCATCGCATGGTCAATGGCAAGATCAAGAAGGGTCTTTCGGACGACACGGATGCGTACGATCTCATCATGAAAGACAAGGAACGCCTGTTGGACCGGAAGGAACCCGTGCGATTCATTTTCTCGCATTCGGCGTTGCGGGAAGGCTGGGACAATCCCAACGTGTTCCAGATTTGCACGCTCAAAAAGAGTGGTTCGGACGTGCGCAAGCGCCAGGAAGTGGGTCGGGGATTGCGCCTTTGCGTCAATGGCTTGGGGGAGCGCATGGACACTGCAACGCTCGGTGAAGACGTGCACCACGTAAACGTGCTCACGGTTGTGGCCAACGAGAGTTACGAGCAATTCACCAAGCAACTCCAGTCGGAAATCGTGGAAGAACTCTCCCATCGCCCTCTGAAGGTCACAGAGAATTTGTTCCAGGGCAAAACCTTACTGGATGCTGAGGGATTGCAGAAGACCAGGGTGGATGCACCCATGGCCCGAAAGATTCACAACGCGTTGATTCGGGCAAACTACCTCAACGACGAGGATGAACTCACCGACAAGTACTTCCAGGACGTGCAGAATGGTACCTTGGATGTGCCGCAAGAGCTGGTGCCCTTCCAGGCAGCCCTGGTGGATATCCTGGAGACGGTGTACAGCCCGGAGAAAATGCTTCCCGAAGATGCACGCAGCAACAACGTGGAATTGCACGTGGATTCCCGCAAGCTCCAAATGCGGGAGTTCCAGGAACTGTGGAAACGTATCAACAAGAAATCAGCATACATGGTGGACTTTGATACTTCCGAACTGGTGCACAAGGCCATTGCTGCCTTGGATGGCAAGCTCCAGGTAGCAAAAATTCATGTCCAGGTGGACCATGGGGAGATGGAGAAGATCAATTCCGTGGGTTCTCTGGCCAATGGAAAAGCCTTCCAGAAGACGCACAGCACGGTTAAGCGGGTGGAAGCCGCTTTGAACAGCGGAATCAAGTATGACCTGGTGGGCAAGCTCGTGGAGGGCACGGGTTTGACCCGCAAGACCATCGTGGATATCTTGCAAGGGATAAAACCGGAGACTTTTGGACAGTTCCAGCAAAACCCGGAGGATTTTATTATCAAGTCAACGCGGTTGATTCAGGAGCAGGTTTCCACGGTGATCATTGAGCACATCACTTACAACGTGCTGGAGGAAAAATACACCACCGACCTTTTCACGGAGAAAACGTTGAAAGGTCGGCTGGGTGTGAACGCCATGCAAGCGAAGAAGCACCTGTACGATTACATCCTGTACGATTCGGATAACGAGAAAGAGTTCGCCTCCCATCTGGATGTGCTGGACGAGGTAGCCGTGTACGTGAAACTACCCCGAGGTTTTGCCATTAGGACCCCTGTGGGGAAGTACAACCCGGATTGGGCAATCGCCTTCTACGAGGGCAAGGTAAAGCATATTTACTTTGTCGCAGAGACCAAAGGTAGCCTTTCTTCCATGGAGTTGCGCAAAGTGGAGGAACTCAAGATCAATTGCGCCCGGGAACATTTCCGAAGGATTAGCAGTGATTCCGTGAAGTACGAGGTCGTAGACAGTTACCAAGCCTTGTTGGGTCTGGTGATGAGGTAGAAGAACGGAACCAGCTCGTGTACACTCCGGAATGGAAAAGCCCAAACCGAAAATCTCACTCAGGCTCAATTCTCAAGCATAAGTTAGGGCAGTGGCATGTTCAAAGAATCTCCAGATTGGATCGTTATCCAAAAAACGCCTCAAGGAGAAGTGAACTGGATTATTGAGACCAAGGGTCGAGTCTGGAGAAATACGGTCAAAAAAGATAGCGCAATGCAGCAGTGGTGCTCACAGGTGCAGCAGGCAACAGGGGAAACGTGGAACTATATCCGGGTTAATCAGAAGGGCTTCAAACAAGACCAGTACCATTCCTTGAATGATCTGCTTGGATGTATTGAAGATCAGGGGTAAGCACGAGGGAGGGATGCACTATGACCCAAGAAGAGAAGATTAAACAAATCCTGGATACCCTGAACAACGTCCAGGAGAGCTTGATGTCGGTCCCCGATGACATGCTTTCATCGATCGATGCACGGGATAACCAGTCGCTGGAGAAGATGAGATTTATCCAGGAGTTCAACACCACGCTGAACGATTTTTTGGATAGCACCAAGAAACTCGTGGAAATAATCCAAACGCACTTTACTTTCAACCCAGAAGAGGAAGATGTAGAGCAAGAGGCCGGTGACCAGGAGAAAAGGCAGCGGATTATCCGGGATTTGGATCAATCCAAGCCGCATTTGCTGGGGGAGGACTTCACATTCAAGCGGCCGTATGGCTTCACCCTGGGCGATATGGCGATTCGGGGGCTGAAGACTTGGAGGAGTTTATACCTGAATCTCCTTTCGATGCTACGCAAGAAAGACCCAGTCCGCTTCAACGGGTTACCGGAAACAGACCGCTTTTTCACTTCAAGGGGAAATCCCATGTTTGCTCGAACAGAAAAAGAAGTCCGTTCAGCAGTGAAAATTCCGGGAGGGATTTTTGCAGAAGTAAAACTGTCTGCGAAATCCATCTGCCGGAACATGATCGACCTCGTAGTCTATTTTGGATATGCCCAAGAAGCCATGAAAATTTACTTGCGGGAAGATAGAGATGCCGGAAATGTCAAGTAGTTCTTGACCAGCGAAACAAAGGGAGGGTGAGAGCCCCGGAAATAAGCTGGAGGTTCAATCACCCTTCTGCTGCATCTCAACCCAGGAAGAGATCAATCAAAAGATCAGCAATCTCTTCCAGTAACTTCTCAGTTTCATCACGATCCGCGTGCCAGCCTTGGTTATCCAGTTGGGAATTTTCGAAGAAGCTTTATTCAACGTGGCTATCTTCCGGGACGAGAATAGGGGTTTCAATCTCAGTGCCCTTACACTTAATACTTGGGGTGTACATATATTCCTTGGTAGTATCAATAAAAGAACACAAAATGTAGAATGGTTCCAAAGGCTTCTGCTCCCACCCCGCAAGGAAGTAATTGGGCTCAAGTTCTCTCCCACGAGCATTTATGCAAGAACAGGGGTAAACACCATCCTTTCTCTCGTATTTCTTAAGGGAATCGATTATTTCTCCTTTTGCTTCTCCAGGGGAAAGGAAAAAATAGAATGCCTCCAACTCCAAGAACTGAAAGTACTCAATATCAAGCAAGTCGAAAAAAGCTACCAGGATGGTCTCCTCAGGAATAACAAAGCCATTTGCTAATGCCGTTTCTGGGGCGATGTAAACCACATTGGCCACATGGGGTTCTGCAACTAAATTCATATCTTTGACCGGATAGATGGCAACAGCATCCTGCATGCAACTGTCGGCTTGCTCTCGGGAAATAATCTCCGTTAGTGAGAATCCTGTAATAACAAGGACCAAGAAATATGTAGCCAGAATGAGCTTCTTCACTGTAAAACCTCCTCAAGTCAAAGATTGTTTGCTGGCTGAATACCAACGTCCTTATTTCTTTATTCTATCATAGAATGATTATGCTGCAAAAAGGTGGTTCTCCCACGAATTAAGTGGGTAGGAACAAAATCAGCTTACGCTAAGAACGTTCAAATTTAGCTTGTCGAAGGCCAAAAGGATCATGATTCGTAGATACCGGAACGTCTTGAATCCATTGCACCGTTTGGATTCGCCCGGAGCTTGGAATGTAACCCTTCCCAGCTTGGCGTTGGTGAATCGGTGGCGAAACAACGCCAGTCGGAAAGGGTTGCTTCGCGTTCCTCCCCTTCGCTAAAACCGACCAATGAGGAACTTGAAGCAAAAGATGCCAAATTTCAAGTAGATCAAAACACCCACATTTCGCGGCGAAATTTCAAAATGGCCTGAGTGGTAGGCACGGGGCCTGCCTCTACAGCCACCGTTTGGGTTGCAGGAAAATGGCCCCGCGATGGGGTACGCGAGAGGTTTTGGGATCGGGTTTTCAGCAGCACGCCGTTGTGGTTCTCCGGGGACCATTCAATCCCCTTTGCCTTCTGCTATAATCAAAGAAAAGGGGAGTGATAGACGATGGAACGCTTTTTCAACACCGCTGGACCCGTGGATTGCAAACGCCATTACTGCCTTGACCCGTTGCAGAGAATGAATTTGCAAGAGGTGCTGGAGCTCATTGACCAGTGGAAATATTTCGTGGTCCATGCTCCACGGCAAACGGGAAAGACTTCCTCCCTTAAAGCACTGCAAGGATTTCTCAACACCCAAGGCCATTACAAGTGCTTGTACGTGAACATGGAAGCCGCACAAGCCGCCCGGGAAAAGGTCCCCCTTGCCATGCAAAGCATCCTGTACGAAATGGCACAGCGGGAAAAATTCCACCTGGGAGAAACCTTTTTCCAACAAAACTTCCGCGAAATCTTGGCTTCTGCAGGAGCCTTTAACGCTCTGAACGGAGCCCTTTCTGCCTGGACATTGCAGTCAGCCCAGCCCACGGTGTTGCTCGTGGATGAGGTCGATTCGCTGGTGGGAGACACGCTGATTTCCGTGTTGCGGCAGTTGCGCTCGGGGTACGATCGAAGGCCGGGGGATTTTCCCCAGTCGGTCATCCTGTGCGGGGTGCGGGACGTGAGGGACTACCGCATTTACTCCGACGCAGAGAAACAGGTGATCACCGGTGGAAGCGCGTTCAATATCAAATCTGAATCGCTGCGCCTGGGGGACTTCACCCGCGAAGACATCCGGGAACTGTACGCCCAGCACACGCAGCAGACGGGACAACGTTTCGAGGAAGGCGTGTTCAAGCTGGTGTGGGAGTACACCGAGGGTCAACCTTGGTTGGTGAACGCCCTGGCATACCAGGCGTGTTTCCGTGACTTCGAGGGAAAGGATCGGAACAACCCGGTCACACCGGAAATGATGGAACGTGCGAAAAATGAGCTCATCTTGCGACGGGATACCCACCTGGACCAGCTTGCGGATAAGCTCAACGAGAAGAGAGTACAGCGCGTGATCGAGCCTTTGCTAAAAGGGGAACTTTCCGAGGGGAACGTACCCGCGGATGATATCGAGTACTGCGAAACCCTTGGGCTGATTAAAACAACCGGAAACATCCACATCGCCAATGCCATCTACCGGGAAATCATCCCCCGAACGCTCACCTACAGCAAGCAGAAAACCATCGTCCAAGAACCCGCCTGGTACATCCAACCGGACGGCCTTTTGAACATGGACAAGCTGCTAACGGCTTTCCAACAGTTCTTTCGCGAACACAGCGAAAGCTGGCTGGAACGTTTCCAGTATCGCGAAGCCGGACCTCAGCTACTGCTGCAAGCTTTCCTACAGCGCATTATCAACGGGGGAGGCCACATCGATCGCGAATACGGCCTTGGTCGGATGCGCACCGACCTGTACATCCGCTGGCCACAAAATGGCGTGCAACGCATCGTGATCGAGTGCAAACTCAAGCATGGGTATGCGTTGGAAACACTGATCCAGAAAGGATTAGAGCAGACCGCGGAGTACCAGGACAAGACGGGTGCACAACAAGCCCACTTGGTGATCTTCGACCAAGACAACGTTTCGTGGGAAGAGAAGGTCTTCAAGCAAACCCGGGAGTACCACGGGAAAAACATCACCGTGTGGGGAATGTAGCCCCTTTTTTCTGGGTACGCCGCACCCCAGTGCGGCTTGTTGTGCTTTTCGTTCCAATAACCATGCCGCACTGGGGTGCGGCGTACCCATAAAGATTAAGGAGCCGCACTGGGGTGCGGCGGTCCCAGAAGGGAATTTCGGATGCCTTTAGGTTGTCTTCGAGAAGCGGGGTTTTTCCCGGAGGAAGGGGAAGAGGAGGAAATACCCGGCGCTGCAGGGGAGTTGGAAGAAAAGGAGGAAAAGGCTTCCCCATAGCGCATTCCACGCGGCAATAGGGGCTTTTTGGGTTCCGAGGTTCATGTGCAGCACCCATCCCAAGCCAGTAAGCGCTCCGAACACTGCCAGGACGGCAGCGCCCCATACCGAACCCAAGGAAAACAGCCCGGCGAAAAACAGGGCGAAGACGGCGCTGAACACCAAGGATTGGAAGGGGTGATTGTTGAGCTGGAAGAGAATGGCCTGGCGGTTCCATTTGGCCCTCTGGTCCAGCAGTTTTCCCAGGGTTGGCGGTGCGTCTTCCATGCAGTGCTCGGTGAGCGAACGCCCGATCTTCCAGCCTTTCTGCCGCGCTTGCGCCCCCAACCACGAGTCTTCGCTGTCCAGGCGCGTGGGCACGTGCAATTCCCGGGCCTTGTCCATGCGCAGGATGATTCCGGAGCCGGGGAACACCCATGCCGCTATGCCCCACCACTTGAGGAAGCTCAGCACCAGTTCTTCCCCGTCCGCCAGCATCCAGGAAAAAGGGCGCGCGGGCTTGGTGTTCCTTCGCGTGAGGCTGAGCACATCCAGGTTGTGTTGCTCCACGGAAAAGAGGCTTCTTTGCAGCGTTGGGAAGGATACCTGGCTGTCCGCGTCCAGGATCAGCAGGTAGCGGGCTCGGGGTGACCGGCGAAGGGTTTGTTCCAGCGCAAAGGCTTTGGGATGGCGTTTGCCCGCGTGGGGGTCGTCGTTGGGAAACCAGGAAAACCTGCCCGGAAAGCGAGCCTGGCAGTCTTCGAGCAGCGAAACCGAGTCGTCTTGGGAATGGTCATCGCACACCCGAACCTGTATGTTGGGGGAGTAATCCAACCAGCGAAGTGCGCTCAGAAGCACGCGTTTACCCTCGTTTTTTTCGGTGAGGAGGATGAGCAGGGGAGGGATCGTTTCTGCAGAAAGGAGCTTTGGCCTCCTCGTGTACACCTGGAACCAGACCACGAAGCCCACCATGCTCGCCGCCGCAAAACCCCCCACCAACACTGCCAAGCTTCCCTGCCAGCGAAGCTGGAAGGGAAACATTCGGCAAACCACAAGGAGCACGACAAAAAGGATCACACCGCAAAGCCAGGTGCAGATTCCTTTCACCGGGCCACGTCCCGCTTTTCCTTTTCCAGCTTCTCCATCTCTTCGCGTTCCAACTCGCGGAATGCCACCTTGCCCACCAACGTCTTGGGAAATTCCTTGCGGAACTCGATTTCCCTGGGGCAACTCCACTTGATCAGCCGGGTCTTGCAGTAGTCGATCAATTCCTTGGTTTTCTCTTCCTCCATCCCCTTGTGCACGGGGTGCTTCAGGATGATGAACGCCTTGACCTTTTGGATCTGGTAGGGGTCGGGCACACCGATCACGCAGGAGGATGCCACGTCGGGGTGGGCGTTGAGCACTTCTTCCACTTGGGACGGGAACACTCCCACACCGGACACTTTGATCATCCTCTTCTTTCTCTGCTTGAAAAAGAGGAAGCCATCGCTGTCCATGTTGCCGATGTCCCCGGTGTGCAGCCATGTATGGCCATCCGGGTGCACTTTCAGGGTTTTCGCGGTTTCCTCGGGAAGGTTGTAGTAGCCTTGCATCACCGTGGGGCCACTGATGCAGATTTCCCCGTCTTCCCCTGGGGGAACTTCCTCGGTGCCTCCCTCGGGGTGAACCACTTTCACCAGCACGTCTGGCAAGGGAATCCCCACGCTACCGGGACGTTGGTGTTCGGCGGGCATCACGGTAGCTGCGGTCACCACTTCGGTCAAGCCATAGCCTTCCCGGATTCCCACGCTTCCTCCCCCTTTTCGAATCAGCGCGTCGAACTTCTCCTTCACGGATTGGGGCAATCGATCGCCCCCGGAGAAAACCGCCCGGAGACCGCTCAAGTCTGCGCGTTGCAAGCGGGGATCCTTGGATAGGGCCTCAAACAGGGTGGGAACGCCCGCAATGAACGCGGGTTTCTTGCGCCGGATCAGCTGGGCAACGGATCGCGCGGTGAAGGTGGGCACCAGTAGCGTGGTGCCTCCCCAGAACAGGATGGAATGCACGCACACCCCCAGCCCAAACCCGTGGAATATGGGAAGGATCGCCAGCATCCGTCCCCAGTCCAGCGAAACGGCTTGGGTGGCGAGTTGCTGCGCCAGCACGTTGAAGTTGCGGTTGGAAAGGCAGATGCCTTTCGGGGTGCCGGTGGTCCCACCGCTGTACAGGATGACGGCAAGGTCATCGGAACGTGCCTCCCTTCCTTCCAGCAGCTGAGAGGTGTCCACCGGAACATTTTGCGTCACTTCCAGGTTCTGCTCGACGAAGCACACGGTGGAGGAAGGGGGAACCTTTTTGAGCTTCCGCCCCTTACGGAGGAAAAAGAGCAACGAGGTGAACGGGTCCATCTCCTTGCCAATGCGGGAGAGGAACACCTTTTCCACGCGGGTATTTCGCAGGATGGGCTCGAACTTGGGGAAGAAGGCATCCAGCGTGAGTGCGAAGCGACTGCCCGAGGTGTTCAGGAAGCGCTCGATTTCGAACGAAGTGGAGAGCGGGTGGATCAGCGAGGACACCGCCCCGATCTTGTTCAACGCGTAGAAGGAAACGATGGCCGACGGGCAGTTGGGCATGGCCAGCGTCACCACTTCTCCCTTGCGCACGCCCTGCTCCTGGAAGGCCCGTTCAAAGGCAAGGATTTGTTGCGTCAGCTCGGAAAACGTCACCTTCTTGCCAAAGAACTCGTAGGCAAGCGTCCGGGGGACCTTTTGGGCGCGGTCGAAAACCGGGTCCACCATGCTCCCCTCGACGTATTGCAACGTTGCAGGGTTGTCACCGTAAAATGCAAGCCAGGGTTTGGATTCGTACACGGTTTCACCTCAAGGGGTTGGTGGGTTTTCCAGCATCTCGGGGTGTTCGAGGAGTTGTTGGAAAAGCTGCAGCGACTTGGCGCAGTAGAATCCGTCTGCGATCCTTTCGTCGAATGTCGCGCGAAGGTTCATCATGCGCCGCACTTGGATG
>Ga0209607_1003470_pt1 | contig 12092 bp, 7 predicted proteins | sample AD_UKC117_MetaG_FD_184413 | JGI IMG/M metagenome (GOLD analysis project Ga0209607, IMG submission 184413) | Active sludge microbial communities of municipal wastewater-treating anaerobic digesters from Hong Kong - AD_UKC117_MetaG (SPAdes)... | ecosystem: Engineered > Bioreactor > Anaerobic >... | reverse complement strand
ACAGGGATTTCCTTTTCGGAATACTTCAAGTAGCCGGAGCCATCCAAGTACTCGTGGTGTTTTCGGGCAACCTCAACCGCATCCTTCAAGAATGGATCTCCCAAGAAGAGTTGCTCCAGCCGAACCACGTGTTCTTGCACGATCTTGAACTCCTCGCTGTCGAGTTTGCCTTCCTTGTGCAAAATTCCCATGGGTATCCAGATCTTCCCCAGGTCGTGGATCAGTCCCGCGCGGAACATGAGCTTTGTCTGGCTTTCTTCTCCCAAAATACGGAACGCCAAGTAGGAGGCTAAGTCTGCCACGCGCAACGAATGTTGGTAGGTGTAGGGGTCGTGGGCGTTCAGAAGGTACACCATTTCTTTCAGCGCAAAAAGGTTCAACGATTCGCTGATGCTTTCTTGGGCGTAGGTGTTCAGCGGCTGGACCAGGTTCACGAAAGCGTCGTATATCTTTGGCAGAAGGTTCCGGCGTGTACATGGGTCAGCCGCGATGGAAACGGCAATCAAGTGCTGGTCATCTCCCGTGGGAAGGACATTTTCGTGGAGAAGCCGCCGGAAGTAGAAGAGTTCGGCGTCCTCCATCTTCTCGAACAGCCAGTCAGAGAAACTCCAATTTTCCATGGGGCGTAGCGGGATGAAGAGCGAAAGTTTCTGTAGATTCTTTTGCACCACTGAAGGGATTTCCAGGAAACTTCCCGCGTACGTGGCATCAAATTGCTTCTCGGAGTCAAAGGCGAACAAGACCTTGTAGGTGGTGTGCACCACCTTGCTTGCGAAGAAAAGCTTGAACCGAACCTGCGTATAGGGTTGCAGTTTGAGGAAAAGGTAGTGTTCGATTCCTTTCTGGAGTGTCACTTCTGTTCCTCGAAACCCTGATGCAGAGAAAGGATGCTAAAATTGGTGGAAATCTTCTGGAATTCAAGATCCCATTCGGAATTGTGCAAATACATTCCTTTCTTCCCAAAAGTGGTTTTCCCAGGGTTCTGTTCCAAAACAACCAACAGTTCACGCAGCAGATCCGGGCAGATTTCTGCAAGCAAAGACCCTATCGCGGAGCAAGGCTCGACCCCCAGTTTCTCGCTGAACGAGTGGTTGATGTCTTGGATCACGAAGCCCGAAAGGCTGGAGTTCTTGTCAAAAAGATTTTCGAGCAGAAGCATGGGAACAGGGTATTTTTGGAATACAGCGGAGTAAAGCCTTGCCGTCTTTCCCAGGTCTTTTTGGAATTTTTCGCGATCGGTGATATCCCGCGCAACGCCAACACATCCCAAGTTTTGCCCTTGTTGGTTGAAAAACGGTGAGAGCGAAACGTGGAAGGTTTTTTGGATCCCTCCCGCTTGCAGCGGCCAGTCGAAATTTTCGGATCCCCCCTGGGAAATGTTGTATAGGGCCGTGGGAAGTGGGTTTACAGAGGGAATCCCAAATGCGGAAAAGAAAGGTTCCGCGGATTTCCCTTCCCATTGGGAAACGTCTCCAAAACCCTTTTCCTGCCATTTTCCGAAAAACCGCGTGAAGTGGCCTTCGGGATCCAGCGAAAACACCAGGTCGTTCATCGATTGCACCAAGGAAGAAAATTGCTGGTTGCTCAGGAAGAGCTGATGCCTTGTTTCCTCCTGTTGGGTGATATCCCGGAAGACAAACAAGAATCCCCCCGAAACACCGTGGGTTTCGCCACGGATTTGCAAGAATTGGCAAATCACTTGAATGAACGTGCCTTGCGCGGTTTTCATCAGGAAAAAACGGTCGTTTTGTGGCAGGTTGGAGAGGTTGGTGAAGAAAAAACCCTTGTCAACCTCGTTGGTCTGGAGGTCAACCAAGGTGAAAGCCTGGTCCACCGGCCTATTCCGGAAAAAACCCTCTTCGAACCCTGTCATATTTAACGTGGCAGGGTTGACAAGCTGGATTTTTCTATCGATACCCAACAACACAAGGCCTTCGCTCATGGTGTTCATCACCGATTGTAACCGGGCAAAGTTTTTCTTGAGAGTACATTCCAACCGGTGGTTGTACAAGCCAATTTCGATGGTCTTCAAGATTTCCCGCTTGTTGAAAGGCTTGATGATGTACCCGTAGGGAACGGTTTGCTTGGCTTGGTTGATGGTCTGCTCATCGGCGTACGCAGTGGTGTAAATGATGGGGATGTCATGGCTTTCACGGATCAACCGAGAGGCCTCGATGCCATCCATTTCCCCTTCCAGGCGAATGTCCATCAGGATGATGTCGGGTAGTTGTTTTCCCGCCAATTCTACGGCGTCTTCCCCCCTTGGGGTCACCGAACAAACACTATACCCCCCGCTTTCCAAGATGAGCTTGGTGCTCATTGCCACGATATGTTCGTCTTCCACGATCATGACCCGGGTTTTTTCTGACATTCTATTCTCCACCTCCGTAATGATTGTATCACAAACCCCGCAACCCCAACCATGCATCGATTGGTCAGAAAAAAATTCCCCAAAAGTGTTATAATTTTCATGGAGGCTTCCATTCTTGGTTTGGATGTGCTGGGTAAAGGAGGGGATCGGAAGTGAAGAAACGCTTTCTTTGGCTCTTGATTCCTGCTATCGTAGTGGTTGGAATAGCCCTTTTGTGGTTTGGATTGCCCAAGCCTCCGATCCTCGTCGGGTTCTTGGGAACCATGTCTGGGAGGCTATCGGACTTGGGAATCTCGAACCGCAGGGGAGTCGAACTGGCTATCGCCGAGATCAATTCCCAAGGGGGAATCCATGGAAGGCAAATCCAGCTTGTGTCGCGGGATGATGCGAACGACACCCAACAAGTTCGGGAACAGTTCGAAGAACTTGTTTCCCAGAACGTGGTTGCCATCTTGGGCCCGGTGACCAGTACAATGGCAAACGAGGTCATTCCCCTTGCCAACCAGCGCAAAGTCCTTGTAATCGGCACCACGGTTTCTTCCAACGAATTTTCGGGACGCGACGACTTTTTCCTTCGGGTTTCTTCTCCCAATCGCAAGATCGTGGAAGAACTTGCAGGGTTGCTCGTGAAACGAGGGGTTCAAAAGGTCGGTGTGATTGCCGACCATTCCAATCCCACCTTTTCGGTGGACTGGCTCTCACAGTTTTCCGAGTACTTTTCGGACCTTGGCGGAACCATTGCGTGCTCGTCGTTCTTTTTTTCCGGAGATATTCCCTCGCTGGAGAACGCGGTGGATGAGGTGATGTCGCAAAGGCCTTCGACGGTACTGGTTTTGGCGGGTGCCATTGATGCAGCCCAGGTTTGCCAGGAGATCCGTAGCGAAAGTGATGCGGTGTTGTTGGTGGGTACGGGATGGGCGTTCAAACCCGAGTTCTTGGAATACGGGGGGAAAACCGTTGAAGGTTTCCTCATCAACGGCAACCTGGATCCAGGGTACTCTTCGGAGCGCTACCTGCGTGTTTCCAACGTTTTTTTGCAACGGTACGGAAAAGCATTTGATTTCGGTTCCAAGGCGGGCTACGATGCGGCATACATCCTTTTTTGGGGAATGGAAAAGGCAAGAGAATTCAGCGCCGCTTCACTGAAAAAGGAGATCTTGGAACAAAAGGTTTTTGAAGGTGTGCAACAGGTTATTACATTGGATAGCTTTGGAGACCCGGATTTTCCCCCCATGTTTTTCCAGGTTCAGGGTGGCAAGTTTGTGAGGGTTGAGAGCCGTGAACAACAATAAAAGAACCCTACAACACACCCTCTTTCGAAATTCGTTGTTGTTGATTCTCATTCCCCTTTTAACCCTGGGATTCCTGGTTTTCTTCTTTGTCCGTTCCCGCCTGGAAGAGGAAATGCTGCAAAAAAACGCGTTTCTCGCAGAGTCCGTGTTTAGCCAGGTGGATTTTTTCTTGCGGGAGCAAGAATCCTTCCTAAAGAAACTTTCGACATTGGTTTTGGAAGGGATCTTGGAAACGACGGCTATTAATACCTACCTTCAAAAAGCGGAACATTCCATCGAGGGGCTTGAGCGGGTTTTTGTGCTGGATGGAGGGGGAACCTGTGTTTTCTCTTCTGAACCGGGTGCTGTGGGGGTGGGAAATGATTTTTCTTCGCAGGTTTTTTTCCGAGAATGTACCGTTCCCCTGCAAATCAACTGGTCCTCTTCGTTCATCCCCATTTTAGGAGATTCCCCGCTGGTAGCGGTGAGTTTCAAAAGCGCTTCGTTCGTGTTTGTGGGTTTTGTCGATCTGACTTCACTGATGCAATCCGCGTGGTTAAGTGGAAGGGTGGATCTTCCCCAGGTTTCCATCGTGGATCGGTACGGAGTTTTCGTGGCCCATTCGCAACCACAAATGGTTTTCCAGAGGCAACAAGTAGACCTTTCCTTGCTGGAGAGATGGCAAGAGCACCGGAATCAAGAGGACAGCTTGCAGGCCTCTTTTCCACACATGGATCATTTGGTCCATTTCCGGTTCGTTCCTCGTACCAACTGGAGCATCCTGATCGAGGAAAATTATGCCCAGTCCATGAAAAGCCTGCGGGACATGCAACTCTTTTTTTTCCTTGGGCTTCTCTTCTCAATGGGCATTTCCTTCTTCCTCTCTCGAAGCCTCTCTCGGCGGCTTGGAAAGGCAATGGGCACGTTGGTGAACCACGCCCGTGCATTTGCCGCGGGAAACTTCCGCAGTGTAACAGAAGCCTTCCCGTACACCGAACTGGAAGAACTCGTCGGTGCCATGAACCGTATGGCGGAAGAAATTGAGGAACGGGAACGAAACCTGGAAAAGCAAGGAAAAACCTTGGAAATCCAAAACCGGGAGTTAAGACGGTTGAACCTGGAGCTTCAAGCGTTCAGCTACTCGGTTTCGCACGATTTGCGGGCTCCCCTGAGGAGCTTGGATGGGTTCAGCCAAGCTGTGCTGGAAGACTACTCCGATCGACTGGATGAAACCGGGAAAGATTTCTTGAGGCGTATTCGGTTGTCTTCCAAGAAGATGGCGCGGTTGATCGACGACATCCTGCAACTTTCGCGGGTGAGTCGAAAAGAATTGGTGATGCAAGACTGTGACCTGAATCAACTGTCGAAACACTGTTTCAAGGTGGTGATGGAATGGTACCCCGAATCCAAGGCGGAGTTCGTTTCCCCACCAAATCCAGTTCGTGTTCAGGGAGATTACCGGTTACTGCAAATAGCCATGCAAAACCTCCTCGCCAACGCGGTGAAGTTTGCTTCTGGGAAACCAGATCCCAAGGTTTGGTTTGGTGAGGAATGGAACGGTGGGAAGAGAGAGTTCTTCGTCCGCGATAACGGTGTGGGTTTCAACATGGATTTCGTTTCCAAGGTTTTCGATCCCTTTCAACGCCTTCACACCGAAAAGGAGTTTCCTGGAACTGGGATTGGATTGAGCTTAGTGAAGCGAATCATCACGCGGCACGGAGGGGACATTCGTGCCCAGGGAGAAGAAGGGGTGGGTGCTACCATAACCTTTTCGCTGGGCAACCAAGAAAGGAGGTAAGACCCAGATGAACAAGTGGGAAGAACAGTTGGATCGCTCCATCTTGCTGGTGGAAGATAACGCAGATGACGAAATGTTGATCGTCCGTGCCATACGAAAAGGGCAAATTGCCAACCGCATCGATGTGGCCCACGATGGAAAAGAAGCCCTGGATTTCTTGTTGGACGCGCGGGGCAGAATTCGCTGGGAAAACGTCCCTCAAGTAGTGTTGTTGGACTTGAAGCTCCCCAAGATCAGTGGCTTGGAGGTGTTGGAAAGAATTCGGCAGGTTCCCGAACTCTGTACTCTCCCGGTGGTGGTGTTGACCTCTTCCGACGAGGAAAGGGACATCGTGCAAAGCTACAACCTCGGGGCAAATTCCTACGTGAAAAAGCCCGTGGACACCACGGAATTTACCCGGGCTATCACAGAAATGGGGCTTTACTGGCTGATCATAAACCGGACGGTTTAAATTCTCAGCCTTGAGAGGAGAACGCTGATGAGACAAAGTCCTTCCATTTTGCTGATCGAAGATTCCGAAGATGACGCCCAAATGGTTCGCATTGTTCTCCAAAGAAGCGGATGGCACCTGGAAGAGTTCCTTCGCATCGAAACGAGAAACGAGTTTCGGCAATGCCTGGAAAGGGGAAACTGGGATGTGGTTCTGTGCGATTACAAGCTCCCCACTTTCTCTGCGCACGAAGCTTTGCGGATGAACCAGCAGGAGGAAACTCCCCTCCCTTTCATCGTGGTGTCCGGTACCATTGGCGAGGAAACGGCGGTGGAGATGATCAAGCTCGGTGCGGACGACTTTTTGCTCAAGGACCGCTTGGAACGACTTCCTTCGGCCATCGAAAGCGCCATTGGGAAGAGGGAACACTTGGAAATCCGCGAAGAGAAAGAGGAACTGTACCGGGTGGTTTTCCAGGAAAACCGCGCGATGATGCTTATGGTGGATCCGGAAACCGGTTTGGTGGTAGACCTTAACAAGAAGGCCAGTGATTTCTTTGAAACCCGGGGAAAACCTGTGCGGGGACAGAAACTGGCGGCTCTTCTAACCACTGGGACGGAAAAGAAAGGAGACCAGTGTATTTTCGATTTCAACGCTCCGGTTCTGCGATGCTGCAAGGAAATGCCGGACGGAAGTCGGCGGAATCTCCAAGTGTTTAGTTCGCCCATCCGATTGAAGGGAACCAAGCTTGTTTTTTCCCTTGTGCAGGACGTTAGCGAACAGGTGGAATACCAGGACAAGCTGAAAGAGTCCATCCGGGAGAAGGATCTGTTGCTGCGGGAATTACATCACCGTGTGAAAAACAACTTCCAGATCATTTGCAGCCTGCTCATGGTGAAAAGCGAAGATTTTTCCTCTTCCCCCTGTAGGAACACGCTGCAAGAATTGGAAAGCCGCATCAAGGTTTTTTCCTTCATCCACGAAGCACTGTATCGTTCCTCTGACTTGTCGAAGATCTCCGTGGTTACCCTTTTCGAGGAACTGATTCAAAACCTTTCGAACTTTTACCGTGCCGGGCAGGGAGCGGTGGAGTTGCAAAGTGAACTGGAAGAGGTTTCCCTTGATTTTTCCAATGCGTTGAACTTTGGTATCATCCTGAACGAGTTGGTGACCAACGCGTACAAGTACGCGTTTGCGCCTGGGGTGCAAGGCAAGCTGCAGATCCTCTTCCGCAAGGTGGATGGGGACATTTTCGAGCTGAGTGTGAGTGACAATGGTCCCGGACTCCCGAAAGGGGGGGAAAAAACCGGGGGATTTGGTTTCAATCTCGTGAAAACAATCGTAGAGAAGAATGGAGGTTCTCTCTCCATCGAATCATCCGAGAACGGTCTTACGGTTCGCGCGCGGTTTTAGGATGGGAAAGAAGTTGCTGAACCGCTTGTTCGAGTTCTTCCCGTTCAAAGGGTTTGGAAAGGAAACGATCAACGCTTTGCCCCGCGAATTCCCGCTGGATTTCCGGGAGGGGAAAAGCGGAAAGAACCAGCACGCGTGTTTGATCCAACCCGCCATTCTGGGTGGCCTTTTGCAAGAATGTTTTGCCGTCCATCAACGGCATCTGGGAATCCAGGATCAAAAGGTCGAAACGGGTTTCTTTCACACGCTTCAATGCTTCTTCCCCGTTGGATGAGAACGCGGGTTCGATGGAAAGACGGGAGAGAATATTGGAAACGATTCTGGCGTTGATGTCGTTGTCTTCCACGATGAGGATTTTTCGAGACAGGTTTCCCTGGGAAATCCGCGAGTAGCCGACCTGGAAGGATTTGAAACGAGCCTTTTTCGGAACCTCGTTGAGGAGCTTGCGGATCTTGACCCAGTTTTGGCCAATACGCTTCCAATCTACCGATTCGCTTTTCACCTGGGAAAGGATTTCTCCCGAAATGGTGGAGAGTTCCAGGAAACGGACAGCTCCCGCAACCCCCTTCAAGGAATGGGCTTCTTTCTCAACCGCTCCCGGATCTTCCTGCGCGATACCCATTTGCAGGTTTTGCACCCGGGTTTCCAGTACCGGCAGTGCAGAGAAAAACAGCTCGGTTTCCCCCAACTCCTCCTCGAAATCCCTTGCCCTGGCCAAAAGGAGTTCCTGCGAGCGCTCTTGCCGGGTATCCAACCATTCCCGCATCCACTCCACGCAAGGGCGGGAAAGCGTTTCTCCCGCGACCAGCGAACCTCGGGAATCCTTTCCGAAGCTGCCCGTTTCCACGGGTTCCAGCCGGAAATCCCGCTGGAGGGAGTCCAAAGCCCCAGCTTCCAGCCCGTGTGATACCATGATTAAGTCGGGTTTCACTTCCAAGAGCCACGAAAATAGTCCTGGTGAATTCGGGTGGAAAAAGGATTGCACCCCGTTTCTTCCCAGGAGTTCCATGTTGGCTTTCAAGGAGCGCAATTCCCTGGGGATGGCGTAGATCCAGGCGATCCGAATGTGGGAAGGATCTCCTTCGGGAAGGGTGATGGGTGGAAAGGTGTCGGCTTGGGAGCAATGTTCCAGGGGCAAAGAGAACTGGAAGTGTGACCCTTTTCCCCGCTGGCTTTCCGCGCGGATTTCCCCTCCCAAGCGATCCACGATCTCCTTGGAAAAAGAAAGCCCCAACCCCGTTCCCGGGGAGGAAACCGTTTCCTGGTCTTGTACCCGGTGAAAAGCTTCGAAGATCTTTTCCAGTTGATCGCTTTGTATGCCCACTCCCGAGTCCCTCACCGAAAAGTGGACGCGCCCGGCTTCCTCCTTGCAGGAGAAAAGAATGAACCCTTTGTGGGTAAATTTCAGGGCGTTTCCAAGCAGGTTTATCAAGACTTGGCGAATGCGGGTTTCATCGCCCAAGAAACAGTCCTTTTCCTCCTCGATCTCGAACCGTGTTTCCCACACCAAGCCCTTTTGCTCCGCTTGAAAGGCAAAAAGGGTTTGGACTTCTTCCAACATGGGGGAAAGGGGGAAAGGGGCCACGGAAACCTTGAGCTTTCCAGCCTTAGCGCTGGAATAATCCAGGATCTGGTTGATGATCTCCAGGAGGTTTCGGCCCGATTTCGCGATGGTGCGCAGCTTTTCCATCTTCGGCACTTCGCTTTCGTCTTCCAGCAAGATTTCCGAGAAGCCGATCATGGCGTTCAACGGGGTTCGCAGTTCGTGGGACATCTTGGCCAGAAAGGCGCTTTTCATCTGGTTGGCTTCTTCCGCCTTTTCTTTTGACTGTTTCAGTGCTTCTTCGCGAAGAACCAGCTCCTGGAAGATGAGGTGGTACGGGTCTTCCAGGCCATTTTTCACGATGGCCTTGTAGATGAACCAGAAGGAGAGGATCTTCAAAAGGTGCCCGAAGAAATTGGAGATATCGAAAGCGTCGATGTAAAAGGTGAAAAACAGTTCGGAACCTATGGTCAGGATGATAGAAAGCGCCAGGTAGCGCATCAGCTGCTTTTGAAAGCTGTTGCGCCAGTGAATGAGCAACAAAAGGCCCAGGAGGAGGATCCCCGAGATGATGTACTCGGAGATGATCTTGAACGGTGTCAGCCCCACTCCCGGAACGAGGCACACGGGAAAAATTTTCCAGACCATGATGCTCAGAAAGATGAGAACCGAAAGAGCCCCGTAGATTCCAAAAACGATGCCGTTGTGGATGCGAAACCCGCGCCGCGGTACGAACAGCAACAGGCCAACCAGAAGTGTCAAGCTCTCGAGGTAGCGCGTGGCGATCCACACTTGCGTTGCATCCACGGGAACCCGGAAGATGTTCATGCCCTGGAAGGCAAGGGTATGGAAAAGGTCCAGGCTCCCGATAAACAGGAAAGCGATGCCCAGGAAAACAAGGTAGGAGTTGGAGAGGTATTTCTTGGAAGTCCAGGCAAGGATGAATACGGTGTATGCCACGCAGATGCTGAACAACTCCGCAAGGGTGTGGAAAAGCACGTAATTGGTTTCCTGGACGAAGTATAATCCAAGGAAGATCAAGACCCAGGGAATCCACGGAGAAGAAAACAGCTTCTTCACTCCACTCACCACCCTACCTTTTCCAGCGCGAAAAGCGCTGCTCCTACTGCCCCCACCACCTGCGGTTCGAAGGGCACCACGATGCGCGTGGAGAGTTTCCTTTCCAGGCTTTCCACGACCCCCACGTTCTTGGCAACGCCTCCGGTCATCATGAAACGTTCTTCCGGGTTCACCCTTTTCACGAGGGAAACGGTGCGCGACGCGATGGAGTCGCACAATCCCCGTACGATATCGGAGGGTTCCTTGTTCTGGGCGATGAGCGAAATCACCTCCGATTCGGCGAACACCGTGCACATGCTGGAAATGTGGATCGATTCCCGTGCATCCAGCGAAAGGGGGCCCATGCGTGCGATCTCCAACTCCAGGGTATGTGCCATCATCTCCAGGAATTTCCCAGTGCCCGCTGCGCACTTGTCGTTCATGGCAAAATCTTTCACGTCCCCGTTTCCATCCACGCGAATGGCCTTGCTATCCTGGCCCCCGATGTCGATGATGGTGCGGACGGACGAATCGAAGAACAGGGCACCCTTCGCGTGGCAGCTGATTTCCGTGACGGTTTCATCGGCGAAGGGAATGGCGTTTCGGCCGTAACCGGTTGCCACCACCTTTTCCAGCTGCTCGCGGCGAATTCCCGCCTTTTGCAGCGCAGAGTCCAGCGCGTTCTTCGCACCTTTCTCGCTCTTGGCACCCGTTTTTTCGATCGAAAAGGCCACGATGCGCCGGTGATGGTCGAGGATGACCACGTTGGTGGACGTGGAGCCGATGTCGATGCCGGCAACCAGCCCTCCCGTTTTTGGCCCGGGTTTCGCAACGGGTTCCAGCCCCTTCTTGGCGCGCAACGATTCGGCGAACGCCTCGGCGCGGGTTTGCAGTTGCCCGGTGGAAGAGAGCGTGTAATCGGTCTCGATTTTGAGCATGGGCAGGGAGCTTTTCCAAGAAAGTTCCGAAAAGTCGTAGCCGTAAAAGTCGCAGAACTTGAGCGTATGGTACACGATGCCTTCCAGCCCCTTCACCTGTTCCAGAGCTTCCAGCCGTCCGTTGGTTTGTGCCATCCGCATGCAGGGCACCTGGTTCAGCAGGGCCGATGCGTAGGCGTTTAGCGAAGGGCGATCCTCCTGGAGGAAAAAGTGCCGGGCGTTGCCGGTGCACGTGGTATCCAGGCAGATGGAAAGCCCCGCCTCCTGCAGCATTTCGACCACCTCCCGCTTGGCACGTGCTCCCACGAGTGCGACCCGGGGGCTGGTAGCTTCCTGGAGATCGGATTGCGCGACCGCGGTTTTTTCCACCCGCTGTTCAAATGCTCGGCTATCGAAGGGCTTGCCCGAAAATTCCTCCAGTTTGGGTACTAGCCGGCGCAACTCGTTTTCAAAGAGGGTGACCGCACATCCGGTTGTTTTCCGAGGCAGGTCCAGGATTTCCAGGAATCCAAAGGACCCGTGAGCCTTCATTACGTCGAATAGCCTGCGAATGCTGTCGCAGCAGTTGACCAGAAGGATGTCCTTGGTTCCCTTTTGCAATGCTTCTTCCAGGATGGCACGTGCGAAGGAACACACGTTGGGGTGCATCGCGCGGTCCGCGTGGTCGAAGCGGCTCACGGAAGGCTCGAGCTTTTGGGTGGGAATGCCAAAGGACTCCACCAATTCCACCGGAGTATACTTGCACACGTAACCGATCATTTGATCATCTCCAGGAAGGCTTCCAGGCGCGTTTTCGCCTGGCCAGCGGGCATGTTTCGCCGGTCTCCCGCGTCCCCGTCCAGCACCAACACCGGTACGTTCCTTGCCTTGAGTGCATCCGCGACCAGCGCGCTGCCACCGGTGGATTGCTTGCATCCCCACTGGCAGAAGTGGATCACCCCGTCGGGGTGCAACCTATCTACCAGCTCCATGATGCGGTCCAAGCGCTGCTGGAAAGGTCCATTGTAGGGGTTTTCCACCATTTTTCGTGCCAGCGAGGCGAGGGGATCTTCCAGTTCCAGCGGGCGCAGGTCGTCCGCGTTGATGTCCATCGCCACGAGGGAATACCGTGGGTGGAAATTGAAGGTCTGGCGAATGGCGGGATCCATGAAGGGAATGATGTGGATCCAGAAAAGGGAACGTTTATCCCCGGCTCGTGGGGTTCCTTTTTCCGAAAGGCGGACCCGGTAAAAATCGCGCGTGGATTTCAACCCCATTCCGGTGTGGGAC
>Ga0209607_1003467_pt1 | contig 12097 bp, 8 predicted proteins | sample AD_UKC117_MetaG_FD_184413 | JGI IMG/M metagenome (GOLD analysis project Ga0209607, IMG submission 184413) | Active sludge microbial communities of municipal wastewater-treating anaerobic digesters from Hong Kong - AD_UKC117_MetaG (SPAdes)... | ecosystem: Engineered > Bioreactor > Anaerobic >... | reverse complement strand
TATATTTCGTTTTTCTGATAAATGATAATGCTTAAGGCAAGAATCATCTTTAAATAAGAGTACTGCATTATTTTTCTTTTTTAAAGATAAAGATGAAGTATCAACAATTTCCTCTAAATCACTAAGCGAAAGGCCGGGTTTGTTTTTGTTTTTGCAATTAATTATAAATGAACTTGCCAAAAGGATTATAATAAATAGTGTTTTTTTCATTTTTTACATATTATTCGTAACGTAAACTTTCAATCGGATTTTTTGATGCCGTATTTTTTGCCTGTATAAACACACTGATAAGAGCAATAAATACAATTAAAGCACCTGTAATTAAAAATATCTGCGGTTGTATAGCAATGTGATAAGCAAAGCCCTGCAACCAGCTTTTTAAGTAGATAATGGATAACGGGACAGAAAGTGTAAAAGCAATTAATACCCATTTTATAAAACCAGTAACAAGCATAAACGTTATTTGTCCTGATGTTGCTCCAATAGCTTTTCTTATGCCTATTTCTTTTGTCCGTTGGGTTGTTGTATATGTTGCTAATCCTACTAATCCCATAATGGATATAAAAATTGCAATGAAAGTAAATAGAGCGATTACTTTTCGTGTTTTACTTTCGGCTGTATATAACTTTTTATACTCATCCTTTAAATCACTAATTACCAGTGGTGCACCTTGTGGAGCAAATTCCCGCCATTTATTTTTAATTATTTCTATTACCTGGGTTTTATCATCCGGATTAATTTTAATGTGCATCTTTTCAGGTATGCAGTTGTCTGTTATTAGCAAGGCTGTAGGTGAAGTTTCATAATGTAACGACCTAATATTAAAGTCTTTAGTGACACCTGCAATTTGCCCAAAAGAACCGAAAAAAACACTAAACTTATTTCCAATGGATGTATTCCAGCCTATATAATCTTTTGCCGATTGATTTATAACATAATATTCTCCGCTGTTTGAGGCAAGGTTCTTATAATCGTTTATCTTTTCAATAAATTCAATTCCAAGCGTTTCAAAATAATCTTTATCAACTTCTAAAACAAACATATTGATTTGCTTATCTTCTGTCATTCCTTCCCAATATGTACTTTGATTCCAGCCTTCTTCGCCTGCAGTAAACGAGCTGGTACAAACATTTTCTATTCCGGGATAGGCTTTTAATTCGTTTTTTAACTCATTTAGTTTTATACCGGGCCAGTTTACCTGGAGTTCTATAATATTATCCGTTTCTAATCCCAGGTCTTTGTTAAATAAGTGTTTTAACTGATTTGAGAAGACAAAAGCACAAATAAGTAAGAAACTGGAAATTCCGAATTGGGCAATTACAAGCAGGTTTCTGATTCTTCCTATTTTAAATCCTTTACTTGTAGATTTGTTCAATAATTCCATAATCTTAAATTGCGAACCAAAAAATGCCGGATATATACCTGCAATTATTCCGATAAGAGCAGTTACCAAAATAAAAAAAGGTAAATAAGCGTATCTTAACTGAATGGTTTCATTTATTAAATTTTCGAAGTATGGCCTTAATAGTTCAACCAGAATGATTGATATTATAAATGCAATTATCGCAAATAGTAGTGATTCGGTTAATAGTTCGAAAATTATCCGTTGGCGTTGGCTTCCTGCAATTTTTTTAATGGCAACTTCTTTACTTCTTCCTAATGAAAGGGCCGTTGTTAGGTTAATATAATTTATCGAAGCTAACATAAGAATAAAGATTGTTGCGAATAGAAAGATTCTAATAAATTTCGGATCAATGGTTTTAAATGAGTTCCCCCGTATTACTTCGAAGCGCATGTCTTTTAGGGGTTGAAGCCTAAATAAATCAAGTTTCATTATATTGTCCTTGCTTCTTTCAACACTACAGCTATTAATTTTTTTCTGAATACTTTCCGCTGACACAGCTTTGTTTAAAAGCAGGAAAGTAGAATAATTATACATTCCCCAATGAGATTGTTTTTCCATTATCTCGAATGAAAGGATAAAATCGAATGTAATACTTGAATTCCTGGGATAGTCTTCAACTATTGCAGAAATTTTATATTCTTTTCCATTTCGGCCTATTTGAAGTATTTGCCCAATCGGATTATTATCCCCGAAAAACTTTTTAGCAATTTCTTCTCTTATGACTACCGAACTAATATCTTCAATAGGTTTTTCCTTATTTCCAGATATAATTTCAAACGAGAAAACAGAAAAGAAGCTATTATCTGCAAAAAGTAAGTCGGACTCAAATAAAGCTTCATTATCTTTTTTTACCAATACATTTTGCCATTCATCAAACCGAACATAGTTTTCTATTTCCGGAATCCTTTCGGCTAAATACGGCCCGAGTTGCGCAGGAGACCCTGCAAAATCACCCCGGTCGTCGTTTTTCATTTGTTCAACCACTCTGTATATCGAGTCATAATTTTTATGGAAAGTATCGTAATGGGTAATTTCTTTAATAAATAGGGTGAATAAAATAAAAACAGTTAAACCAACAGATAATCCCAATATGTTTACAAGAGTGTAAAATCCGTTGTTTCTAAGATTTTTATGTATTAATAACCTAATAAAATGTCGTATCATACCTTAATCTTTATTCGTATCGTAAACTTTCAACGGGGTTGCTTCTGGCAGCTTTTATACTATACCAGCTTATCGTAATGATTGATATGAATAAAGCAAGAACACCTGCAATAATAAATATCCACCATGCAATGTTGGTTTTATAGGCAAAGTTTTGTAACCAACGGTTTAAAAAATAAAATGATGCAGGTATAGCCAGGAAAAATGCAATGCTTATAAGTTTTATATAGCCACTTATCAGGTATTTCCAAATGGAATATGATGATGCTCCATTAACTTTTCGGATGGCTATATTCTTTGTTTTCTTTTTTGTAGTAAAAATAGTTAAACCCAATAAACCTATAGATGCAATAAATATGGCCAGTGATGAAAAAATCCCTAATAATAATCCAAGCCTTTTTTCTTTTTTATAAAGAAAATCAAAACGTTCGCTAAGTATTTCGGGTTCTGTATTAATTTCTGGGAAGTTATCTTGCAGCTGTTTTTTGAATTTTAAAATAGATTTTTGATTTATTGGATTTTTAAAATTTACGACCATTTCACGTACCATAAATTCCCCACTGATTAATACCATCGGGCCAATCATTTCGTGAGCTGAATGAAAACGAAAGTTATCTGCAACTCCAATAATCTCTCCATCCCAGAATTTCATGCCAAATACATCTTTTTCTCCAAAAAGCTTTTTGGCTTCCTTATTTAAAACAACTTTTAATCCGGATGAGAGTTCAAATTCATTCAGTGATTTTCCTTCAAGTAACTTTATGTCAAATGTTTCTAAAAAATCTTTATCTACAAATAAAGCTTCTAATTGAATAGGGTCGGGGCCCAGGCTGGTATCAGAGTAACTTAAGCTCATTTTTCCCTGCGATGGAGGTAACCACATGGCTCCACTTACATTTAAAATATCCGGGTTTTTTAAAATTTCATTTTTAACTGCTTCGTACTTTCCACTTTTTACAATATTTTCAATTTGTATGGCAATTTTATTTTCCGGATTGAAACCTAAATCGGAACTTGACGAAAAGTTTAATTGCCTTTTTATACCAATGGTTAAAACTACCAACGAAATAAAAATTATAAACTGGAAAACAATAAGCACTTTTCTGAAATTAAACCTTGATGGTTTGGTTATTGCTTCGTTCTTGATTATTTGAAGTGGCGATATACGATTTAAAAAATAAATAATATTTAAACCGGGAACTAAGGTTACAAATAATACAATAGCAATAAAACCGATAATAAATTTAGAGTTATAAATAACTAAAAGCTCTTTATGCAATATTTGTTCCAGCAGAGGCCTGAACTGTTCAATAAATATAAAGGCTAAAGGAACGGTAATAACAAGCAATATTAATGATTCAACCAATATTTGAAAAAACAAGTCTTTCTGAAAAGCCCCTAAAATTTTCCTGATTCCCACTTCCTTTGTCCTGCTTAAGATTTGAGAAACTGAAAGTATTATATAATTTATACAGGCAATTAAAAGAACAAGGAATGCAATGGCTGAAAAAATATAAATGGAGTTTAAATCACCCAACATATTGCTCCCGAACATATCATTAGAATGCAAATAAATATCTTCTATATTCTGTGGGTAAAAATCCCGTTCGGTTGTATCTTTTAAATATTTGGTTTCGAAATCTTTTAGTTTTTTATCGAAAGCTATAGCATCCTTTTTATCCTTAAGTAAGATATAAGTTTCCAAAAAGTTGGATTCCCAGTTTGTCTTATAAAAATCAACTTCCCTGTCTTTACCATCGCTCCACGTAAGTATATTATTTGCTTGTTGAATCCCAAAATCAGTATTTACAAAAAAATCAGCTTTTATGGTTGATGTTTTGGGGATATCATCAATAACTGCAATTATATTTAGTTGATATTCTTCTTCTCCCGATAGTACCTTTAAAGCTTTATGAATAACATCAGTGTTGCCAAAGTATTTATTGGCGGCTGTTTTACTTATTACAAGCTGGTTTGGATTACTTGAAAATTCAGAAAAATCTCCATTAATCTTTTTTAGCGACAAAATATTAAAAATACTTTTGTCGGTACTTATAAAGTTGGTTTCAGGTATGAACTGATCCTTCGAGAAAACCTGAATTTTATTTAACTTTATGATACGAGTAGCATGTTCAATTTCAGGAAAATTATTTAAAAGCTCATCGCGCATCGGGTAACACGTTTGCTGCGATTTCCATCCGTGCAGCAAATTATTTTGGTTTACCCTGAATATTCTTTCTTTGTTCCGATTGTAATCGTTATAACTGGTTTCGGTTGTTACATAGATTAAAATAAAAAAAGTAACAGCCAGACCAAGTGATAAGCCAATAATTTTTATTAGAGTAATTGATTTATTGCGATAAAAATTGCGTAATGCCGTTTTTAAATAATTGTATAGCATAATAACGGGTTTTTAAATTTTGTATTTTATATGCCAAAGCTGTGCCATTTAATTTAATAATCTGATTTATTGATTTATAGACTTAATGGTAATATAACATACTGTTGCAAAATCCAACACTTATGTATAAATTAACAACAAATTGTTTTATATTTAAATGTTTAAATGCTAAAATGCTAAAATAAATGAAATATTAAACATGAATGAGAAAGAGAAATTTATAGAAGATCTTAAAAAGAGAACAAATAATGAGCAAGAATTATTAAGGCTGTTAAAAGAAGCTAATGAAATTTCAAAAATAATGACTAAAGCAAAAAGTTCAATGTACAGTAAACAATAATTTAAATTGCAACATTGTATCATTGCAACATTGCGACATTGCGAAATTGCAACATTTCAACATTTCAACATTGCCTCATTGCCTCATTTAATCATTGTTAAAAATGTCAAAACAAAAAGGTAAAATTTTAATTGTCGACGATAACGAAGAACTGCTTATTGCATTTAAGTTCTTTTTATCAAAGCATTTCGAGAAAATAGATACTATAAAAACTCCGAATTTAATCCACGAATATATTCAAAAAAACAACTATGATATTGTTCTTTTGGATATGAATTTTTCGGCTGGCATAAATACCGGAAACGAAGGTATATACTGGATGAAACGCATTCTGGAGGCAGATAAAAACGCTTCGGTGGTTTTAATTACAGCGTATGGCGATGTTGAACTGGCTGTGAATGCCATGAAAGAAGGGGCTGTTGATTTTATTCAAAAATCGTGGGACGAAAAAAAGATTCTTTCTACCATTTTGGCAGCATATAATTTACGTTTATCCAAACTTAAAATTGAAAAGTTAGAACAAAAACAAAAGCATCTGGTCGATAGTATTGATAGCAGATATAACCTGGTAGCAGGCAATTCTGCTACAATGAAAAAGGTTTTTGATTTAATTCATAAAGTATCAAAAACGGATGCTAATATTCTTATACTCGGAGAGAACGGAACAGGAAAAGAAGTAATTGCCCGAGAGATACACCGTAATTCAAATCGTTCGGGCGAAGTATTTGTGAATGTGGATATTGGTGCTTTACAGGAGAATCTTTTTGAAAGTGAATTGTTCGGACATATAAAAGGTGCATTTACCGACGCAAAAGAGGATAGGGCAGGGCGTTTCGAAATTGCATCAGGTGGGACACTGTTTTTAGATGAGATTGGGAATTTACCTTTGCCATTGCAGTCTAAATTATTATCAGCCATTCAGAATAAGGAAATTACACGCATAGGTTCTAATAAACCAATTCCGGTGGATATAAGGCTTATTTGCGCCACCAACGGAAACCTGGAAGAAATGGTGGAACAGAATACTTTCCGTGAAGATTTGCTTTATAGAATTAATACGATAAAAATAGAAATACCGCCCTTAAGAGAAAGAATTGAAGATATTGAACCATTAACAAACTTTTTCCTGGGAAAGTATACGGATAAGTATAATAAATCAGGTTTGAAATTGCATAAGGATACTTTAATAAAGCTGCAAGATTATTCGTGGCCCGGAAATATAAGGGAATTGCAGCACATTATCGAAAAAGCAGTTATTCTTTGCGATAAAAGTACTATACTTCCGGAACATTGTTTTTCTGATAATAAAAAGAAAATATCTAAAATAGCAAATCAAAGCCTTAATATTGAGCTGAATGAGAAAGCGTTGATAGAAAGGGCGATTGAAAAATATAAGGGAAATATGAGTGCCGCCGCAAAAGAACTGGGCATTAACAGGTCTACTCTTTATAAAAAAATTGAAAAATATGATATTCAGCCGATTTAGATTTTTAGTTATCATTCAGGTAGTTCTTTTGGCTTTAACACCAGTAGTGTTTGTTTGGACACTTTCAAAAGAATATATGTTGGTAACAAGCTCATCTCTTGTTATCATGTGGTTAGCGCAAATCATCTATTTAATCTGGTACTTGCAAAAGATAAACCGCGACCTGATAAAATTTATCACATCATTGCAATACGACGATGTTTCATTAAGCTTTGATAAAAATAAAGCCGATAAACATTTTAGCAAACTTTATACTGAGTTGAATAATATTATTGGTAAAATTTCGGAAATAAGGTCAATAAGGGAAAGCGATTACCAGTTTTTCCAGTATACGATAAAGCATATTGCAACCGGCATTATTGCTATGAACAGCAATAAAAAAATAGAGATTTGTAATGATGCTGCGTTAAAAATCCTGAACCTTAAAGAGCTGAAAAACATGGAAGGGCTTAATACAGTAAAACCAGGATTGTCAGAGGCTTTTTGGGAATTAAATAATGGGCGTAATAAACTGCTAAAACTGAATATTAATAACGAAATAGTGCAGTTATCGATAAAAGCTGCTGATTTTAAAATCAAAAACCAATATATTAAATTATTCTCGGTGCAGAATATTAAAAGCGAGATTGACCATAGCGAAATTGATGCCTGGCAAAAGCTTATAAGGGTACTTACACACGAAATTATGAATTCGGTAAGCCCAATAAAATTACTATCAAGTTCCATGATAGATACTTTTGAAGAAACCAGAGTAGGTAATAAAGAAATTGGACAAAGCACAGTAGATGAAACGATTCTGGGATTAAAAACAATCTTAAAAAGGAGTTCCGGGCTTTCTAATTTTGTTGAAAATTACAAAAGCCTCACGCAAATATCCAGACCTAAGTTTACTAATTTCAATGTAGTTAACATGCTAGACCAGTTAAAAACTTTATTTAACGAAGAGTTTAAGAAACAATCCATACAATTTTTATTACAATCGGATTCGGAAAATATCGCATTGTTTGGTGATGAAAAGCTTATTGAACAGGTTTTGATTAACCTGATTAAAAATTCGATAGAAGCCATTAAAGAAACCGAAAAGCCTGAAATTAAAATACGTGTTTATGAGGCAGATGGACGAATAAATATTTTGATAGCTGATAATGGCCAGGGAATTAAGCCGGAGTTTATGGACAATATTTTTACACCCTTTTTTACTACAAAGGAAAAAGGATCAGGTATTGGGTTGAGCCTTTCTCGCCAGATTATGCATTTGCACGGTGGAAATATTTCGGTAAAATCGGAGCCTTATGTGGAAACGGTTTTTAGGCTGTGCTTTTAGTCTTTGCAACACGCAATGGTAAAATAAAAAGTACTTCCTTTTCCTGGTTCGCTTCCTACCCAAATTCTACCCTTATTTCGCTCAACCAGTTCGCGGCACAAAATTAGCCCTAAGCCGGTTCCTTTTTCTTTTCCTGTTCCCAGGGTTGTATAATCGGAGTCGGGATCGAACAAATTTTCCAATTTATCGGCAGGTATTCCAACTCCCGAATCTTTAACCGAGAAAATAATGGTTTTATCTTTTTCTGTAAAGGTGGTGCTAATTTCAATAGTTCCGCCCGGGTACGAAAACTTAAAGGCATTGGCCATTAAATTCCTTATGATGGTATGTGCCGAATTCTGGTCGAAAAAAGCACACAGGCTTTGAGGTACAGTATTTTTAATTAAAAGTTTTTTTGATTTTATCAGTTCTCCGTATAAATCTTCAACATCTGCAACTATGGCGTGTAAGTTTACTTTTTCGGGTTTAATTTCTAACCTGCCCAATTGGCTTCGCGACCACATCAGTAAATTATCAAGTAATTTAAACGTACTGGAAGCCAGAGTATGCAGGTTATCAAAAAATACATATATATCATCTTTAGAGATTTCGTTATATTGTAGTTTTAGTAGTTCTGTTATTTGTAGAAAATTACCTATCGGACTTCTAAGATCGTGGGCAAGTAGCGAAAAATATTTATCTTTTTGTGCATTAAGTTTACGTAACTCTTTTTCGGATTGTATCAACTCTTCCTCTGCATTCTTTTGTTCTGTAATGTCCAGAATTACTCCATCCAGCCAACCTGTTTGATAATCCTTATCATACAGGTATAATCCTTTTTCGTGAACCCATTTAATTTTATTTGCTTTTGTTATAATCCTGTATTCCAATGCAAAAGGTTCCATTTTACTTATTGAATCTTGTATTACAGAATTTACATTATCCTGATCTTCTTCTAAAATCAGGCTTTTGTATGTTCTTACTTTATTTTCGATAAAATCACTGGCCTCATATCCCGAAAGTTCTTCTATTTCATGGCTGATAAACTGCATGGTCCAATCTTCATCGTTGTAACATCTGTAAACTACCCCGGGTATATTTCGAACTAAAGTCCTGAATTTTTCTTCGCTTTCCTTTAAGTTGTCATTCAGTTTCTTAATCTCATCAACCCTTGCCTGCAAATCGTCGTTTACAGCATTTAGCTCCTCATTAACCGATTTTATCTCTTCATTCTGCATTTTTATTTCTTCCAACTGCTCGGTAATAATTTTCTCATTTTTTTTTCTTTCTGTAATATCATGAGCAATACCTTCTATATATATTACGTTTCCGTTGGAATCAACAACAGGAGTTTCCGATACTTCTAAAATATGTTTATTGTGTTGGATATCGTATACTTCTTTTTCGAAAGGTAATTGTTGAATTCCGGAAAGAGAAAGTTCCGTTTTTTCAATCGCCAGTTTATTGATTGGGTTTTTGGTTAAAAAGTAAGTATAATGCGATATGTATTGTTTTGGTTCGTACCCTAGAACTATTTCGACAGACGGGCTTACATATTCTATGGTTCCTTTTCTGTTATACCTGTAAAAGAAAAACTCGTGCCTTAAATTTTCGATAATACTTTTATATTTTTCCTGGCTTTCTTTAAGTGCTTTTTGTGTTTTTAGTATTTCTGTAATATCGGCCATAACGGCTAATATGCAGTTTTGGCCATCGAACTCAATGAGTGTAAACGATATATCAACCCAAATTTCTTGTTTGTTTTTGGTTATTAATTTTATGTCATAACGCGATGGTGTTTCTTCTCCTTTTAACCTGGCTGTTGCTCTGCTTTTTACCAGTTCGCGCATTTCGGGGTGAATTATATCTATGGGCGATATTTCTTTTGATTCCGATTCGGAGTAACCTGTTATTTCACACCATGCTTTATTTACATAAAAATACCTCGATGTATTTAAGATAGAAATCCCTGCGGGGATAATGTCTGTTAGTTTTCTGAATTTTTCCTCACTTTGTATTAGCGCCTTGGTCCGTTTATTTACCCTATCTTCTAATTCGTTGTGTAATTCTTCCAGTTCTTTGGCAGCCAGCTCCTGATCGGTTATATCCAGCACGTTAATTACGATGCAGGCTTGCTTATTGAGCTCAATTAACCTGGCATTTACATGGGCTACAATAATGTTGTTTAAGTTTGTTTTTATTTGAACCTTTTGGTTACAGGCAAGGCCTGTTTTATAAAGTTCTTCTGCAATTTTCTTCCTTTCTGTTTTATCCGCATAAAAATCCCTAATATTCTGTTTCTGAAAATCTTTTAGGTTATTAAATTCTAATATTCTTAAAAGTTCGGGATTACAATCGATAATTTCTCCTTCGGTATCTATTAAGCCAATGCCGGCAAGCGAATTTTCAAAAAGTAGTTGGAAGTAATCTTGTTCAGTGTTTTTGGTAGAATAATTTTCAGTTAAATAATTTTCAAATGCTGTTAATTTTTTGCTGATTTTATCAATAGCATTCTTCTCTATTAATTTTTCAATATCGTTTTTAATAACCCGAAAAGCGTTATGTAAATTACTCATTAATAATTATATAATGATTCCCTAACCCAAGTTATCAATATTTATTTGGATTTCAAATTTTTTGGTCAAAATGAACAATACAAGCTATAAGGCGTAAATCTAAAAAAATACAAAAGCATATTTGTTCTTGTGTTTGGCGCTTATAAAAAAAGAGGCTTATAATGCCTCTAGTATCTTAAGTTAGTTGTTTGCAATTTTAATCAGCCAGGCTCATAAACTTTTTCATGTCGGGTTCGCCATAAAAATTAAAAAGCATTAAAACATTTTCATCATTGCTTTCAACTATCATTAGCATTTCTGTTTTATTTTCAGATTTTTTATTCATAACCATTCGAACTTTTTCATCTTTATCATTAACCGTCATCAGCTCTGTGAATGTACCATCTTTTATACCTGCATCAAGGGCTTGCCAATCTGCTTTATCGAAACGATTTTCGCAAATCACAATTTTCATATCATCAATCATTTCCAGAACTTCGCGTTCTTCATCCTCCATTTCACCAAATGCTAATCCCATTTTTATTAAAAAACTTGGTATAACCATAACAAATTCCGAATTATTACGCTGAAAATCCCTGACTATACTTTTTAATGATTCCTTTGCAAACAGAGTTGGTATAGTAAGTATAAAAACCAACATAAGTGTAATTGTCCTTTTCATATTTTTCGAATTTTAGTTTTTAACTTTTATTAAAAGACGAACATGAATGTTTTTCGTTACAACTTGAGGGCAAAAAAATAATACTTCAATTGTCTGCTATAACAATGATCTAAACGTATCGTTATTTGAATAACAAAAAAGTTTATATTATTTCTTGAGATTATGTAAATATTTTGTTTTTTTATCGTACAAAAGTTTATACTAAATAAAAAGCAAAAATGAACTCCTTTAAGATTGAATCAACACCGGTAACCCCTGAAATTAATTTTGACATAGACGATAATACGCTTACTTTTTTAAAAGTTTCAAAACCCGAAAATGCAATTGATTTTTATAAGCCGTTATTTGATTTTATTGACAAGTTTGAACAAAAGAAAGTTAAGCCCGGGCAGGTCGATCAATTGACCATCGATTTTAAATTCGATTATTTTAATACTTCTTCTGCAAAAATGATACACCAACTGCTGGGGCGGTTTAAAAAAATACAGCAGACTGGCATTAAGCTAGATGTAAATTGGTTTTACCGCAGCGATGATGAAGATATGCTCGAAGATGGTGAAATTATTTCGGAAGCACAACAAATTCCTTTTAACTTTAAAGCCATAGAATAAAAAAAGAAATATTCTTAATCAGATACCCTAACCGATACCCAATAAAAAAAACCCTTACAAATCTATTTGATTTGTAAGGGTTTGTTCTTAATACTTGCGGTCCGGACGGGACTCGAACCCGCGACCCCATGCGTGACAGGCATGTATTCT
>Ga0209607_1003465_pt1 | contig 12101 bp, 10 predicted proteins | sample AD_UKC117_MetaG_FD_184413 | JGI IMG/M metagenome (GOLD analysis project Ga0209607, IMG submission 184413) | Active sludge microbial communities of municipal wastewater-treating anaerobic digesters from Hong Kong - AD_UKC117_MetaG (SPAdes)... | ecosystem: Engineered > Bioreactor > Anaerobic >... | reverse complement strand
TCGTCGATGACGGAAACATCGAGATCGGCATAGGCAGTCATCGCCAACGTGCGCGGAATCGGCGTCGCGGTCATCACCAGCTGGTGCGGACGCGCTTCGCCCTGCAGACCCTTGTCGCGCAGCGCCAGCCGCTGGTGCACACCAAAGCGGTGCTGCTCGTCGATCACCACCAGCGCCAGGTCGCGGAACACCACGCCATCCTGGAACAGCGCATGCGTGCCGACGATGAGGTCGGCTTCGCCGGCCAGTGACGCCAGCGCGCTCGCGCGCGCCTTGCCCTTGATGCGTCCGCTGAGCCGGCAGACGTTCACGCCCAATGGCGTCAGCCAGCCCTCGAAGCTGGTCGCGTGCTGTTCGGCCAGCAGTTCCGTTGGCGCCAGAACGGCGACCTGCCGGCCGGATTCGATCGCCGCCAGCGCCGCCAGCGCGGCGACCACCGTCTTGCCCGAGCCGACATCGCCCTGCACCAGTCGCAGCATGGGTTCGGTGGCGACAAGATCGCTTCGAATGTCCGACAGCACCCGCTGCTGGGCAGCCGTAAGCGCGAATGGCAGCGAGGATTCCAACGATGCCGACAGGCGCTGATCCGGCTGCAATGCCGGACCACGGTGCCGACGGATGCTCATGCGCTGGCGACGCAGGCTGAGCTGGTGCGACAGCAGTTCCTCGAAGGCCAGCCGCCGTTGCGCAGGGTGGATCCCGGCCTGCAGCGCGCTGACATCGACATCCGCCGGCGGCGAATGGACTAGGCGCAGCGCAGCGCCCAGCGACGGCAGCTGCAGCGATGCCAGCGCCTCCGCCGGCAGCAGCTCCAGCTGATCGTCAGACGGCAGCACCGCCAGTGCCTGCTTCATCAGTCGCGTCATCAGCGTCTGCCCGACGCCATCGGTCAGCGGATAGAGCGGCGTCAGCCGATCCGCCGTCCGACCGCGCTCGGCATCACCGATGCGCTGGTAGGACGGATGGATCATCTCGAAGCCGATGCCGCCGGCACGCACGTCGCCGAAGCAGCGCAACCACGCACCAGGCTGGAACTGCGAGGCCTGCGCGGCGCGGAAGTGGATGAAGCGCAGCACCAGCGTGGCGCCGGAGTCATCACTGATGGCGACACGCAGCTGCGGCCGATAACGGAAACCGCGCTCGACTGCCTCGATGCGGCCTTCGACCTGCACTTTCTGTCCCGCCTGGAGGTCACGAATGGCCACGACGCTGGTGCGATCCTCGTAGCGAAGCGGCAGGTGGAACCAGAGGTCGCGCAGCTGGCGCAGCCCGAGCTTTTCCAGCTTGGCGGACAGTGACGGACCGATACCCTTCAGCTGCGCCAGCGGCTTGCCGCCCGCGCCGTGATCCCGCAGCGGATCGACGCGATCCTTGCCGGCCTTAGTCGAGGACGAGGATGGCATCCATCTCCACCGGCGCACCCTTGGGCAGGGCCGAAACCTCAATCGTGGAGCGCGCCGGGAACGGCTGCGGGAACACCTCGGCCATCACCGCGTTGACCTCGGCGAAGCGCGACAGGTCGGTGAGGTAGATGCCAACGCGCGCCACCTTCGACAGCGAACCACCCGCCGCCTCGCAGACCGCCGCCATGTTGCGGAACACCTGGCGCGTCATTTCGGCGAGGTCGCCATCAACGAGCTCACCGGTCGTGGGGTCCAGCGGAATCTGCCCGGACAGATAGACCGTATCGCCACAGCGCACCGCCTGCGAATACGGACCAATCGCGGCCGGCGCCTTGTCGGTGTGGATGATTTCTCGGGACATTCTCAACGCCTCGCCAATCACGGAAACGGCGATTGTACGGGACTCACGAGCCGCTCAGCCGTTCCGCACCACCAGGGGAACAAGGAGACAGTGCAGCCATGCGTACGGCACGAGAAAGCAGACCAGGCAGAACAGCGCGGCGAGATGAAAAACTCCAAACGACATGCTGCCAAGGATGGATAGCGGCATTAGAGCGGCCATAGGGATCATGAAGCCGGAAAACAGCAGCGAAAGATAGAACGGCAGCGAGCCAACGCTGACCCGAACACCACAGGCACCACACTGGACCGACTTGCTGGGCGAAAGGCCGAGCTTCCGCCAGCAACTCATGCATGGAACACCGCAGGCGGGACAACCCAACGAGCGCAAAAATCTACCGCCGCTGATGAGGATCAGAGCCGCCGCACGCCGTGGACGACGTTGAGGCGGCGCACGCGACGCATCACCTTGGCGAGATGGCGGCGTCCCTGCACCTCGATGTCGAAATGCAGCACGGCGACGCGCAGGTCGCGCTCGCGGTATTCGACGTGGTCGATGTTGGATTCGGCTTCGGCAATGGCCGATGCCACCTGCGCCAGCACGCCGGGCTTGTTCTCGACGTCGACGCGCAGCGCGGCGTGGTAGTCGCCGGTGACTTCGCGATCCCAGGCCATCGGCACGCAGCGCTCCGGCGACTTGCGCAGCTCGGGCACGTTGCGGCACTCCTCGCGATGCACGACCACGCCCTTGCCTGCCGACAGGAAGCCCATGATCTCGTCGCCGGGAATCGGCAGACAGCAGTTGGCGAAGGTCAGAACACCGCGCTCGTGGCCACTGATGGTGATCAGGTCGAGGCGGCTGGGCGCCAGCGGCTCTGGCATCGGCGCGCCCTTCTGTGCGGTCAGCTGCTGCGCCACCTGCTGCGGCATGCGGTTGCCCAGCGCGATGTCGGCCAACAGTTCTTCCAGCCGACGGAAGCGGTTCTCGTCGAGGTATTTGTCGAGGCGCTTGTGTGGGATGCGATCCAGCGATGCATCCAGCGCACCCAGCGCGCGATCCAGCATGCGATGCCCCAGCTCCACCGCGTCCTCGTGCTGCAGGCGCTTCAAGTGATGGCGGATGGCCGTGCGCGCCTTGCTGGTGGCGACGAACTCCAGCCAGTCGGCCTTGGGCATCGACGACTTCGCAGTGACGATCTCGATCTTCTGGCCACTGGCCAGCTTGCTGTGCAGCGGCGCGTTCTTCTTGTCGACGTAACCGGTGACCGCGTGGTTACCGACATCGGTATGCACGGCGTAGGCGAAGTCGAGCACCGTCGAATTACGCGGCAGCGCCAGGATGTCGCCCTTGGGCGTGAACACGTAGACCTCGTCCGGAAACAGGTCGACCTTGACGTTGTCGAGGAATTCCAGCGAGCTGCCGGCCACCTGCTGCGACTCCAGCAGGTTGCTGATCCAGGTGTGCGCGCGGCTCTGTGCGCTGTTCGGCGCATCGCCGCCGTGCTTGTAGACCCAATGCGCTGCGATACCTCGCTCGGCGATCAGGTCCATTTCCTCGGTGCGGATCTGGATTTCCACCGGCGCGCCATACGGCCCGAACAGAACCGTGTGCAGGCTCTGGTAGCCATTGGCCTTGGGAATGGCGATGAAATCGCGGAAGCGCGCATCGAATGGCTTGTAAAGCGCGTGCACCGCGCCGAGGACGTGGTAGCACTGCATCACGTTCTGCACGACGACGCGGAAGCCGAACACGTCCAGCACCTGCTCCAGCGTTTTGTGTTCGCTGCGCATCTTGCTGTAGATGCTGAATGGCGACTTCACCCGACCCATCACGCGCGCGCTGAGCCCTTCGTTGGTCAGCTTCTGCGCGATCTGCGCCTCCAGCTTGGCCATGGCCTCGCGGCGTACCACCGGCTGGCTGGCGATGCGCTTGGTGAGCACGGCGTGGCGGAACGGATTCATCGCCTTGAAGCCCAAATCCTGCAACTCGGCCTTGACGTGGTTCATGCCCAGCCGCTGCGCGATCGGCGCGTAGACTTCCAGCGTTTCGCGGGCAATGCGCCGGCGCGAGTCGCCGCTCATCGACCCGATGGTCCGCATGTTGTGCAGGCGGTCTGCCAGCTTGATCAGGATGACGCGCAGGTCGCGCGCCATCGCCAGCAGCATCTTGCGGAAGCTCTCGGCGGCAGCTTCCTGACGATCACGAAAATGCAGCTTATCCAGCTTGGTGACGCCGTCCACCAGGTCGGCGACGGTTTCACCGAACTCGCGCGAGATGGTCTCGCGGCTGATGTCGGTGTCTTCCAGCACGTCATGCAAGATCGCCGCGCAGATGGTCTGCTCGTCGAGCCGCATCTCGGCAAGAATGGTGGCCACCGCAAGCGGATGGGTGATGTACGGCTCGCCGCTCTTGCGGGTCTGGCCGACATGGGCCTCGTCGCCTAGTTCGAAGGCGCGATGGATGCGGTCGACCTGATCCTCGTCGAGGTAGGCGGCCAGTTCGTCTTCGAGCTTGCCGTAGGCCGCCAGCGCCAGCGCCGAACCGGTTTCGTAGTCGCCGGGAACGTCACTAGGATGGTCGGGATTATCCCGCGCGGCGACCGCCATGCCTGCGACGTCGGCAGGGGCAGACGGTACTTCAGCTTCTCGACGTTTGGCGCTGGGACTCATGATGCGAGCCTACGCGGGCGCTTGCCGGACGGCAACGCCGGGATGGCCGTTGCGGCCATCCCCAATGTTCAGTGGGCGACCCGGCGTGCGGGCCGGACGACTCAGAGGTCGTCGCCACCCTTGCCCAGGTCTTCGTCGACCTCGGCAGCCGCCCATTCCAGGGCTTCACGCTCGGCACGCTCGCGCTCGGCGGCGTCGACCTGGTCGATCAGCTCGGAATTCACGGTCTGCGCGGCGATTTCGCGCAGCGCCAGCACGGTGGACTTGTCATCGTGCTCGGCGTTTTCCAGGGTCGCTTCCACGCCCTTGGACAGCTGGCGGGCGCGCTTGGACGCCATCAGCACCAGTTCGAAACGGTTATCGACAACCTTCAGGCAGTCTTCAACGGTAATGCGGGCCATAAGTCTCCGGACGGCGGACCGTCTTGACAGATGCAAAGGGGCGCGGATTGTACGGCTGCGGCGGCCGGGATGCAACGCAAAGCACTCCACCACGCTTGCAAATCAATCGCTTGCGGCAAAACCGACCTCGGAACTACTCCGCCAGCAATGTCTCGATCAGCTTTGGATGGCGAAGCTGCTGGATGCCGGTGCGGCGGCGGCTGGCGCTGAAGACGGCGCACATCTCGTCCACCGAGCGGTCGAAATCCTCGTTGATGACGACGTAGTCGAACTCGTTGTAGTGCGACATTTCCTCGCGCGCAGCGGCGAGGCGCTGCTGGATCACTTCCTCGCTGTCCTGGCCGCGGGTACGCATGCGCTGCTCCAGCGCCTCGCGCGAGGGCGGCAGGATGAACACGCCGATGGCTTCCGGCACTTTCTCGCGCACCTGGCGCGCACCCTGCCAGTCGATTTCCAGCAGCACGTCGTGCCCGGCGGCCAGCTGTGGCTCCACCGACTGCCGTGCGGTGCCCTTCCAGTCGCCATGCACCAGCGCGTGCTCGAAGAAATCACCGGCGGCGACCATCTGCTTGAACTGATCGGCGCTGACGAAATGGTAGTGGTGCGCGTGGCGTTCACCGGGACGCGCCTTGCGCGAGGTGAACGAGATCGACAGGCGGATGTTCGGGTCGCGGTCGAGGCAGGCGTTGACCAGACTCGACTTGCCCGCACCCGACGGCGCCGCGACGATGAACAGGATACCGCGCGCCGGCTTGCCGTTGTCTGCGAGGCTGCTCATGTAGGCATTACTCAAGGTTCTGTACCTGTTCGCGGAGCTGCTCGATCAGCACCTTGAGGTCCACCGCCAGCTGGCTGGTGCGCGGATCCACCGACTTCGAGCCCAGCGTATTGGCTTCGCGGTTGAACTCCTGCATCAGGAAGTCCAGGCGACGACCAATCGGCTCGCCGCTGTCGAGTACGCGACGCGCCTCGGCGACGTGTGCGGCGAGGCGATCCAGCTCCTCGTCCACGTCCAGCTTCGACAGGCCCAGCACCAGTTCCTGCTCGATGCGGCCCGGATCGATGGGCGTGCTGAATTCGGACAGTTTGGTTTCCAGCTTGGCCTTCAGCGCGGCGCGGATTTCCGGCAGCCACTCGCGGACCTTCTCCGCCAGCGCCGCGATACCGTCCAATCGCTCGCGCATGGCGTCGGCCAGTTTCTGACCCTCACGTTCGCGCGAGGCAATGAAGCCGTCGATGACCTCGTCGGCCAGCGCCAGCGCCTGCTCGTGCAGACCGACCAGGTCGGCCGGACGCTCGTCGATCACGCCGGGGAAACGCAGCAGCTCGGAAAATTCGGTGCGCAGACCGGGAAACTTCGACTCCAGCGAAGTCGCCAGCTGGCCCAGCTGGCCCAGCAGCTCGTCATTGACGCGCAACGACGCGGAACTGCTCGCAGCGGACCTCAAACGCAGTCCCATGTCGACCTTGCCACGCTGCACGCGCGCGCTGACCCGCTCGCGCAGCTGAGGCTCCAGCACGCGCAGGTCCTCCGGCAGCTTGATGGTCAGCTCGAGGAAGCGGTGGTTGACCGAGCGCATCTCGCCGCTGAGCAGGCCGTTGTCGGTATCGCGCTCGGCGCTGCCGTAGCCGGTCATGCTGCGTACGCTCACCGGAAGGCCTCCACGAAACGGGCGGTACCGGCGGACGAAAGAGCGAAAGGCATGCGAAAACCCGGTGCGGCGCGAGGGTGCGCGGGGAGCGAATGGTAAACTGCCCGGCCCGAATGCCCAAACCGGAACCACCTTGTCCGACTTCAAACGACCCAGCGGCCGTGCCGCCGACCAGCTGCGCGAGATCCGCATCCAGCGCCATTTCACCCGCCACGCCGAAGGTTCGGTGCTGGTCTGTTTCGGCGATACCCAGGTGCTGTGCACGGCGAGCGTGGACAACCGCGTGCCGCCGTGGTTGCGCGGCAAGGGCGAAGGCTGGGTCACCGGTGAATACGGCATGCTGCCGCGCGCCACGCATACCCGCGGTGATCGCGAAGCCGCGCGCGGCAAACAGAGCGGTCGCACCCAGGAGATCCAGCGCCTGATCGGTCGCAGCCTGCGCGCCTGCGTCGACCGCAAGGCGCTGGGCGAGCGCGTGATCACGCTGGACTGCGACGTACTGCAGGCCGATGGCGGCACCCGCACGGCAGCCATCACCGGCGCCTGGGTAGCGCTAAGCGATGCCGTCAACGGGCTGGTCAAGTCCGGCGAGATCAAGTCCAATCCGATCCACGGCGGCATCGCCGCGGTGTCGGTGGGCGTGTATCGCGGCGTACCGGTGCTGGACCTCGACTACGCCGAGGACAGCGACTGCGACACCGACATGAACGTGGTGATGAACGACGGCGGCGGTTTCATCGAGGTGCAGGGCACGGCCGAAGGCCACGCCTTCCGCCGTGGCGAGATGGACGCGCTGCTGGATCTGGCGCAGGCTGGCATCGCATTACTGGTCGAGTCCCAGCGACAGGCGCTGGCGGGCAGCTGAAGCAGCACCAACGGCATCGGGAGAGACCGCCATGAAAGGCCAACGCGTGGTCCTGGCCAGCAGCAATGCCGGCAAGCTCGCCGAATTCGACGGGCTGGCGAAAACCATCGACGTCGAGCTGGTCAAGCAGGATGACCTCGGCATCAGCGGCGGTGAGGAAAACGGCCTCAGCTTCGTCGAAAACGCGCTGATCAAGGCACGGCATGCGTCGTTCCAGAGCGGTCTGCCGGCGCTGGCCGATGACTCCGGCCTGTGCGTCGACGCCCTGGACGGCATGCCCGGCCTGCGCTCCGCGCGCTATGCGGGCGATGATGCCAGCGCCGAGGACAACATCGACAAGCTGCTGCTGGCGATGAAGGACGTGCCCACCGAAAGGCGACACGCCCACTTCTACTGCATCCTGGTCTACCTGCGTCATCCGGAAGACCCGAGCCCGCTGATTGCCGAAGGCTTCTGGCACGGACGCATCCTCGAAAGCCGGCGCGGCAAGGGCGGCTTCGGCTACGACGCGGTGTTCTTCGATCCGCTGGTTGGCCTCACCGCTGCCGAACTGTCGGCGGACTCCAAGCGCGTCATCAGCCATCGCGGACAGGCGCTGTACGAGCTGCGTCGCAAGATCTATCGCCTGAAGTAGGCGCAAGGTGCGTGCTGATTCTGGCGACCCCATGCAGACAGGCGCAACATTGCTGACGCCAGGCTTGTCGCTGTACATCCACATCCCGTGGTGCGTGCGCAAATGCCCGTACTGCGATTTCAACTCGCATACGCGCGGTGCCGAACTGCCGGAGGCCGAGTATGTCGCCGCACTGATGGCCGATCTGGAGCAGGACTTGCCGCTGGTCTGGGGCCGCACGGTGCACAGCATTTTTTTCGGTGGTGGTACGCCCTCGCTGTTCTCGGCGCGCGCCATCGGCGACATCCTCGACGGCGTGGGCGCACGGCTGAATCTCGCACCGAGCCTGGAAGTGACGCTGGAATGCAACCCGGGTACCGCCGAACACGACCGTTTCGAAGGCTACCGCGCCGCTGGCGTGAACCGTCTCAGCTTCGGCATCCAGAGTTTCGATGACGGCTGCCTTGAACGACTCGGCCGCATCCACAATGCCGCGGAAGCCGAAGCGGCTGTGCGCATGGCGAAAGCCGCCGGCTTCGATGACTTCAACCTCGACCTGATGTTCGCCCTGCCTGGCCAGACGCTCGACATGGCGCTACGCGACATCGAGCGCGCGCTGGCGCTGGAGCCGACACACCTGTCGCACTACCAGCTGACCCTGGAACCGAACACCGTGTTCGCGGCGAAGCCACCGGCCGGCATTCCGGACGAGGACGGTGCCTGGGACATCCAGGACGCCTGCCACCAGCGCCTGTCCGATGCCGGATTCGCCAGCTACGAGGTGTCGGCCTGGGCGCGTCCCGGCCATCAATGCCGGCACAACCTGAATTACTGGCGCTTCGGCGACTACCTCGGCATCGGCGCCGGCGCACACGGCAAGGTCACGCTGCCGGCAGAGGAGCGCATCCTGCGCCGCTGGAAGCACAAGCACCCGGCGCGCTATCTTGAAACCGCCGCCACGTCGGAAAGGATCGGCGGCGACGAGGACATCAGCCCGGCGCAGCGGCCGTTCGAATACATGCTCAACGTCCTGCGCCTGGTCGATGGCGTACCGGCAAGTGATTTCGAAGCACGCACCGGCCTCCCACTCGATCAGCTGCAGGGGCCACTGGAAGAGGCCCGTAACCGAGGGTGGCTGGTCGCGGACAGCAGGCGAATCCAGCCAACCGAACTCGGTCGGCGATTCACCAATGACGTCATCAGCCTGTTCCTCGCCGCCGACTGACGTCCCGGACTGGCATCCAGTGGCGTAAAAGTGTGAAATGCATCACACGAAGGGCGGGCGATTGAAGCCTGCCGTTTTCCGCTGCAGTTGGGATAACTCCAGGTGGGAGAGCAACATGTTTGATCGGCAAGGGTCCGCGGCGCCGCCGCCCAGTCTGGCCCAGCGCAATTTCCCGCGACGCGTACGCATGCTGCTTGAGGGCGTGCTCAAGCTGGTGTCCGACGACATCGAGCGCGGTCTTGGCGTCACGCTCAACGAATTCGAACAGCATCTGTTCAAGCTCGCCGAGCAGGCCCGCAGCAACGAAGTGCAGCAGCATTGCTTCGAGGTGCTGCGCGAGGTCAAGCGCAGCCGCGGCGACCTGACGCCGCGATTCCTGATCGGCCTGGAAGCCAGCCTGGCCACGATCCAGGACGAGCGTGTCCACGGCATGCTGGGCGACGGCCCCAAGACCGGCGAGCTGTCGCTGGTCACCGAGATCGACATCGATGAAGCCGGCATCCTCAACGAGATCGCCACCCGCGCCGAGATCCGCAACAGCCTGCCAATCTTCCTGCTGGGCCAGCGCTTTGGCGTGATCGCCGGGCGTCCGGCCTTCGATGCCGAGACCCTGCCGGTTGGTCCGCATGCGCTATGCCGCATCCTTCGCGACGTGGCTGGCTGCTTCAACATCGGCGAGCAGGATCGCGTGCTGTTCTACCGCCAGTTCGAGCGCGTGGTACTGCCGCAGACGCACCTGCTGCTGGAAGCACTGAACAACTACCTGATCCAGCAGAGGGTATTGCCCACGTTGACCTTCGTCCCGGTGCGCGCCCACAAGATGGCCATGGACGAAGTGGATCAGCAGCAACACACGTCCACGGAGCCACGCCAGCGGCCCCCAACCAAAGCACAGGCCGCGCCGGCAACACCTGCTCCACCGCCACCCTCGCCAGCGCAGGGGACGCCGCCCACCGCGGCGGCTGGCGGCTCGGATACCGAAATGTTCGAAACCCTGCGACAGCTGCTTGGCGGTCGTCGCAGCCTGCTTGGCAAGCTTGGGGCCAGCCAGCCCGGCAAGGGCGCCTACACCGCGACCAAGAGCGATGTGCAGACCGTGCTCGGCATGCTGCAGTCGCGCCCGGCCAGCGCCACGGTCAACAACGGCAAGGCCAAGGCCCGCACCATCCGCCAGGTGAAGCAGGACCTCCTGGCGCAGCTTCGGCGCGTCGCGCCGGGCGATGCCGCGCCGCAACTGGAAGAAGAAGACAGCGACGCCATCGACCTGGTCGGCCTGCTGTTCGACAACCTGATGCAGGACGTGCGCCCGAACAGTCCCGCCGCCGAGCTGCTGACCCGCATGCAGGTTCCTCTGCTGCGCGTGGCCCTGCAGGACAAGAGCTTCTTTACCAAGCGCGAGCATCCGGCACGGCAGATGCTGGCCAATATCGCCGAGACCGGCGCGCAGTGGGTTGGCGAGGACGAAGTCGACCGCGGGCTGATCGACAAGATGCGCGTGCTGGTCGACCGCGTGAACCACGATTTCGATGGCGACCCCGGCATGCTCAGCGGCATGGTCAACGACCTCGGCAGCCACCTGCAGCTGGTGCAGCGCAAGGCCGATGTCGCCGAACGCCGCCACATCGAGGCGGCGCGCGGCAAGGAGAAACTCGAGCTGTCACGGCTGCACGCCGCCGAAGCCATAGACCGCCTGCTCAAGGGCAAGCACGTGCCGAAGTTCCTGCACACGCTGCTGGCGCAGGCCTGGACCGACGTGCTCGCCCTGACCCTGCTGCGTCATGGCGAGGACAGCGACAACTTCCGCCTGCAGCAGCACGTGGCGCAGCGGCTGATCGAATCCGCGGCCAGCCGCCATGCCGGTGGCGAGGCGTTGATCGGCCCGACCGAAGCGGCTTCGCTGCGCGATGACATCGAGCAGGCGCTGGGACAGGTCGGCTATCACAGCGAGGATGCGCTGGCGATCGCCACGCGCCTGCTGGCGCTGTCGCAGGACGAAGAGCACGACGACCCCGCTTCGCGCACCGAACTGGCCATGCGCCTGAAGAACCGCGCGCGGCTTGGTGAGGGCGTTACCGGCGAGGATGGCGAAGGCGCAACGGACAAGGCCCTGAGCCCCGGCGAGAAGGCGCAGCTGGAGATCATCCGCAAGCTGCCCTTCGGCACCTGGATGGACTTCACCGTCAACCAGCAGGGCGACCGCGTGCGTCGCCGCCTGTCCTGGTACAGCACGGTCACGGGTCACAGCCTGTTCGTGAACCATCGCGGCCAGCGCGTGGGCGAATACACGCTGCGCTGGCTGGCGCGCGAGCTGAACCGAGGCAACGTTCACATCGTCGAGGCTGATCAGGGGAATATGATCGACCGGGCATGGAGTCGCATCGTCAGCGCGTTGCGCTCCTTTGCCGGCGGCGCCATGGGCAGCAAGGCCGCCAGCCATGACAAGAGGGCGACGCCATGACCGAATACCGCCGCGCCAAACGCAAGCACGCCACGGAAGTCATCGACGTCTACGACTGCATGACCGAACAGGTCATCGGTCGCATCAGCAACCTGTCGGAAACCGGCATGATGCTGATGTGCAGCCAGCCACCATTCGACGACGCGCTGTTCCAGTTCCGCTTCACCGTGAATGACGAGCAGGGTCGCGGCCGGCCGATCGAAGTCGGCGCGCATCACCTGTGGACCGACGCTGCCAATTCACCGGGCCAGCACTGGGCGGGCTTCCGCTTCATCGACGTCACCCCGGAATGCCTGACGGCGATGCGCGGCTGGGTGGAGAAACCCGGCGGGACCTACGTTTGAAGCTGCGCCAGCGGAATCCAGCGACCCCGCATTACCGCTCACCGGTCAGCAGATCGGCACGCCGCCTCGGCGGGTGGCTGCTGGCAGGCTCACTACTCGTCGGCCTGTCAGGCTGCGAGGAGAAGCCACCA
>Ga0209607_1003462_pt1 | contig 12104 bp, 7 predicted proteins | sample AD_UKC117_MetaG_FD_184413 | JGI IMG/M metagenome (GOLD analysis project Ga0209607, IMG submission 184413) | Active sludge microbial communities of municipal wastewater-treating anaerobic digesters from Hong Kong - AD_UKC117_MetaG (SPAdes)... | ecosystem: Engineered > Bioreactor > Anaerobic >... | reverse complement strand
CTGGGCCATTGATTTGCTGATCGATCACAGCGGTGACGACGCCTATTTTCCACTCTGCTACGAAGGCGCGCCGGACGTGAGCACGCAGTTTTGGCTGGCGGTAACGGCCGTGATCACCCCGCTCATTCTCGTCGGCCTGTTTTACGCCTTCTTCGGCGTCGTCGCCCTGGTGGGTAAAGTACGGCGGCGAGGCAAAGTTGGTTAGTTGGCCGGGTTGGTTTGTTTGTTAGGTGGCTCGGCAAGCAAGCCACCTAACAAACCAACCAACCTCCCCCCTACAATCCCAACAAAATCCCGGCGATGGTCAGGTAAATAAACAGGCCGGTGGCGTCCACCAGAGTGCTCATGGCCGGACCGGACACAACCGTGGGGTCAATGTGCAGGCGGCGGGCCAGCAGGGGCAGTATGGCCCCCAGGCTGTTGGCCCAGACGACGATGGCAAAAATCGCCAGCGAAACAGTCAAAGCGACGCCGCTGCTGGTTCCCCAAAGCAGGGCACGGCCGTAAGCCACCACTGCCATCACAATGCCCAGAGCCAGCCCAATACGCAGTTCATGCCACCACGCCTGAAGCAGCCCCTTGGAATCGAACTCCCCCAACGCAATAGCCCGAATGATGGTGCTGGTGGTCTGCGAACCGGCGTTGCCGCCGGTGCCAATCAGCAGCGGAATGAAAAATGAGAGGGCCACCACTGCTTGCAGTTCCATTTCAAAATGGCGCAGCACGCTGCCGGTCAGCGTTTCGGTGAGGAACAGCAGCAGCAGCCAACCGATACGCCGCCGGGCGACGCCCAGAACTGGCGTGTCCAGATAGGGCCGGTCCAACGGTTCGGTCGCGCCTAAACGCTGAATGTCTTCGGTGGCCTCATCTTCCAGCACGTCCACCACGTCGTCGATGGTAATGACGCCGACCAGCAAACCCTCTTCGTCCACCACGGGCAAGGCCAGCAGGTTATAACGAGACATCAGGCGGGCGCATTCTTCCTGGTCGGTGCCCAGCGGCACAAAAATGACCTCCGGGTCCATGATGCTGGCCAGGGGTGTGTCCGGATCGGCAATGATGAGCTGCCGCAGGCTGACGGCGCCGCATAAACGGCCGTATCCATCCACCACAAACACGTAGTTCAGGTCGTCGTCGTCCGGCTGCCAGTCGTGGAGGGCGGCGATGGCGTCGTCGCGGGTCATGCGGCGGCGCAGGGCCAGGAATTCGGACGTCATCAGGCCGCCGGCTGTGTCGTCGGGATGGAGGAGCAACGGCCGTATGTCCTCCGCATCCTCCATGCCGGCCAGCACCGCCTGAGCCTGCTCCGGCTCCATGCTGCCCAGGACGTCCACCGCCTCGTCCGGCTCCATCTCGTCAACGATGCGGCTGGCGGCCGAAGTGGGCAGCGCGGCGACCAGTTCCGCCGCTTCCGTTTCGTCCATTTCCGCCAGGATGTCGGCCACGTCGTCGGGTTTCATCTCGGGCAGCAAGCGCTGCTGGGCCAGGTCTGGCAGCTCGGAAATCAATTCTGCCTGATCCGGTGGGTAAAACCGCTCGATTATCGCCACGGCCGCGGAAACGTCTTGCAGTTCCAGCGAATGGCGCACCTGAGCCAAAATTTCTTCAAGGTTTGATTGCAACATGAGGCGCCTCCAGGTTTATCCCCGGAGGCAAATGGGGCCCTGCCAACCGGGGATTAAGCTATTTGATTGACAGGTTTGAGAGTCGGCGTCGTACCCGGACTGCCAGGCTCTGATTTTTCGTTCACTTTCTGCTCCATCAATTAAATCAATTCATCTGATACGTCGTTTTATGGCCAACGGCCGTTTTGGCCATTGACCATCGGCCAAAAACCGATTTTAGTCCCATTTTGCCCGCGCCGTCAACAAGTTGGTGGCTCAATTCGGGGTATAATGAGCAGCGGAACATGATGACACGGCCGTAACAAAACGGCCGTTGCCCAAAATAGGAGAATCAGATGATCCCGAAACTACCATTTGGCCGCACCGGACACCTCAGCACCCGCACGTTATTCGGCGCTTTTGCCGTTGGCTTCATTCCCCAGCGGGAAGCTGACCGCGTTTTGGACTTGCTTCTGGCATACGGCGTCAACCACATCGACACTGCCCACAGCTATGGCGACGCCGAACTGCGCATCGGCCCCTGGATGAAACAGCATCGCCAGGAGTTTTTCCTGGCGACCAAAACGGAACAGCGCACCTACGCCGGCGCCTGGGACGAACTGCGCCAATCGCTGGACCGCATGCAAACCGACCACATCGACTTGTGGCAGATGCACCTGCTGGTGGACCCGGCCGAATGGGCCACAGCCATGGGGCCGGGCGGCGCGTTGGAGGCGTTCATCGAGGCGCGCGAGCAGGGGCTGGTGCGTTACCTGGGGGTGACCGGCCACGGCGTGACAGTGGCCCAGATGCACCTGCGCAGCCTGGAACGGTTCGACTTCGACGCCGTGCTGCTGCCGTACAACTACACGATGATGCAAAATCCGCAGTACGCCGCCGATTTTGCGGCGCTGCTGCGGGTCTGTGACGAACGGCAGGTTGCCGTGCAAACAATCAAATCGCTGGCCCGCGGCTCGTGGGGCGGCAAACCGCAAACGCGCAACACCTGGTATGAGCCATTTGAAGGGGAAGCAGAGATTGAAACGGCCGTTCACTGGGTTCTCAATCGCCCCAACGTCTTCCTCAACACCGCCGGGGATCCCAACCTGCTGCCGGCCATCCTGGCCGCCGCCGACCGCTTCCGGCCCGTCGATCAGGCCGACCTGGACGCCCGGATGGCCCAGATTCAAGCCACCCCGTTGTTCACCTGAATGGGAGCGCAGCATAAAACCCATGACAAACCCTAAAACCTGACCATTTCCTGACCTGTCATGTCATTTGAAGACCGCGAAGACCTCAAACAACAACTGGCAGATTTGCAGCAGGCCAATGCCGCTTTAGCAGACAAAGTGGCCATTCTGGAACGGGTTGAAAAAACGCTGAATGCCGTTTTGGCCGGGACTGCGGCGCAAACGGGCAAAGACTTTTTTGTATCGCTGGTGCGGCACATTGCCACGGCCCTGGAAGCCAAATACGCGCTGATCGGCGAATTGGTTGGCCCGGAACAGGATCAGATTCATACCATAGCCTTCTGGCAGGGTGAAGAACCCGGCGAAAACTTCACCTATGCGCTGGACGGCAGTCCATGCGCCATCGTCCTGGCTGAAGGGCTGCAATACTTTACCGCCAACGTCTACAAATTGTTTCCCGACGACGTAGGCTTGCAAAAAAAGCACATTGAATGCTACATCGGCGCGCCCATTTTGGACACGACCGGCAAACCACTGGGCATCATGGTGGTGATGCACGACGAACCGCTGGAAATGGTTGTCGATTCGGCGCCGATTATTGATCTGTTTGCCCGGCGGGCCGGGGCCGAATTGGAACGCCAGCGCAGCGAAGAAACTCTGCGGGAGTCGGAGAGCCGGTACCGGCGGCTGGTGGAGCAGTCGAATGAGGTCATCTATCTGGCGCAGCACGGCCGTTTTGCCTTGGTGAACAAGCGCTTCTGCGAGCTGTTCGACGTGACACTGGCCGAAATCGAGTCCGGGGAGGTGCAGGCGAAAGACCTGGTAGCGCCGGAGAGCCACCCGCTCATCGAGGAGCGCCGCCGGATGCTGGCCGCCGGGCTGACCACGTCGGATCGGTATGAATTTATGGCCCAGACGCGAAACGGCCGTATATTCCCCGCCGAAGTTTCCGTTTCCTACCTGGATTATCTGGGCGATGCGGCCGTGCAAGGCGTGGTGCGCGATCTGACCGCCCAAAAACAAGCCGAAGCCGCCCAGCGCGCCCAACGCGAGCTTGCCGAAGCGCTGCACGAAATCGGCCTGGCGCTGAGCGCCTCGTTAGACGCCGAGGTGGTGTTGGATTTGCTGCTGGACCAATTGGGGCGGGTCGTGCCCTACGACACGGCCACGGTGATCGAGGTGCAGGATGGGCAAACCTTCATCGTGCGCGCGCGGGGCTACGACAAATTCAACATCGACCTGGACACCGCCGACCGCCCCCGCTCGATGGACGTGAACGAGGCGCGCACCTGGCAGCAGATGATGGCCACCAAACGGCCGTTAATCATCCCCGACATCCATCAAAGCCCCCTGTGGTGGCACAGTGAATTCAACCCCCACACCCGCTCCTGGGCCAGCGCCCCGATCCTCATCGGCAACGAAGTGGTCGCCTTTCTGTCGACCAACAAACGCCAGCCCGGCTTCTACAACGAAGAACATGGGCAGCGTCTGGCGTCGTTTGCCGCCTGGGCGGCGGCCGCCCTGCAAAACGCCCGCCTGTTTGCCGCCGCCAACGCGCGCGCCGAAGCCCTGCGCCTGACCGGCGAAATTTCGCGCGCCCTCAATGCCGCCTCAAACATTCAGGATGCGTTTCCCACGCTGGTGTCGAACCTCAAATCGGTCACCGGCTGCGAAAGAATTACCCTGGCTCAACTTGACGACAGCGGCGAATGGGCGCACTTTATTGCCCTGCACGACAGCAATCGTGAATTGGAAGGCTCTTTCCAACTGCATATAGCCGATTCGGCCGCCAGTGAAGATTTGCTCAACGGCCGTGTCCACGTAACCCCCGACATCACCACAGAACTGGAATTCCTGGCCGCCCGGCTGCTGTTTAAGGCCGGCTACCGTGCCTACGTCTCCCTGCCGCTCCTGGTCAACGACATTACCAAAGGCGTGCTCACCCTGAGTTGGACAACAATCAACGGCTTCGCCCGAATCGACTTGCCACTGATGCGCCAAATCGCCAGCATGATCGCTCTAGGGCTGGAACGCAGCCAGTTATTTGCCAAAACCCATGCCCGCACCCAAGAATTAAACTTGCTCAACACAGTCATTTCGGCCGCCGCCTCCGGCCTTCGGGAAGATGACGTCAAGCAAATATTTTGCCAGGAAGTAGCCGAATATCTGGCCGTGGATCACGTCACCCTGCTGGAGGTCGACGAGTCCATCACCCGCGGCCGGATCACCGCCCAATATTTGCGCGAGCCGGCAGTTTCCCTAATCGGCCGGGACCTGAAGCTCGAAACCGAGAGCGCTTTGTTAACGGCCGTTGCCCAGACCAAAACGCCCGTCATCATTGCCCAACTGGCCGACTACCCCATCAGCCCCGGCATGGACAGCTTGCTCAAATCCTACAAGCTGGTTTCCGCCCTGCTAACGCCAATCCCCTTGCGCGGCAACCTGATCGGCATCATGGGCATCGGCTCCACCAGCCAACGCACCTTTAAACCCGAAGAAGTTCGCCTGACACAAACCGTCTGTGAAGAACTCGGCCGCATCCTGGAAACCGCCCGCCTCCACGAACAACTGCGGCGGCACGCCTTCGAACTGGAACAGCGCGTATTGGACCGCACCAGCGAATTAGCCGAAGCCAACGAACAACTAAAAGAACTGGACGCCCTCAAATCACAATTTGTCTCCGACGTTTCCCACGAACTGCGCACCCCCGTCACCAACCTGAAACTGTATCTGGACCTGCTCGAACACAAAGGCCCCGTTCTCTTGCCAAAATACCTGCCCATTCTGCAAAAGCAGGCGGATCGCCTGGGGCAGCTCATTCAGGACATCCTGGATTTGTCGCGATTGGACATTCATGCCAGCACCCCACCCGGCTTCGAGCTGGTAGACATGAACCAGGTGACCCGCGACGTCATTCTGGCCCACCAACTGCGCGTAGAAATGGCCGGATTAACCCTCAACGTGGGGCTGCACCCCAACCTGCCGCCCGTTTTAGGCGAGCGCAATCAATTAGCCCAGGTGGTGACCAATCTCCTGGTCAACGCCATCAACTACACCGAAAGCGGCAGCATCAGCCTGACCACCATGCTCACGAACAATCAAAAACAAATCTGCCTGATTGTGCGCGACACCGGCGTCGGCATCAACGCAGAAGACCTGGGCTACCTATTCAACCGCTTCTACCGCGGCCAAAAGGCCCGCCAATCTAACATTCCGGGGACCGGCCTGGGATTGGCAATTGCCCAAGAGATCGTGCGCCTGCACAGCGGCCACATCGAAGTGTACAGCGTGGTTAACCAGGGCTCTACCTTCCGGGTCTATTTGCCGGTGGCTGATGACGCCGCGCCGCAGGACAAACTCTATGACTCTGCCGATTGATTCCGCCGGCCGCGGCCCAACGCGCGCAACCCGGCTCATTTTGTTGGCGCTTATCATGCTGATAGGCGCATTTTTTCGTCTTTACCAGATTCGGACGATCCCGCCGGGCGACGGTTTCGACCCGGCCTATTACGGTCTCGATGCGCTGCGCATCCTAAGCGGCGAGCATCCCATCTATTTCGCCACGAACTTTGGCCGCGAGGCGCTGTTTAGCTACGTGGTCGCGGCGGTGTTTGCGCTGACCGGGCCGGGCACGCTGGGCATCCATCTGGCCTCGGCGTTGGTCTCCATGCTGACGATTCCGGCCGTGTATCTGGCGGGGGATGAGCTGTTTAAGCGGGAAAAGACGGGCTGGCTGGCGCAATATGGCGGTCTGCTGGCGGCGCTGGCGCTGGCGCTCTCGTTTTGGCATCTCATCTGGAGCCGTTACAGTGTGCGGGCCATCCTGATCCCGCTGTTTATCGCGCTGCTGTGTTTCTTTTTGTTGCGCGGCTGGCGCACTCGGCGGCGGCGTTACTTTCTGCTGGCGGGATTGGTGATGGGGCTGGGCTTTTACACCTATCAACTGGCGCAGTTGTTCCCGCTTCTGGCGGCGCTGGGTTTTGCGTATGAACTGATCGCCCGGCGGGCCGTGACGCGGCGCGACGTGGGCGATATGGCGCTGGTGTTTGGCACGGCCGTTTTCCTCGCCTTACCACTGGCCTTCTACGCCTACCAGAATCCGGGCGTCTTCAACCAGCGTATCGGCGACGTGTTTGTGCTGAAGGAGAGCAACAGCCTGCCGGACCAGGCGCGCATCCTGGCGGGGCATATCTGGCAGGTGGTGCGGATGTACACCGTGGAAGGCGACAGTGACCCGCTGATCAACATACCCGGACGGCCGTCGCTCTCCCCCTTCCTGGCGCTGGCCTTTGTGGGCGGCGTGCTGCTGGCGCTGTGGCGCTGGCGGCGGCCCCATTACCTCTACCTGCTGACGTGGGTGGGCTTGATGTCGGCGCCCGCGTTCCTGGCGGAAAAGGCGGCCATGAGCAAACGGGCGCTGGGCGCGCTGCCGGCGGCGACCATTCTCATCGCTCTGGCGCTGCTGCTGCCGCTGGACTGGCTGCGGAGCCGATCACAGACGGGCAGACGGTGGCCGGTTTGGGCCTACACGGCCGTTCTCCTGCTGGGCGTGCTCTTCACCGGCTGGCGCAGCTTTAGCGATTTATTCCTCGTGTGGGGCACAGACCCGCTGCTGTACACCCATTACAACGTCGGCGTGGCCGAGATTGGGGAATACGTGGCCGACCTGCCGGAAGGGGAAACCATCTATCTGTCGCCCACCTATATCGATCATTCCACGCTGAAACTGCACTCCGGCAATCGCGCAGGGATTCGGGCGTATAACGGCCGTCACTGCTTCGTCTATCCGCAAACCACCACCGGACAAACCACCTACGTCATCGTGCCCGGCGACGAGGGCCGCAGCCTGCCGCTGCTGGAGAGCGCCTTCCCCCAAGGTGGCGTCAGCCACGAAGGCTATTTGGGCAACGGCAGCCGTTATTTCATCGCCTACCAGATTCCGCCGGGCGCGGCGGCGCAGGTGGGACCGCAGCAAACGGCCGTCGCCAATTGGGACAACCAGCTTGCCCTGCTGGGCTTCGACAGCGCCAACGACACCTTCCGCGCCGGGGACACCATCACCCTGAACCTCTACTTTCAGCCCCTGGCCGACATGAAGGCCAATTACACCGCCTTCCTCCACCTGCGCGGCGCGGAGAATCCGGCCACCGGCAGCCCCGTTTGGGGCCAGGTTGACCGGGAACCGTGCTTCCAATCCTACCCGACGTCGTGGTGGCAGCCCGGCGAAGTGATCCGCGACACCTTCGACCTGACCATCCCCCCAGACACGCCGCCCGGCAACTACCAGATCACCCTGGGCTTCTACCACTGGCCGGAACTCACCCGCCTGCCCATCGTGGACAGCAGCCAGGAAACGCTGGACGACACGGCCGTTTTGCAAACCATCCGCGTGGAACCGTAACGGCCGTCCACCAGATTGGTCCAATCTGGCAGATTGGACCAATCTCCCCCTCTAAAATGACCCAACCGCATATCAAAGCCAGCAAAACGCAGCAATAAATCATTCAAGGCCATCTAAAAATGACCAAAGGGCATATAAAAACCATCAAACGGCATGAAAAAATGACTCAAGGGCATATAAAAATGGCTAAAGGGCATATAAAAATGACGGAAGGGCGCTAAAAAATGATAAAATGGCAGCCTGCAATCATTTTTTGGTGCGTTTTTATAATTTTTAGGTGCGTTTCTATCATTTTGAGGTACGTTTTTATGATTTTTAGATGCGGTTTTATCATTTTTTAGTACGTTTCTATAATTTTTAAGTGCGATTTTGTCATAATTTAGTACGTTTCTGTGCTGATTGAGTGCGTTTTTATGATTTTTACGGCACAAAGGGATTGTCTGCCCGATTTAGTTCGTTATATAGATGTTTTGTAGGGGCGCGACAGGCGGGGCGGTGCTTTTGCTGTTGATCAGGGCCTTGTCTCCCGCCGGTCTCGCCCTCTTTAACCCATTTATTGGGCGAGACGGCGCGGAGATGAGGCCATTTGTTACCACAGAAAGTCGCCCGCGCCGTCGCGCCCCTACCAAATCTCGAATTGCTGTTTTATTGGGCCTTTTGTGGTAAGTTGATGACATTTGTCGGATAGTTTATGCTCTTAGGGATTTCGGGGGCCGGACCGATGCCTGATATGGGGCGCGTGAGCCTTCTCTGGTCAGGTTACACGCTGCCCGCATCACGCCTATGCCCCGCCCGCCATTCATAACAACTTTTTTTAGACACGGGAGAAAATAGAACATGGAATATCGCACTTTAGGGAGAACCGGCTGGAACGTTTCGGCCATTAGCTTTGGCGCGTGGGCCATCGGGGCCGATTGGGGCAGCGTCGATGAGGCCACGGCGATGGCCACGCTGCACGAAGCGGTGGATTTGGGCATCAACTTCTTTGATACGGCCGACGTGTACGGCGACGGCCGTTCCGAACGCCTCATCGCCCGCCTGAAAAAAGAGCGGCCCGGCGAAGAAATCATCGTGGCCACCAAAGCCGGCCGCCGCCTGAATCCCCACACCGCCGCCGGTTATAACCGCGAGAATCTCACCGCCTTCATCGAGCGCAGCCTGCGCAACCTGGAGACGGACAGCCTGGACATCGTGCAGCTGCACTGCCCGCCCACCGACGTGTATTACACGCCGGAACTGTTCGCCGCGCTGGATGAGTTGACGGCCCAGGGCAAAATCAAGCATTACGGCGTGAGCGTGGAGAAGGTGGAGGAGGCGCTGAAGGCGATTGAATACCCGAACGTGAAGACGGTGCAGATTATTTTTAATATGTTCCGGCTACGGCCGTCTGAATTGTTCTTCCGCGAAGCCCAGGCCAAAAACGTGGGCATCCTGGCCCGCGTCCCCCTGGCTAGCGGCCTGCTGACGGGCAAGTTTGGCAAAAACACCGAATTCGCGGCCAACGATCATCGCCATTACAACCGGCACGGGGAAGCCTTCGACGTGGGCGAGACTTTTTCTGGCGTGGATTACGCGACCGGCCTGCAAGCCGTCAACGAAATCGAGGCGCTGAAGCCTGACGGCCTGACGATGGCCCAATTTGCCCTGCGCTGGATTCTGATGTTTGCGGCCGTCACGTGCGCCATTCCGGGGGCGAAACGGCCGTCGCAGGTGCAAGACAACGCCGCCGCCGACTTCCCGCCCCTCTCCCCGGAGACGATGGACGCGATTCAGGCGATTTATGACCGGTTGATCCGACCGCAAGTGCATCAGCGGTGGTAGGAAACGGCCGTTACCTGACTAAATTGGGGTCGATGATGTAGGCCCACCAGTTGTTGAGAATCCCCCCGGTTTTGCCGATGATGTGGGGCATGTGGCCCAGCCACCAGAGATGGTGGTAGCGCATGTCGCCCTTGCCCCACTCGTCGGCATTCACCCGCCGGCTGGTCCCCTGGAAATTGGGGAAGTTGAACCAATCGTCACACAGGCTGCGCACGAAACGGCCGTTGCCCCAATCATAATCCCGCTCGCTGTTCGGCGCGAAATGCACGTTGCCGCACTCCGCCTGGCCGGGATGGGTCTTGTCGTAGCGCGTGAAGCGCTCCCACAGGTTCGCCTCGCCCCGTTTGCGCCGGTAAACGTGGGCCATAATCGACTCCGTGCGATGGCCCAGATTCTCCAGCATTTCCCCCACCCCCCGCTCATAGTTAAAACCCATGATCACAAATCGCCGCTGGCACTCTGCCTGAGCGATGGGCGGCGCATTACACCAGAAAGCCTCGGGCCCCACCATCACCGATTCGTAGTAACCGGCGTAAGGGAAGCCAAACATCCAGACCTCATCGATTTGATTGGCGTTGATGCGGGCCGGGATATTGTGCTGCTGCAGGAAACGGCCGTAATCCAACTGGTCCGGATGATGAAAGCCCGTGCGTGAGCGCCAGCGAAAGAGGTAAGATTCAGCGTCGTAACGAAAACCATCCGCCTTCACCGGGAATTCGTCTGCCTCCACACATTCCACGATCTGATAATTGACATAGCCGTAGCTGGCTGCTTCCACATCGGCCATATACTGTTGGGCCAGCGCGTGGGGATCTTGCCAGTGCAGGACTTCGTGCAGCTTCCGGCCGCCATCGAAGGAGATGGTGGGGTTGTGGTGGACGATGAGCACACGCGGCCGAATAGGCGAGGGCACATTGGCGCGGTCCGGCTGGGGAGAAACGGCCGTTTGCCCTTTTGGATGACTTGCCCACAGTTGCCGAAGTTTGTCAGTCAGCTTCATACCACTATGATACTGCGACCGGGCGATTCTGGCAGATTAATCCAGACTTTGGGGCATTGAAGAAGGAGAGGAAGAGACGAACGGCCGTGCGCGCCAGTAAAAGACGAGCCACACTAAGAAAACGCCAAGACCGAGGGAGCCTAAAACGGCCGTGGTCACACGCAAACCCCAGGCATCCTGACCATATCCCGCAAAAAATGTGGAAATCGACTGCGTCAACGTCAGCGCGGCAAACTCAAAAGCAAACACTCGCCCCCGAAACCGGTCCGGCACCAAAATCTGCAGCAGCGCCGCCGAAAACACCCACACCGTCCCAGAACCAATCGTCCGCACCAGCGTCCCCGACAAATACCACGGCAAGTTCACTGCCGACGCCAACAGCAAAATACCCGTGAACAAAAAGACAAAGCCAATCGAAATGCCAGCCAGCATCCGCCGGCGTTCGTCCCCCAGCCAGCGCCGCATAAAAATCGGCCCCAAGCCCGTTCCCAGACCGCTAACCATATAGATCAGGCCTAACGTAGCCGTGCCTCCGTCCTCAATGCGAAACATCCTCGCCAGCGCCGACCCACTCAACGGGAACAACTGCTCTGCAAAGGTAATTTCCAAGACGTTAATCCCGCCCCACACCAGGGAGCCGGCCGCCTTCACCAGAGCAATCATCAATATGAACGGCTCGTGCCACAGATACCGAAAGCCATCGACAAAGTCCAACCAACCCGTTTGCGGCACACCAGCAGCGCGCCCTGCCGCCGGAATGACAACACGGCTAATGCACCAGGCAGACACCAGAAACGTCAGGCTGTCCATTACAAAAGCCGTTTCTGCGCCAAAAGCAGCGGCCACCAGGCCGCCAAGGAAAGCGCCCAACGCGAGCATCGTGCTCCACGTCAGACTATCCAATGCATTCGCCGTTACCAGATCTTCCTGTGCGACGACATTGGCTAAAACGGCCGTGCGCGCCGGTGTAAACAGCGCGCTCAACAAAAACTGTAAGAAAGTTAGGAGATAAAACAGCCAGATCTGCTGCGAGGAGCGCACGTACAAAAACCCCAGCACCGTCAACGCCCGCAAAACATCTGAAAGAA
>Ga0209607_1003461_pt1 | contig 12106 bp, 9 predicted proteins | sample AD_UKC117_MetaG_FD_184413 | JGI IMG/M metagenome (GOLD analysis project Ga0209607, IMG submission 184413) | Active sludge microbial communities of municipal wastewater-treating anaerobic digesters from Hong Kong - AD_UKC117_MetaG (SPAdes)... | ecosystem: Engineered > Bioreactor > Anaerobic >... | reverse complement strand
CATTCCGCGTTCATTGCCGCACCTCCTCTATAAATTTAGAGTCTCTAAAGAGGTCTTCTATAGTTATTAGACAATTTGATTAACGCTCAGTTCGTTGATAATGTAGGGATAATCGTTGGCAAGCCTATAGGGTTGCTGGCGTTTGTTGCGCCAAGGCCAGCTCAAGCGGCGTTCAGTGCGCCAGCAGCTTCGACGATTGCCTGGTTCTATGCCGCCGCGTTTAGTCGATCACCCTTGCCGAACTCGACCTTGCCCGATTATGGTGACATCACCGGACTGACCTTCTGGACCGATGTTTATCTGGACGGGGGTGCCGGTTTCGAGCAATTTCAGGGCAATGTCAATGCCATTGCGGATTTCTTCGTCACATCGGACGAGTTTCAAGCGAAATACCCAGCGTCCTTGACGAATGAACAGTTCGTGACGGCCCTGTATGAAAACATGCTGGGCCGGTCACCGGACCTGGCGGGGCTGGATTATTGGGTGAGTCGCCTGGATGCGGGTGATTCACGGGGGACGGTGCTGGCGAATTTCGCTAATACGCTGGAGAACCAGGGTAGTAACCCGACGCGGGAGGCCGCGCTCCAGGCGTTCATCGCCTTCATCGCGGCGGATGCGAATGGAACGATCACGCCGACCGAGGCGGCGGCGTGGCTGGCGACGAATCCGGGCCTGGATGGGGCGATGGTGGATGGCGGGGTGAGTCTTGCGGAAATTCGTGCGGTGCAGTTGGACGGCGCGGATGGCGAGAACCGCTACGATCTGTTCGTGGGTCAGGCGCTGACCACGGGTCCGGCGCAGGTGGTGTTTTCCGAAGGGCCACAGATGACCTTGGCGTTTACGCTGCGCTCTGGCCCGACGGGATTGACGGTCCACCACGACACGGGTGCGCTGACCTACCAGCCGCCGGCGGGCGTGCTGGCCGGGTCAAAGCCCTTTGAGATGCGCGTGACGTCCGGGACGGCGACGTTCGATGTGGTCGGCAGTCTGGAACTGGTGGCGGCGCAGCAAGTGGAGACGGCCACCTCCAATGGGGTGAGTCTGATCACACTGGGCGATCTGGTGGAGATTGACGGCGATGCGTTGCCGGTGGGGGCCGATGCGGTGTTGAGCACCGGCACAACGGCGGAGGGCGATCCGATGGTGACGCTGACGCTGTCTGCGCCCTTGGCGGAGGGCCGCACGGTGCGCGTGAACACCAGTGCGTTGAACGCACTCTCGACGACGGCGGTGTCCGTGGCGGAAGCGGAACCTTATGCGGTGCTGGCCAGTGTAGATCAGGATTGTTCCGAGGATGCGCCGCGCCGTTGGCAATCGACCAAGGGCTTTTTTATCAAGGGCTTTTTTTATGACGGCGCGCGCGTACCGCGTCATTTGCTGTTGGAAGAGACACTGGAAATCCCGGTTGGAGAAGAGTCTATTACCCTGGTTTACAAAGTGGCTTCGGTGCTGTGTGCCGCCTATGCCGTGGGGGGTGCGGAGCTGGCGCACGATGCCCAGCCGGTGCTGTTCATCCACGGCTTTAACCAGGGGGATGAGCTGGGTGGTGGCTCTGGATCGGACGATACCACCTGGAACCGGATGTTCACCGAATTACAAACCCGGATGGGCGGCAGCGTCAGCCAACCGAAAATCCTGCCGTTTGAATTTCGCTGGCGCACCAACACCCGCTTTGAGGATGTCGCCGTGGACCTGTTTCATGCGGTGGCGTTGATTAAAACCCAGACCGGCAAGAATGTGCATCTGGTGGCGCATTCCTTTGGGGGCCTGCTGGCGCGGACTTATTTGCAAGGATTGGCAGAGGTGGCCGTTAGCTATGCCCCGCCGGTCGCTTCGCTGACCACGGTCGGCACGCCGCACAGTGGTATTTTTGCCAACGAGAGCGCGGACTATCCGGCTGGTCGCGATGGAGTAGGTGGTGGCTTTATCGCCGTATGTAACCAACTCTCCTGTCTTCAAGCGGGGAAAGTTAGTGACAACCTCAGCGATGACCTGCCCGGATGGTCGCTCACGACGGGATCCATCATCCGCGACCTGAAGAGTAGTACCAGCCATCCGTTTTTGGTTAGGGATCTGCCGGTGCAAGTGCTGATTGGCTTGCGGACTTCCGTGTCCGGTTGGCCCTTGAATAAGCAGGTCACACTGACGGATGGCGATGGATTGATCTCATTGAATGGTCAGCGTTTTATGCCCAGTGATCGCAAAACGAAGGCGTTACGCCGGAATGAGTCGGTTTTGCAGGCGAAGGTGACGGAGTACCTCATCGCACTGTATGGGATTACGAACGTGAATCTTCAGGGAGATGACAGAATCGTCGATGGGTCGGTGTTTCCGGGATTCGCCCACACCCCGAATTCTCTGGATGATGAGACCTTTAATGGTGTCCGCGCCCTGAAAGCCGAAGTGAACGTCGAGGACGGTGACCACGAAATTCTGCTGCCTCTGGCGAACTGGATTAGGGCGCATTCCTCCGGGCCGGATTCGTCCATCGAACCGGAGATGGTGACCATTACGGGCGGCACCTTCCTGATGGGCAGCCCGACCAGCGAAGTGGGCCGAAATGATAGTGAACAGCAACACTCGGTGACGGTGGCGAGTTTTGCGATGGGCAAATACGAAGTCACGGTGCAGGAGTTTCGCCGCTTTGTCCAGGCGACCGGGTATCAGACGGAGGCAGAGAGAAATGTGGATGCATCCGGTTGTAATGTTTATGTCGGTGGGTCATGGGCTTATCGTGCGGGTTACGACTGGGCGAATCCGGGTTTTACCCAAGGAGACAACTATCCGGTGGTGTGTGTGAGTTGGAACGACGCGACAGCCTACGCGCAGTGGTTGAGCCAACAAACCGGGCGGGCGTATCGCTTGCCGACGGAAGCGGAATGGGAATACGCCACACGGGCGGGGACGACGACGGCTCGTTATTGGGGCGAGAACCCGGATTTGGCCTGTAGTTATGCCAATGTCGCGGATCGGACGGCGCAGCAAACCTACCCGAATTGGACGATCCATAACTGTACTGATGGCTATACCTACCCCGCGCCGGTTGGTTCGTTCACCGCGAATGCCTGGGGTTTGCACGATGTGCTGGGGAATGTCTGGGAATGGACCTGTTCGCTCTGGCAAAATCCTTATGGGGGTCAGGAGAAGATATGTAATATAAATGATACATCTGGCGTCCGGGTGATACGGGGCGGTTCCTGGAGCCACCCTCCCGCCTGGGTGCGTTCGGCGAACCGCACCGGGATCAGGCCGACGGACCGTTTCTACGGCCTCGGTTTCCGTCTTGCCAGATCGTTGTGACTCAATCCCCCCTAACCCCCCTTTTTCAAAGGGGGGAACCAGAAGCGCCTTTTTCAAAAGGGGGAACTGTTTTCTCCCCCCTTTAACAAAGGGGGGTCGGGGGGGATTCCGACCCAATCCCCCCGCACTCTTTTTCAAAGGGGGGCCGGGGGGATTCGGAGCCTCAGCATGTTGCCCTATCACATTGAAAACAAATCGCTCGCCCGCGAGTTACGCAAGAGCATGACGGACGCCGAGCAGATTTTATGGAAACGATTGCGGCGTAAGCAGATTTTAGATACGCCCTTTTATCGACAGAAACCGCTGGATCGCTATATCGTCGACTTCTACTGCGCCGCCGCTAAGCTGGTCATCGAACTCGATGGTTCACAACACTATACCCCGGACGCGCAGCAAGATGACGCGATACGCACCCAAACCCTGAACGCAATGGGACTGCGGGTGTTGCGCTTTGATAACCGGCAAGTGTTGCAGGAACTGGAAACGGTGATCGGAGTGATCTTTGCGGAAGTCGGGGCACGGCTGAGGCGGTGAGAATCCCCCCCGGCCCCCCTTTTTCAAAGGGGGGAACCAGAAGCTCCTTTTTCAAAGGGGGGAACCGAACGGTTACACTCCAGATAGCCTTCAGGATCACCGTGCAACTCAAGCCCGTTGCCGCTAAACTTCCGGGTCGAACATTCCCCTTCACGCCATTTCCTGTGCCCTGATGTCTGATACCCTCCTGATCGCTGGAGTGGACGAAGCCGGTCGCGGTCCGCTGGCCGGTCCAGTGATCGCCGCCGCCGTTATTCTCGACCCTACCTACGCCATTCCCGGACTGGCCGATTCCAAGCAACTCAGCGCCGCCCAGCGTGAACGACTAGCGGCTAAAATCCGCGCTCATGCCCTGGTCTGGGCGCTGGGGCGAGCCGAGGTTGCTGAAATCGACCGGATCAACATCCTGCAAGCCTCCCTGCTGGCTATGCGCCGCGCCGTAGAAAACCTGACCCTGGTTCCCGAACGAATCCTGGTCGACGGCAAACATTGTCCGCCAGGACTTGCCTGTTCCTGCCAGGCTATCGTCAAGGGTGACGCTACCGTACCCGCTATCAGCGCCGCCTCAATCCTGGCCAAGGTCGCGCGCGACGCCGAACTCTGCGAGCTGCACGAGCGCTATCCCGCCTACGGCTTCGCCCGCCACAAGGGCTATCCCACTCTTGCGCATCGGGAAGCCTTGCGTCGCTTTGGCCCTTGTTCCGAACATCGCCGCTCCTTTGCTCCCGTTGCCGCCGTCCTGCACGCCGCCGCTGTCTGTGAATGACCATGACCACACCGTTCGTTCATCTGCGCCTGCACACTGAATACTCTCTGGTCGACGGACTGATTCGCATCAAGGAATTGGTGAAACAGGTTGCCGCCACCAGGATGCCCGCCGTGGCGGTCACCGACATGAGCAATCTGTTCGCTCTGATCAAGTTTTACAAAGCCGCCCTGGGCGCGGGCGTTAAGCCCCTTGTCGGCGTCGAGACCTGGGTGCAGCGGCAAGGGAGAGAACCGGCCCGCCTGGTGTTGCTGTGTCAGAATCTGGAAGGTTACCGCCATCTGACCCGGCTGGTCAGTCGCGGTTATCTCGAAGGTCAGCAACGCGGCGTTCCGATCCTCCATCATGACTGGCTCAAGGGGAACACTGCCGGCTTGATCGCCCTGTCCGGCGGGCGCGATGGCGACATCGGCCAGGCGCTGCTCAATGACCGTCTCGACCAGGTCCGCGCCTGGCTGGCCGACTGGCGACAATTGTTCCCGGAGCGCTTTTATCTGGAAGTGCAGCGCACCGGTCGCCCTCGGGAAGAGGAATATCTTGAAGCAGTCGTTGACCTGGCGGCGGAGAGTCTTACGCCGGTGGTGGCGACCAATGAGGTCTGCTTCCTGCGTCACGAGGATTTTGAGGCGCATGAGGCGCGTGTGTGCATCCACGACGGCGTGGTGCTGGATGACGCCAACCGACCGCGCCGTTACAGCGATCAACAATATCTGCGCGCTCCCGCGGAAATGGCGGAGCTGTTCGCCGATCTCCCCGAGGCGCTGGAGAATAGCGTTGAAATCGCCCGACGCTGCAACCTCTGTCTGGAACTGGGTAAAAACGTATTGCCCGATTTCCCGGTGCCCGAGGGTCTGAGCGCCGCCGATTATTTCGCCGCCCAAGCCCGCGCCGGACTGGAACAGCGCTTGCGTAAATTGCTCAATGTGACCGCCGCCGATTTCACCGCGCGTCGCCAGCCCTATGATGAACGTCTGGAACTGGAGTTGAAGGTCATCATCCAGATGGGCTTTCCCGGCTATTTCCTGATTGTCGCCGACTTTATCCAATGGGCGCGCAATAACAGCGTGCCGGTAGGGCCAGGACGCGGCTCCGGCGCCGGATCGCTAGCGGCCTACGCGCTAGGCATTACCGATCTGGACCCGTTGGCGTATGAGCTGCTGTTTGAGCGTTTTCTGAATCCCGAACGGGTGTCCATGCCCGATTTCGACATCGATTTTTGTATGGAAGGCCGCGACCGGGTGATTGAATATGTCGCCCAGCGCTACGGTCGGGAACGGGTCTCGCAGATTGCGACTCATGGCAGCATGGCGGCTAAAGCGGTGGTGCGCGATGTGGGTCGGGTGCTCGGCCATCCCTACGGCTTCGTCGACCGCATCGCCAAGCTGATCCCTTTTGAACTGGGCATCACCCTGGACAAGGCCATCGAACAGGAAGCCGAGTTGCGCCGGTTGTATGAAAATGACGAGGAGGTGCGCACGCTGATCGAGTTGGCCCGCAAGCTGGAAGGACTGGCGCGCAATGTGGGCAAACATGCGGGCGGTGTGGTGATCGCCCCGGTAAACCTGACCGATTATTCGCCGCTGTACTGCGAACAGGACGATCCTAATATCGTCACCCAGTTCGACAAGGACGATGTGGAAGCGGCGGGACTGGTCAAGTTCGACTTCCTGGGCTTGCGTACCCTGACGATTATTGACTGGGCGTTGCAAACGGTGAACGCGCAACGGCAAGCGCGCGGCGAACCGCCGCTGGACATCGCCGATATTCCTCTGAACGATGCCCCGACTTTTGCCTTGCTCAAGCGTTATGAAACGACGGCAGTGTTTCAGTTGGAATCCAGCGGCATGAAAGACCTGATTCGCCGCCTGCAACCGGACTGTTTCGAGGACATTGTGGCGCTGGTGGCGCTGTTCCGGCCCGGCCCGCTGCAATCGGGCATGGTCGATGATTTCATCGATCGCAAGCATGGCCGCGCCCGCATCGAGTATCCACACCCGGCGCTGGAACCGATTCTGAAACCGACCTACGGGGTCATTCTGTACCAGGAACAGGTGATGCAGATTGCTCAGGTGCTGTCGGGCTACAGTCTGGGTGGGGCGGATTTGCTGCGTAGAGCGATGGGAAAAAAGGATGCCGCGAAAATGGCCAAGGAACGGGATGGGTTTGTCAACGGCGCGCAGGAACGTGGCGTCGAGCCGGAAACTGCTTCTTATATTTTCGATTTAATCGATAAATTCGCAGGTTATGGCTTCAACAAGTCACACAGCGCCGCCTACGCCCTCGTTTCCTATCAAACCCTTTGGCTCAAAACCCATTATCCTGCGGCGTTCATGGCGGCGGTGCTGTCCTCGGACATGGATAAAACCGACAAGGTCGTGGTGTTTATCGAAGAATGTCGGCGTATGCGCCTGCAAATCGCGCCGCCGATTGTTAATGTCTCCGAATACCGCTTCACGGTCGGCGACGCTGGGGAAATCCGCTATGGTCTCGGCGCGATTAAAGGCGTTGGCGAGGGCGCCATTGAAGCGCTGGTCAACGAACGTCGCCAGAACGGAGCGTATCGCGATCTGTTCGATCTATGTCAGCGGGTCGATTTGCGCAAGCTCAACCGGCGGGTGCTGGAATCGCTGATCCGGTGCGGAGCGCTGGACGATCTCGGCGCTAACCGGGCGACGCTGGCTGCGCAAATGCCGGAGGCTTTGCAACTGGCCGAGCAACACTCGCGCAACAACGCCGCCGGTCAAAACGACATGTTCGGTCTGGCCACGGCGGACAAGACGCCGCTCCGGCCCCTGCATATCGCCAAGAAGCCGGAATGGACCCAAGAGGAGCTGTTGCGGGGTGAAAAGGAAACCCTGGGTCTTTATTTAAGCGGTCATCCGCTGGATCGCCTGGCGGGGGAATTAACAGCGCTGGGCGTGGCGCGTTTAAGCAACCTGACCGGAAGCAATGGCGCGCTGCGCCGGGGAAATAACCGGTCGCTGCTGATCGCTGGGTTCGTGGTCAGCGTGCGCACCCGTAATGCCAACCGGGGCGGGCGCATGGCGTTTGTCACTCTGGATGATGGTTCTGGACAGATGGAAATCCGCATTTTCCCAGAGGTGTATGAGCAACACCGGTCTTTGATCGTCGAAGATGCTATTCTGCTCGCGCAGGGAGCGCTGAGTTGGGACGAGTTCAATCAGACGACCCGCTTGAACGTGGAACGGGTGCTGGATTGGGACACAGCGCGGGCGGAATATGCCCGTCGGTTGTTATTACGGTTAGACGCGGCGCAGTGCGCGGCAGGTGCGTTGCGACAACTGGCTAGCATTCTGGCCGAACATCGCGCCGAGGGCCGATGTTCGATCTGGATCGAATACACCGGTCCCCAAGCGCGGGTAGAACTGGTTTTAGGCCAGAACTGGCGGGCCAAGCCCAGCGACGCCTTGCTGAAACGGTTACGGGATCTGACCGGCGGGGAAGGTCGAGTCACCTTGTTATATGATCGCTCATCGGTCATAGAGCATACGGCATCGTGACATTGGAATAAGTTTACTTTTCAGGAGAATCGTCATGACGATGTTCCAAGAACTGCGCAATCAGCAGCGTGACCTGCTAGAGCAACTGGATGAACTGGAGGAGGCAGTCATGGAATTGACTGCGCTATTGGAGAATGCCGTTGCAGAGGACGATGAATTTGATGACCGGCATGAACGCCTGGCCTGGCTGCATCGTCAACATGCGGGTGTGCTGGTCGTACTCGGCGAAACGGAACGGGCGTTACTGGCGTTCGGTGAATTTTAAGATCCCCCAATTCCTCTAGGCGTCGTTATCCCCCCGACCGCGCCTTCTAAAGGCCGTCCGAGCTATTAGGCCACAAGGTCTTGATAAAACGCCAGTAATGCCTCGGCCAGACGCTGCGCGTTCCACTGTCTGGCGTAAACGCGGCCCTCCTCGCCTAGTCGCCGCCGCAACTCAGCATCATTTAACACTCGGCGAACTTGAGCAGCGAAATGCTGGATGTCCTCTTCAGCCACCAGTGCGCCCCTTTCGGCCGCCAGGATGTCGCAAGTACCCATTACCGCAGTGGAGACTACCGGCACACCGAGACTCATCGCCTCCAGCAGCACCAGTCCTTGCGTTTCAGTCCGCGAGGCGAACACAAAAGCATTACCGGCCTGATAGCAGCTGCTTAGATCGGTGGATCGCTCCAAGTAATTAATGAAAAGCAAATTTTTCTCCAGGCCCAACGTACTTCCCAGATGGCGCAACCGTTTCTTTGCGGGGCCTTCGCCAGCAATAATCAGCACAATATTGGAATGGGTCGTCCCCTTCAATTCGTGAGTGACGCGCAGTAGAAACTCAATGTTTTTCTCGAAAGCCACCCGGCCTACGAACACCAACACCGGTTGATCATGGCTAATACCGTGCCAGGCGCGAAACGCTGCACCATCTCCTTCCGGCAAGTCGCCTCCCGGTATACCGGTCGGAATCACCCGTATTCTGGTGCGCACCCCGTACTGAACTAATATCTTGCGCATTGCCCGCGAAGGCGCTACCACTCCATCCAGTTGATTGCATTGCCGGCGTGAGAACCGCCGCGCCGCTGCGCGCCAGACGTTCTTCGGGAGAATCGGCAGGTAATGAAACAAGTATTCCTCAAAAAAGGTGTGATAAGTTTCAACACAAGGTACGCCCAAGCGGCGCGCCAGCCGTAAACCTGCATAATGCGCGACAAAAGGCGTCTGAATGTGAACCAGATCGAAATGTTGGGTCTGGAGAATCGCCAGGCGCTGAGTGAGCAGTCGAGGATGCATCATGCGATCCTCGGGGTCGAACAGGACCTGACAGGAGGTAACCCGGTCAATGCCCGGTTCGTCGGCGGTCTGTGGGGTATATCTTGGCGCGACCAACCAAATTTCGTGCCCCAATTCTTGCAACTCGCGCCGAAAGGTCTGAATGGAAGTGGAAACGCCGTTTACTCGGGGAAAATAGACATCCGTCAACATTAGAATTTTCATAATAGAAATCGGCGGTGCGCACGGTGCTGGACGAAATGAGGATTGTGGATAGAATCCAGCGATCCGAAGAGTTGCTCCTTATTGTAAAAACGCGGCGTTTAGCAAGCGAAAATCTCCAGAGTCTTTTCACACCGCTCCCGCCAGTCGGAACTGGTAAAAATCACCATGAAATCATCTCCGCCAATGTGGCCAACAAAATCCAGGGTTACAGCAACCATTGGCGAAAGATCCCTTCACACATACAGATCCACCATCTTGCGCCAGTATTTCGGACTATGCGCTCGCCCCTGCCAAACGTGCAGGGCGTGCCAGACGCCCTTGCGCCATAACGATTCACTGAGATGACGGTTATTGTCCAGGAATGGATCCCGGTCGCCAACGACCAATACGATATCCAAACGATTTAAATGATTAAGAAAATGCGCATCGTTGAGATTCGGTATAAAGTGGCTGGGCGAGTTGTAGTAGACATGCTCATCATAATGACCATCGAACAGATTGCGAAAATGCTCGACCTCCAAGGTCAGATCGTAGCGGCCGCTCAACGCTGTCACTTTATGAAACGCCTGCGGATAGCGGAACGCCAGATTGACCGCATGGAACGCTCCAAAACTGCATCCGTGTGAAATGACGCAGGGATGGGGATTTTTTTGCCACATCAGCGGCAGGACTTCATTGAGCAAATAGTCTTCGTAACGCAGGTGGCGATGAACGCGGTCCCAGGGTTGACACCAGAAACAATAAAAGCTTTCCTGGTCAATGCTATCTACGCAATAGAGTTGCAATTGGCCCTGCTCGATCTTGGGACGCAGCGCCTCAACCAGACCCATATCTTCATATTCATGAAAGCGGCCACAGCGGGTGGGAAACACTAGAACCTTGGCTCCGGCATGGCCGAACACCAACAGTTCCATTTCCCGATCAAGTCGCGGGCTACGCCACTTGTGATATTCCCGGTTCATACACGTAAACCCTCAGATCATTCATTGATCTGAAATTTAACGCGCCGGGTTGACAGGGTGATGACAGTGCGGTCTGCTCAGACGCAGTTGAAGAAATACGCCAGCGCATCCTGCAACCGCGCCCCTTCGGCAGCCAAACCATCGTGGTCGAAATGACCAGCCTGGAGGACGAACAATTCCCGGTGACCCGCAAGCGCATTGTAAATAGCAAACTGACCGGGAGGCGGCACTGCGGGATCGAAGCGGGCGGCGGCTACATGCAGGGGAATGCGCAGACGCTGCGCCGCGATGGCCGCATCGAAATAGCGCAGTGTCGCCAGCGCCTGGCCGGTTTGCTGCTGATAGCGGCGGATCGCCTCGCCGCTGCCGACGCACGGCGAAGCCAATCGCAACGGATGGTGGCCGAAACTGGGCACGTTCAGATGAGCGCGGCGAAAGCGCGGGTCCCACGGCAGGGCCAGCGCGCCGATGCCCCCACCGAAACTGATGCCCATATAATCCAGTGATCGCGCCACCGCCGGGAACAGCTCCAGCAACGCCGAGGCGGCGCACCATACCGTATCGGCGGCGCACCCGCCGTGGATATAGGTTTCGGGCCGCTCAATGCCATGCAGCACATGAGCATCCGGGTTGCTGGGCAGATCGGCGCGAGCGCTGCGGGAAATGCCGCGCGCGCAGGGAAAGATCAGCGCTGCCCGCCGGAAAGGGAGATGAAAGTCCGGTTCTTCGCGTCCGCCGTAACCGTGGCTGACCACCACGCCCCGCTCGACCGGCTCATCGCGTGGTCGGGTCAACCAGCCGCCTATTCGTATTCCGTCCAGTGAAGTAAAGGCAATCTCGAATACCCGGGTGTGTGGTTGTGGACTGGGCTGCTCCCACAGCATTGGTTCGACCGCTACGGCGTCGGCGCGCGCCCGCAGATCGCGCCAGAAGGGGTCGAAATCCGCCAGAGGCTCTGGCGCGGCAACGGCCAGCAGCGCCTTCAGATCATAACCATGTGTCGGATCAAACGGATAAGAATGGTGAAACATGGGCGTCAGTCAGTAAAATCATAAATATCAGAGGTTATTGCAAAATTCAAAAAGTTGCATGATTGTAAGCCATAGCCACTAATAAGGTCTTTGTAGCATCAAGATGCAGGGGCTTCTCAAACTGGATGTTAAAATGTTTGCACTCTAGCAAAGAAGGAGAGTTTTCACAGCCGGCGCCGAATCGCTATGCTCCCTTTGACCATCAACCCAAAGTACCCTCTGCATAGCTCGCAACCGTTCAGTCCCTCCTTTGGCAAAGGCTCCCGCCATTCTGGCGAATCCCCCGACCCCCTGTTTCAAGGGAGAAATTCGCGATTCAAAATCTATTGAGAAACGGTACTATAGTCAAACAGTTTTTTATTAGTTAATATATAATGAAGAAATTAGCTCAATAAGGAGTATTGCAATGTCCAAGCCGTATAGTGAAGATTTAAGAACAAGAGTGATACAGAGTTACTTGAATGGTCTGTCGAAAATGGATATCGTTACGCTTTTCAAAATAGGGATGGA